>Ga0306920_100002324_pt1 | contig 24059 bp, 19 predicted proteins | sample flu12Cox44000170_FD_204666 | JGI IMG/M metagenome (GOLD analysis project Ga0306920, IMG submission 204666) | Lab enrichment of tropical soil microbial communities from Luquillo Experimental Forest, Puerto Rico - flux4day.12C.oxic.44.000.170 (v2)... | ecosystem: Environmental > Terrestrial >...
AGCCGCATTAGGCTGGTCCGTGGCGCGTTATTTCGCCCCGAAACCCGGACAGGCTAGAAGCGTTCCTAGGCCCTTTTTCGGGCAAAGGTCTTCGTCGCATCCTGATGTGGCCGGCAGGTCCTTGTATTTGGCCTATATCTTTTGAACGAAACACATGCACAAAAGGGAAATGCGATGACGGTCTACGGCTATGCCCGCGTCAGTTCCTCCGAGCAGACGCTGGCCGGTCAGGATGCCGACCTCAGGAAAGCCGGCGCGGCGAAAGTGTACCGCGAGAAGATTTCCGGCGTGGCGGCCCGCTGGCCGCAGCTGGAAAAATTGCTGCACATAATCGGTCCCGGCGATGTCGTGCTGGTGACCCGGCTCGACCGCCTGGCCCGGTCAACGCGCGATCTGCTCAACATCCTCGACAAGATCGGCAAGGCTGGCTGCGCAGTTCAAATCGCTGCGCGAGACCTGGGCTGACACCACAACACCGGTTGGCCGGCTGATGGTCACGATCATCGGCGGCATTGCCGAGTTCGAGCGCGACTTGATCCGCGCCCGTACCGGCGACGGCATCCGCCGCGCCAAAGCGGCCGGCGTGCATATGGGCCGACCGTCGAAGCTGACCAAACAGCAGAGGCCGCGTCGGTGGCTTTGGGGATAAAGGTCACCTCGCTCGGTGTGCATAACGCCAACGAAATCGAATTCTTGGATTCCGTTCCTTGGTGTTGCAGCCGACTATGCTTGACCTTGGATTCCGTGCGAGCCACCGGTCGTTTCGGGAGGCGATGTTAGCCTGCCGCTGATAGTGGTGCTCCTGTGACGAGCAGGCGGTTGTTGCCGCCGAACTTCTATCTCGATTCAGCGAGGCAATCAGTTCTCAGCTGCGTCTGTGCGGTCGATGCTGACTGTCGAGAAATCGCATTATGCCCGTCATTGAACGCGCGTCGGCCGCGTCGTGAGCACGGCGGAGCCGCTCATAAGTTCGCCAATGCATACCTTTCGGTTTGTTGGGGAACGCTTGTGACATGACCGGGCTCCCTCCCAATTAATAGGACGGCTCCATGAGATTGAAGCGGGCGGCGCGCATTATCAACCGTTGCCACCGCCAACCGGCCATGGCCTACTAGCCGCGATCAACGCGCTGACTTCGCGGTAGTACGTCCCCTGTGTCCATCCAACGCTCAAGACCTCATTTTCCAGATAGAACCCGTTGCCGCGCCACCCCGGAAAGTATGATTCTATCGCCGAACTCTGGGCCCCATTGAAGGACCGCCAAATGGGCCTAGCTTTGAACTGAGGTGGTATCGAAAAGCATCCTGCCTTTTTCAATCCAGACGGCAGCATTGATTTGATCGCGCGAGCTTGGCCGGTTCACCGAACCAGTCAGCCAGGTACCTAGCACATCCCTCTTTGTGGTAATATGGTGATGCTGCTGCAATAGGATGTGCCATGCGAGCTATTGCCGAGTGGCTAGCATCGATTGGTCTGGAAAAGTACGCCCAATGCTTCGCCGAGAATGCCATTGACCTCTCGGTCGTCTGCGATCTGACGGAACAGGACCTTAAGGAGCTCGGCGTACCGCTCGGGCATCGCCGTAAGATGCTGCGCGCCATCGCGGAGCTCAGTGCGGCCACTGTTGCGAGGCACCCAACAGCAACTGAACCGTCACTTCGGGACGGTCCCGAGCGACGTCAACTCACAATAATGTTTTGCGATCTGGTGGGCTCTACAGCTCTTTCCGGACGTCTCGATCCTGAGGATTTGAGAAAGGTGATATTTACTTATAACGCCTGCGTCACTGAGGTAATTCGCGGGTACAACGGCAAGATCGCTCGCTATATGGGGGATGGCGTACTCGCTTATTTCGGTTATCCCCAGGCAGACGAGGATAACGCCGCGCAGGCAATGCGTGCAGGCCTCGCTCTGGTCGACGCCGTCGCAAATCGGACTGACGTCGGGGCCGACCTACAAATTCGCGTCGGCATTGCTACCGGAGTGGTGGTCGTGGGTGATCTGATCGGAGACGGTACTGCTCGTGAGCAGGCGGTTGTCGGCGAGACGCCGAACCTCGCTGCGCGTCTTCAGACACTTGCCGAGCCCGGTACGGTGCTGATCGATGCGAATTCCCGGCGGCTCGCTGGGGGCCACTTCGATTATCGCGATCTCGGCGCCTGCCCGGTGAAAGGCTGGGCGCAGCCGCTGCCCGTATGGCAGGTGTTGAGAAGGAGCGGCGTGGAGAGTCGCTTCGAAGCTATGCATAAGAGCAACCCGCCGCCGCTATTCGGGCGTGGAGAAGAGATAGAGACGCTGTTGCGCCAGTGGCGACATGCCCTGGAGAAGGGCGGTCGAGTGGTACTGGTTACAGGCGAGCCAGGGATTGGCAAGTCGCATATAGCACTCGCGCTGGACGAGCAGCTCCAGACTGAACCGCATATCACCTTGCGCTATTTCTGCTCTCCGCATCATAGTAATAGCGCTCTCTTCCCGATCATTGGTCAGCTCGAACGTGCGGCCCGATTTGAGCGCGGCGACTCGCCAGCACAGAAGCTAAGAAAACTTGAAGCCCTGGTTGCGCAAACGACGGCGGACTCAAAACATGTGGCAGTTTTGGCCAACCTTTTTGCTTTGCCAGACAGCGATCGTATCTCGCTGCGGCAACTGAGTCCGCAAAAACGAAAAGAGAAGACATTGGCCGCATTGCTGGCTCAGCTCAATGGTTTAGCGGCCCGCCAGCCAGTTTTGATTATTTTCGAAGACACTCACTGGATCGATCCCACATCGCTGGAGCTGCTCGCCGCCACAATAAAGCAAGTGCAACGGCTCCGAGTACTGATGCTTATTACTGCAAGATCTGAATTTACCCCAACGTGGCCGAAACATCTCCACGTCACGACGATTCAACTCAGACCTCTTGGCCGGCGCGCCGGCGCTGCATTGGTCGAGCGGGTGACAGGCGGCAAGACATTGCCGAAGGAAGTGATGGATGAGATTCTCGCTCGCACCGATGGCGTGCCTCTGTTCATTGAGGAACTGACCAAGACCGTACTCGAAGCCGGCGTGCTGCGCGAAGACGTAGAAAGCTATGAGCTCGATGGTGCGCATTTTCACGCAATTCCGAGCACGCTGCATGGATCGCTACTCGCCCGTCTCGATCGTCTCGGTCCGGGGAGAGAAGTGGCGCAGATCGGCGCCGTAATCGGGCGGGAGTTCTCCTATGAGCTTTTGCGCGCAGTTGCCGTGATGCCAGATTCGATGTTGCGCGCGGCGTTAAACCGCCTGTTGGCGTCGGAGCTGGTCTACCGCCGCGGCACAGCCGCGCTTACAACCTACGTATTCAAGCACGCGCTGGTCCGCGATGTCGCCGAGGAGATGTTGTTACGTTCCCGCAGAAGGGAACTTCATGACGTGATCGCGCGAGTTTTGGAGGAGGACTTTTCGGAAATAGTTGAGGCGCAGCCGGAGCTCATTGCGCGTCACTACCGGGAGGCGGATAACGTGGCGAAAGCCGTTCGTTATTTGTCTATTGCCGGCGACCGCGCGCTGTCGCGCTCCGCGCTTAAGGAGGCGCACGAGCAGATCACGCAGGCATTGCAGCTGGTTTCCGTATTACCGGAGGATGACAGTCGAAGACGCGATGAGTTGAGGCTGCAGATCTCACTTGCCCGAACGCTCCTCGAGCAGAAGGGCTATGCGGACCAGCAGGTAGGCGAGGCCTACACCAAGGCTCGCGACCTCTCAAAACGCGTGGGCGACCCGGCCATGCATCTCGCAGTGCTCTACGGGTTGTGGGCCCATCACTACGTCGGCGGTAAACCCGTCACAATGCTGGAGCAGGCCAATGAGTTCCTGGCTTTTGCCGAACGCCAAAACGAAACTGGCCCGATCGCGGTCGGGCATCGCTTGGTCGGGACCTCGCGCCTGATCAATGGACATATTGCGGACGCGAGCAATGCACTCGATCAAGCGCTCGGGCTCTACGATCCCGACGTGCATGGCGCCTCCTCAGGAGTCGGCCAGACGCTGCGTGCTCGCTTCGGCCAGGATGTGGGCATAACGATTTACTCTTATCGATCGTGGGCGCTGTGGCTATCCGGCCAGCCTGAAGGTGCGCAGAAAGCCGCGGAAGCTGCCTTGGAACGAAGTCACGCGTTGGAACACGACGATCAGTCGCGGTTCTATGCCTTATGGCATGCCGGGATGGCCTCCCTGCTGCTGCGACATATCGACAAGGTAACAGAGATCGGAAGCAAACTAACCGAGCTCGCTAACGATCGCGATCTGCCGTATTGGCAAGCGCTCGGAAATTTTTTGCGTGGCTGGTGTCTCACGCGCACGGGCCGACCGGCTGACGCGGTCGGACTGCTTCAAGACGGCCTGCGGCTCTGGGTGCAAACAGGCTCCCGGATATTTCGCCCCATTTGCCTGGCACTGCTCGGCGAGGCCTACGCCGCCGACGACAAGCCGGACCTCGCCCATCAGACCTTCGAGGAAGCGCTTCGGATAGCGGCCGAAACCAGCGAGCGCTGGGCTGAGCCTGAAATCCATCGCCTGTTCGGGGACCTCTTGGTCCGCTGCGGATCATCGGCCTCAGCGACGGCGAGATACGAGAGATCAATCGCCCTCGCCCGCAAGCAGGGATCGCGATCGTTCGAACTGCGGGCGACAACGAGTCTGGCCCGCCTTATGTCCGACCAGGGCAGGCACTCAGAGGCGCATGAGCGTCTATTGACAGTCTGCGGAGCCTTCGAGGCGGGATGCGGTACGGCGGATCTCAGCGATGCAAAAACTCTATTGGAGGGCCGGATCACCCGGTGACGCGAGTCGGGATACTCTCAGGCTTGGCAAGAGCGCCCATCGTTCCGAAAATACACCAGCAGTGGTGGCAGCGGGGCCCGCTGAGGCGATACCCGAGTGGCCGCCGCCCCGGGTGTTAGCCGGACACGGGGGGTGGTTCGATTCACCACAAACGCTCCGTCCTTTCCTCCACGCGCTGCCGACCTCAGTCCCTCAGCACCTCTTGCGGGATCTCGCCTCCCGTATACACGAAAGTCTTGTTGGTGATTTTCCACGCGCCGCCGATTCGGGTTACGGTGAAAAAATCGACGAAAGATGCGGTCCTCCAGCATCCATCTTCAGCAACCATCGCCATGGCGGCGTCGCCGACCCGCGTGATCGAGACAATGCGCGACCTGTAGCGTCCGCTTTGACCGAGCGGGTGCGCTTTGCAGAGATCGAAGAAAGCGCGGATTGGTTCGTCATAGCGCTTGCCGAATACCTCGCCGAACATCCGAGCCTCGTCGTGGAATGCACGACGCAGCTTTGTTAGATCGCCCTCGGCGGCGCCCTGCATCGCAAGGTCGACAACCTGATGAATCCGATCGTAGCTGTCGATATCGAATCGTTCGTGACTCTCATCCTTCGCCACAGTACCCCTCCTGGTTTTGCTTGCATGGGTGAAGCCGCTTCAGCACGCGATGCTTGAGCAGCCAGCTGGCAATCGCTGCCTTGGACCCGATCGGAATCTCCCAGGCGTCCATCAAAGCGCCGAGCGGCATGCCCGGGCGTAGCGGCCGCAGCAACGGAGCCACCTCGCAACCGCCGAGAAAGGCGACCGGCCGAGCCAGATCGGGATGGTGCAACGCAGGCTTTATTGCGATGAAGTCGCCAACGATACATGGTTCGGGCACGAGCATCGCCTCCGGCGACAAGGTAATGGCGAGATCACCTGGCAAACCGTGCCCGAAGCCGGTTGACGCTGTGATCCGCATCGGTTCGGGATCAGCATCCGCGGCGCGGGGTTGCCAGAACCGTCCGGGATGAGTCGCCGCCGCGGCGGCGTAGTGCTGCGCAGCCCAGCGGCGATGCCGGTCCGACGCTTCGGCGAGATTGCCCGTGTAAAAACGGCTGGCCACATCGGCGTCTTCTGGATGTCGCAGCATTGTGTTGACGACGACTGCGCCGGTGAGTGCAGTGTTAATTGCCTTCTGCACACCGCTCGAAGACAGCGGATCGAGAGCCAAGGCGGCATCGCCGATTTTGATGCTGCGCGGGCCGATGCTGTCGCCGTCGAGATAGGGCGTGGCGTCGGCCGCGCGTACCGGCCCGGCCAAGCGGACGTCACGCCAGCCAGCCATCAGGGCAGAACGACCGATCAGCGCATGATACGTCGCACTAAGAGAACGGGTGCGTCGGGCACGAAACTCGGCAGCGTCAAGAAACACCATTGCGTTGAACGTGCCATCCGGCAACGGTACGCCCCAATACCATGCATCACGACCGGCCTCGATCCGTGGCTCATGGGGCAGGCTACCGCCGTGCCAGTAGCCATAGAGCGCGAGCGTGCGAGGACCGGCGCGCTGTTTACGACCGCGCAAGACTGCCGATCGTCCGCAGGCGTCCGCGAGGAAATCAGCATCGAGAGCGCAGGTTCGGTCCGCGGATTGGACATCGAGATGCCAGCCTTGATCATCGCGCGTGCGCGTGCGTACCACGGCGGGCTGCATCACACGTACACCATGGGCGCGCGCGCAATCGAGCAGCAAAGCGTCGAAGCGCCCACGATCGACCAGGAGCCCGCCAATCGCGCCAAAATCGCGGCGGACGGCGACGTCGCCCTCCCATTGGACCAGCGACGTCCGGCACGGCCAGAAGCGGGCCGCGGCGACGGTACGTGCCACGCCGAGCAGATCGAGTTGCGGCCAGATGCCGGGGCTCAGCGATTCGCCGATATGAGACCGTGGAAACATCGACCGCTCGACCACACAAACATCATGGCCGAGCTGCGCCAGGCGAATCGCCAGCGCGGTGCCGGCCGGGCCGGCACCTATGATGCAGACGTCGACGTGCTGGACTGGCCTCGCCTCGATCGTCATGAGCCGTGTACCGTCGCCGCGGCCCCCGCGAACCAATCGGGACGCTGCCGCGAAAGCCGAAGATAGGCGGTCAGGCAATAGTGCAACCAGCCGCGAATATAATCGCACGCCGGCCGGCCGCGGCGGATCGCCTCGTGATGGCAGCCGCCTCCGCACAAATAGCGCGCCCAACACTCCGTGCACGGTGCCTGGCGATGGACGTGGCGTTCGGCCAGCCAGCGCGACTGCCGGTCACGATCGAGGGCACCGAGGGTTCCCATCGCGCCTTCGGGGTCACCGACGAAGCGATGGCACGCCGCCAGCTCGCCATTGGCGGAGACACCGAGATAGCCGGCGCCGGCGCCGCAGGGGTAAGGCCGATAGCTACCCCGATGGATCTCGCGCATCGCATTGACCATGTTCTCGAATGGATAGCGCTCGCCCGAGATGAGCCGCCGCTCGAACGCGCGGCCGCACTCGATCATCCCGTCCAGCATGGGGACGAGATCTTCGCTCCGCAGTTCGCCGCAGCCGCGGGGGGCACTCAGCACCGGCGAGAAGCCGACGCTGCGAAATCCCGCAACAATGAAATCGTCGAGAGTGCGGCGCAGATCGAGATTATCGGGGGTCACCGTGACTCGCGCCGATACCTGCATGCGGCGCTGACGCGCCAGCAGCGGCCGCAGATTGCGCATGATGCGGTCGAAGCTGCCGGCACCACTCTTGTACGGCCGCAAGCGATCATGCGTCTCGCGCGGACCGTCGAGGCTGACGGTAACGGCAAAGCCATAGGTTTCGAAGAAGGCCGCGTCCGCTTCGTTGACTAGCGTGCCGTTGGTTGTGATCGAGAAGCCCAGCGCAACGCGGCGCTGGCGGGCAAGCTCGGCGGCGCGCTGCGTCACTGCTTGGAGCACCGGGCGATTGACCAGCGGCTCGCCGCCGAGAAAGGCAAGCGTGGCCTTGCCGCCCTCGCCGGCCTCCGATAGCAGCAGGTCGACCGCCCGGTTCGCGACCTCGAGCGGCATGTTCTTCGCGGGACCGCCGAACGCGCCTTGCTGCGCATAGCAGTAAGTGCAGCCCAGATTGCATTTCTGGGCGACCGCAAGCGACAGCGCATGGATCGGCGGCGGTTCAAGCGGCGTGTCGTCGATCACCGGTGGTCCGTCCGCGCCCACGCGGCCGAGAAGTTCGCCAACCCGACCGGCCAAGATGGCGGCGTCAAAGCGCGCGAAGAGGTCGGGATGGATATCGAAAAGTCTGCTTCCATTGGTCACGAACAAATGAGAGATGTTGTCGCTCTCGAAGAGATGGATGTCGGCAGAGCGTGGGGCAGCGGCGGCCATGAAAACTTGTGCAGCGGCGACTGCGCGCTCCTGTATCCCAGCGGCGAGGCGCTCGCTCATGGCTTACGGCGCTGCGGGTTGCGACTGTTGTCGGGCAGATCAAACAACTCGGGCGCGCTGTCCTTGCCGCCGATCTGAACCTGGAGCAGTTTCTCCCATTCCTTGAAGAGGTCGTCATAAGTCATGAGACGGTTATCGGCATAATCGTCAGGCACATACTTTCCGGTGCGCTCGCGCGCGAACCAGTAATCGCCGTGGGTGAGCCCGTCATTCCCGACGTAGGTATTGATGAAGTCTGGCCGGCTGGACGCCCAGTAGAAGCAGGAGCATTCGCGCAGATCGTTCTGCCAAGGAGAGCACAGTCCCTGGGTTAACTCTCCAGGCTCTGCTAAAGCTTTGGAGATAACGGCGGTGCCGGGCTCGAAGAAATCCCGCACCGTCAGCGTGACCGTCACGGCTTTTGCGTCCTGAGGCTGTGGATCCTTGGCCGGCCTAGCGGTGAAATCGCATTTGACTTTCCTCTTCCCGCTCACGCACAACGCCTCGAGGACATGGGCAAGACAGTTCGACCATTCCATCGTCCAGACGCCGTGCGGGTTGCGATCTGATCGCACGATCGGCCTCTCATCGGGGCCTGGCTCGCGCCGGGACTCTGACGGTGACGGGCCCTCACCACTCGCTACCAGATCTGCGGGTGATGGCCCGGTCAGGTTTACCGTCACGCGAATGTCATTAACGCGCAGCAGGCGGTGGCCCTCCAGGCCTTTCAGGTTGATCCATTTCCCGTTCTCGCCGCGCGCCCTCCCTTTGCCTTTGACTACATAGTTCTCCCACTCGCTGAGCTCGATGCCGACGAATAGGCGCCGCCAGACCGCCCGGAAATCGACCTCGAGCCCGGGGCAGCAATTGGCGATCGCCATTTCGGGCCGCGAGGTCGGTGGATTGCCCTTTACCCGGTGTTGGAGCTGAGCCGTCAGATTGCGCGGCGAAAGGGGCGGCGGCGAGGATACCGGCAAGGATGTAGAGGCTGACGGCGCGGATCGGAGCGCTTGGGCAGCCTTCTCGATTATCTTGATCTGCCGGCGCGTAAGCGCCAGGTAGTAGCTATCGGCCCCGCTCATAAGCGCCGGCATCTTGCGTCGGCCCTTGTCGGTGAGATCGCCGACTTCCTCGGGCGTCCGCAGCAACGACACGAACCACGGGGCCGCGCCGCTGCTCAGTGCGGCAAAGACTTGCTGGTGCAGGGCGAGAACGGCCGTGGTGTCGGCACTTGCGGGGGCCATCACGGGGCGCACCGGCCGCTGCGTGGCGAACGCTTCTTCGGCCGGCATGGTATCGAACGCCTCCGCCGGCCGGCCGTCGACCGGGTTACCGTTCATCAGCGCGACGTTCATGAAGCGGACTGTCTCGTACGCCCGCCGCACGATGTCGAGCGCACGCTCGCGCGCATTCTCAACCTTGAGGTCGTCGGCGTTGGGTCCATTCACGATCTGATCGAGATCGTCGGCCAAAGTGCGGACGAATTGAGAGTCCGGAATGAAGGCGGGAGGCGCGACGCAGATTCGCGCCTTGGCCTGCAACTCGTCCCGGCCCCTGATCCTCACACAGATAAAACCGTCGCAAGCGTCATCGAGATAACCGCGGCTCACCGCGCGGTCGTGATTGAGCCACGGCGCCGCGGGCGGCCGATTCTTGTTCGCATAGAGAGAAGGCGGCAAAGTTTCGTGCGGCCAGCTCTGCTTGCTGCCTGGCTTCTTCGTGTCAGGCTTTTTGTTGTCGAACCCCGGCCAAGTCCCCTTCTTGTAGATTGGCTCGACATAAACCGGATCGTCCGGCACATCGCGGCGACGCCGGACCGGCCCGTAAATCTTGCCCGCCGCGGGCGTGAAGCGCAGGCGCAAGCGCGAGCAGACGTCATCGGTCGTGCTGGGCTTTGCGAATTGTACATAGCCGAAATCGATCGCTTTGCCCTTAATGAAATGCGCGCACTTGCCGCGCAGCTCCTGTCGATCATGATTGGAAAACCAGTCGGTGTCCGCAGTTACGATGTCATTCTTGTCCCCCGTGCGGCGAAAGACTTTGCGGTTTTCGACAGACACCTTCCACTCGACAGAGGAGGGATCGAGCCCACAGCTTTTTAGTAGGCCGGGCGTGACGGACTCCAACCTGTCGGGGTCACTGTCCACGATCGCGAACAGCTCGAAAAATGGCGCAACCGGACGAATGCGCCGAAGATCGTCATCGTCGCGGAACATGATCTTGAGCTCGGCGCGTCTTGATTTCGGATCATCAGCAAGCGGCAAATCAGCCACAGGCGGAATCGTGACGCTGCCGTCCTGCTCGACCTTCAGGGTTTCAGTCGGATGGATCTCCCGAAAACCAAGTGGATTGTTCTCATTGATGTTGAGCTCAAAATTGGGCTGCGGCTCAGATGCCGAGCCGAAGCGTGCGAACGCTAGAGGCGGCAGAAGCCTAAGCGCCTTGATCCTCATGGTGGCGGAGCCTCCGCGCGGGCCATTCCGGCGATCACCTTTTCGATCCAGTCCGCGGACTTTCGGTCCAGTTCCAGCATCGCCCGAAGAAACTGCAGATTCCAGGAAGTACGGCCGTCGAACTCGTTCAGACAGTGGTTGATCTCGGCGTTGAGATTGAGGGCTCCTGTGAGCAGATCGAGATGCAGGCGCCAGCGATCCATCGGGTCCATCGAAATGGCCAGCGTGTACGGCATCTGGAACGGCGGCCCGGCGCGCGTCTTGTCTCGCTCGTCATCGGTGAGCGGCAGTCGAACGAGAATGCCCGCAATCGCCTTTATGTTGTACATCTCCGCAAACACTCGGTGGATGACGCCACCGCGCAGCCGCGCCTCGGTCCCGTCGCGAGCGAGCTGAAACGAGTGGCTGAGATAAGTCAGCAACATGCGGTATCGCAGGTTGAACATCTTTCCCCATTTTTCGGAAAGGGGATGGGTGATCCGATTGCCTGGCGCACGGTCATCCACATCCGGCCAGGGTATCAGTGGGTCTTCCGCCACCGCGTACGTCGGCGGCCTCCAATGAGGGTTACGATCTCGACGCTTGAGAAAGTCCAGCATGATCGAGCGGAAGCGCATAAAATGGGAATCCGGTTCAAAACCTCGCCCTTCGCCCTGCACAGCGATGCGCTTAAGCGCGTCGAGCGCCTGCTGGCGTGTCGCTGCCGTCTCGATCATGATGTGCGCATGCACTGCACCGGTAGCGATCCTTTTCGCGAGCATTTCTGAGCTGCGCCGGAGGTCCCTAGATCTGCGACGACCTGATTTGGGTTCCGCATTCGACGGACTCGGGAGCGGCTCGATTCCATAACCGCGGCTCCATTCATCTGCGGACGCCTGACATGGAACGCTGTCGTATACGAGAAGCTTATCCGGAATGCGTTCAGGATCTTCGAGAATGTCACTAATTTTCTGATAGAGCTTGGCCACTTGGTGCGCGTTGGACCCGCGCAAATCTTTCAGCTTCCGCGATCTCCCTTTCTCGCGCCCGCTAAGATGGCTTTGCACAAGCTTGCAGACACGGTCCACGAAGGCGAGATCATGCGGCAGCATCTCCCCCATCTCCGCATAAACGTAACAGGCGAGCGAACCGAGACTCAGCCGTTCGAGGCGGAACGGGAACGGGTAGAAGGCGCTGTCGAAAGGATAATTCTCGCGCACCAGCTCCATCTGCCCGCCGAGGAGGCACAGCACGTTTTGCACCGTGAGCAGATGCCCCATCTCCTCCTTGGCGACGCTCAAAATCAGTTTGCGCCACTGAGCGATCTTGTCCCGCTCGGCTGGACTCAGATTCCGACGCTCGTCATTGAGCGAGTAAGCCGCATAAAGGTATTGCACCATCAGTGCGTGCTCGATCTCCGAAGCGATGTGCAGGAGCTGAATGAGGTAACCATGCCACGTGAGCCCGTCCGGAGGATGGCTCGGACGGTCGTCGTCCAATGCCACAGCCGAGCGCCCCCACGGGGCTGGCGCGCGTCTAGTTGATCGATCGGCGACAGGCCCCCTGCCTTCCTGCATTTCCGACCTCCGAGAGATGACCTCTTCCGATTCTCCGCGAAACTAGCAAATAGGAGCCGACGAAGAACGCTGCCTCAGCCTCGAGGCGCGACCGAGTCAGCAATCACTTTGTGAAATCGCCTCGTCGCATGTTGGCCTGCCAAATACTCGGCCCAGCGCAAGCCCTCAAAACATTACCATATTGGGCTCTCGCGGTAAGGGCATCGAGCGAGTTTTCGACAGGAGAACCTCCTTGATACGTTTCGCTAGGTAGTTGCGTGACTGTAGTGCACTTTTTGTATTCATGTGGGCATGCCCGCGGGCGATGATGAAGGCGTTCCAGGACGTCTATGGCGTCGAAGTGATGCATGGCTGGGGAATGACCGAAATGTCGCCGATCGGCACCATTTGCTCGGCTATGCGGATCTCACCGGTGAGGCGCGCCTCGATGCTCAGAGCAAGCAGGGTCACGCGCCATTCGGGGTCGAGCTAAAGATCACCGACGATGCGGGACGGCGGCTGGCCTGGGATGGCACCACATCTGGCCGCCTCAAGGTGCGCGGTCCTGCGGTGGCTAAAGCGTACTTCAATGGCGAGGGAGGCCAGCTTCTCGACGCGGAGGGATATTTCGATACTGGCGACGTCTCTACCATCGACGCCCATGGCTACATGCAGATCACCGACCGTTCGAAGGACATCATCAAGTCCGGCGGCGAGTGGATCTCGTCGATCGACCTCGAAAACCTGGCGGTCAGTAATCCCGCGGTCGCGGAAGCCGCGGTGATCGGCATCCAGTCCCCAATGGGATGAGCGTCCGCTGCTGGTCGTCATTCGCAAAGGCGGCCAGCCCGACATTTTAGGCTTCATGGAAGGCAAGATCGCCAGGTGGTGGCTACCGGACGATGTCGCCTTTGTCGACGATATCCCGCTTACGGCAACCGGTAAGATCCACAAGATCGTGTTGCGCGAACGCTTCAAGGACTACGTGTTGCCGGTGGGGCTTGCCGCCGAGTGACACGGCCCTGAACATTGCGGAACCCTTAGTCTCTGATAACCACGTTATTGGGCCTAAGAAACCTCCCGCCGATTAAGAGTGAGCGGCTGAACTGCGGATGCGAGTGAGCGCCGTGCGATAGAGCTTCGGATGTGGCTTGAGCCAACCCAGATCGCTCGAGACGACAACCGCGCAAAAGTGACGGCGCAACCCCAGACGTTTAAGACAACCGATGCGTGCGGATAGTTCGAGACGATGACAAGCCGCACATGACGGGCCAATTGCCCCGTCCACCATTTCCGCGTCTTGTGCAATCAATCCTCCGAACTGATCCACCCATCGCGACAGCACAGCCATCTCGGGCAATTTTTCGATTTCCAAGAGCCTTAATGTTGTTGCAAAGCGGTCCTCGAACCGGTGCTCGCGCCGCGTCGTCGCGGAATGAGCCATGTGCTTGCGGCAGGCGTTGATATAGCGGTACGCAGGGACGGCCACGACACACCCAGGGGGTAAAGGAATTCTCTCTCTACTAGAGAGGGGATGATCGAATACGGGTGGTTAGCGCCGCCTGCGTCTCCATCGGTAGTCCGAACCAGGCCGGCATTCCGCCGAGGCTCGGCGCGTTCTCTGCGAACAGGTCGATTTGCCGCGGCACGCGGCGGCGTGCCGACCTCGGTCTGCTCTGGCGTAGCATGGGTCTCTCCCCGATTCTGGTCGCCGGGGAGAGGTGATACGCTCGAATCGGCGGCATCCGATGCTGTAGAACGTTTGTTCCGTACGTCCCGCAAGAGCGCCCCGAGCATTACGAGCGCCGACAAGTCGGTGTGGGGCTCGACCGCCAGACGAACCTTGGCGCAGGCCAACCGATCAAACATGCAGGCTGGAATCTCACGGATCACGTCGGATGCAGTTAGGTCGCAGCTAAAGACAACACCGCCCGGCCTCTCAATTGCCTCTTGAATGCCGATCCGCAGGCCGGACCATGGATGCCACGGATACAGCAGCTCCCGAAACTCGGTACTGTGGGCGTTCTCAAGCCTTATTGCACAACACGATCAGGCCGCACCCATCCCTCGGATACAGGCCGCCAGCACCGGAGGTATTTGTCCTGCCTTCGCCGCGTGGCCGGCTGCGCTAGCGCAACGGCCAGCCTTAAACTAACATTCCACCTGGACCACTCAGTGGGGGCCAATCATGTTCTCATTCGCACTTGCGCGCGACTCACAATTTTCTAGCGAGTGTGAGATGGCTCACACCTATGGATGGCAAACGGGTTGCTATACTGCTACCCGTACAGAGGGCAAGCGCTCAAACGACACCTTGATCTCCTGTGCCTGCCCATCTGCTTCGATCTGTAGAGCGGTGGCCAGATGCCATATCTCAGAAATTTCCAACACGATGCCTTTGTGAGCTATGCACACGGTCCCAAGGCACTCAATGGGTACGGCGGCGGGCGCGACGACTTCGTCAGCAGCTGGACGAAGGCCTTTGTCGATACCCTTGGTAGTCATCTCGACGTCTTGCTTGGAACCAAGGATCCGGAGCGCCGCGTCAAAATTTGGATGGATCCCGCTCTTGATGGCAACTAGCCCCTCTCGGACAGCCTGAGGACCAAGATTCAGAGCTCTGCCTTGCTGGTCGTGGTCATGTCGCCGTTCTACCTTCAGTCCAGGTGGTGCGGAGACGAGCTGAAGTGGTTCGCCGAGAAATGGCGCAATCACCAGGGCCGGCTCTTCGTGGTGCGTGCCTTCAATACCGACGAGGCGCAATGGCCGGAAATGCTGCGACCCGACGGCAATCCATTGCCTGGCTATCCATTCCAGAGTGGCGACGATCCTGATAGTTTCCCGCTCGGTTGGCCGCAGCCGGATCTCGGGGATCAACGCTACTGGAACGAACTGAAGCGGCTCGCGCATGAAGTCGCTGCGCAGCTGAAGGTGCTCGAATTCATTGACGAGAACGTCTCCGATCGGGCCCTTTCGGCGGACGGCGTTCCCGTTTCCGTTCCCGTCAGCGTCGGTCAGTCGGTGTTCCTCGGATACACGCATGACTCGCTGCAAGATGTGCGCACCGAACTGCGCACGCGGCTCAACGAGATGGGTCTGCAAGTCGTGCCGCCAGAGCAAGACGACCCAGTCGATGAAGCGAGTCTGCGGTCAAGCTTCGCCCAATACTCCCCGCAGGCTTCTGCCGTCGTCCTCGTGGCCAACGAGAATTGTGAGCTTTGGCCCAGGGGGCAGGTCGGCGGAGCCGTCAACCTGCAGCTCCAGATGGCGCAGGACCACAAGCTACCGGTGTACTTCTGGCTGCAGGCGGCCGATCTAGCCGTGGTCAAGAACGCTTCTTATCGCGCTTTCTTGACCGACTTCAAGGCGAAGACAAGCCGAGAGCCGTGCGTCTCGATCGCGTGGCAAAGCATCGGAGAATTCGTCAAACATATCCGCTCCAAACTCGACGATGCAGAGAAGCGCGAGCCGGGGGCTGAGCAGTTTGCCGTCGTTTGCTCGAACCTCAAGACCAGGCACCCCCTGTACGACGAGTTCAACAAGCTCGTCATCTCCAGCATCCGTGAGACCGAGCGTGGGGCAATCGTAGCCGATCGCGAGGAGTCAGGGCAGATTCGACTGACAGCATTGGAAAAAGACATTGCTCGCGCCGATAGTCTGGTGGTCGTTTGCTTCGATCAAGACTGGGAGTGGGCAAACAAAATTATTCTGCAGCTCAAACAGCTGGTCTGTACTTGCCGCGACAAGATCAAGCTGGTCGTCACCGGACCTGAGCATAAGAACAAAGGGGAGTATTATGGGCCGTTTAAGTTCACGACCGTAGCGGCCGTCGGGCCCGACAACGTCATTCGCGAACAGGCCATCCGGGATCAGATCATCAGAGCGTTGCAACGCCACTGACCGGGGAGAGGTACCATGCTCGACAGAGCTCTGGAAACGCCCGCCACGGTCGCGACTGCTGCGTCGCCCTGGCCGCAAAATCCGTTTCCGGGGCTGCGCCCGTTTCACGTCAGTAAGGATGCCGACGAATCGCTGATCTTCTACGGTCGCAGCCCTGACAAAGATCAGATACTTCAGCGGCTGAACTCGAACCATCTTGTTTTCGTCGTCGGCCCCTCCGGATGCGGGAAGTCCTCCCTTATCAAGGCCGGCGTCATTCCCGCGCTTGAGGCCGGTCTGCTCACGCAGGCCGGACACGTATGGCGGACCGCCGAGATGCGGCCCGGCGAGCGACCGCTGCGACATCTCGCCGGCGCGTTTGCACGCTTTCATTCCGACGGGGCCGACGAGCCCTTTGTCAATGAAGTCTACCGGGTGCTGCTTGGCGATGAGAACGGGCTGTGGCTGGTGGCCGAAACTCTATTTCCAAGAGCCGGTCCGACCAGCCCCGCGCTGCTGCTGATCGATCAGTTCGAAGAGGTGTTCGGGCCGCAGATCGCGTCGCACGAAGAGGTCACGCGATTCTTGCAGTGCCTCATCAGGTTCTTCGAAAAGCCACATCCCAATCTCTATTGCATCGTGACGATGCGCACAGACTTTCTCGGACAGTGCGCGAATTTGCCGAAGTTGGCAGATGCCATCAATGCCACCCTGTTCGTCACGCCGGTGCTGCGTCGATCGGAATTGGATAAAGTCATCGCGCTACCGCCGGAAGACTACCACGGCGAAGTCGACGCGAAATTGACAAAGGCGATCATCGAGGAGATGACGGCCAACGCTCAATACAATCCCGATCATCTGCCGTTGATGCAACATGTCTTGCTTTGGCTTTGGAAAAAGGCGATTGCCGAAACCGGTGCACAAGAGCACCCGCGTCCCGATCAGCCTTCGCCAGCGCAGCCGCTTCGCCTGACATGCAAGAACTATCGAAAATTCGATGGACTCAAGGGAATTCTAAACCACCATGCCGAAGAGCTTTTCGGACGATTGGATGAACGGAGCAAACAAATCGCCGAGGTCATGTTTCGGCGGCTCTCGGAACGCGACGCAGAGAACCGGTATCGCCGCTCGCCAGCCCCTGCCAGCGCGATTCGCGCGCTTGCATGCTGCTCCAAGCCTGAACTCGAGTCGGTTGTTTCGATGTTTGCTGATCCGGACGTTGCATTCATCGACCGTCGTCCGCTCGCTGACAAGGATGATGAGCTTCTCGACATCAGCCATGAAAGCCTGATCCGCCAGTGGGAGCGATTGCGGAAGTGGGCAGACGACGAGGCTGAAAAGGTCCGCAGCTTTCGCGATCTGGCCAAGTCGGCAGCGCGATGGGACAGCCACGACCGGTCCAAGGACTTCTTCAAGGCGAGGGACGAGCTTCGGTACTGGGAGAACTGGCGGAAGCAGAAGAATCCCACCATGGCTTGGATCGAGCGGTACCGGCTGCAGCAGGTCGAGGGGAAGTCGGTGACCGAGCTGTTCGGGTTGACCGAGGAATATCTGCGGCGAAATCACAACAGCGTTGCCAGAAAACGTGCCGCCAAAATCGGCACGGTGGTGGCTGGGGCTCTTTTGATTTGGGCGGGTAGCGCGTTCCTGATCGATTATGAAAACAAGAAAACCGTACATCAATTGGCGGAGGCGAAAGCACGCACCTTGGCCGCACGCGGGGAGGAAGCGTTGGAACGCGACGGGGCCACAAGAGCGCTTCTGATCGCGGTGGCCGGTCTGAAGGGCGCGACGACCTATGTGCCGGAGCTGGAAAGACTTGCCTACAGATCGCTTCAGGACTTGCGCGAGCAGCGGATCTTCTCGATTGGGAGTCAGTTCGCATCAAGTAGTTTTTCACCCAATGGCGAAACGCTGCTGCTGATGGACAAGCGGCAAATGAAATTCTGGGATATGAAGAAAGATCGGCTGATTGCTGAGACAAGCATTCCCGGCTTTCCCGGTTTTATTCGACCTAGATGGAGCGATGACGGCGAGTGGGTCATCGCCGGCAGCGGAGACGGAAGAACACTGTTGTTCGCGCCGTGCAAGCAGGCGGCGTTACGACCGCTCTTCGTGTCGTGCCAGGGCAAGACCGACGACATGACACGCGTGATCGGCAACCAAGAGCCTTCGTGGCCGAGCACGCTCAGTCGCGACGGAAATTTCTTGCTGAGCGGCGGCTTCGGTGCGCCGCCGAAGCTGTGGGATCTGCGGCGCCCGAATCTTGAACCGGTCAAGCTTCAGGACGGGCCGGCAGGGTTCGCCATCGCGTTTCATCCTCACAAGAATTTAACGGCCATCGGCGCGATCGACGGGTCGGTCCGCGTCCACGATAGTGAGAATCCTGCCGTGGCGTTACATGTGCTGACCATCAAAAAAGCCCAATCCGTCGGCGCGACTTGCTTGACTGGCAGTTCGCCTCCCCAATTGGAGGTGCCGGTGTCTTCAATATCGTTCCACCCGACCGATCCCGATGTGCTGGTGGCGACGACCAATGACGGCAATGTGCGGGTCTGGAACTTTGTTAAGGAACAGGCTGTGTGTCGCCTCGGGATCAAGTCGCCGGGATTTACGACTGCTACGTTCAACCAGGCGGGAAATTTGATTGCGATCACGTCGGAAGACGGTCCGCTGGTTTGGAACCTCGAGACGCACGAGGTGGTCACGTTGCGCGGACACCGCCGATCGACGTGGATGGTCGACTTCCGGCGAATGGATGAGAATTCTCTTGTCTCTGCATCGAGCGATTCGACGCGCGTTTGGCGCATGCGGGCGGCGTTACAACCGATGCCACTCGGTCAAAACGACGTGGACCATGTGAGTGGTTCCGTGCAAGTCGCGAATGAGCCTCTGCAAGTCTACAACGAGGCTCGCCGGAAATACATCAAGTTCAATGTGCCGCCACAAGCGCTTGCTGCAGTGTCGGCGGATGGAACGCACGTGCTCGTGGCGCGTCGGAACGGGGACCCGAAGCTCGCCAGCCTGATGCTATATGACAGCGCCAATTCATCCGAACCCATTGCGATTTTCCAGACGCCGATCTCGGAATGGAAGAGCGTGGGCTTCCTGACCAACCCGGATCGCATCGTCGCCGTCTCCGCCGCCGGAGTCGCGAGTAGCTGGCTCTATTTCCGAACTCCCGAGCTATTGACGAAATTTGCCCTCGAATATTTGCCGCTGCAAGACAGCCAGACGGTCGAACTATCCGCAGAGGATCAATGCCGACTCGGCATTCGGCCAGTCTCGTGCCAGGAAGTTTTTGCGCTGCAGGGCGCCAATCGCCTGGGTGTCTTTTAAAGCATGCTGCGTACTCGGCTGCTCTGCCGTAAAACGACGGGCCTTTCAGACATCAGTCTGCTTAGCGATAGCGAGAGTGTCACGGCGCTCACCGATCTCCTCGCCGGGCAAGTGCCGTTTGCCCTATGGCCCATTCCGGTCAGGACTGTGAAGATCGCAATCCCCGGCCTCGAGGGCGAAGCCGGAAGCCAATGAGTGCGCAGCTTGATCGCCAGCCGACGCCCGCCTCGGTGAGGCGAGCTGAGAAGCGGCGCAAGCGACGTTCGATGCGGTCATGGCGCGCGCCAAGCGGCTCGATGCACGCGGCGATCGCACGGCCGCTCGCCTGCGCGTCCTGCCACATGCCGGAGCGCACCGATATCGTGGTCGACCGGCGGCACGATCACAGCTTCCGCGTCCCGCGTCCCGACCTGTCGGCAAGGCTCGGCACGCCGAATGCCTGCACGACTGCCATGCGGACAAATCGGCGCAATGGGCGGCGTCCGCGGTCGAGACCGGGCACGGAGCGGACCGCAAAGGCTGGCAGAAATACGCCGAAGCCTTCCATTCGGCTTGGACCGGCCAAGCCGATGCAGCGGCCCTGCTTGGGGGGTCGCGGCTGATCCGAACGCCCCGGCCTTTGCGCGGGCGAGCGCGCCGACCGAGCTAGCGCCGTATGTCTCGCCCGCGAATATCAATCTGGCGCGGAGCGCGCTTGCTAGACCCCGATCCGATGGTACGGATCGGCGCGCTCGACATGCTCGCAAACGTCTCCGCCGCGCAAATCTGGCCGCTGGTATCGCCGCTGCTCGCCGATTCCAATCGCGGCGGGAGCACGCGCCGTGGCGCTGCTTGCCGCGGTTCCGACCGTAAGCCAGCCTCCCGCTGATCGCGAACCGTTCGAGCACGCGGCGGCCGAGTTCGTCGCCGCCCAACGCCTCAACGCCGATCGGCCCGAGGCGCGGTCCATGTTGGGAAATTTCCCGGCGCGGCGCGGCCTCCTTTCGGATGCCGAGGTCGAATACAAGGCGGCGGTGCGGCTCAGCCCACAATACGGGCCGGCCGCGATCAACCTCGCCGATCTTTATCGCCAGCTTGGCCGGGACGGCGACGGAGAAACTTGGTTAGGTTCCGCTACTCCCAGTCGCGGTCACGCCAGCGATACGAGTGACGCTCGTACGCGTATGGCCACCGATGGTAGCGCCTCTCGGAATAGAAGCGCGGGCTGTCATAGTCGGAGTAGTCCCTGTAGTAGTGGCGCTCTCGGTACGCAGGTCGGCCGATCTCGACTCCGAAACCTGGTCCCTGCAGGTAGACTCCTTGCGCCAGGGCAGTCGTCGCGCCGGGCCCCACAGCCGTGCCGATCATGCCGGCGGCGATCATCAGTGTGCTCAACGTTCTCCTGATGATTCTCCTTTTCTGTTCCGCCTCTCCCTTACTGGAGCGTTGCGATCAAAGTCCGCAGTAGTGGCTAACCTTTTCTCTTCGCATAGGGTCAGCCCAATCCCAGCCCCTCGTGCTCCGAGTATTTCGGCGCATCCTTAGCTGTTGCTCTGTCACGTTCACCTCATAACCCCCAAGGGTAGGATTGTAGGTGAGGACGGACCACGGCAGTGGATAGTAGTCTTCGCCTATGCCTAAGAACCCGCCGAAGCTCATCACGGCATAGGCAACCTTGCCGCTGAATTTGTCGATCATAACCCGCTCGATGTGTCCGACGCGATCGCCGTTTGTCCCATACACGGGTGTCCCCTCAACCTTGTCGCTGCCGATGAGATTTGAGGTCTCGCGCTTAGTGAGCGGCTTCGCTTGAGTGGTGGTCGCCATTATCGGTCTCCATCTTCATGCGTTCCGCAACGAAGCCTCGGTCATGCCGCTTCAGATCGCTTACGAAGTGTCTCTGCGGTTCTGTAGAGAGTGCTCTGTGTTACCTCCCTGGCATCTTGCATGATGCTCTGATTGAGTTCCTCGATTTGATCTCCCAGTAGCCGAGCTTGCCTACTGATGAACTCGCTCTGGATCTGAGCGAATTCCTGGGGCTCTTTCATACGAACGAGCCGGTTAGCAAAGTCGAACGTATTTGAGAGCGTTTCTTCCGCGACCGAGAAGGAGTTCTCGCAGATAGCAGCCGCTTGCTGATCAACGCCACGAACAGCGTTGCTGGCGACCGTCAGAAATCCATCAAACGAGGCCTTGCTCTGGTTGAGGTTCTGCTCTGCTATTGCACGCATCCAGTTGGTGGCCTGCATAGCTCGTTCGGTATTTTGCTGCGCGAAATCCATCTTAACTTTGGTCATACTTCGCCTCCTTGAAGGATGTTTGGGAAGTGATGTTTGGGTGTTTCTTTGATTTGGGAGGCCGGTTCCGTGCTCACGGAGCGGCGCACCTTGATCGCGCGCTACACGCGGCCTCTGAGTGATAACGGATGCTCTCAACCGTGGTTCCGGAAATTGCTCAAATTACCAGCACGGCGATATGATTGCAGGCGAAGGTTCCAGAAACGGAGTTCCTTACCACGATGCGATCGTTTCTTCTGTATCTTACTCCGGCGTTCTCACACTCGGAGGTGAGACATTCGGTGAACTCCTTGCCCTAAAGAGAGAACGTCTCCGAGTTTCTGCGGCGCCACCACCGCAGCGAGGCACAGTTCCCAAAATCGAAATGCAACGAGACATTGGCCACATGCGCCCGGCTGTTCTTCATCCAGCAATATCGTCGGTTCCCCTCGGTTCCTCAGGACCATCACCGCCGAGCAATTGCGGATTATGCTGGGCTACAAACGACACCAACCTCGAAGCCCGGTATATTCGCGGGAGAGGATCCGCGGGGGCTGCAGGACCGTCACCATCGAGCGAGATGACGTGAGGTTTCGCAGAATCAGACGCTGCGACTGAAGCTATCGCTGAAGCGTTCACGAGGCCCCGCCCTCCGTGCTCGGACGGGGTTCTCGTTTGGCGAATCACATGCTGCTCGGCACGCACCGGGCGACCTCATAACTCAATGCGTCTTTTTCCGCCAAGTAAGACAGCGCGCGTTTATCAGAATTCTGATGTTTCAATTGAGGCCCTTACCTCAACTGTGTCTGTATAATTCCGCCTGAAGAGCCCACGTCCAATCAAACCCCACTTTCTTCACAAAATTCGTCGATTGCAACACTCAGCACGGCGTGCAGACACGGACGCTCTTCGTTCGATTCTTGTGCGCTTCAACGAGGTGCGTATTCCAACCCGCAAAGGCATCTCGCCGGGATCACTGGAACGAATCGTCGCGACCGGGCGTTTCAATCGCCAGGAGGCCTTATGCCCCGCACCGTAATCTCTGGACTGGTGTGCATCACATTCCTGATGCTTCTGGAGTTCTCGGCTGTGCCCCAGGAGCCGGCGCGCAAGGGCGCCGACACCGAGTCGGGGCAACTGACATTCAACAACGCATGCCGGACCTGCCATACGATAAAGGAAGGCGACAATCGCTTGGGCCCGAACCTCCACAATATCATCGGAAGGAAAGCCGGTTCGCTTCCGAACTACGGCTATTCCAGCGCAATGAAGGGCGCGGATTTTGTATGGACAAGGAGAAGCTCGATCGCTTCATCGCGAAACCCGATGAGGTTGTGCCCGGCAACAACATGAAGCCTTATGGCGGGCTCACATCGGCCGAGGATCGCGCCAGGGTGATTGTATTCATGGAGTCGCCCACTACCAATTAAGCGGTTACGTCGCGCTGCTGATACAACGAGGGAGGATATCTTCGCGATTGAGTGGAAATCGCGGAAGCGCTTGGGGGTCTAGCTATGCTGCCTTACATCGCCGCGGGCCAGGCCCTGTGAGTGACCAAACGGATCTCCTTTGCTCCGCGTTCCTTGACACGATCAATGGCGGCGGTGGCTGTATTACCCGGTCGCCAACACCGGCGCCACGACGAGGTAACTGCCGGCATGGCCGTCGAGTGCGCCCGCGCCGACGAGGTGATAACCGACTGCGCGGGGTAGGAAAAACCTGATGTCAACGATGCAGCGGCGGAAGGAGAACTAGCAATGGCCATCAGCTCTCAAGACGCCGACAAATTCCGGCTAAAGCACGCGGAGGAACTTCTAGCGTTATTCGAGGACGCGCGCGGCCGTCCAGCTCGTACAACAGATGAACTTGCGCAATGGCTGGACTCCGTCAACGACGATCTCGCGGATGACATTGCGCGTGAAGTTGCGGAGGAAGCCGGTCGTAAGGCCGGGCGGGAAGCCGCAAAAAAAAACGGCCGGGAAGCTTACGAAGAAGCGAGCTATCGGGCTTATGAGCGGGCTTACGAGCGGGTGCTTGAAAGTCTCAAAAAGGCTCGTCGGCAAGCTCATGCCTGACTGGAAGTCCATCGCCGGAGGACCGTTGCGAAGGAAATACCCCAAATGAATGCCCACCTTCGAGGTAACCTCGCCCATCCCGGAGGGGAGCGTGCGCAAGTTCCTCCACGATCATATAGACCCGGGCGTTTTTGCTCCTGACGCCGTTCGTACCTTGATTGCCGCATTCGATGGCGCTTGGCAGTCCATCACTACCAGCGGAGCCAGGCTTTCGGGTCAGCAAAGGGAGCTTACGCGGGAATTACTTGCAAAGTACATCATTGCACAGGCTCGCCAGGGCGAGCTTGACGAGTGCCGTCTGC
>Ga0306920_100002325_pt1 | contig 24056 bp, 16 predicted proteins | sample flu12Cox44000170_FD_204666 | JGI IMG/M metagenome (GOLD analysis project Ga0306920, IMG submission 204666) | Lab enrichment of tropical soil microbial communities from Luquillo Experimental Forest, Puerto Rico - flux4day.12C.oxic.44.000.170 (v2)... | ecosystem: Environmental > Terrestrial >...
ACCATAACGCGCCATACGTGCAGTGAGAAAAAAAGAGGAAATTCTCGGGCATTTCTTGAATTCATTTACCTATGGGGGTTCCCAGCTTGAACCTGCGAGCTAAGCAAGTCTTTTAGTCTTTTAGAAAATAGCTCTTCCCTAGTTGGCCCCTAACGTGCTAACGTCACTATGAGAGTGATTTGGGCCGATCCGCATGCGGCACAATCCTCGAAGGGGAAGTGTCTCTATGCGAACACGCAAACTGTTTTCTGCTGCGTTATTGCTTCTCTCTTTCTCGCTGCTTGCTGCCAGCCAAATCCGGGCGGACGGCATCGATTATTCGTTCACGAGTGGCAGCAATACCTTCACGTGGACACTGCCGACAAACCCAGTGATCGCCCCGGGCGATGCCCATCCTCCCGACGGTTTCACGATCCCTAACTGGTCCTTTTCGGAAAACGGCGTGCCCATGGTCGGCACTTTTGATTTTTTCAGCACGCTCTTCCTCGGGGGGTTCGATCTTAAGAGCAACGGAGGCATTCTTATTAACGCCATGGGGGACCAGCTTTATTCCGGTCCAGAGACTGCACCGACCATGCTAACGGGCAGCTTTGGCGTCGCTGATTTCGGAAGCGACACAAGCGGTTCTAACCCACCGACTATGGTCATGCTCCAGCCGAAGTCTGTGCCAGAACCTTCGACGCTTTCTTTGTTGGCCATCGGCCTGGCGATAGGACTGGCACTCACTTTCGTTCGCTTCGCAAAGACTGGTTTCGCACCTTCAACGCACTAAACTGAAGTTGTTCCTCAATTTTTCACTCGGTGTGACATTCACGCCAAAGTAAGCAACCCCGAGAGAGGAAAAGACTGACTTCAATCCTCTGTACGCATGCCAAGAAGAAGCTCAGGGGAGCAGCCTCAGGCTTTGCCGCCGCGGCCGTATTTGCGCGCAAGACGAAAGGGACGGCGCAGCGCATCGAGGAAACCATGTCGGATTCCCGCAGCCCCCGGTTTCCAATCTTCCTCGGTGGGAAAAAGTGATAGTCTGAGCAAATAAGCCGGAGCGGAGAACCCGCTGTCGCACATTCGCAGGCGAAACGCGACACGCTCGAAGAGAGTGGGAGGAGCATTAACTGCCGCGGCGAGTCGGGTACGAACACACGCCGCTAGCTTGCCGGCACCCACATCTCCCTGCACGGCCGCGAGCACTGCTTCTGGCAGACGGGCGTGCAGCACATCCGACGCGAGGCGCAGGCCGGTATGCAACATGCGCTCCGCTCCCACTTCCTTGGCTGTCTCCGTAACGCCCTCCCAATCGATACCCGACTGGCGGGTGACCAGCCCGGCAACATCCGCAATCCACATCAGCCGTTCCCAGAGATGTTTTGCGCCATGAATACAGATCAGTACGAGCTCATCTTCAACCGAAAGGGCGGGAGCCTGGTGGCTATCGAGGCACACGCGAATCTGGCGCGCGAAGAATTCTTCGATCGGAAGCGGACGGGGGAAATAGCGCAGCGTGAAATCGTTATGCAGTTCGACGATTAGCTTCGTGTCGGTCTTCTGGAAAAAATACTGTCCGGGAATTTTGCCGGCGTCGATGGCGCTGAGCGGAACGGCTGCCTGGTAACCTGCGGCTTGCAACGATTCCGTGGCCCGGCGAACGTCTCGTTGGCGGACAAGCAAGTCTAGATCACCGTAGCTGCGCAAGGTGGGATCGTCATAAGCCCGCATGGCAAGTACCGGGCCTTTGACGATGAGCGCGGGAATGTCTTTCGCCGCGAAGAGCTCCAAAAGGCGAAATAGCTCTGCCGTCATACCCAGTGTGGAAAAAATCTGACTGCGATGGTGTTCCATCAATATCTGCATTATTTCGGCGGGGACAAGATTCTCGTCGAGCTCACGGACATGGACGGCAAGATGCCCAAGTACGCCATGTTCTCGCGCAAGGGGAAGCAACTTGGTCCAATCCGCAGAGCGAGCCAGCTCCACGAGCCGCCGGGCGTCAAACGTGGGAGAGGCACACTCGAGGAGCACGGCCCATTCTCTCCGGGACGAAGTCAAATCGGATAGACCGGATAGCGGCAAAGAGTTCTCCGTAGTTATCCAACTGTAGTGTACGCGATTGGACGAGCTATTTCGTGATGGATGCCAATCTGAGTTTGCCAATCTCAATGCGTGCAGTACAAACAGCGCATTAATTAAGAGCGGTAACGGGCACCACTGAGCTACCGTGCTCAAGAAGCAATTACAGCGATTGTCCCGCCAAACTTGAGTCTGTTTGCAGCACGGACTTCGTGGGTCGGAGCAGGTTTGTGTCCTTTGAAGACGCATGCCTGTTTTACCTCAAGCGTGGAATTCCAGTTGACGACCCGCGCACGCCGAACTATGCTTTTGACGGTTGAATAGGAGGCGTTCATGCAGGGTATGCGTGCCATGTTCGCAGCCGCCTTCTCCGTAAGTCTAGCCGTTGGCCCCGCGATGGGATCGCCGACGGCAACCGCGTTGGGAACCGTACTCACAGCTGAGCGTGCTCACGTGGGCGATGCTTCCGCATGGGTTGGGACAACCGTGTACGCCGGGGACCACCTCAGCACCGAACTGCAGGGCAGCGTACAAGTTCGCGCCGGCGCAGCGAGGTTGCTGCTGTTGAGCGCCAGCAGTGCGACGATCGATGACAAAGAAGGGACGCCGTCGGCGAAACTGCTCAGCGGAACGGCAACTTTTTCTACGGGCAATGCCCACGCTTTTACGCTGTATGCGTCTACTGCCACGATTCGCGCACAATCCGATGCACCGACCATCGGGCAAGTGACCCTTCTGAACGCAAAAGAATTGCTGGTTATCTCTAAGCGCGGTCCGCTCGAAGTGACGGTGGATGGCGAGACGCAAACGGTCGAAGATGGCAAGGCCTATCACGTGTATCTGGACCCGGCGGGGCCGTCGGGAGCGGGCGGTCCCCAGGGCCCGGCACGGAAGGCGGGGAAAAACTATTTCATGTACGGAGTGGTTGGTTTAACGGCGATCGCTACTGCCATCGCCGTGTCTGAAGCTTTGGAAAGCCCAGCTCGTCCATAGACCCCACGTAACAAGAGAAAAGCAAGAGGCTGAGATGCGCGATGGCGCGCAAGCGACGTTGCACATGGAGGCTGTGGGTGCTCCGGCCGGAAGTCGAGTACTTATTTCCCCAAAGAAGCGGAGTGGCTCTCTTCTGGACGGCCGCGCCGGCGCACATCAATACCGAGCCGTTTGATTTTCTGGTTCAGAGTGGAAAGAGGGATTAGGAAGCGTTCGGCGGCTTCGGTCTGGTTCCATCCCGTTCGCTCGAGCATGTCCGTGATAATGCGACGTTCGACCTCATCAATGATCTGGAAGAGGGTGGGATTGGGGTTGTCGGCGGCGGTGCGAGAGCCTGGTTCACCCGGGAGAGGTGGCATGAATTCAGACAATTGCAGGCGAACACCGCGAACGATTTCCTTGCTGCGAATGGATTCGGGAAGAAGGTCAACGTCAACGCGTTCCTGGGTGGAAAGAACAACGGCACGTTCTACGACGTTTTCGAGTTCACGAACGTTGCCAGGCCAGTCGTAGTCCATCAAGAGCTTCATCGCCGCCTGGGTAAATTGGCGCAGTGGCTTTGCGTTTTCCTGGCAGAAGTGCTCCATAAAATGCACGAGCAACAAAGGAACATCTTCACGCCGGTCGCGAAGCGGCGGCAGATGAAGATGGATGACGTTGAGGCGGTGATAAAGGTCCTCGCGGAAACGGCCCTCCTTGACGAGGGAGAGAAGGTCCACGTTGGAAGCGGCAACAATGCGGACGTCCACCTTTAGTTGTTCGGTACCGCCGAGCCGCATGAATTCGCGTTCCTGGATGACCCGCAAGAGCTTCGCCTGGGTCTCCGGACTGACGGTGGCGATTTCGTCGAAGAAGATGGTGCCCTGGTCGGCAACTTCAAAGAGTCCCTTTTTTGAGGAGACTGCGCTCGTGAATGCCCCTTTCACGTGGCCAAAGAGCTGGGATTCGAGAAGGTCCACGGGAATGGAACCGGTGTTCACAGGCACAAAGGCGCGGTCCGCCCGCGGCGAAGCGGAGTGGATGGCCTTGGCGATCAGTTCTTTTCCTGTTCCGCTTTCGCCGCTGACGAGCACAGTGGAACGGGATGGGCCGACTTGCGCGACAAGATCGAAAAGCGTCAGCATCTTGTCGCTCTTGCCGATGATGTTCGGAAAATTGAAACGCTGTTTCAAAGCCCGTTTCAGTTGAAGGTTTTCGTCGCGAAGCCGGCGCGCTTCCACTGCTTGCGCCACCTGGGCGAGAAGTTCGTCGTTGGACCTGGGATTGGTGATGTAGTCCATCGCGCCGCTCTTGAAAGCGGCGCGCGCCATTTCAATCGAGCCATAGGCAGTGATCAGAACGATGGGAAGGTGAGGATCGTGGCGTTGAATGTCCTTGAGCAGCTCAATGCCGTTGCGGTCCGGCAGGCTGACATCGAGCAACAGCAAATCGTACGGGCGCTCTTCCAGCCGGGACAAACCGGATTGCCCGGTTTCCGCGCTGGAAACCTGGTAGCCTTCGGTTTTTAGCAGAAGCTCAAGGCCTTCGCGGATTTCGGATTCATCATCAACGACCAGAATAGAGCCCTTAGACATGAACGGCTTTCCTGACTGCCGGGAACTCGAGGTGGAAGGAGGTGCCACGACCAGGCATCGAGCGAACATCAATCTTGCCGGCATGTTCTTTGATAATGCCGTACGTCACGGAGAGGCCCAGGCCGGTGCCGCGGCCGGTCGCCTTGGTGGTGAAGAAGGGATCAAAGATGCGATGAATGTGTTCGCGCGGGATCCCATTGCCGGTATCCACGACCTCGATTTCGACGCTGCCGTTGTGAGCCGCGGTGCGCACTTCGAGCAGGCCGCCGGATGGCATAGCGTCACGCGCGTTCAAAAATAGATTGAGAAAGACCTGTTGCAGTTTATTGGCGGAGCCGCGCACGGGAGGAATTCCGTCGGTAAGCTGCTTGACCACCTGAATCTGCGAAGTCTTCAGCGGGTGAGCGACGAGGGAGAGCGTTTCCTCGACGACACGGTTGAGATCCACGTCGGCAAGTTCCCCGGCGCCGGTACGCGAAAAATTCAGGAGATTGTTGACGATTTCGCTCGCGCGGAACGTCTGCTTGACGATCTTATCGATAATCGAGTGCCTCGGGTCGCCCTCAGGCATCTGTTTCGCGAGCATCTGGATGTAGTTGGAAATCACGGCCAGCGGCGTGTTGACTTCATGCGCGACACCTGCGGCGAGCAGCCCCAGCGAGGTGAGCTTCTCCGTTTGCGTCATCTGCTCTTCCATGCGCTCTCGTTGCGTCACATCGTCAAAGAGGAGCAAACGCCCAATGTTTTCCCCGGCCTTGCCCACCAGTGGCGTGATCGAAACGTTGAGGATGAGCGAGCGGCCCTCGCGTTGCAGCCGTTGCTTGTAGATGCCTGTGATTTGCTCTTGGTCCACGCGCGCGACAATTTCGTGCACAAGTTCCGGAGGCAAGAGGCTGCTGAGGGGCTGCCCGACGGCGTCCGCACGCGCGACCCCGAACACCTGCTCCATACGGGTGTTCCACGCTTCCACAATCCCGTCGAGATCCACGGCGAGCACGCCGACGTTCAGGGACTCGACGATGTTTTCGCTGAAGTCCTTTAAGCGAGCCACTTCGGAAGCCTTCTGCTCGAGCGAGGTATAAAGCTGGGAGTTATCCAGAGCGATGGCGACGTAGCCCGCGATGGTCTGAATCAGCTCGACGTCGTCGCTCGACAAAAAGTCGCCGTCCACCGTCTTGCCGAGCCCCAGTACCGCAACGGTGTGCTCGCGGATGCGGCACGGAATGAAATAGTTTAGATCGAGCTGCTCGAGCGTGTGGCGCACGGAATCGCTTACGTCGCGCGCGGCACGCGGCGATTCGAAGAAGACCGGGCCATGGGCGAATTCCGGGCGCGACGGCGCGATAAAGCTGAGATCGAGATGCTCCGTTAGGCGCACGCCCATGGAGCGGGCCAGGCGTATTTCATCGGGATGCTGCGGATCTTCCACAAAAATTGCTAGCCGGTCGACCAGCAGCGTTTGCGAGACGCGATCCATCACCGAACCCAGCATCGGCTCCAGACGCACTTCGTTGGTGAGCGTGCGGCCAAATTCAATCAACGTGCGGCGGTAATTCAGGCGGTCGCGATAGAAGAATCGATCCAACCGCGCCTGGATGCCTTCGCGGAAAGGCTGAAAAAGGAATGCGGCGATCACGATGGCAATCATGCCGGCTACCGGGCCGCTCGTCTGCGCGTGGAAAATCTCCGCAATCAGGGCCACCAGCGCGAAATAAATCGCGGCGACCGCGGCTGTCGCGGCCGTATAGGCAAGACCGCGCTTGAAAATAATGTCCACGTCCATCAAGCGGTAGCGGATGACTGCATAGCCGAAACACAGTGGAATCAATACCAGGCTGAGCGCCGAGAATTGCATCCAGGGCTCGCTTGCGGCATTGAAAACGTAAGGAATGATGTAGAGAAGCAGAAACGGCAAGCTTCCTGCGAGCGTTCCCCCGGTGAGCCACTTCAACTGTTGCCGTAGTACCCCGGACCGCGAGCGGCGAAAACTCAGATAGAAAACAAGTCCGGCTCCGAGAAAATACATTCCGAGAAAGCTCAATTCAATCTGGTCGAGCGCGACGCGCGAACGCGTCGTGGGCACAAACCCAAAAGCATTCAGAGCGGTCAGAACGTGAATCAGAAGAAGCCCAAGAGGTGCCGCATAGACTGCCGCAAATTTCAGAATCGACTTGCGAGCCGTTTCCGTCCGCTCCGGGAAGACCAGCGCAAAGTGCAGGAGTAGCGCCGGGGCCAGGAGGCGTGCAACCACGCTCGACCAGTACACTTCGAGATCGAACGCGTCTAGCTTTCCGCTGTACTGGAAGGAATAGAGAATAAAAGAGACCAGGCAGAAAACATAAAAATGCACCGCCCGAGGCGCATTCCATCGGCGAATGAAAATGAATAATCCGATGAAAAGATAGAGCAAGCCGACGACGCGAAGATAGTTCTCCACCGTGATCGGCTTATGCGGCGGGGTGGTGATGAGACGGGTTTCGAATTCTTCGCCATTTCGCGAGAGCTTGTAGCGCAGTTGGGTCCAGAGACCCGCGCGATAAAGGCGGCGAGCGACATGGGCAGCACTGGGTACTTCCGCGTCGTTGATGCGGAGGAGCAGGTCGCCGGGACGAATGCCGGCCGCGGAGGCCGGGGAGTCGGGAGCCACCTTCCAGGCTTCGATACCCGTCGCGCCGTCCGTCCAGGCAACACCGTCATCGACCAAGTCGTAGTGGGAGCGCTGCACGAAGTTCAGCCAGGCAAAGATAACCGCTGCCAGCGTGGCCAACGCCAGCACGACCGCTCCCACACTGACTCTGAGATTCTCCTTCATAAACTAAACCGTAGGCACACACTTACGCCTAAAAATAAGCGAGCAACTCCCCTTCCAATCTTTGGTAGCTTGTGAACTCTTTAAGTTCAAGTAATTCATAGCACTAGAGGTCATCGGCGCTTGCACGGGCGGTGACTTCCCATTTCTGGTAGGACAGATACAACTTTCCAGAAGCGGCTTTCCTGCTAAAACTGCAGGCTCAATCCACCGCGAAAGCTGCGAAATGCGGGTACGAGAAGGATTTGCCGTTCCGCAGTATTGAGTGAAGAGTAGCCCTGGGCCAGGAGATTGTCGCACTCCGCGTTGGCTTCCCAGCGGCCGAGAGCAAAGCGCGGAAGCGGCTGGCGGATACCAATATGCAAATACGGGTTCATCTGGTAGATGCTCTCGCCATAAGGATCAACGCGCGAAAGCGCTGGTCCATTAATCCACTTGTAACCGGCGGTCAAGCTCGTCTTGGTGCGGGGGACTCGCGCGGTGACGTTGGCGGCGATGGATTGCCGTGGCAGCATGCGTAAGGATTCCCGTAATGGCCCCTCAAAATCACCCCTGGCAACGAGAGCGCCCGAGAAAGCATAGATCGTGGTGAGCTCCAGATCGTCGGCGATTCTCTCGCGCAGCGCCACGCGCCCGCCCCAATCGCTGGCCGAACCACCGTCGTACGCAAAACCCTTGGAGTAGAAATCCTGGAAATATTCATCAGAAGGCAGGTCGTTGCCGCGGCCAAAAAGCGCCACGTGGCTGTTGTCGTCGTGGAAGGCGGCGAACTGCAAAATACCATTGGAACCGAGCTTGCGCTCCGCGGCGATTTCCTCGTGCCGACCGTTTTCGAGAACTGGCCGCCGGTTGCGCCAGAGCAGTGCCGGGAAAGCATCCAAAGCATTCAGCGCGGCGGTCAAATTGTTGAGTGTCGTGGAGGCGCCCGTGAACTCGGAGGCGAGCAGATCGCTCGGAGCGGTACCCGTGGGAAGCGCGGCGTACACGACGTCCAAATACCAATTGGTCGAGACCTTTGTCTCGACCTTGAGCCGGGGCCGCAGGCTCCACGCCGAAGCGCCCACTCCGACGATGACGTACTCGCCGCCTGCACGGAGCAGGAAGCGATCGCCAAATGTGAGTGTGGCACCCTGATCTAGGCGCCCGCCACGAAAGACCGGACCGCCGGGGCCGCTCTTGGCCTCTCGCAGAACGATCGTCGTATGCGGTCCTATGTCCGTCGAACCGGTGGGGAGCCAAAGGGTTGCAATGCCGCCGGAAGGAGAGTCGTCGCCATAACTGACTTGCCCCGCGAAAACAACGTGATTGTAGCGGTCAATAGGCTGATCGTAGGCGAAGGCCGTACCGGGCGCCGCAACCACGTTCGAAATCGAGCCAGGCCGTCGCGCCCCGTTCGTTAATTCCAGGCGCGCATGAGGCCGGGGAATGGTATTTTCCACGAGAATGACGGGAGCAGCGGGGGAATCGTCTTCACCCCACTGAAGAACGGGCCTCACACCGGAAGCGGAGCGCAGCACCCATTTCCAATCATCTTGTTCCGCTGCGCCGTTCACCGGAGGCCGGCGCAACTGCTCGATGGAGGAAAATATGGATTCGAGCTGAACGCGGACCACGGTGGTGAGATTCGCCGTGACGCGGACATGCTTTTCCAAGGTAGGAAGGAAGCCGGCCAGAGTTACGCGTACGCTGTAAAAACCGGGCGCCAGTTTATCGCCCCGGAAAAGGCCTTCCGTGTTCGTCAAAAAGTGTTGTGCCGCGGAAACGCCCGGCGCTTCGGAGAAAACCTCGACCGTCGCCCCGAGTTGCGGGGTCCCCGTCGCATCCCGAACAACACCGGACAGAATTCCCAGGGATGGCTTCGTGTTTGTTTGCGCCGCGGCCGGAGCGCCGCCGGTCACACTCGCAGCGGTAGCCAACAAAACACCGAAGCACAGGAGAGCGGCGTGCTTCACGTCGGTTTACCTCCCAGGTGTGGCATTCGCCGCTGTTTTTTGATCTACGGGGGGTTTGATCGAAAAATCAGCGGTGCGTGAAATACTCGAATGGGCCAAATCGTCGGTCGCACTAACGTCGAGAGTATACTTGCCCGGAGTCAGGGTTGCCAGAGGCAGCAAGCGTTCAATAGTGATCTGGTCGCCCGTCTGCTTCATTTCCGCGGACGTCTCCTTGAACTGCATAACCTGCTCCGCGCCCTTCTTCACGGTAAAAACAATGGTTGCATCGGTCTTGTGCGTCTTCTCATCGGGTTTCAGATTGTAAACCTGGAGGTAGATCCCGAGCCTGTCCGTCGTGGTGAAGTCACCCTCCAGGCGCGGCCGGACTTTCGAGGAGCCGAGAACGAACGGACCTGTGCCGATCTGCTTTGCAGGGACGTGTTCGATCTGATCCGCTAGAATGAGGGAACTGGCTTCCAGTTTTTCTTCGTCGTAGCGAGGCACGGCAAGGCGCGTATTCACAACACCGACGTTGCCGCTGTCCACATCCTTAATCACAATGTCCAACCGGTACAGTCCAGGCCGGAGCGGAAGGGCTTTCTGATAGATGGAAGAGAGCTTGACAGATTGCTGGAAGAGCGAATCCGGAAAATCGCGCGTAACCGAATCTTCAAAGGTCTGCACGACCCGGCCAGTGAGGGTACTGACACGGCCAAAGATGTTGATTTCCGCGGTGTGCACACCTTCCTTGGATTTGAACTGCAGCTGTTTGTTCGGAATCTGGATGGTGATCGGCACCAGCACGGTGTCGCTTGTGACTTTCAGGAAATCCGTTCGATACGTGAAGTGAACCTGATCTCGCACCATGCGCGAAGTGACCAGAGCCTCCAGATCCTTGTACTTGACTGCTGGCGCCTGCTGCACTTTAGCGTACAGTTCCAGGCGGTTGAATTCATTCAAGCTGGCCGGCTGGCCCATCATCGAGGTCGGCAGGTTTGTTCCATCGGAACGCGTGAAGCGATCGGCTTTAGAGGCCATGCCCATCTCTTCCATCTGGCTCAAACCAGCCCCAGGAACGTGCAGCAGCGCGTCCTTTTCCGAGGGGTCCATCGTCAGGTGATACTCACCGGTGCTGCTGGGATCCACAAATTCCAGAATCACGTTTTCCTGAATTCCTTCGAGGTAGCGATACCGCCAGGTCTCCCAAGGATAAGTCGTCGTGCTGCCGCCGCCTTCTTCCATCGGCCGGTCGTAGGTGCCGCCCGTTGGGTGGGATTCGATCTCGTCCGGCTTGCCCCAAATAATATAGATACGCCCGCGATCCGTCTTCCAGCCCGGGATACCCGAAGCGAAGTGTTCGTTGGCGTACGCGATGCGGCGATAGTGTTCTTCCTTAAAGTCGTTTTCCGGCAGGTCGGGATTGCTGCTGCGGCGCAGCCAAAACTGCTCGATGAATTGTTCGCGTTCTTCGTTTGTGGCGAGCTGCAGGAAGGCCGACCGTTCTTCCGGGGCAATAATGTAAACCACGTCCTCGTTGAGCCAGGTTTTGTAAGGGGTATCCAGCTCCTTGAGGGTCTTCCTCATCTTCTGCTTTTGTTCTTTAGTGAGCTTCTGGTTTTGGGAAATCGGCGGAGGAGCGCCCTGGTCCTGTTGCTGTTGCGCGAAAACAGGCAGCGTAAGCAAAGAGAAGGCAGTCAATTGGGCGAAAATGGCTCGAAAATTGCCTGACATACAGACACCCTTAGGAACTCTGAATTCTAAACCCATGCATCCAAGCCGTCAATTCCGGAATACCCACCATAAGGAGACACAGCCCCGCTTGGGTTAGATGGGGAGGCCTGGGGCAGAGTTGCTTGGAAGGCGGAAACGCTAGCTGTATATCGAAAATCTCTACTGGACCCGCTGATTTTGGCCTTCGGAGCCAATGAGAGAGTCAAATATGGCAAGGACGTGACGACGGTATTCGACCATGCGGCTAAAGACGCTCCGCAACTGTGGTTCGCGTTCCGCCTCGCGATGCCATTTGGCTAGTACAGCGGGAGGCACTTCGATATCCTGGCGAAGTGTCTCCGCGGAGTGGCCGCGTAGAAAAAGGCCATAAAAGAAGGCTGCTTCACGCTGCGGAAACTCAAGTTCCGTCGTGATCTCCGCCGGCATAAATGGAACGAGTGTGGCCATGGCGAAAGCGCAGTTTACCCAAAATCGTTTCCGAGTCAAGTGGGACTATAGTCCTTGTGGCGCGTGGCGGTAAATACGCCTGGCTGGGCCCGAGCAACATAACGTCTCTTGACCGGTTCCAACCGGCATAGGATGCTTAAGCCTATGGCGAGGTTACCCAAGTCTCTGGCGGGTCGAACCATGGGGCGGTTCCTGCGCTTCGGGATGCTGCGCGGGTTGCGCTCCGTGGAGATCAACCCTGAGGACTTTCGCAAGTACCTGGCTGCAAAGCACCAGCTCTGGGTGCCGCATTTCGGCCGCATGCGAGACGTGCCGCTCGAAAAGCTGGATGCCGTTGCCGAGCGCCTGATCCACGATGCACAGCGCTTGGCAATGGCGCAAGGCGCGGGATTCGGACTGGGCGGCATCATCACGGTCTTGCCCGATGCCAGCCTGCTCACCATCATCACCCTGCGTTTGATTCAGCGGCTTTGCCTGCTCTATGGCTTTGAGGAAACTGGCCGTGAGCGGCGCATGGAAATGTGGATGGCCGCGGCCGCCGCCGCAGGCATCGATTTCAGCAAGGATCTGGCGGAGAAACAAATGATCGAAAAGCTGGCGCCGCGAGTGGCCAGCCGCCTGGCCGTGCGCATTGGCGAAGAGAGCGCTGAAAAGTGGATCGGGCGAATGGTGCCGCTGGCCAGCTCCGCGATTGGCGGCGCGCTGAACTATGCCTTTGTAAGATCCTGGGGCCGCCGCGTGCAACGCCACCTGCGAGAAAAATATTTGGCGGAGCGCACGTCGGTGACAACTTTGGATTTGCAGCGGCGGGTGATTGTCCGCTAGCAATCCAGTGCATTGTCAGATTCTTCATGTCGCAATCAGAAGCAGGTCCCTTTCTCTTGGGTGTGAATTATCCTTGGTTGAACTACGCCCAGGATTTTGGTGAAAACCCTTCCGGCCATAGCGGCGTTGCCCTTCCCACTATCCAAGAAAGAGTTGCAAAGGATTTTGCGGAGATTCGCGCTTGCGGTGTGGACGTAGTGCGCTGGTTCCTGTTCGGGGATGGCCGCGGCGGATTCGAGATCGAGCGAGGAATTCCCTCCGGCCCTGATGCGGCACTCTTCCAAGATGTGGCCGTCGCTCTCCAACTCGCTGAACACTCTGGGCTGAAGCTGTGCTTTTCCCTGATGGACCATCTCTGGATGCAGGATCGCGACAGAAGCGGGGACAACGCCGGGAGAGAAAGGGTTCTGCAGTTCGCCGCCGGACGAGAGGCTCTTTTGGAGACCGTCCTGATTCCCCTGTTCCGCGAGTTCCGTGCCCAGCCCGCTCTTTTCGCATGGGAAATTGCCAACGAACCGGAATGGGCAATTCGCGAATTCCATCGCCATCCCTTCGCGAAAATGCATTTTGCGGACTTTCGCGCGTTTGCCGGAGAAATTGTTCGCGCGGTGCACGAGTTCGGCGCGGCGCCGGTCACGATCGGTTCGGCGCGGCTCATGTGGGTGCGTGCCTGGAGCGAAATGGACCTCGACTTTTACCAAGCCCATTACTATCCGTCCGCGGAAAGCGACCGAAAGGTCAGCCTCGCCAATGAGCTAGCCTCTTTGAGACAACTCGAAAAACCGCTTTGGCTCGGTGAACTCCCAGCGCGAGATCCCTCTTCCGCAAACTATTCGTTGGGAAATGCGTTGAACGTTTGCCGAAATGCAGGCCTTCTGGGAGCAGCCGTCTGGCGCTGGACGGAACCCGCAGCAACGGAACCGGATTCTGCCATTGGCCGGGTAGAACCAGCTGTCTTGCAAACCTGGCTCGCGGTGGAACGGAGCCGTGGCTTCAGCGTTTAAACATCGGGCACGCTGGTAGAATTTCGATGACCGCCGACGTACAGTGGAAGGGGTCAGTCTCCGAACGGAAAGAGGATTCCATGAGCAACGTCCGCAAAATTCTGGCAGCCATGTCGCTGCTGGTCGCCGCCGCGGTCCTGCTCCTTCTGCCACAGGCTAGTTCGCGCACAAAGCAAACGCCGGGAATGCAACACGGCGCTTCCGCCGAAGCCCTGCCCGCCTACCATTCCGAAGCTCCGAAAGGCGCTTTGCCTGCGACCTTGGAGCCCTCCCTGTTCCCAGACAAGGCTGTTTTCAATGCCTACGCCGTGGCCGGCCGTATCAAGAAAGTTCTTTACCAGGAACCCTGCTACTGCCACTGCGATCGTGGCCAGAGCCACAATAGCTTGCTCGATTGCTTTGCGAGTAATCACGGATCGGGTTGCGACATCTGCATGAAGGAAGCGTTCTATTCCTACGAGCAAACGCACAAAGGCAAGACCCCCGCGCAGATTCGCGAAGGCATCGTCCGCGGCGACTGGCAGAAAGAAGACGTCGCGAAGTACGAGAAGGCTTATCTTCCTCCCGCGAGTAAGTAAACATCAATCGCGCCGATCAAGTTTAAGTTCAGCCAAGCAAGTCATCCTGAGACGATCCGATAAGGATCGCCGAAGGACCTCAGCGTTCGAGCTTGGCTTGAGGTCGCAGTTGAGATCCTTCGGTCGCCAACAACGCACCGCAAGATAACCACTGGCTGTAGCGTTGGAATTGCAAGACAAATTGAGACAATCCCCACTGGCGCGTTGTAAGAAATCGTGGTCAAATTCTTTCCGCCACATTTTCCCTAGGGGTAAAGTATGAATTTGCGACGCGTCGGGATCGTGCTGGGAACGTTCTTGCTGCTGTGCCTCTCTCTGATTCTCATCTTTTCCGCAGGCTTTACTGCGAAAGCGGCTGGAGACGCTCCTTCGTGGGGCTTTTCCATGAGCAACCTGGATAAGTCCTGCAAGCCCTGCGACAACTTCTATCAATTCGCGATGGGCGGCTGGATGAAGAGCAACCCGATCCCGCCGGAGTATGCCACCTGGGGATCCTTCACCGTGTTGCGCGACAAGAATCTCACCGACCTGCGCTCGATCCTGGAAAGCACAGCCAAGGAGAATCCGCCTGCGGGATCAAACAAACAGAAGATCGCCGATTTTTATGGCAGTTGCATGAATACCAGCGCCATTGATGCAGCAGGACTGAAACCTCTCGCCGGCGAACTGACTGTCATCGAAGCCGTCCAGGACCGCGAATCCCTGGAAACCGAAATTGCACGCCTGCAACAGCAGCGGGTGAACGCCGTTTTCCGTTTTGGCGCCGCTCCCGATTTCAAAGATAGTTCCCAGAATCTCGCCCAGATTAGTCAGGGCGGATTGGGGATGCCGGACCGTGATTATTATTTGCGCGAAGATGAAAAGTCGAAGCAATTGCGCGCCGATTACGTCCAGCATGTTGCGAAAATGCTGGTACTCGCCGGTGATACTCCGGAGAAAGCGGCCGCCGAAGCGAAGACGGTCATGGACCTCGAAACCGCGCTGGCAAAGGCCTCTCGCACCCGGGTGGAACTCCGCGATCCGGACAAAAACTACAACAAGATGACGCTCACCCAAATGACCGCGCTGACCCCCGATTGGTCCTGGCAGAACTATCTTCGAAACGTGAACGCTCCCACGACGGACCAGGCCAATATCCGCCAGCCCGATTTCTTCAAGGAAATGAACCGGCAACTCTCCACCGTCTCGCTCCCCGATTGGAAAATCTACCTGCGGTGGCAATTGCTGCACGCCTACGCGCCGGCGCTCCCCGAGAGCTTCGTCCAGGAAAACTTCGATTTCTACGGCAAGAAGCTGTCAGGAACAAAAGAAATTCTGCCGCGCTGGAAGCGCTGCGTGCAGTCCACCGACCAGAATCTGGGCGAAGCGCTCGGCCAGGCCTACGTCGAGAAATATTTCCCGCCCGCCGCCAAAGCCAGCGCGAAGGAAATGATCAACAATCTGATTGTCGCGCTGAAATCAGACATTCCTACGCTTTCCTGGATGGGCCCGGAAACCAAGAAACAGGCTCTGGCCAAGCTGGAAGCCTTCACCGTTAAAATTGGCTATCCCGACCAGTGGCGGGACTATTCCAAACTCTCCATCGAGCGCGGATCCTACCTCGTCGATTTCCGGCGCGCTTCGGAATTCGAGCAAGCTCGCCAGGTTGCCAAAATCGGCCAGCCGGTGGACCGCTCGGAATGGGGCATGAGTCCCCCCACTGTGAACGCCTACAACAACTCCACAATGAACGAAATCGTTTTCCCGGCCGGCATCATGCAGCCGCCCTTCTATAATCCCAATGCCGATGATGCCGTCAACTACGGTGGGATGGGCGCAGTGATCGGCCACGAAATCAGCCATGGCTTCGACGATCAGGGCTCCAAATTCGATGCGCAAGGGAATCTGCGAACCTGGTGGACGCCGGAGGACCGCAAGAGCTTCGACGAACATGGGGACTGCATCGTAAGACAGTTTGATAGCTATGAAGTAGAGCCTGGGCTACATCAGAACGGCAAGCTCGTGCTCGGCGAAAGCATCGGCGACCTTGGCGGTCTCACCATCGCCTACGCCGCCTACCAAAAATCCATCGAAGGCAAACGCCCCAAAGATGTGGATGGCTTTACACCGGAACAACGCTTCTTCTTGGGCTGGGCCCAGGTCTGGGGCGCCAACCAGCGAGAAGAAGAGGCGCGTCTGCAAACCAACACCGACCCACACCCGCTCGCACGTTTCCGCGCCAATGGTCCCCTTTCAAATATGGAAGCGTTCGCACAGGCCTTCGGCTGCAAGAAGGGCGAAGCCATGGTCCGCGAACAAGCCTGCAAGATCTGGTAGGCCATCTGGGCAGTCGCCGCTCAAGCTCTCAGCGTGGTAATGCTTCGGCGAGCCTCCGAGCAAAAAGGCCCTTAATCAAGCTGAACCCAGCTCCGGCCTTGGTTATTTCATGGGGATGTCGTGGCGCAAATAGTCGTCTGTCTTGCTGAGCCAGTCCTCACGCGGCGGCGTGAACACGTCCAGATCGAGCGTATCTTCGAGGGCCCAGGCTTCATGCGGCATGTTGGGGGGAATGCACAGCACTTCTCCGGCGCGCACCACGATTTCTTTGCCGTCAATCGCAAACTTCAAGGCACCTTCGAGAATATACGTGAGTTGCTCGTTGTAGTGATGATGCTCCGGCACGTGGCCGCCTTTTTTGATGAATACGCGGGCCAGCATGAGTTTCTCTCCGTGAATCATCTCCCGGTCAATGTGGTCGTTCAGCCGCTCGCGCTCAACCCTATGCCACGAAATAAATTTCAGTTCCGTTTTTGGACTCATGGCTGCAAACCTCCATACAACCGCGCCGCATTGTCGTGCAGATAATTTCGCGCCATTTCCATCGCCTTGGGTTCGCTGACGGCGCCTTCTTCCACAAGCTCGGCAAGCGCCCCTGCCAAGGCCGTCCGCGAAGTAACGGCCGCCAGCCAGAAGCTCTCTTCCGCGCCCAGCGCATCGTTAAACGGAAATGCGTCGGAAGCGTACATCATCTTGTCTGGATAAATGGTCAAGAGCTGCTTCAGCACCATCTTGAATTGCGAAGGGTAAAGCATCTCCGACTGAAACGAAGTGTCGAGATACACATTCTTCACGGCCGTGAGCAGCGCTGCTTCCCGCTCATAGGGCCAGCCACCATGAATCAGCACGAACGTCACGTTCTTGTAGCGCACGTCTCGTAGGACATTTTCGAGATTCAGCACGTTGCCGTTGCGCAGGCTGAAGTAGTCGCCGATGCCGACGCAGGAATGGAAATGCACCGGCAGGTGCAGTTTGCCGGCTTGGTCCACGATCACGCGGAAAACATAGTCCTGGAAAATCCGGTATTCGTCGGCGTTCGGTACGCCACCCTTGCGGTAATTCGCATAGATGGCTTCGGCTTGCGAACGCGGCGGATCACTGAAATAGAGCGACCGGAAATACGCGGCCTCAAATTTGATCGCTACGCCACCATACTTCTGATTCTCCGCCATGGTGCGGCGGATGAAATCTTCGTACCCGGCAAGGTCCGAAGGGAGTCCCTCTACCCCCTCCTGTTTCTTCCACCGACTTAGCATTTTTTCCTGCAGCGGCACGTAAACGCCCATGTCTGGCGTACTCGCGGTCTGATCGCGGTTATCAAACGGATAAAAAAACGAATCCATGAAAAAGACCCAGTGAAAGCGCTTCGGATCAAGATAAGGCGGCATCATGGCGCGGTTCGCGAGGCAGATGTCCACGTTCAATTTGTCGAGAATGCCATCGAAGTAGCTGGTTCCGCCGGCGGCTTCCGCGGCTTTCTTTTTCTCCGCAAGCCACTTGGCGTGCTCCGGCTTGAAATCGTCGTAGGGATAACCGAAGAGTGCCTTCGCCCCGGCCACAAATTCCGGATTGTCATCGCGCAGACGAAACGTGGCGCTCTCGTCAGGAGGCGAGGCCATGGCGTCCACGTCCGTGTCATCCGCGAAGCCCGGATGCGCGTGATTGTCGTACAAAGGAATCTTCTGAATTTGTTTCAGCAAGCGATCGTAGGTCGGCTTAAGGTCGCCCGCGGGGTACGGCCGGGCCTGGCCCGCCGCGGAGAAAGCGAGACCGCCGGCAAGCATCCATCCCAAGGCGATACGCAGAAAAAGTCTCTTCATCGAATGTCTCCATGGTCTCGCAATACTCAGGTATCCCAGCAGCACGCGCGCAAAACGTGCCTGGCCCCCTCAGCGCGAAACCGCGGCTCGCCATCTCGTCGAAACACGCTGAATGCGATCGAGTGCCTCTTCGAGCAGCTGCGTCGCGCTCACCAGGGAAAACCGCAGATAGTTTTTCCCCTCGGCACCAAACGCGGCCCCGGCAATTCCGGCAACGCCCGCTTCCTCCAGCAGGATTTTCTGCATTTCTTCGGCGGACATGCCGCTCTCTTCGATATTGACCCAGGCATAGAACGCGCCATCCGGCGAAAGGCAGCGAAAGCCGGGAATCTGATTGAGTCTGGCGACAAAAATGTCGCGCCGCTTGCGATACTGCTCCACCATCGCCGGCACGGCTTGTGTGGAGTCCGTCAGCGCTTCAATCCCTGCCACCTGCGTAAATTCCGCCGTGCATGTAAAGGTGTTTAGCACCAGCATGTCCAGCGCATCGATCACGTGTTTCTGTGCCACCGCATAGCCGAGCCGCCACCCCGTCATCGCAAACGATTTCGAAAAGCCGTCGATAATGACAGTGCGCTCCGCCATACCTGGAAGCGCCCAAATAGACTGGTATTGGCCAGCGAAGAGAATCCGCGCATAGATTTCGTCGGACAAGACCCATAAGTCGTGCTTCTTCGCCAACTCCGCGATCTGCGCCAAAACCCCTTCGCTAAAGACCGTGCCAGTGGGATTGTTCGGGGAGTTGAAAATCAACATCCGCGTCTTCGCCGTAATTTTCGCGGCAATCTCCGTTATGTCCGGCTGAAATTTGTTCTTCTCGCGCAACGCGTAAGGCACCGCCTTGGCGCCGAGCCCTCGCGCAAACGAAGGGTAAATGGGGAAACTTGGGTCAGGGTAGAGCACCTCGTCGCCCGGTTCGATGAGCGCCATCATCGCCAGAGCGAGGGCCATCTTGCAGCCCGGCGCCACCAGAACCTTCTCGGGTGCCACATCGAGCCGGCGTGTGCGCTGCAGATAGTCGGCAATTGCAACGCGAAGTGGCGGAATCCCACGCGTGGCCACGTAGCGGTCCCGGCCGGCAGCCACCGCCGCGCGCACTGCATCCACCACCGGTGCTGCCGGGTGAAAGTCCGGCTCGCCCAATTCGAGATGGATGATCGAGCGGCCTTCTTTTTCCAGTTCTTTGGCGCGGCTGTAAACCGCGAGGGCGCCTTCGCCCGTCAGATGAGAAACACGCGATGCGATTTTAGCCATAGCCGAAAAATCATATCACCAGTCACTGCAGTCTTCCTCCGTGGGAAAACGGGCGCCCGGCGATGAAGAGAGCGCCCCGGTCCAGGAAGAGCTGCAAGTGCGCGCTTAGAAGGAATAGCGCAGCGAGAACTGAATCAATCGCGGTACGCCTTTCGTACTGGTGATGACGCCAAAGTTGCCTGGGCTCTCCACGTCCGTGGCCACGGGATTCGCGAAGTTTGCGTGGTTCCAGATGTTGAAGAAGTCCGCCGTGAATCGCAGGGCCTGGCGCTCCGTGATCATGAAGTTCTTGAGCAACGAGAAATCCCAGTTCTGCTGCGAGGGACCCCGATAGATGTTCCGGCCAAGATCCCCAAATCCTGTCGCGCAATAATTTGGATTATTGACAGGATCGCAGGTTGTCGCCGGATTTGCCGGATCGAATGGGTAAAGTTGTGATACCGGGCTGAAATTAGCGATTTTCACGTAACCATTCAAGCGTTGCTTGACGCTTCCGCTCGTGTAGCCGCCGGAAATCGTTGCGCCGGTCGCCAGGCTGGCTCCCAGTAGTGGTGTGCTGCCGGCGCCAAGAAACGCGGTTGCGGCGCCCGAATCGAAGATGGAGAAGGGCGTACCGGACTGGAAAGTGGTCACGCCGCTGACTCCCCACCCATCCAGCAGCACCCTCTTCACTCCTTGAGAATCACGGAAGAACGGAAAATTGTAGACGTAGCTGAAGGCAAAGCGCTGCGGCCGGTCGAAATCAGACAGTCCTCGCGAGGCATCGATGTTGCTTTGGTCGTTGTACGCGGTATTGAAAGCCGTGTTCCCCGTCGAGGTCGCATCCGTGGATTTCGAATACGTATAGGCCGCCAGGATGTAGCCATCTCTCCAGCGCCGCGACAGCGTAACTTGCAGGGAATTGTAGTGCGAGTACGCATCATTGGCGAAGATCTGATAGCCCGCGTAGCCGTTCAGACCCGGGGTGGGCGTGCGCGCCACCGGGTTGGATAGCGTGTTCACGGTGATAGGAGGGAGCGTTACCCCGTTCACGTCCTTCACGAAAACTGGATTCGCCGCCGTGGCGTTGAGCGACTGGATGCCATCGCGTGTTTCCCGCAAATGAACAGCGTGAGTTCCGACATACCCTACTTCCAGAACAAACTGCTTTCCGAGGTCCCGTTGAATCGTCAGGTTCCACTGTTGGGTATTCGGCACCTTGAAGTTTCTTGGCACCTCCAGCGCGAAGTCCACGACTGAAGGGATTCCGTTGCACCCGGCCTGGTTGGCATAGACCGGTGTTTGCGTCGTGTCTATCGTCGGTGTGTTCGTGCCATTGACCACAAATCCCTGCAAAACTGACAAGCAGGGCAAGAACGCATTGCTCAGCACGCCTGCCGCCGGCAACGCGTTCGGATTCGGCCCACCGGGGCCGTTGCCCCCGGTGGCCGGATCGCAATAAGGGCTGTACGGCTTCGGATTCGAAGCAGCGCACGGCGCGAAGAAATTGGTGAGACCCCCCGGCGCGCTTCCCGCGAAAACGATAGGGAGAAACGGCGTCTGGAAGCTCAATTGGTCCACGGCGCCCACATCTTCGCGGACATAGTAAATGCCGTAACCCGCGCGCAGCGTGGTGTTGCGCTTGCCAAAGAGGTCATACGCCAGACCGACCCGCGGTCCGAGCCCGGTCGAGTACCGCTTGAAAAAGGTAGTGGCTAGGGCATTTCCGGTGAGCCCGGGGACTCCGAGATTGTTGACGCAGCCGGGATAAACGAAGGGGTTCTCGCCATTCAGTGTAAGACTGGATTGCACGTTGCCGATGTGGCAAGCGCCGTCAATCCATGCGCCCAGAATTTCCGTGCGTAATCCAAGATTCAAGGTCAGATTCTTCGTCACTTTCCAGTCGTCCTGGAAAAATACGGCGAAATTGTCCTGCTTGTACAAATGGTTGTAAACTCCGCCACCTCCGAAACTGAATTGCGGTGCGCCAACGAGGAAGTTTTGCCAATCCGTGGTGGGCATCGAGGTGCTTAGTGGGCCGTTCTGAGCGGTGCCTGCGAAAAACACCTGCCCGTTAAAGGTCTGCGGAAACAGCTTGTCCAGGTTCACGAAGGTCATCTCGCCGCCAAAGCGGAAAACATGCGCCCCGTGTATCCAGGAAATTGTGTCGGTAAGAGTGTAGTTATTCTGGATATTCGAGGTATTCGCTTGTGGCGTCGGGCCAATCTGGAAGCCAGAACTTACAAACGTGAATTTGTAAATGCTGCTGGTGATATTGCTCATCGGCCGGTTGATCCCCAGGTCCGTGACCGTAATCGGAGGATTATTGATCGCCGCATTGTTGATGTGCACGAATCCGAACCGCAACTCGTTCACGATCGTGGGTGTGAAGAGATGCGTTTCTGTGAGGCCAAAGAACCGGTCGCTGACGGGCAAAGTATAAGGAAAGTTCAGATCCGAGGCCGCAATGCTTCCACCCAGCGAAGCCTGCAGGCCACCCGCGCCGAAGGGCGCAAGGGTTTTCGAATTGGAAAAAAAGAAATCCGCGGTAATCTTGTCGCTGCCTTTGCCAAATTCCTTCGTCCAGGTCGTGGTGAACTGATCGTCATTGAAAGTTCCCGGCCGGCTGATGGCGAACGGAGCGAAGTTCACGGCCGGCTGGCAGGTTCCTGAAATATACGAAATCCCCGGGTTCGTGCCCACGCTCGGAATCAGATGGCCATTGGCGTCGCCCCCGAATTGCGCGCTTTTTGCGTTCAACAAAGCCAGTACGACCGGATCAATCTGATTCGGGTTAATCGTCAATCCCGGGCAGCTTGCCGTTGCCGGACTGCTGAAGACGGAGGCAAGCGTATTGGCATCGCGCATTGCGGGAAGCGAGGGAATCGTCGTGCTGATAAACGTGCCAGGAGAGAGGCCGCTCGTCTGCCGCGTGCCCTGGTAGTTGACAAAAAAGAAGCCGAATTTATCGGAAACCAGAGGTCCGCCAAGGCTGCCGCCAAAAATATTTTGCCGCAGCACCGGCCTCGCGGAACGCTGGCTATTCAAAAAGAAATCGTTCGCGTTAAGCGCTGTATTCCGGAAAAACTCGTAGGCATCGCCGTGATACTGCTTCGTGCCGGTCTTCAAAATCGCATTGATATTGCCCCCGCCGTTGCGTCCCTGGGTCGCGTCGTAAAGGGACGTTTGTACCTTGAACTCCTGGATCACGTCGGGATTAGGGAGCGGCGTGTTGGTCAACTCGGCGACGTTATAGTCGTTCGCGCCGATTCCCTCGATCTGATAGTTATTGTTGTCCTCGCGCTGCCCATTCACGATAATGCGCACATCGCCGCGCCCCAACGACGTGGAATTGTTGAGGTCGCTCTGCGCGCCCGCGGATAACGTCAGCAACTGCTGGAAGTTCTGCGTGGCCAGCGGCAACGACCTTACCGTGTTTTCGCCGATGGACTGGCCCGTCGCGGCGTTCGTCGTTTCGACTGTAGCCACCTGTGCAGAGATCTCCACTGTTTCCGTAACCGTGCCGGGCTTGAGGTTGATCGTCATGCGCGTCGTTTCGGTCACACGCACCTCAATTCCGCTGGCTTTGGCTTCCGCAAAGCCGGACTTGTTGACTACGACGTGGTAATTCCCCGGCGGCAACAACGTGGCCACGAAGGATCCTTCGGCACCTGTGCTCAGCTTGCGAGAGAGCAGATCCGTCCTCGCGTCAATGATCTGCACATCCGCATCGGCCACGGAGCCGCCGTTCACGTCGAGAACCGTGCCGCTGATGGCGCCCGTGGCGCCCCCCTGTCCATAAACAGCCTGAGTGCCGAGAAAACCACCTACGAGCAAGAACAGAAAGAAAAACCGAATGATGCCTTTCATCCCACACCCCCTAAAATCGTATCTTGCACCCAATCGGCTGGTTGAGGCCGGACTTGCAGGCCTTGACGAGAGGAATCAGTTGTCGAACAGATGACACATGATGGACCTTCTGGTCACGCAAGTTAGCGACTAACCAGCCTGTTGTCAATAACTTGGCAATCACTTTTTCTTATGAAGTCCATGCGTGAATTGAATTACGTGGTTGACTGGGCATTCCCCACTGGCGCGATATCCAATCCGGATGGCTCACACCCCCTGTCGCACCAGGTCTTTATTACTTCGACGCAACCCGCCCACTTGGGTTATCGTCTAACAGACAGGGTCCGCGCCCGCGCCGAGGTTCCATGAAACGCTACTTTGGGTTGTTCGGCTTGCTGCTTTTGCTCGCTTTGGCGGTGATGCCTTCCCTGGCGTCTGCCGACGCGAGTCACGTCCGTATTGTCCGTTTGAGTTTGGTGCAGGGCGATGTGCGCTTCACGCGCGGTTTTCAGGGTGATCCGCTGACCGATTCGAATACCGTTTGGGAAACGGCCGCCTTGAACCTGCCTCTTCGCGAGGGCTATGTCCTGGCCACAAACAACGGCCGCGCGGAAGTCGAATTCGAAAGTGGTGCCATGGCTTTTCTGAGTGCAAATACGGTCGTGGAGTTCTACGACCTTTCGTTGCATGACGGCGGCCGCATTACCCGACTGGTGCTGCGCCAGGGTACGGCCATTTTTTACGTAAATCCGGCGACAGGAGACTACTTCAGTGTGACCGGCGGCGACTATACGGTGGAAGCCAGTGGCCGCACCACGTTTCGCCTGGACAATTTTGACGATGGCAGTACCGTCGAGGTGCAACAGGGACACGTGGCCG
>Ga0306920_100002326_pt1 | contig 24050 bp, 24 predicted proteins | sample flu12Cox44000170_FD_204666 | JGI IMG/M metagenome (GOLD analysis project Ga0306920, IMG submission 204666) | Lab enrichment of tropical soil microbial communities from Luquillo Experimental Forest, Puerto Rico - flux4day.12C.oxic.44.000.170 (v2)... | ecosystem: Environmental > Terrestrial >...
GCCGTTGTTGAATGCATTGCGTTTGTATGTCTCGGAAAAGCTGCCGGCAATGACACACGGGATTCCTTTGAATTTGAGCGCGGTCGCAGCTTGTTCGCGGCTCGAGCCAGTGCCGAAATTAAATCCGGCAACGACGACATCGCCGTTCTGGTAGAGCGCATTGAAGCTCGGATCGTAATTTTCAAATGTTACCGCAGCCATCTGCTCCGGCGTCATGTCGTCGCGATAGGTGTGTTTACCTGCGTAAATGCCGTCGGTATTCAGATTGTCTTTGTCGATGAACAGAATCCGACCGCGGACACTTGCTGGGAAACCTTCCATGATGTGCACCGACCCCGCAGCCCTCGGTTTTTTCTCAGGGCGTCGAGTCGCGGTTCCAGCGGGTTTGTCGGTGAAATTCGTGGGTGCACAAATGAAGCCCGCCAGCGCACTCGCGGCGACGACCGCAGGCGAGGCGAGATAAACGAACGCGTCACGATCGCCCATGCGGCCTTTGAAGTTCCGATTCGTCGCGCTGATTGCGTTTTCGCCTTTTTGCACCAGACCGCGACCCAGACCGATGCAGGCGCCGCAGCCGGGCGGCAACGGAATTGCGCCAGCACCGACCAGCGTCTGCCAGTCGCCAGTAGACTCGGCGCGCGCCTGCGTCTCGGCGCTGGCCGGCGCAAGATAAAATTCAACTCCGTCGGCGACGCGTCCGCCCCGGGTGCGAATCACTTCCGCGGCGTCTCGTAAATCCTCGAAACGCGCGTTCACGCATGAAAGCAAATAGGCCTTTTGGATTGGCACATGCTTGCGCTCCATTTCCGGCAACGAAACCATGGTTTTCACTTCGTTAGGCCCAGACACATGCGGGACGACCGTTGCAAGATCGAGTTCAAGCTCGATCGCATACTCGGCGTCGGGATCGGCGCCGAATTCGCTGCGATTTTTCCACCACTCCTCGATATCGCTGTTTGTGTAACCCGATCGGCTCTTCGCGCCACGTGTTCCCGGGCGTTTCGGATTGGTGAACTCGGGAACCCGCGAGCGCAGGTAATCCATCGTCGTCTCATCAAACGGAAACACGCCTGTGAGCGCGCCCCATTCCGTAGTCATGTTCGCGATGGTCATCCGCGCCGACATTGGAAGATTCGCTGCTCCGTCGCCTACGAATTCTACTGCGTGATTGAGCACCTCGTCTTTGTTGAACAGTCCGCATAACGCGATGATCACGTCCTTGCCGACCACGCCCGGTGAAAGTTTTCCCTTCAGCACGACCTTCGCGACTGGCGGGACCTGCCACCATGTAACTCCAGTTGCCCAGATACTCGCGGCATCCGTCCGTACGACCGGCGTCCCAAGTGCCGCCATCGCGCCGTATAGATTCGAATGCGAATCGCTGGCGACCACCATCGAGCCGGGCACGACGTAACCCTGTTCGACCATCACTTGATGGGAAATCCCGGTTCCCGCAGGGTAGAAATCAATGCCGTGATGGCGCGCGAAGGCCTCGATTTTCGCATACTTCGCCAGATTTTCGGGTGAAGTATTTTGGATGTCATGATCGATCGCGAAAACTGGCTGTGCCGGATCGGCAATCGATGTCGCGCCAATCTGCTTGAATTTTGGAATCACCGCGCCGGTGTTGTCGTGCGTCATCACATGGCGCGGGCGAATCGAAACAAAATGGCCGCCGCGCACCATTGTACCTGGAGGAAGCCCATCGGCGTGGCGTGCCGCAATCTTCTCGACCAGCGTTAGTCCCATAAGAATCTCCGAAGAAGTACGGTAGCCACCCCGCGATCACCCGTCCAGTCTTTGCGGTCGCGATCGGGTAGCTCTGCCGCGGCTCGGTCCGACGAGGCCACTACACACCGCCGACTGGAATTTACAGAGCGCCACGATTCCAATACGATTGTGGTCACTATGGCGAAGAACAATAGGAAGCCTAACAAGACGCAGGGCAAGACGACCCGGAAGGGTAGCGTCGTCAGACTGACGCTCAAGGACCTCGATTCCAAAAAGCCAGTGAAGGGTGGGGCGCTGACCTACTCTCGCACTGACCTAATGGGCTGAAGGTCGATTGTTTCTGCAATGCCACGATAGAATCTAGCTTGCCGGGTTGGTATCTGTGCCTGCGGGTGCGACGTTGATGCCATGAGGCTCAATGCGGCGCGGCTTCGAGCGAAGATAGGGACCTTTCATCGATCGAGAGTCGATCGGATAATAAATTCCTACTCCCCCATTAACCAGGATCTCATACCGGGAGAGTTTAATGTTAGCGGGTTTCAGCGAGCCATCCTAGATCTTCCTGATGCCCCATCTTCCTTCTGGGGTGTCGATCGATGTTTGCGGATACGGGAACAAATCGATGCCAATCATTCGCTCGTATTCCACATGGGGATTTTTGCTTGCGCGGTCGATCTGGCCGGAGATTTCGGGGATCCCTGGTCAGACACTCGGTTTCACACGCTGCAGCTGAAGGTTCTCGACCAGTTCTTCGCGCTTTTCGGTTTCTTGGGAATTCGGCGAAAGCGACCCGAGGCCTCCTATTTTGAAGGGATGAGGTTGACTAGCCCGCAGTACGATTTCCCGCCGGATCGAATTTCGAAAACCTTTCTCAATCACCGTGGAATTAGAAGTGTCCCTGTTCCTTCGATCGCCAATCTCCATGTTGGTCGGGAGGGCGGACTGGCGGGGCCGCGGGTAGAGGTAGTGTGTGACGGACTTGAAATCGGAACTGTGCTGTTCGGGTGTCTGAGGCTCCGGAAGAGAAAGCTTCAACCCGTTAATTACGTTGCGATGTACGCGGTGGGATTAGAACGTCTTCTTTCAATTATCAATCGAGGTGACCTTTTAACCTCCATTGAACGTCATGCCCGCTGTCGGAGGCTGATTGCCCGGAAAGTAAGATCGGCTGGATCACCTTTATTCGAAAAAGAAGTTCTCTCGTTGATGTTCGGAGCAGAGGCGTTGGCAACCATTCCCGATCAAATTTCCACCAGACAGCGGCGCCTTGTCAGGCAAATGGGGTTGGAGATGAAACCGTCCATGCTCTACCTTGGTTTGTCCGGAAGGGATGTCGGCGAATTGGTGGCGTTCTACCGAAGATGGCGGGACTGATTCAGGGATTCGGAGTGACGACGAAGTTCCTGTCGCACGCTCGGCAATCCGCCTATCATTGACCCTATAGTCAGAGGTTGGCGGTTTTTTTTCACGAAGTCAGGTGAGACATCTTGGAGCGTGCTTCACGTGATTGGTGTTGCAATTATTTTTTAGCCGTGCGTTTTCCCAGGAACTTGGCGATATCGAAGTCTACGAAATCGGCGTGGTGAAAAATAATTGATTCGATCGAGCGCTCGACCTTGTCGCCCTCATGGCTGTGCGTGGCTATGATATGCAGGACCTCGCCGGGGATCCCGTGCTTGTAAGCGAGCGCGACGCCGCTGAATGGATGCCGCACTTGCTGCCCAAATTTGCCCTGGATCACACTCCCAGACGCGTCCTTATCATACTCCAGCGGCTTGCCTACATCGGCCAGGAGCGCACCGGCAATGAGATAGTCGCGCTGAATAGGGATGCTGCAGCGGAAGGATTTCTTGAGCACGTCAGCGATGGCGATGCATTGCCGAGCGCAGGAATTCAGATGCTCGACGAAGGTCATGTTAATGTCGCCGGCCAGCAGGGTGAACTTTACCGCGCGCAGCTCGGAGAAGGTCCAGCCCTTGCCGCCGCAGCCCGTGGTGATGGCCTCGCTCCAGACTGCGGCGACCTTTTCGCGCAGCGCCTTGCTCTTGATCTTCCTGATGCTGGGAAAAAGTTGCGCGATCTTAGTGACTCCGTAAACGGTCGCTTCGTTTGCTTTCATAGTGGTTAATTCGGTTTGAGTCGATATTTTTGAGGCTTTGAAGAACTTCGTTCTATGATTTTTCTCGCCTCCAAATCAAGCTTAACGGTTTCGCCGTACCAACTCACGTTTCCCGAGAATCTGTTCTTCAAGCTCTTGTTGAGTTGATTAAACAGTTCGGTGTGAGTGCGCTCACTATCTTTCAAAACTAACAAGATAGCTCTCGTAAGCGTGTCGTATTTTTGTTTGCTGATGTTTCGACCGGTTTTACCGAGCGGGTGTTTGGTAATGATTTTCTCTTCTGCCATTTTGTGCTCGTGGTTTCAATTTACTCCCACGTAGCTTGCATTCGCGTGCCTAAACTTACAAGGGCGCGGGCCTAGAGTTGAATTGTAGGTGGTTTGATGCAGACTCCCAGCGTCGTAGCGGTCGAGATTGCTGATGCCAACGTACGAATATTCGTGTGAGAAGTGCCGGCAAACTTTCGAAGCGTTCCAATCAATGCGCGATGAACCGTTCCGCGAATGTCCCAAGGAGCTTTGCAGGTTACCGAAGTGGGGACATGGGAAGGTGAAACGTTTACTCGGCACGGGCGCGGGTCTGATTTTCAAGGGCTCGGGATTCTACAGCACCGATTATCGCAGCGAATCGTACAAGGCAGCCGCTAAAAAGGAATCTGCGCCCAAAGCATCCGAAGGCAGTGACAAATCCTCAAAAACTGAGTCAGCAAAAACTCCTTCTTCCGGCGAGACGAAGACAGCTGAAAAGAAATCAGCAAAAGATTCCGCCTGAAATTTTAACGGCCGCGTGAATTTGCTCTAAAGCGAGTCGGCTCGCGACAGGTCTAGATCGGCGGCGCTTAACCCTTAGGCAATTTTTGCAGCTGCTCGATGAAAGCCTCCGGGCCACCGGGGAAATAACCATCGAACTGCCAGAGCTTTTGGCCGCCGCTGTTCAGCACCACAATGGTGGGAAACCCAAGAACTTCGTACTGCTGGGCCAGCTGCACGTTTTGCTTTTTTACCTCAACGGGCTGGGATTTCCTGCGAGGAAAATCAAGCTCGACCAGCACGAGATTGTCATGCGCAAAGTTTTTGAACTGCGGCTGCGACAGAACTTCCTTGTCAAATTTGATGCACCACCCGCACCAGTCAGATCCCGTAAAATTGAGGAACAGAAGTTTGTGGTTCGCTTTCGCCTCTTCCTGCGCCTTGGTGTAATCATGCAGCCAATCGGATTCCGCTCGCGCGAACGAAGCGAAAACAAGCGAGACTGCTGCTGCGACGAGAAATAATCGAGGGGTTTTCACTCCACCATCTTCGATGCAGTTGCAGCCCGGCGCAAGAGCGGTACAAAGCACCGCCCGGTGCAGTAATATTTTTTCCAAGGCTGCAATAGCCCGACGCGGCAACGCCGGGCTATTGAAGGAAATCCTGATCTAGCGCAGATGCTTCGAGACGAGTTTGGTCATCTCGAACATGCTCACCTGGCTCTTGCCATTAAATACGGGCCTGAGCTGGTCGTCGGCGTTGATCATGACTCTTTTCTTTTTGTCCTGCAGACCACGCCTCTTGATGTATGCCCACAGCTTTTTTGTAAGCTCCGGCCGTGATATCGGCTGCGAACCGACGATGGCAGCAAGCTTATCGTCCGGCTGGACCGGCTTCATGAAGGCGGGATTCGGTTTGCGCTTGGAAGTTTTTTTGGTTTTCGGCATGGACGCTGACTAACGTTTCGCCTGCAGGAGAGCAAGACTAATTTTGAGTTAAATTAAAATTTTTTACTGTCGGTCTTCCCGGCGCACGGCGATTGCTGCCACATCGTCCGGAGCAGTCTTGGCAGAATTCTCGGGAGCTGCTTGCGCTACGATCCGTTTGAGCAACGCTTCCGCGCTGGGCGCGGAATGATCCAGAACCTTTTCGAGCTGCTCGGGAGTCACTCGATGGCGCTCGTCTTTCGTCCAGCGGAACAAGCCATCCGTATAGAGGAGGAAAGCATCGCCGGGTTCAAGACTGATCGGTGTTTCATTGAATGCCGCTCGTTTAATCATGCCTAGCGGAGGCGCCACCGAAAGGATGGATTCTGTTGTGCCGTCGTGACGAACCACCAAAAGCGGCGGATGCCCTGCGCCAACGACCTGAGCCTGTCCGGTTGCCGGATCAAGGGCGACACACATCCCCGTCATGAATGAGCGCGCGCCGAAGATGCTGCGAAAATCATTGTCCACAGCTTCCATCAAGCTGGCCGGCGAATCGTGATCCATGCTGCCGTGGTGAAAAAGAAGTTTTGCCAGTGTTGTAAGCAATGCGGCAGCTGCACCGTGCCCTGTGCCGTCTGCGATCCAGAACAAAACCCGGCCATCCTTCATTCGCAGCCACCCGTAAATGTCGCCGCCGACCTGGATGACAGGACGGTAACATGTTGCGATCTGCCAACCCGGCAGCAGCAGCGGTTTCTGCGGTATCAATGATTGTTGCGTTAAGCGCGCGGCTGCCAGATCGCGCTCTAGATCGCGACGCCATTTCTCAAGTTCATCGTTTTGCCGTTCCAGTTGTCGCCGCATGGAGCGGAGGCGAAGCTGGCTTTCAATTCGCGCGCGCAAAACTGAGGAATTCACTGGTTTTGTCACAAAATCGTCCGCGCCAGCCTGAAGACATGAGACCTCGCTCTGTTCGCTGCCGTGAGCAGTAAGCATGATGGCGGGAATCTGGGCGATGGCCGGGTCCTCGTCTGAGCGAAGACGCCGGAGCACCTCTGCGCCATTTGGCCCTGGCATATCGAAATCCAGCAGCAAAACCGAAGGCGGCCTATCGCGAATGGCGTCCAGTGCTTCGGAACCGTCCTTGCACACGCGGCAATTGTAACCAGCAGCGCTGAGCAGTTGGGCCAACACTCTGCGACTCATCGCGTCATCGTCCACAACCAAAATCTCTGCATGTGAATTGTCCTGCATTTGTACTTTGGATTCGGATGACGCGCGCCCGCGTATTGTATTTGTGCTGCTCTTTTCAACAATCCCAGCGGCTTGAACAAAACGTGATTTAATCGTTGGCAACGAGTCTGAGTCCGGATACGATTACCAAAAATTTTCATTATGAAATTTTCACTCCCGCTTGCTCTCCTCGCGGTTTTCTTTTTGGCCTCATGCGCTGAGGAGCCACCACCACCAACGACGCAGCGCCACAGGGCGCCCACTTACGCGTCGACCCAACCGCAGGAATACCCGCCGCAGCAGCAGCCATTTAATCCAAATGGACCGGTCCAGCCAACAAATACACCTCCACCGGTGGCCGCATCTTCACCTCCGCCCGCGGCTGCGCCACCGACAAAGGTGGCAAAGGGCGATTATCCGTACGGAATCCCTGTTCCCGGCAAACCGCATCTGGTGGAGAGCCCGTATTCGCCCGGTAAGTATATCGATGTGGAAGGATTCCCTCCCGGCACCGAAGTAAAGGATCCTTACACCGACAAGATCTTCCTTGTGCCGTAACGCGAGCGGCCCCGGAGTTCCGCTGATGCGGTGATCGTGAACGCCGGGTTAGCGCAGCACATGCTTTCTATGCGAACATCCGGCATGAACATCACGAAGTTTAGGTTCATTCTATGGAATTGCGGGTAAAACGGGCGCCTCGGATCGATCTCGAAATCACGGTGCCGGGTGATAAGAGCATTTCGCATCGCTCGGTGATAGTCGCCGCGCTTTCCAACGGCGTGTGCACGCTCCGCGGATTTCTTCCCAGCGAGGATTGCATGCACACGGTGAATGCAATGCGCGCGTTGGGAATTAAGATCGAACAGCCCGAGCCAGCCACTTTAATTATTCACGGAAAAAAACGGGTCCTCACCGCACCGAGCCAGGAAATTAATTGTGGCAATTCGGGCACTACCATGCGACTTCTCGCGGGTCTGCTGGCCGGCCAAAAATTCGAGAGTCGGCTGGTGGGCGATCCGGGCTTGTCCAAACGCCCGATGGATCGAGTAATCGCGCCGCTTTGTGAAATGGGCGCGAGCATTGTTGCCGAAGGTCCTGATGGAACGCCGCCATTGCGCATCTACGGCGGGTCGCTTCGTGGAATTCAATACCGCCTATCTGTGGCGAGTGCACAAGTGAAAGGCGCACTGCTGCTGGCCGGTCTCTTTGCGAAAGGCAAAACCACGGTTGAAGAACCATTGCCGACGCGAAACCACATGGAGAAGATGCTCAATTATTTCCTGGTGCGCGCTACAAGGGAACATGACGGCAGCGTTAGCGTTTTCGGCGAGCAGGTTCCCGAGTCGCGGGATTTCGACATTCCCGGCGACATCTCTTCGGCAGCCTTTTGGCTGGTTACCGCTGCGGCACAGCGCCGTGGACATCTGCTGATCCGCAACGTTGGATTGAATGATACGCGAACGGCTATGCTGGGCGTGCTACTCCGAATGGGTGCGCACGTTCGAGAAGCGGTCGAGGAGGTCGAGCACCTTGAGCCGCGCGGGGTGGTGGAAGTCACCGGTGTGCCGCTAAAAGCTACCGTTATTCAGGGGAAAGAAGTGCCACAGCTCATTGACGAATTGCCGATTTTGTCTATCGCAGGCGTTTTGGCGAGCGGCAAAACGACCATCCGACATGCAGAGGAGCTGCGTGTAAAAGAAACCGATCGCATTGCTGCGATCGCACACAACCTGCGCACCATGGGCGCGCAAGTCGCCGAGCTAAGTGACGGGCTTGAAATCTACGGACCGGCGCCGTTGCACGGAGCACGTCTGCCGAGTTTCGGCGATCATCGCATTGCCATGGCCTTTGCCATAGCGGGCCTGTTTGCTGAAGGCGAAACAATCATTCAGGATGCCGAATGTATTCGGGAATCGTATCCGGGATTCGAAGCGGTTCTTGAAGAATTTACCAACCCGAAGCGGATGCAGGTCAGCACGCCGGTGATCGGTTCGCTCGCTCCAGTGCGCGCACAAGAGAGCTAAGTAAGTTTCGTTAGGCGCGAACTACACATGGGATCATACGCTTCGCACCGGTGTGTAATCGCCATCGATGGTCCCGCTGCCTCTGGCAAGAGCAGCGTTGCGCGGATGCTTGCGCGGCAGCTCGGTTTTATCTACGTCAACTCGGGTGCGATTTATCGAGCGATCACCTGGCATCTTCTTCAAAACAAAATTCGGCCGGAGGAAAGCGAGCGCATCGCTGAGACGCTGGATTCAGCAGCGCTTACATGTGTTGTTCGAGACGGTGAGGCGCGCATCGTTGTGAACGAAGTCGATCCCGCCGGGCATTTGCGCGATGACCGTGTGAACGAGAGAGTCTCTCGTGTCAGTAAATTACCGCGAGTTCGCGAAATCGTTTCACAGAGACTTCATGACTGTGCTGAGGGACGTGACGTCGTAATCGAAGGCCGGGACATTGGGTCGGTCGTTTTCCCCGACACGCTGTACAAATTCTATATCGATGCTTCCCCTGAGGTGCGTCTGCAACGTCGCGCAGCCCAAGGGGAGCGCGACGAAATCACCATTCGCGATCGCGACGATGTCTCCCGGGCCGTCTCACCACTCGTGAAAGCGAAAGACGCGCACGTGATCGACACTTCGCATGTGACGGTCGAACAAGTGGTAACGGAGATAATCACCCGGCTCGAGCAAGTGGGTCTGCCGATTAGCGATGTTCAGATCACAAATCGCGCGCTCGGCAAATGAATTTCTATTATTGGGTTGGCTATCATTTAAGCCGGCTGGCTGGCCGATTGTTGTTTCGGTTTCGCGTTGTCCATCGGGAGCGGATGATTCAAAGCGGGCCGGCGATCTTGGCCATGAATCATCAAAGCTATCTCGATCCGCCGCTGGCAGGGATCACCTGCAATAGACCGATCTATTTTCTCGCCCGCCGAACGCTTCTGGATGTTCCGCTGTTGGGGTGGGTTTTGCCAAAGGTGAACGTGATCCCGGTGAATCAGGAAGGTGTTGATCGCAGCGCCATGAAAGCTCTGATCCGCGTGTTAAAGGCCGGCAACGGCGTCCTGGTTTTCCCCGAAGGCTCGCGCACAGTCGACGGCAACCTTCAACCGGCGGAGTCCGGATTGGGTTTGGTAATAGCCAAAACGCTAGCGCCGGTCGTGCCGATGCGGATCTTCGGCGCTCGCGAAGCGCTGCCGCGCGGTGGCGGCCGGCTTCGGTTTGTGCCAATTACGATTGTGATTGGAGAGCCGATTTTATTCAGCGCAGCCGATCTTGAGTCGTCCGGAAAAAATCTGTACGCACGATTGAGCGATCGCGTCATGAAGGCAATCTCCGCGCTGCGCCTGGAATGATGCCCGCTGGCCGCTTGCGCTCACGATGTTCACTTGGATACTGGGTGGTGAATCCGCCAGACGAGAGGACCGAAAAATCTCAACCGCCCCGAGCTTCAAAGACCGCAGTTCTGTTAATGGCCGTGATCGTGATTTGTCTGGCGATCGTTGCGGTTTTTGCCAATGTCCAGCGTTTGCGGCGTGACGCCGTCGAAGCAGTCACAGTTAGATTGACAACTTCGCCTACGCCACAAGAGCATTAACTTTCGTTTGACATCGAAAACCTCTCCGATTTGTTCGTCCACCACCAAACAAGATCTAATTTCCCGGTGATATGAAAAAAACTTTTGCTCTGTTGTTAGTGATGCCTTTTGCGCTGGTTTGCTCGTGCCAAAAACAAGATTCAACCGCTGAGCAACAACTGGCTCAACGAAAAACGGAGTTGGACGCGCGCGAGAAGGCATTGGACGAAAGAGAGAAAGCATTGGGGCAACGAGAGAAATTGATCGCAAAACCGAGAGTTCCTTCGGTTCCCCGAATCGCCCCTGCCGAGCCTCAGCGGACAGTTCCTCCTGAGCTACAGGGTCTCCTTCCAGATCCCTCACAGCTAGGAACTGGACGGGAACAACGAATGCAGGAGCGCCTCGCCGAAAGGCAGCGCAAGATGGAAGAGCTACAAAGAATGAGGGCGGCTCGGGCATCGCGTCCTCAGGCAACAGCTCCTTCCACCGAAGCTGCTTCGCCGAGTCCTTCGGCCACGGCAGAGTAGGTCTGGGGTACTCGTTAGGCGCTCCGCTCGAAACTATCTGATGAGTTCGCAGACAGCGCGGCGAGCTTGCGCGCGTACTGGAGTGTGTCGATCGCAGCAACGTCTTTGTCGCGTCGAATCGCCTTAATTCTTGGAAAACGCAGTGCGAGTCCGCTGGCGTGGCGAGTGCTGGGCTGGATTGAATTGAAAGCCACCTCGAGCACGACGTTCGGTTTCACTCGGCGATAGCGGCCGTGGTCGGCTATTGTGTTTTGTTTGAAGTGCTCCGTTAACTGCGCAATCTCTACATCGGTCAATCCGCTGTATGCTTTGCCAATTGGCAACAGTTCGCCGGTCGTTTCGTCGCGCACCGCGAACGTATAATCGCTTAACACATTGTTCCGTTTTCCGTGGCCAAGCTCTGCCGCGACAACAACCACATCCAGCGTCGCTAATTCACGTTTCAGTTTGAACCAAAACATTCCGCGGGTGCCGGGGAGATAAAAGCTTTCGGGGTCTTTAATCATCAAACCTTCATTCAAACGCCGGCGAGCATCCTGGAAAATTTGCTCAATCTCCGTCGCAGAACGCGCTGGCGTAACATTCGACCTCTGAAATCGGGGTGGCAATTTGAGTGTGCCAAGTTGTTGCCGTCGCTCGCGAAGCGGAGTTTTCAACAGGGAGCGTCCGTTCATCCAGAGAAGGTCGAAAATCACAAAGGCGACCGGCACATCCGCTGCCGCTCCGGCAAACAGATCGGCGGTGTCGTCCTTGCGACCAAGCCGCTTTTGCAGATCGAAGAAGGTCAGCCTTCTCGCTTCGTCAAAAGCGATGATTTCGCCGTCAGCGATTAGCTCTTGGTCAAACCTCCAGGCTTGTTCGACCAGCTCCGGAAATTGCCCCGTAATTCGCCTCAAATCGCGCGAGAAAATCTCGACCCTGTCTCTGCTGCGATGAAGCTGTGCGCGAATCCCGTCGAATTTGTCTTCAACGTACACCGTCCCTGGGCCCGACGATCGGGACTGGTCGCGCTCGACGTCGGCCGCTTCAATGAACCGGTTCCAGACGGCATCCGCGCTCGGTTCAGGAGTGGCGAGCATGCATTTAATAGGGCGAAATATTGACACCTCGGCACGATGCAGCTCTTTCCGTAACGCCAGCAGCGCCGTCTCGCCGATGTCGCCTAACAACATGTTGACCTGTTTCACTTCTTCGAGCGAAACATCGAACGCTCTTGAGATGGCTTCCTCCACCAGACCCTCACGGAAGCCGATGCGAAGGTCGCCGGTCAAAATCTTAACGACGTACTCGCCCTCGCGCGGCGATAAACTCGAAAATCGCTCTCGTAGCAGCTTTGCCTTGGCAATCGGCCCGCGCGCGCTCTGAAGACTTTGGAACAACTCGGCCGATTCAAGAATGCTGAACGGTTGCGGCGCCGTCCGGCCATCGAGAACTTCAAACGCAGTCTTCCCAGCGTCACCATGTTTGCTGGCGATTCGATGAAACTCGGGCTCACTTATTTTGGTCGCGTACTGGAGTGCGCGGAAGATTACGGCCCATCCAACGTGCAATATCTGCGGATCGTTTTGGGCAAATGCCCTTCCGGTGAGATACGTAGTCACAATTGGGACCTGCTCACTTGTTAGGCCGCGCAGGTAATCGGACAGCAAACCAATCTTTTCCAGTTTTGCCGGAGTCGCACCGATGGCTTCACCGACATTCGCGAAATCCAGAAATTCAGATTCCGTCGATTCCCGGTCTGGCCGCGTTGTCGCTGAATTTTGCGGCATGGGTTGATTCTCTTTGCGTCCCAAGTGCAGTTCCATCTGGTTTTCTTCAGTCAGTGCCCACGCCTCGAGGCCGCGCGCGCGAAGATCGCTGGCAAAAGCTGCTGCAAAGCCGTGCAGCGTCAACACTCGGCGGGGCTGCACTAATTCTACGTAGCGAAGCAAATCGCCGTAATCCGCGTGATCTGAAAGTGGAAATGCCGCATCGACCTGGTACCGATACACCGCGTGGGGATCGACCGCCCATCCACTGATCAGCGCTACACGTTTGCGCGGGATCTGCTCCAGCATCGGCGAGCGGTTTGCGCTGGGCGGACAGATCAGCACTTTGCCGGCAACGTCATTCCGATTGTATCGCACGTATTTGCAGAACGATTGGCCGAACTGTTCGTAGATGCGCGTCATTTGATAAACCGAGCCATGTAACATGGGGGTTAAACCGGCGCCCTCGAGTGCACAGAGGATTTCCTGCGCCTTGCCCAACGAGTAGCCGAGCAGCACCGGCACCTCACCTGCATTAATCGTTTCGCCGCAAAACGCGACCATTTGGTCGACCACCTCTTTCATGGGCGGGAACCGATAGCGCGGCACGCCAAAGGTTGTTTCCATCACAAGAGTGTCCGCATGACGCCACTCTGCCTGCTCGGCGGACCTGCCGGGACGCAGTTTGAAATCGCCACTATAGAGTAGTGTCTCCTTACCAACGAAAACAAGGCACTGCGCTGAACCAAAAATATGCCCGGCAGGTATTAACATCACATCGACGTGGCGAATAGATCGTCTTTCCCCAAATCGCAGAGAATGCTCGATGCGCGAGCCCGGCAGGCGGACCCGCATCAGGCGTGCTGTGTGCTTCGAAACGATCACTTCCTGGTGTGGCGCGATATGGTCACTGTGCGCGTGAGAAACAAAGGCGAAGGGTTTTGCATCCCATGGGTCCAGCCAGAAATCCTGTTGCGGTAAGTAAACACCGCGGTGGTAGCGAACTTCGATCACGCAGAAAGTTACTTCCCAATTTGCGTGAATTCCATTGCAGGCGTGGTACCGATGAGCACCATGGTTGCGCGTTGACACCTCCTTTAAAGGGCCGCTTTATTACGGAAATGAGATTTGCCGCAGCTCTTCTAATTTTAGGTTTGTCAGGTGTTGCCGCTCTTGGGAAAGGCGCACGGGAGGAACCCAAAGTCATCGAGAAAGTCACCCCGCTGCCGATGGCATTGGACCCAAACTTCGAATTTCGAAAAACCAAGCTCTTCTTCATGAGTGAACAGGGGCCAAAGCCCAGTGAGAGGGCGCGCCAGGAAACGAGTAAGGTCGGCGGGAAGTCAAGTTCGCCGAACCAGAAAACTGCTACGCTTCAGGATGCGCCCATCGTTTTTGAGAGGCAATACCGTCTTTACGGCGCAGTTACCGGACTCGATACACGGCAGCGTTTCGGCAATTACTTCGATTTTTTTTGGCGGGTAAAACGCCCCTCGGATGTCACCGTGCGTCTGGAATATCGCCAGGCCAAACTGCACGAACACGTCCAGGCGCAGGAAATCACATATAAAAACGTGCGCGGTACTAACAAGACTGAATTCAAGGTGATCGGCGACGATTACTTTGATGATGGCCGTGTGATTTCTTGGCGATGCCTGCTAATCGCGAATGGCCGAATCGTGGCGGAAAACCGCTCGTTTCTGTGGAAATAGATGGCGGGATCGGCGGGCCTCGATGTTTTGCTCCCACTCACGTTGTGCCTCGAAGGTTCGAAGCGATGCGGCTCATTAAGCGCTGCGTTCCGAAGAAGTTGATGAGAGATTTTCCCATGCGCGGCGAGGTTTGACAGCATGGCTTTCGGGCTGGTATCGTTTGGAAGAGTAACTGTGGACTCGTCAATTCAAGTTGGGGTAAATGGGCCGACCGTATGGGTGAAAGTGGAGGGAAAAGGTAGTTTCCTCAATAGCGGCAACCTCAAGGAGTTCGCGCGCGAAATGTTGGATCGCGGGTACCGCGAATTTGTGGTGGACTTGGCGGATTGCGCGATGATGGATTCCACATTCATGGGAACGATGGCTAGTGTGGCGTTGCGGCTAAAGGAACTCGGGCATGGCCATCTTCACATTGTTCATTGTGGCAATCGCAGTCAGCAACTTCTTTCCGGGCTCGGATTGGATCAGATATTCGATATCCACAGCGATGGCGCCGGTGAACCTGAATGTGAAGCGCTTGAACAAGCCTCAAGAAGCCAGACACTAGATTCCCGAAAAAAAGAGCAGGCAGAAACCATGCTCGAAGCGCACGAAGCGCTTTGCGAGGCGGCGCCCGAAAATATCTTTCGTTTTAAAGACGTTCTCGATTTCCTAAGACAAGACCTTCATCGCGAGACGTCTTCGAAGTAAGCTGGCCTCGCAATGTGGCCGACTCTTCTCCTTGGACTGCTTGTCGCGTCTCTGGCTGGATGGGGTGTCACGGCCTATTGCCAGACCCGCCGAATTCGCAGATTGGAGCGTTCACATGAGGAAATTCAGGTCGAGGAGACGCTCGTTTTCGATTTCCTCCATGGGTTGGGCGAAGCGTTCCGAGGAACAATTCGACCTCAGGAATTGCATCGACTCATCGTGGAGGGAGCTGTGCGCATTCTTGACGCACACGGCGGCGCGCTCTACGTCACTGACCGCACAGGTGGCAAGCTCACGCCCGCATTCATCTCGAAAGGCTGTCCGCCGCTCATAGATGTTCCGGAAGATATTTTGCACCAAGCCGCTGCCAATCCTATCGCCCTCGAAAGCTTCCTGCGGCTCCATACGGTTGGTGCGAACAAAGGACTGATTGGCCGCGTCTGGCAGACGGGTCAGGCCGTCTGTCTCAATGAATTTTCGGAAGCCCCGGAGTTGGCCAAATTGCGTGGAAGCGCGTTTGGCAGCGTGTCAATCATGGCCACAGCGCTTGGGTATGGCGACCAAGACCTCGGCGTGCTGGCAGTAGCCAACGGTCCAATGGGTGCGCCTTTTTCGCAGGCCGATTTCGTCGTTTTTAAATCTATTGCCGAGCAATCAGCCTTTGCGCTCTACAACGCGATCATTTATTCGATGGCGAACGAAAAAAAGCGGCTGGATCACGACCTCGAAATCGCGCGAGACATTCAGCGCATCTTGCTCCCATCTGAAGCGCCGGCCATCAATGGGTTCGAAATCAGCGGGCTCAATGTGCCAGCTCGCCAGGTAAGCGGCGATTATTTCGATTACATCCATGTCGATCAAGAACGACTTGGCGTTGCAATCGCAGACGTTTCCGGCAAAGGCGTGCCTGCATCTCTGATTATGGCGATTTGCCGCAGCGTGTTGCGCGCAGAGGCGGCCCGGAACCCGTCTCCGGCGGATGTCTTGCGAAAAGTAAATCGGCAGCTTTATCCGGACATTAAAGAAGACATGTTTATCAGCATGGCGTACCTGGTCTTAGATCATCAGAACGATGGTGTCACGCTTGCGCGGGCCGGACACGACGCGCCGTTATGGTACCAGCGACAGTCACAAACCGTAACGCCAGTGAAGTCGCCGGGAATGGTGGTGGGAATTGACAGCGGAAGCGTGTTCGATAGGCTTACCGTCGATTTCCCGGTACCGCTCGAGCGCAACGATTGCCTCGTTCTCTACACCGACGGCTTGACTGAGACGCTTAACTCCGAGGGAGATGAGTTTGGTGTTGATCGCATGATGCAGTCGGTTCGCGCCAGCGCGAACGCTGGCGCGCAAGCGATTGTTAAGAGGATTATCGAGGACGTGCGCGAGTTTACCGGTTCCATCCCTCAAAACGACGACATGACCTTAATAGCCATCCGGAAAACATGAAAAAGATTCCTTCCCCTGAACGCGACGAAGAAATGAATTCCTCAGCGGAGGCGAAGCAGCCCTCCCCTGCGGCTGCAAGCGGCGCCGATCCCGAAGATGCATTGGCGGGCTTGCAGGCCGATCTCGACCGGTTCCGCGACCTCGCGCTACGCAGCCAGGCTGATTTCGACAACTACAAAAAGCGCGCGGCCCGCGAAAAAGAGGATGCTGTAAAATACGCCAACAGCTCGTTGCTCGAGCGTTTGGTCTCAATTCTCGACAATTTTGAGCTCGGTTTGGCAGCCGCAAAAACGGAGAGTAAGCAATCTTCGATCTATTCCGGAATGGTTCTCGTTCAAAAACAGCTGAACGATTTGCTTGAGGAAAACGGTTTGCAAGCGATCGAAGCCGAAGGCAAAAGGTTTGATCCGAACCTGCACGAAGCGATCGCCCACGAGCCCTGCAATGCCCCCGAAGGAACAGTCATCCGCCAGGCCCGGCGAGGTTATCGGTTTAAGGATCGCCTGCTGCGACCTGCGCGCGTTGTTGTTTCCAGCGGCCCTGCGAAGCAGTGAGCATTCTTTCCTGCTTTGCTGGTTAGTGTAATGGGTCACCTACGACTTTCGCCTTGATGGCTACCGACAAACGCGATTACTACGAAGTGCTCGGCGTGGGCCGAACTGCTACCGATGAGGAAATCAAACGCGCCTATCGCAAGCTCGCCGTAAAGTTCCATCCTGACAAAAACCCGGACGATCCGCACGCCGAGGAAAAGTTTAAAGAAATAGGGGAAGCGTACGACGTCCTGATGGATCCGGACAAACGCGCGGCGTACGATCGCTTCGGTCACCCCGCATTCGCGCGCGGCGGTGCCGGCTTCGGCGGCGGTTTTCATGATCCGTTTGAAATCTTCCGGGAAGTGTTCGGTGGCGGCGGATTTGGCGGAGGAATTTTCGAGACGTTCTTTGGCGGCGGACCTGGGGCTCGCTCCGACGATCGACGTCGCGGGTCGGATTTGCGGTACGACATGGAAATCAAGTTGGAGGAGGCCGCTTTCGGCGCAGAAAAGACGATTGAGATTGAGAAGCTTGATACCTGCGACAAATGCTACGGCAGCGGCGCCGAGCCGGGCTCGCGCAAAACGAGTTGTCCGACCTGCGCCGGGCGTGGACAGGTGATCACTTCCCGTGGGTTCTTTCATGTCTCGCAAACATGCCCACGCTGCCATGGCGCCGGTGAGATCATTGAAAAGCCATGCCAGAAATGCCGCGGTGAAGGGCGCATCGAAAAGCTAAGCCGAATCAAGCTGAAGATTCCTGCGGGAATCCGGGAGGGCACTCGATTACGTTCGCCAGGAAACGGCGAAGCCGGCATCGGCGGCGGTGCAGCGGGTGACCTTTACGTGGTGGTCCACATTAAGGAGCACAACATCTTTCATCGCGAAGCCGACGATTTGTATTGCGACGTGCCAATCCCATTTTCCGTTGCGGCATTGGGCGGCGAGATTGACGTGCCGACGCTTGAAGGCAAGGCCCTTGTTAAAGTCCCTGCAGGCACGCAAAGCGGACAAATGTTCAAGCTTCGTGGCAAAGGCATAACAAACGTGAACGGCCGCAGTCACGGCGATTTATTCGCGCGGCTAATCGTGGAGGTGCCTTCGCGCCTGAATCCAGAGCAACGACGCAAGCTCGAGGAGTTCGCCGCGCTTTGCGGTGAGGAAAACACTCCAATGCGCAAAAGTTTCTTCGACCGGGCGAAGGAATTCTTTAGATAAGCGCTGCAATTCCGTGGTTCGCAACGCCGTCACACTGATCGAATGCCCGCGCGACGCGTGGCAGGGCCTCATCCGGCAAATTCCCACCGAACTGAAAACCCGTTACCTCCGCGCCCTGATTGACTCAGGGTTCAAACATATCGATGCGGTCAGCTTCGTTTCTCCCATGGCCGTTCCGCAAATGGCCGACAGCGAAAAAGTGCTGGAACAAATCGATGTGCCTAACGACGTCGAGATCATTGGGATCGTGGTGAACGAAAAAGGCGCTGAGCGCGCCATCGCGACAGAAGCAGTTTCGACTCTGGGTTTCCCTTGCTCGGTTTCTGAGACCTTTTTGCGCAAGAATCAGAATCAGACACCAGACGAATGCTACAAAGTTTTGGAATCCATCAAAAGAAAAGCAGACAACGCGGGCTTGAGCACGGTGGCTTACATTTCGATGGCGTTTGGAAACCCATATGGTGATCCGTGGGATGCGATGCATGTTCGTGAGACGCTTGATAAACTTGTCGGTCTGGGGATACGGTCGGTTTCGCTTGCTGACACCGTCGGTATGGCGGGTCCTGATTTAATTCGCACTGTGTTCGAATCAGTGACAAGTGAGTATCCCGACTACGATATCGGCGTACACCTCCACAGCGCGCCCGCTCAAGCTGAATCGAAAATACTCGCCGCGTACGACGCTAGCTGCCGCCGTTTTGATTCAGCCATCGGCGGGCTCGGCGGATGCCCATTCGCGCAGGATGCACTTGTTGGAAACATTCCTACCGAACGCGTTTTCGCGGCCTTGAAACAGCGCGGCGTAGAGCTGCCGATCAGCAATGCGCTCCCAAACGTGGTGTCGTTAAATTCGCTTATCGCGGCTGACTGCGCGTAGGTTGGATCAACCTCATTGCCCATGCATCGCTTCTACGTTGCGCCGGACAATTGGCATGTCCCGGTACTCGCGTTGCGCGGCTCCGAAGCGCACCATGCGCGAAACGTCCTTCGCATGCAAGCTGGAGACAGGCTTGTGCTGTTCAACGGAAAAGGCCGCGAACTCACTGCAGAAATTGCGAATGTTGCCGAGCACGAGATTCTGCTGCGAAAATTACACGAATCGGAAACGGCGCCGCTCCGCTGTCGGATTGTTCTGGGACAGGCAATCCCAAAAGGAAAAAACATGGAGCTGATTGTGCAGAAAGCCGTAGAGGTCGGTGCAGCCCAGATAGCACCGATCATCTCCGACCGCACCATCGTCCAGCTCAATTCCGAAAGTGCCTCACAAAAACAGACAAAATGGCAGCAGATCGCGATCGAAGCGGCCAAGCAATGTGGCCAGAATTGGCTGCCGCGTGTTCACGCGCCGAGAAGATTAGCCGAATTCTTTTCAACGTCGGAGCAGGCATTCGATCTTCGACTGATTGGATCACTCCAGCCCGATGCGCAGCATTTAAAACAAATTCTGGAAGCGTATTCGAGCGAGCATGGTAATCGTCCCCGAAACGTATTGATGCTCGTTGGGCCTGAAGGTGACTTCACTCCTGCAGAGCTTGCGCTGGCGCGCCGCCATGGCTGTCAGCCGATTACACTTGGTCCAATCATCCTGCGCGTGGAAACGGCGGCCATTTATTGCCTCAGCGTTCTCTCGTACGAGCTGTTGATTTAGCTTGCTGCCGCCGGTTCAGCAGTAGCTTCGCTCGGAAGCTCGAACGCGGGCGTAATTTGGTCCGGCGGCGCGGGCTCGATTGAAACTATCGTGGACTGAGCGGTGCCGTGCTCAGTATTTATCGCCACCATCTCACCGACTTCATGACCGAGCAGCGCCTGGCCGATGGCCGTTTGGTACGAGATGATGTGACGTTCCGGATCGCCGTCCCACGCGCCGAGGATCGTGTAAGTCTCTTCGTTACTTGTTTCAACGTCGCGCAAGGTGACGATCGTGCCGATGGAAACACGCGATGTATCGGGATTTTCAAACGACGTGCCCCTCGCATCGTGCAACATCTGTTCCAGTTCAGCTTTGCGTCGCATCAACACGCTTTGCATTTGCTTCGCCGCTTTGAATTCAAAATTCTCGCTTAGATCGCCGTAGGACCGGGCAATTGCGATCTCCTTGCTGTTCTCGGGAATTTTTACTTTGACGATCTCTTCGTATTCCGCTCTGCGTTTTTCCAAACTGCTCCAGGATACAATGAGCGGCGCAGTCTTTTCCTGCGGTTCTGCCCCGGCGATCATGCTTTCGAGTTCCGGATAAACTTTGACCATCCGTGCGAGAAGCGATCGTTTGGTGAGCTCATCGAACAAAGGCGTTAACTGGAGACGCCGCATAGCGTCGCGCGCAAGACCGACATCAACTTTCTTAAACATCTCCCCAAGCAATTCCCGGTCATCAACCACGGCCCGCTGCAGCTTGCTACCGCGACCGGTAGAACTGTGCTGTTCGCGCTCTAGCGCGGCGAGAATCGCCCAGAGCAAATCCGGAGTGATCAGGTCGCCCCAATCCTTTTTTTCGCTGCACAACCAAATGAGCATCTCGCTCGTGGCTGAATGTTCGCGAATGCTTCGCTCCAGCATCGTCCGAAGTTCGGCATGTTGCCCGGCTTCGTTTAAGATGCGCGGAATTTGCGCTACCATTCGACCGTGGCTCGCTTCCATGAGACGCAGGGCTCGCTCCGTCCAGCCAGCTCCCAGCGCGGCCGGCAGTGCTTGCAAAACGCGTTTCTCTTTTGCCGCTGGCAAGTTTGGTAGGATCGATGTCAGACGCTTTTCCTTTTCCACAATCGCTTTGGAAAGAGTCAGGCCAACGTGTGTGGTGTGCAGTGATGGAACACGCGCGAGCAAGTCATCCCTTGCAATGATGAGTTGGAATGCCAACTCGGGATGCAGTTTCTGGTTGCGCACTGTTGCGTTCTCGATCGCCACGACGATCGGCTGAAGTTGTTTTTCCGGTTCCTTGAATTGCTCGCAAGATTTTATGATCTGTTCGACTGCCGCGATTTGCTGATTCGGCTGCCTCGCCTTGTTGAATGCCGTCAGTAGCTCGTCGGCGTGCGATACCCCTTCGCCACGGATTTCGATCGGGTCCGTCTTTCTTGCAGGAATCGAGAACGCGCCGCTTGCTTTAAGCGCTTTTCTGGTTGATTCCCACCAGCGTTTCCACTCCGCTTCTGTAAAGATATCGCCAATGAGCCATTCCCCGATCTGCTGCGCGCTGGCCTTGCCGTCCAAACTTTCCAGAATGTTCTGCACTAGTGCGACCGGATCTTCCCTGGTCAGGTTTTTAATTGACGCAATGTCGGTCGCCTTTCGGACTAGAAAATGTTCCTGCGCGAGCGCCGTCAGATTCTCTGCCGCGTATTGCGCCTGCATGGGATGAGACTTCTTGGTTGCAAAGTCGATGACGATTTGATTTAGCAACAGGTTCCATTCGCGGACCCGACCGAATCCCCAACTCTTGTGCAGGCAAAATGTACCCGGTTTTAACTTTTCCAGTTGGTCTGCGGATTTTGTAGTGAGCTTGCCGGCTTCAACCAGCTTTTCTAATTCAGCGTCCATTTATGGAGACAAAATCGTCCCCGTGACGTATAGGTCGCATCGGCGCGTCGCGCAATTTGCGATTGTCGCACGGCTTTGCGCATGAAACCCTGCCTCGAGTGACGACGAGCATCTGGTTCTGGGTCGCCTTTCACGTTGGCGTGTTCGTTGCCATCGGAATTGACCTGTTCACTTTCCGCCTGCGCGGCCGCGCATTGAGCATGGCGGCAGCGGCGCGCCGCAGCCTTGTGTGGGTGGTTGTCTCGCTAGCTTTTAACGCTGTCGTCTGGCGTGTGAAAGGGCCACACCACGGGCTCGATTTTCTTACCGGCTATCTGATCGAGTACTCGCTGAGCATGGACAACATTTTTGTGTTCGTGCTCATCTTCACGCATTTCCGGGTTCCACCGCGGGCACAACACCGCGTATTGGTCTGGGGAATTATCGGTGCTCTCATCATGCGCGGCACTATGATCCTGTTCGGCATTGCCCTGGTGCGGCGGTTTCATTTCGTTCTGTACATCTTCGGTCTTTTCCTACTGATCACGGCCGCGCGCATGCTTTTCGGGAAATATCCGGCGCACGATTTCCGAGAGACGCGCGTGATGCGGTTCTGTCGCCGGATTCTTCCCATCACCCACGAATTTCACAACCAAGACTTCAAGGTACGCGTTGATGGGCGCTGGATGTTCACGCCGCTTGCTCTGACGATGATTGTGATTGAAATCACGGACCTGGCGTTCGCGGTGGATTCGATCCCGGCAATCTTCGCGATTACTCAAGACCCGTTCATTGTTTATACCTCGAATATCTGCGCAATCCTTGGCTTAAGATCGCTTTACTTCCTGCTGGCAGGTCTGATGAACCGTTTCATTTATCTCAGAACCGGACTGGCATTGGTGCTTGGATTCGTGGGCATGAAAATGATTACCGCAGAATTCCTGCCGTTCCCCCGAGTCCTCTCGCTGGGAATCGTTGTGCTTATTCTCGGAGTTACCATCTGGCTTTCCATGTTGAAGACGAGCAACGGCGCTGCGCGCGAACACCAAAAATAAAAGTATTGCCTTTGCTGTTCGGAATCCTTTAACTGGTAGGCGAGCGCATATGAAAACTATCCTTGCTTTCGCTGCGGTTGTTTGCTTTGCCATCGGAGCTTTGGCCGATATTCAAGATCCGCCGGGGAACGATTATGGTCCAACACGCAAACTCGGTCGCGGCATCTCAAATTTAATCATCGCTCCGACTGAGTTTTTTGTAACCGTTAACCAAATCAACCAAACGGAGGGTAATTCCGCCGGAGCCGGCTACGGCGTTTGGAAAGGAGCGGGACGTACAGCGGCGCGTCAGGTGGCCGGTCTCATCGAGATCCTGACCTTTCCGTTTCCAATTTGGCACGACAGCTATCAGCCGTTGCTGCCATCCGAGATTCCATATATCCATGGCGGTTACGCGGAATTTCCGCCTGAGGTCGGTAACGAGTCGAAATACCCGTACGTGCGCGATACACACCACGATTTCAATTAGTGTCCGCTCTGCAGAACAAGCGCGTACTTTTTCGATCGTCTAAGAATCGCGGCATGGCACTCGCTGTGTTAAGGCGATATTGACCCGCCCTGGCGTCAGGACCAAAGTAACCGAGACTAAAGCGGTTGGGACGATGCAATCGCGACGTTTTTCCGGGCTGCCGGTCATCGGCGTATTCGCCATCATTTACATCGTCGCCGGGAAAATCGGCTTGAACCTGGCATCATTGCACGCGAGTGCATCACCGGTGTGGCCGCCGGCGGGGATCGCGCTGGCTGCAATGCTCTTGCTCGGTTATCAGGCGTGGCCGGCGATCTTTGTCGGTGCTTTCGTAGTAAACCTCACGACCGCGGGAGACGTAGTCACATCAGTTGCCATCGCGATCGGCAACACAGCCGAGGCTATAGCCGGCGCGTGGCTGGTAAACTGCTTCGCGGGCGGTAAAAATGTTTTTGATCGACCACAGGGCGTTTTCAAATTCGCGCTTGCGTCAGCAATCAGCGCCGTCGTCAGCCCGCTGTTCGGCGTGACCAGCCTTGCGCTGGACGGCTTTGCAGACTGGACGAACTACGGCGCGATTTGGGTCACCTGGTGGCTCGGCGATGTAACCGGCATCCTCATATTCACTCCGTTGGTTCTTCTTTGGGGGATGAGGTGGAAATTGGCCTGGAAAAAGGAGGAAGCGGTAGAAGTTGGCGTCCTCCTTTTGTCGTTAGCGCTATTAAGTGCAGTTGTCTTTGGCGGATGGCTGGAGATCTCGGTCAAAAACTATCCCATCGCTTTTATTTGCG
>Ga0306920_100002327_pt1 | contig 24049 bp, 23 predicted proteins | sample flu12Cox44000170_FD_204666 | JGI IMG/M metagenome (GOLD analysis project Ga0306920, IMG submission 204666) | Lab enrichment of tropical soil microbial communities from Luquillo Experimental Forest, Puerto Rico - flux4day.12C.oxic.44.000.170 (v2)... | ecosystem: Environmental > Terrestrial >...
CCCGATCCGTCTCCTTCCCGAGCTCCTGATCAACAAGATCGCCGCCGGAGAGGTCGTGGAGCGTCCCGCCTCCGTGGTGAAGGAGTTGGTGGAGAACGCCATCGACGCCCATGCCGCGGCCATCAGCGTCGAGCTCAAGGATGCGGGCCGTCAGCTCATCCGGGTGAGCGATGACGGGGTGGGCATGAGCGCCGCCGATCTCGACCTCGCGCTCCAGCGCCACGCCACCTCGAAGATCGCCGACGAGGCCGATCTGGACGCCATCGCCACCCTGGGCTTCCGGGGCGAGGCGCTGCCCGCCATCTGCGCGGTGAGCCGCTTCGAAATACGCTCCTGTCCGCGCGGCAGCACGACCGGCACCCTCCTCCGGGGCGAGGGGGGAAGCGTGCAAGCCCGCCTCGAGGTTGCCGCCGATGCCGGTACGGCGGTGGAGACCCAGGATCTCTTCTTCAACACGCCCGCCCGGCTCAAGTTCCTCCGCAGCGCGCCTGCCGAGCTCAGCACCATCCTGCGGCTCCTCCAGGGCATCGCGCTGTCCCGCATCGATCTTCAGCTCCGCGTCCTGCATCACGGCAAGGCGGTGCTTGCCGCTCCGGTGGCGGCCACCCTCCGCGACCGGATCGGCGCCCTCCTCGGTTACGAGACCTCGCAGGCCATGCTCGAGGTCGAGCATGGCCAGGGCGGGGTTCGCATCACCGGACTCCTCGCCCCGCCGCAGCGGGCGAGGGGCAATCGCGACGAGATCACGCTCATCGTGAATGGGCGCCCCGTGAAGGACACCGCGCTGACCCAGGCCCTCATCGAGGGATATCGTCCCATGCTCGCGCGGCACCAGTTTCCTGTCGCCGTGCTCGCCCTCGAGCTGCCCTTGCCCGAGGTCGACGTGAACGTGCACCCGACCAAGGCGTGGGTGCGCTTCCGCTCGCCCCGCCTCGTCCAGGAGGCGGTGTTCCGCGCCGTGCAGGATGCCCTGCGCTCGCAGCGCGTGGTGCAGCCGCAGGCGGGCCTGACTACCTCCGGCCCGGCCGCTCCCGACGAGCTTGACGTGCCCGGCGGGGCCGTCTCGAGCATCCCGTGGCCCGACGAGACGCAGGGTCAGGGCGCGCTCTTCCGCGAGGCGCCGGCACCCTTCGGACCCAGCCGCTTCGGCAGCGTGATCGGCCAGCTCCAGGACACCTTCGTGGTCTCGGCGAGCGACGAGGAGGTCTTTTTCATCGACCAGCACGTGGCCCACGAGCGCGTGCTCTTCGAGCAGCTCAAGCGCGACCTCGCCTTTGGCCCCCTCGCCTCGCAGGCGCTCCTTTTTCCACAGTCCCTCGAGCTCGGGCCCGGCAAGTCCGGTCTCCTCGCGGAGTGGCGCCGCGATCTCGAAGCGCTCGGCTTCGCCCTCGAGGATTTCGGCGGCCGCAGCGTCCTGCTCCGCGCCGTCCCGAGCCTGCTCAAGGCGGAGGAGCCCCGCCGGCTCATCGATGGGCTCCTCGACGAGGTGGGCACGCCGGGTCCCGCCTCGGCATCACCCATCGTCGACCGGGCCCTGGCCTTCGTCGCCTGCCGGGCTGCCATCAAGGCACACGCGTCGCTCCAGCGCGAGGAGATGACGCGGCTGCTCACCGACCTCTCCGCCACGGAGACACCGTACTTCTGCCCGCACGGCCGTCCCATCGTCTCGCGCCTCTCCCTCAAGGAGATCAAGCGCGAGCTCCGACGCACATGGTGACGCCGCCGCCGCTGCTCGTGGTCTGCGGACCCACCGGCGTGGGCAAGACGCAGGTGGCCGTGCACTTGGCCGCGCGGATCGATATCGAGGTGGTGAGCGCGGACTCGCGCCAGGTCTATCGCGGCATGGACGCGGCCACGGGCAAGCCCACGGCTGCCGAGCGCGCGGCCGTATCGCATCACCTCGTCGACCTGATCGAGCCGAGCGAGCGCTATCACGCCGCCCGCTTTCGACGCGAGGCGATGGCCTACATCGACGCCGTGCGCGGACGCGGCAAGCTGCCGGTGATCGTCGGCGGGACGGGCCTCTACATTCGCGCCCTCCTCAGAGGCCTCGATCCAGCGCCGCCCGCCGATCCGGCGCTGCGGGCCCGCCTCGAGGCGGAGGCGGCCGATTCCGGCGTTCCCGCCCTGCACCAGCGGCTGGCCAGCCTCGATCGTGAGGTGGCGGCCCGCCTCCATCCCAACGATCGGGTACGGATCATCCGCGCCATCGAGAAGCACGAGAGTGGAGCCGGCGGCTCACCGGCCGGCGGGAGCTGGAGCTCGGCGATTTCGCCCTGGCGCGTGCTCCTGACCGGCCTCAGCCAAGAGAGATCCGTCCTGAACCGTCGCCTCGAGGAACGCGCGCACGCGATGCTGTCCGGTGGGATGATGGACGAGGTGAGGCGACTTCTGGAGGCCGGTTACGACGAGACGGCGCCCGGCATGGCGGGCATCGGCTATCGCCAATTCCTCGAGGTGGCGCGCGGGCGGCTGACGGAAGCTCAGGCCCTTGCCCTGATGGTGCGTGACACTCGTCGCTACGCGAAGCGACAGATGACGTGGTTCACGCGGGAGCCAGGCATCCGCTGGCTGGACGTGGACGAGACGGGCGGACCCGAGGGCGCCGCCGAGCGCATCGTCAAGGAGATCGCACGGGAGGGATGGATCGAGTGAGGAAACGGGAACGGGCACTGCTGGCCGCCCTTCGGCTGCCACGGCAGCGCCGCTTCGAGGTGGAGGAATCGCTCGACGAGCTCGGTCGCCTCGCCGAATCGGCGGGCGCAGAAGTGGTGGGCCGGGTCACTCAGGAGCGCCAGGCGCCCACGCCCCAGCTCTACTTCGGCAAGGGCAAGGTGGACGAGCTCAGGGCATCCTCGGAGCGCGAGGGCGCGAATCTCATGATCTCCGACGACCCGCTCTCGCCCGTGCAGGAGCGTAACCTCGGCGGCTCGCTCGGCCTCAAGGTCATCGACCGTACCGCGCTCATCCTCGACATCTTCGCCCAGCGCGCGCGCACGATGGAGGGCAAGCTTCAGGTCGAGCTGGCCCAGCTCTCCTATCTCCTCCCGCGCCTCGTGGGGCAGTGGAAGCATCTCGAGCGCCTCGGCGGCGGCATCGGCACGCGGGGCCCGGGCGAGACCCAGCTCGAGTCCGACCGCCGCATGATCCGCCACCGCATCGAGAAGATCCGCGGCGAGCTCGGGCGCGTGCGCGTGCATCGCCGGCTCCTCCGTGACCGCCGCAAGGCGGCCGGCGTGCCCGTCATCGCCCTCGTGGGCTACACCAACGCAGGCAAGACCACCCTGCTCAATCACCTCACGGGAGCGGAGCACACCGCGGCCGATCGCCTCTTCGTGACGCTCGACCCCGCGGCACGCGTCGTGTCGCGCCCCTCGCGCGCGCCGTTCATCCTCACCGACACGGTGGGGTTCATCCGCAAGCTGCCCCACCAGCTCGTGGCCGCCTTCAAGGCGACCCTGGAAGAGCTGGAGGAGGCCGACGTGCTTCTGCACGTGGTGGACGCGAGCCATCCCGGGTTCGACGAGCAGATGGAGGCGGTGGAATCGCTCCTCGATGAGCTCGAGCTCGGCGACCGGCCGACTATCGTGGCCCTCAACAAGGTCGACCGGCTCGACGCGGATGCCGCCCTGGACGCCCTCGTGGATCGCTTCGACGCCGTCGTCGTCTCTGCGCGCACCGGGCAGGGCATGGATGCGCTCCTCGACCGCATCGAGCGGGCGCTCCGGCCCAACGTGGAGCGCGTGCGGCTCCGCCTGCCATACCGCGACGGCACCGCCCTCGCTCAGTGCTACGAGCGGGGCCGCGTGCTCTCACGCTCCGACGAAGTGGACGGAATCGTTCTAGAAGTCGAGCTCCCGCGCCGCCTGCTGGGCCCTCTCAAGCCCTACCAGCTCGCCGACTAGGCCGCTCAGGTTTCCATTCCGCCGCCTCGGTGCCCAATGATAGACTTGGGCTTCGTCCGCAACGGATGACCGCATGGGACTGGCCAACTGGCTGACGACGCTTCGGATCCTGCTCATTCCGGTGTTCGTGACGCTGCTCGTCTACCGGAAGGCGGGCTGGGCTTTCGCCGTCTTCTGCGCGGCGAGCCTGACCGACATGCTCGATGGCTACATCGCGCGCACGCGGGGCACGCAGTCCCGGCTCGGGGCCTTCCTCGATCCCGTGGCCGACAAGCTCCTCATCACCTCGGCCTTCGTCACCCTGACGTATCTGAAGGTCATCCCCTTCTGGATCGCCGCGGTGGTGGTGAGCCGCGACCTGATTCTGAGCGTGGGCGTGCTCGTCATCCACGTGGCAGGGGGCACCGTACATCCCACCCCGAGTCTCCTCGGCAAGGCCTCCACGGTGTTCCAGATGGCCACCGTGCTGTCCGCCATGCTCGCCTACTACTTCCGCACCCTCATGTTCCTGCCCAAGACGGCAGCCTGGATCACCGTGATCTTCACCGTGGGCTCCGGGCTTCAGTATCTGGTGAAGGGGCTCGGGCAGCTCAACCCGCCCGACGCGCTCGCCGGGCACGATCACCCGAGCGATTTCGAGCATGACCGCCTGCGCTAGCCCCATGCCCGCCGGGGTGGTGGTGGCGGCGGTGCGGGAGCGCTCTCCCGCCGCCCGGGCTGCCCTCCGTCCCGGCGACCGCATTGTGGCCATCAACGGCCAGGCCCTGCGCGACGTCATCGACTTCCACTTCCACGCGGGGCAGGAGCAGCTTCGCCTCTCCCTCGAGCGCGAAGGCCGGAAGCGGGCGGCGGTGCTGCGGAGAGCGGGGCCCGACCTCGGCCTCGAGCTGGAGGCGCCACGGCCCGGCGAGATCGACACGTGCAGCAACAAGTGCGTCTTCTGCTTCATCCATCAGCTTCCGCGCGGAATGCGCCGGAGCCTCTACGTCAAGGACGACGACTTCCGGCTCTCCTTCCTCCACGGCAACTACATCACCCTCACCGATCTCGAGGAGCACGAGCTCACGCGCATCGAGGCGCAGCGGCTATCGCCCCTCTACGTCTCCGTGCATGCCACCGATCCCGAGCTGCGACACCGCCTCCTCGGTCAGCCCCGGCTGCGCCGCGAGCTGCTCCCCATCATGGAGCGACTGACCAAGGCGGGTATCCTGATGCACGCGCAGATTGTCCTCGTACCGGAGTGGAACGACGGCGCGGCTCTCGAGCGTTCGGTGCGCGAGCTCGTCCACCTGCATCCCGGCGTGGCCACGGTGGCCGTGGTGCCCGTGGGCCTCACGCGCCATCGCGAGCGGCTGCCCCAGCTCCGCGCCCACACGGCGGAGGAGGCGCGCGCCCTAGCCGCCACCATCGCGGGCTGGCAGCGCGAGCTGCTCGGCACGCTGGGCACACGTTTCGTGTGGGCCTCGGACGAGGTCTATCTCCACGCTGGTCTGCCCGTACCCGCCGCCACCTCCTACGAAGGCTTCCCGGTGATCGAGGACGGCGTGGGTCTGGTCCGCCGCTTCAGCGACGGCTTTGCCGCGACCCGCCGCCGCCTCGCCCGGCCGTTTCCGCGCCCGCGTCACGTGACGGTGGTGACGGGCACCCTCTTCGCCCCGCGCATGCGCAGGCTCGTCGAGAGCGCACCCACGGAAAACCTCACCATCACCGTCGCGCCGATCGTCAACGATTGGTTCGGGCACGGGATCGGAGTGGCGGGGTTGCTCACCGCACACGACATCCAGTCTCAGCTCGCGGGCCGTGAGCTGGGCGATCTCGTGCTCGTGCCCCAGGTCGCGCTGAGCGAGAAGGCCGGTGTCTTCCTCGACGATCTCACTCTCGACGACGTGAGCGCCCGGCTGGGCGTTCCCGTGCGCGCCGTGGAGCCGTCGGCGGCGGCCCTCGTCACCGCCCTCCTCGGCCGCTGAGCGGCCCGGCTGGTCATGATCCGTCCGATCATCGCGCTCGTGGGCCGACCCAACGTCGGCAAGTCGACCCTCTTCAATCGGCTGGTCGGGCGGCGCCGCTCCATCGTGCACGACGAGCCGGGCGTGACGCGCGATCGCCTCTACGGTACCGCCACCTTCGAGCGCTGGCAGGCCACCGTGGTGGACACGGGCGGCTTCGACCCCGGCACGGAGTCGAACCTCATCGCCGCCGTGCGCGACCAGGTGATGGCCGCCATCGCCGAGGCCGACCTCGTGGTCTTCGTGGTCGATGGCCGCGCAGGCCTCACCTCGCTCGACGAGGAGATCGCCCGCATCCTGCGCCGGAGCCAGCGCCCCGTGCTCGTGGCCGTGAACAAGATCGACAACGCAGGCCGGGAAGCGGAGGGCGCCGACTTTTATCGTTTGGGTTTTCCCACCGTGCTCGATCTCTCTGCCGAGCACGGCCGCGGCGTGGCCGAGCTGTTGGAGGCCGCGCGCGGCCTCGCGCCCTCCCCCGTCATCGACGCGAGGGGGGAGGGGACACGGGTGGCCATCATCGGGCGCCCCAATGTGGGCAAGTCCTCCCTGATCAATGCCGTGCTCGGAGAAGACCGCGTGCTCGTGCACGACGCGCCTGGCACCACGCGCGACGCGGTCGACACGCCGCTGACCTTTCGCGACCGCCCGTACCTGCTCATCGACACCGCGGGCATCCGCCGCAAGGGGCGCGTGTCGGAGGCGCTGGAGAAGCTCGCGGTGGTCATGGCCCTCAAGAGCCTGGAGCGCTGCGACGTGGCGGTGCTCGTCCTCGATGCCTCCGAAGGCGTGACGGCCCAGGACGCCCACATCGCCGGGTACGCCCATGACGCGGGTCGGGCCATCGTGCTCGCCGTGAACAAATGGGATCTGGTGCCGCCCGGGCTCGTGGGTCGCGCTGATGTGACCGCGCAGATCCACGAGCGGCTGCCTTTCCTCGACTACGCACCGGTGTGCTTCACGTCGGCGGTGACCAAGCTCGGGCTCCGCGATCTCTTCGACACCGTCGATCACGTGGCGGCCGAGGCACGCAAGCGATTGCCCTCCGGCGATCTCATCACGATCTTCCGCCAGGCCGTCGAGCGGCGGCCGATCACCTCCGGCGGTGTGCCGCTGCGCATCCAGAGCGTGCAGCAGGTCGCGGTCTCGCCGCCGACCTTCGCCGTCAAGGTGAACTGGACGGGCAAGCTCCACTTCTCCTTCGAGCGCTACCTGATCAACTCGCTCCGCCATGCCGCAGGCTTCGCGGGCTCGCCCGTCCGCCTGCTCGTGCGGCGGGCACCTGCCAAGCGAAAAGGCTCGGGGGGGGCCCGTTCCGGCTCCCGCGAGACCCGGCGAAGACCCTGAGCGAAACCCACCTAAGTAGGCAGAACCCCTAGCCAAAACGGTTGGTGGACCTAGGGGTCTGTGCTAACATGGCGCGGACTTAGAAGTCGGAGCACGCGAGGAGCCATGCCGACCGACCAGGATCCCGAAGAGTTTATTGAAGAGGACGAGCAGGACGAGATAGCCCGACGGAGCATCTTCTCGGCGGGGTGGTTTCGAGCGCTTCTCGTCCTCACGGTGCTGGCCATCGTCGTCGTGGTGTCTCTGCCCTATCTCCTGAACTGGCTCGAGCCGACCCCTGGGCCGCCGAGTCGCCCGCAAGTGAAGGTGACCGAGCAGGCGCCGCCTCCAAGGGGCACACCGCCTCCAACTTCTGCTCCCACGGAGACGAAGCCGTCCACGCCTCCCGCAGCGCCCGCGCCTGTCCCTCCGGCCCCTGCTGCCAAGAGCGAGGCGCCCGCGGCGCCGTCGGCGCCGCCTGCCGCACCTGCTCGGCCCGAACCGCCAAAGACCGCGCAGGCACCCGCGCCCTCGGCGCCTGCGGTACCCGCTCCGAGCGCGCCGGTGGCAAAGGCCGAACCGAAGGCCAGTGCCAAGCCGAGCGCTCCCGCCGAAAGCGGCTCATCGGGCGGCTACTGGGTGCAGGTGGGCGCCTTCGTCGAGGAAAAGAATGCCGAGGCCCTCTCGAAGCAGCTCAAGAACGAGAACTTCCCGGTGACGGTCAGCCGCATCTCGCGCGGCGGGAGCGCTCCGGCTGCCCCGGCGGCGCCGGCCAACCCCGGTGGGTCCGGAGGGCAGAACCAGCTCTACATCACCGGATCGACCACCGACGCGGTGAACGCAGCGCTCAAGGGCAAGGGAACGGCACAAGCCGTGAAGGGCGGGCTCGTGGTCAATCCGTCGTACGATCTCGAGACGGCGATGTCGCTCTCCTCCGCCCTCAAGAAGGAAGGATTCAAGGTCGTGATCCGGCGTGCCAAGGCCGCGCCCGCCACGGCGCCCCCGCCGAGCAACGGGGCCGGCGGCACGATCTATCACGTGGTGCGCGTGGGCGGCTATCCCGATCGCGCCAAGGCGCTCCAGGTACGCGGCGAGCTCGAGGCGAAGGGACACCGGGGATTTCTCGCTCAGGGCGCCGCCCGCTGATGGCGGGCGCTCGAGGCGACTCGCAGTCGATGCGCGGACCCATCCGGACCGAGGGGAGGTGACTGCACTGACGAAGAACGATCTGATCAACGCGGTAGCAGCCCACGGGCTGTCGAAGCGGCAGTCGGCCTCCGTGGTGGAATCGCTGTTCGACATCATCTTTCGCTGCTTCGAGAAGAGCGAGGACGTGAAGATCGTCGGCTTCGGACACTTCCGAATCCGGCGCAAGGCTTCGCGGCGCGGACGCAATCCCCAGACCGGGGACAGCATCGAGATCACTGCGCGCAAGGTGCTGACGTTCAAGCCGAGCAAAGGCCTCAAGCAGCGGATCAACCAGCAGACGACGCAGCAGACGACGTGAGGTCGACGGCGTGAGCGGCGGCGGCTCGGTGGAGAGCGGGGAAGGGCAGGGCGACGTGGCGATTCCGGACAAGCTCTACTACCGGATCGGCGAGGTCGAGGCCCTTACGGAGGTGCCCGCCTATGTCCTTCGCTACTGGGAGTCGGAGTTCCGTCTCCTCCGCCCCAAGAAAAACCCCGCCGGCCAGCGACTATACCGGCGGCGCGATCTCGACTTGGTCCTGCGTATCAAGACCCTGCTCTACGACGAGCGTCTCACCCTCGAAGGGGCGAAAAAGCGGCTGCTCATCGAGAGCCGCGGCCCCGCCCAGCTCGATCTGGGCGTGCGCAGCACGGCGCTGGAAGGCGCGCTGCGCCGGCTGCGTGACCAGCTCCGCGCGCTCCGGGATCGTCTGAACCCCCCGAAAAGCTGACGCCGTATTGTTTTTCGCGTCGTCCCTCCGTACAATGACGCCCTGGGTCGGGGCGTGGCGCAGCCCGGTAGCGCACTTGACTGGGGGTCAAGGGGTCGCTGGTTCAAATCCAGTCGCCCCGACCATTTCAATAGGAGCGACCATGGCAGATTTTCGGATCTGCCATCTCTTTTTTTCGACGAACGGTGAGCGGCGATGCCTCCAGTGATCCTGGTCACCAACGACGACGGCGTGCACGCGGCGGGGCTGGCGGCCCTCGCCGCCGCTCTCGAGGACCTGGGCGACGTGTACGTGGTAGCACCCGACCGGGAGCAGAGCGCGGTGGGGCACGCGTTGACTCTGCATCGCCCTCTGCGCGTCACCCAAATCGCTGAGCGCCGCTTCTCGGTAAACGGCACGCCATCGGACTGCGTCAACCTCGCCGTGCTGGGCCTCCTCCCCGAGCGGCCCGTCCTGGTCGCTTCGGGGATCAATCACGGCTCGAATCTGGGCGACGACGTGACGTACTCGGGCACGGTCTCCGCCGCCATGGAAGGCACGCTACTCGGGGTGCCATCCATGGCCGTGTCGCGCGGCGACGCGGCGGACACGGGTTTCGAGAGCGCGGGCGCGGTGGCCCGGCTGGTGGCGAGCCGCGTGCTGGTGGAAGGCCTGCCCGCCAAGACCCTGCTGAACGTGAACGTGCCGTCAGGCCCGGCGAGCGGCATCAAGATGACCCGGCTCGGCCATCGCGTGTACCGCGAGAAGGTGGTCCGGGAGACCGATCCGCGCGGCGCACCGTACTACTGGATCGGGGCAGGGCCGCCCGAATGGAACGAAGATCAGGGCTCGGACATGGCCGCCGTGAATCTCGGCCTGGCCAGCGTGACGCCGCTGCACCTCGACCTGACCCACTACGGCGCGCTCGAGCGCATGGCCGACTGGGAGTCAGGCCTCAACTCGCTGCTGAAGAAGCGGCCGCGGTGATCGAAGCGCGGCGCAGGCCGGGCGCGGTGGCCTCAGGCGAGCAGCGATACGGACGAGAGCGCGAGCGCATGGTCGCCGAGCAGCTCGTGAAGCGGGGCATCAGCGACCCCGCGGTGCTCGAAGCGATGCGCAACGTGCCGCGCCATCTCTTCGTGGACGAGGCGCTGCGCGATCGAGCCTACGGCGATCATCCGCTGCCCATCGGAGATGGCCAGACGATCTCGCAGCCTTTCATGGTCGCACGCATGACGGAGTTGCTGCAGCTCACCGGGCGCGAGAAGGTGCTAGAGATCGGCACGGGCAGCGGCTACCAGGCCGCCGTCCTCTCCCGCCTGGCCGCGCGTGTGTGCACCATCGAGCGGATCCCCAGGCTCGCCGCGCGCGCGCGGCAGGTCCTGGAGTCGATTGGGGCGAGCAACGTGTGGGTGCGGGCGGCCGACGGCACCATGGGCTGGGTCGACGAGGCGCCCTTCGATCGCATCGTGGTCGCGGCGGGCGGGCCCCGCGTGCCGCCGCCTCTCGTGGATCAACTCGCGGACGGCGGCCGCCTCGTGATGCCCGTGGGCCCTGAGGAAGCCCAACGGCTCAAGATCGTGGACAAGCGCGGTGGGCAGACACAAGAGAGCGAGGACTCCGGCTGCGTATTCGTGAAGTTGATCGGCAAGTATGCGTGGGAAGCGTAGAATGGCGTCGAGGACGGGGCGTAGCGCAGCTTGGTAGCGCGCCTGCTTCGGGAGCAGGAGGTCGCTGGTTCAAATCCAGTCGCCCCGACCACTTTTCACCCGTGCCACGTGCCATGAGCAAGCCCCGGCCGCAGAGTGCAGCGGAGATCATCGTGGGGGGACATGTGCAGGGTGTGGGATACCGAAACTTCGCGCAGCGAAAGGCCGCGCAGCTCGGGCTGCGGGGCTACGTGATGAACCTCAGGGACGGGAGGGTTCGCGTGCGCGTGGAGGGTGGTCGCGAGGTGATCGAGGAGCTCGCGCGCGATCTCCACAAGGGCCCTCCGCTCGCCCACGTCGAGACCCTGTCGGTGGCGTGGCGTCCGGCCACCGGACGCTTCACGTCCTTCGAGGTGCGCTTCGCGGAGTTCGATTCGTGACGCGACCTCGCTGTCGGCAGGCCATCGGGCTGGGCCTGCTTCTGCCGGGACTCTTCTTCGCCCACCCCGGCCTGTCGGAAGCGGCGCCTCCGCCACACAAAAAAGCCTCGCCGCGATCGCACGCATCGCCGAAGACGCATCCCATCTCCGAGAAGAAAGCCCGTGAGGCCAAGCCTCGAGACATCAAGCCCGCGCCCGCCGCTTCTCTGAGGCGCACCGTGCACGTGGTGCGCTCGGGGGAGACGCTGAGCCGCATCGCTGTCCACTACGGCGTGAGCCGGAAGGCGTTGATCGACGCCAATGGTCTCGCGCGCCCTGAACAGCTCCGGGCTGGGCAGCGCCTCCTGGTGCCCAGCGCGAAGGTGGCGGCGAACGAGAAGCCCGTGCGGCTGATCGACGCCGTGCTCGCCAACGGCGACGTGCTCCTCGTGCGGGCGGGCCCGCGCCGCGTCCCCACGCGCTTCTACATGGCCGAGCCGGGGCTCGAGAACGGAATCGAGCTCGTGTGGCCCGTGGAGGGCCAGGTGGTGTCGCCTTTCGGGCGGCGTCGAATGGGCTGGCACGCGGGGATGGACATCAAGGCGGAGATCGGGGCGCCCATTCTCGCCGCGGCTCCCGGCACGGTGATCTCGAGTGGCCAGGAGCGCGCGTACGGCCGGGTGATTCGAGTGGAGCACGAGGGCGGCTTCGTGACGGTCTATGCGCACAACCTGGAGAATCTCGTCGAGGTGGGCGACCGCGTCTCGACGGGCACCATCATCGGCACGGTGGGACGCTCGGGGCGCGCCACGGGTCCGCACCTGCACTTCGAGATCCGCCACGACGGCATGGTCTACAACCCCATCCACCTCCTGCCCGCGCGCGAGGCGGTGGAGGTGAAGGTGGACGAGGCGCCGGACGTGCCCACGGAGTCCGCGCGTGTGCAGCCGATGGACGGCGACGAGGATGAGTGAGCCGCAGGCCGATACCGTCGAGCTTGCGGACGGCGGCGAGCCGCTCGAGACGCTCCTCGAGCGCGATCCCATCGAGCTGGCCGGCGACAAGGACAAGCCGGATGCCGCGGCCCGGGGGCGCGAGCTGCTCGGCATCTATCTCAGCGACATCGCCAAGGTTCCGCTCCTCACGCCGGACGAGGAACAGCAGCTCGCCCGGCGCGTGCAAGAAGGTGATGCCGACGCCGAGCGCCGCCTCACCGAAGCCAACCTTCGCCTCGTGGTGCGGGTGGCTCGTCGCTACCTGAATCGCGGCCTGTCCCTACTCGACCTGATCGAGGAGGGCAACCTCGGCCTCCTCCAAGCGGTGAAGAAGTTCCAGCCCGGGCGCGGCACGCGCTTCTCCACCTACGCGGTGTGGTGGATCCGCCAGTCCCTCTCACGCGCCCTCGCCAACCAGGCGCGCACCATTCGCCTCCCCGTGCACGTCGAGCTACTTCTCGGCCGGTTTTCGAAGAAGAAGGCGGAGCTGACCCAGCTCCTTGGGCGCGCGCCCACCACGGAAGAGATCGCCAAGGCCCTCGATCACCCCCTGGAGGAGATCGAGCACATCGAGCGCATGAGCCAGCGTCCCGTCTCCCTCGACGCACCGCCCGTGCCCGGGGGCACCGGCTCGGTGGAGGACGCGGTGGCCGACTCGGCACCGCCCCCCGGAGCCGGCCTCGCCGCCGCTCTCCGCGCGCGCGAGGACCTCGCCGAGGTGCTCCGCGATCTGCCTGACTCTGAGCGCAACGTGCTCGGCTGGCGCTTCGGCCTCACCGGCGAGGAGCCTATGACGCTGGAGGCGATCGGCCGCAAGCTCGGGGTGACGCGCGAACGCGTGCGGCAGATCGAGTCCGCGGCCCTGGCGCGCCTCCGCCGCCTCATGGCCGTGCGGGGGATGGAGGCGCAGGACTTGTTCTGAGCTCTTTCTCTTCTTCTCTAGCGTGCTCTTCTCTTCTTATGCGCCAGCCACGCCAGGCCGATGGCCGTCGGCACCAAAAGCCACATGCCTGGTTCGGGGGTCGCGATCACATAGGTCCCGCTCGACAGCAGCCAACGAGTGCCAGGGGAAACGGGATCCGGCGCGAAAGTAAAGGTGGCGGCACCTCCGCCTGTAGCGGTAACGCTGTTGAACGCACCTGGAACACAAGAGTTATTTTGACAGACGGGAAGCCTGGCCTGAATCGAGATGGAAAACGGCTCGGTCGCGGTGAAGGTTGTGCCGATTGGTGGCATCTTGATCCCAGCGCCCCCCGCCGTCCAGCTCACGAACGCAGCGTTGGGGACGGGAGCGTCATTGACTCCATAGCTCACGCCAGCATAGGTGAGACCGCCCGTGGTCGCCCCGAAGACGCTCGTGCCTATCCCAAACGAAGATTCAGGGACACAGGGGTCGCAGTGCGGCCCAGTGAATCCGAATGGCCCTGAACCAGCATTGAGGGCAAAGTCAGGGCCGATCGCGGTAAGCCGCGAATCGTTACTGGTGCCAAAGCTCACCTGCAACGTCAACATGCCCGCGTTCAGTGTCACCATAGTGTCCGCCCACGCGGCAACCGGGAACAGCAGCGCAGCCAACGTCATGACAAGGACGATAGCGCGGAGCGAGCTCTCTGACGTCTTGGTCGCGTGTGCCATGGTGAGTGTCCTCCGGCGTACTGCCATTCCCTCATGGACGAAAAAGATGGGTCAAGTAAGGTGCGGCTCCCAAATTTTCGTCAATACGCCGTTTGGCCAACCGCCGATGGTCCGACCGCACCAAACCCTGGTCCTGACCTTGGCAGCACAGATCGACGGCCGCGCGAGCAGCCGGTTCTCGGAGACACGCGGGTGGCCCGGCTCTTCTTGGTCGGCCGTGCGCTTCGATACGGCTTGTTCCCGTGACCGCACCGGCCGGATGGCGTAGCCTGAAGGAGTCCTGGAGATCCCGGTCACCGGGAGTTCACGCCGATCCTAGAATCACCATGGGGGCTAGAATCGTTGCCACGTGCGGCGTAGGCGCTTGCGCCCCCGCAGCTCAGGTGGATAGAGCAGCAGTTTCCTAACCGTCGAAACCGGGGGCGCGCAAGAACGTAAAAACACGAGGAACCGCGCGAAAACACGACGCGAACGGGACGCCAGGCGTTCCCCGTGGTTCCCCAGGATTCCCCGCGTTTTGCCAAGAATTCCCCGACAACCCGGTGTGTCCCGTCTGACCGATTCTACTCACGCTGGGGCAGGCGCTGATGGCGGACGCCGCGAGACCGTGCGGACGTATCGGCAATGCCTGGTATCGCTGGGCGCCTCCTTCGCCGGCAAGCGCCTAAGCGCCATCAGCGCCTTCGACATCGAGCGCTACAAGCAAGCGCGGCTCAAGGGTGGCGTGCGGGCCATGGTGAATCGGGAGCGCGAAGTGCTCCGCGCCGTCTACAACCGCTGCCGCGAGTGGGGCAAGTACGAGGGCGACAACCCCGCGGTGCGGGTCAAGGGCGTCCGCGAGGACGAACGCCGGCTCCGGTTTCTCGACGCCGACGAAGAAGCCCGTCTGCTCGCCGCCGCCACGGCCCCGGGGCTCCGCGCCATCATCCTCGTCGGCATCCACGCGGGGCTGCGTATCGAGTCGGAGGTGCTGACCCTGACGCCCGGCGACCTCGACTTCCGCACGGGGCTCCTCACCGTGCACTCGGCCTTCGCGAAGAACGGCAAGACGCGTCGCATGCCCCTGAACGCCCTGCTGCGCGCGACCCTGCGCCCGCTCGTGGGCCAGGGGCTCACGCTCTTCCTGAGCCGCGAGGGCACACCCTACCGCTCGATTCGCACCGCCTTCGAGACGGCGTGCCGGCGTGCCGGTCTCCGCGACGTGACACCGCACACCCTGCGGCATACCTTCGCGAGCCGGCTCGTCATGGCCGGCGTCGACCTGCACACCGTGCAGGAGCTAGGCGGGTGGTCATCCCTCGGCCTCGTGCAGCGCTACGCGCACCTGAGCCCCGGCCATAAGGCCGAGGCCCTCGAGCGGCTCTGCGCCGCCCAGAATTCCCCGACGAATTCCCGACAACTGTCACGCGCGATTTGGTACTGTTGCGGAACCGCACGGATTCCTTGGCCGCCCCCGTAGCTCAGGTGGATAGAGCAGCAGTTTCCTAAACTGCGGGCCGGGTGTTCGAGTCACCCCGGGGGCACCATTTCCACGGACTGTTAGACGGCAGCCGTCCGTTCAAGCCCTGCTGTCCTAGGAAAAACCGAAGTAGAACCCAAGTGCGGCAGGGCCCCGGAAACCTCGCCGTGTGCCTCCGCACCGGTCGCCTGGGCCAGCGCGTCCACGACTCCCCGGTGCGTGCCGGTCCGGACGTGGCCGTAGCGGTCGACTGTCACGGCGATGCTGCTGTGCCCGAGGAGGGCCGAAACGTATTGCACGGGGGCCCCGGAGGCCAGGAGCAGGGACGCGAAGGTGTGCCGGAGATCGTGGAGCCTGACGGCCCGGAGTCCGGCTCGCCGAAGGCACCGATGCCAGACCTTCCGCGCCACGGCCCCATTGATGGGCTTGCTCGGATCGGATAGGGCCGGGAACATCCATTCCCCTAGCTCACGGCCAGCCACGGCGGCCTCGGCCTCCAGCAAGCTTTGGCGGCGGTGGAGACGGCGGACGAGCTCCGCAGGGATATCGACGCGCCGTGTCCTCCCGCTCTTGGGCGCGGCGACGAGCAACCGCTCTGCATGGAAGGTGGCCGAACGGCGCACGTTGAGGAATCCGCCCTTGGCGTCGAAATCGCCCCATTGCAGACCGCACGCCTCGGCAAGCCGAAGCCCCGACCACGACAGCAGCGTGATGAAGTCAGCAAGGTCGGGGGCGTGCATCTCGACGGCCCCCAATGCGAGGCGAAGCTCGTCAGCCGTCAGCGCGTCCGACGTGCGGGCCTCGGCTTCTGTGCGGGCCCGGCGACGTTGCCTGAATAACCCCGAGGCGGGATTGGCGGGCAGTCGGTCCTCGTCCACGGCGAAGGACAGCATGGTGGCGAGCGGCACCATAACGTTCTTCTTCGTGCCCCACGTCACGCCGACCAGGCCCGTCAGAAACTCGCGCAGCCGCGCCCGCGTGACGTCGCGCAGAGGGAGATCCCCAAGCCCGGGAAAGACGTGACGCTCTAGCACGCTCCTGTATTGCGCGGCTGTGCGAACGCGGAGGTTCGGCTCGACGTGGGTCTTGAGCCAGCGGACCCCAAGTTGTCGCACGGTCACGTCCTGGGCCTGAGCCTGACGCTTCGCGGCCTCTGCCTCGCGGCGCTGTTCGCGCGCGCGTCGGGGGCACCAGCCCTTCTCAGCGTCGGCCCGATAATTGCCGAGTTTCTTGGTCGCGGCCTCCAAGCTACGCCCAGTGCGCTGTTCGTGGATATGGCCGACCGCGCAGGCATAGCGGATGAAGTAACCACCCGCCGGGTGGCGATTGAGCCCCTTCGGTAGATCATCGCGCTTACGGGTGCTTCGCAGGATGGGACTTGCCGATGGTGTCGAGAGATCGTTACTCATCGCGGGAACCTCCGGTCGGACTTAGGTTGAGTGGGACTCGAGGGCTTGCCAGGGACTGCCCGCGGTTTCGCTTCCGGATTGTTCTTGTAATAGGCGGTCCGAGCACTCGCTCGGTTGGAGCAGGCGCGGGAACAATACTTTTGGTCAAGGCGTCCCGCGAAATACAGCCGATGCCGGCACGCCAATTCCGGGCACCGGCGAATGCGTGCTATCAAAAAATGGTTCCGGACATCCTCAAGTGCCAGGTGCAGCACCATGTCAGCGAGCGGGACGTCTAGGTAGACCACAGGCAAATACCCCTCCTCGCGCGCGTCGAGGCCCGCGTGGCCCTCGCTAAAGGAGAAGACCACGCGCTCATGATCCGCCACGGTCGCGAGTACGCGTCTCGGCACGTCGAAGATCTCGTTGAGGGCACCGGCTACGTCCGTCCTGTTCAAGTTTGGGTGGCTTGTCGGTTCGGTATCAAAGATGTATCGCCTCAGATTAAAGACGGCCTGTCGCAACGCCTGTGGGCTGGCCGTCAGCACGTCCGTGGGCGTCGTGTTCGCCATATCCAACAACCAATCCAGTCGCTCCCCAGTCGTCAGAGGTGACAGCGGGAAGGGAAGCACGGGGAGGCGTTTCCGTCGGGCCATATCAACCTCCTTTCTTGAATCCCAATCGCAATTTTTCTCTACCTAGTCTCTTAGGATGATGATCGCACACAGCCATTGACTCAGCAAGAGCTGTCAACTAGTCTCATCACAGCGCTGGCGACAGCAGGACAAGTCACTTCGACAAGTCACTTCATTGGGAAGGAGGCGCAGATGAAGGCAGGAATTGCCGTACCGCTGGAGGAGCCTGGCTACAAGAGACGGCGGCGGGTGCTGGATGGGCAACTAATGCGAAGCGTCATGGGGGTTGTTGAGGCCACGGGGCTCTCGTTGGCGAGCGTCCGGAGGCTGATGAGGCGGGGCGAGCTCGGTTCCTGCCGCATAGGCCGACGCGTGATGATTCCGCAGCGAGAGCTCGAGCGGTTCCTAGCGGAGCGCACGGTTCGAGGACGATAGCCCGCTGGCTTCCCTAAAACCACGCGAGCGCCCTGAGGTGTGGACCCAGGGCGCCCGCACAACCGGAGGGAACTCTGATGGATGGCAACGTACACCGACTGAACCCTCCTGCGCAACCCGGCCGCTGCAACCAGATCGCAGCTCCACGCTCTCGAACCGAGTTTCGCGTGGGACAGCCCGGCAGCTTGATGCGGGACACGCCTGAGGGCCGGGGCGTTATCAACTACGCTCTCCTCGCACTCGGGGGATGGTGCCGGGATCGCGGGATTCCGTGGAAAGGATGACACTCTCTGTGAGGCGGGAAACCGTCCGGAATCGCCTGACCTCCGAGATTCCCCCTCAGGCCTTGGATGCTGAGCGAGCCGTCTTGGGCCTGGCCCTGACGGACCCCACATTCTGGCCGACGATGCTGACGAGCCTACGCGCCACGGATTTCTTCCTGACCAAACACCAACACGTCTACGACGCGATGAACGAGTGTCGCCGGCTCGGTCGGCAGGTCGATCAGATTTTGGTGTCCGATATGATGCGGCGATTGGGAACGTGGGATCCCGCGGAATCCCTCGGTCTGCTGACTGGGCTCGCAGCGGACGCCGCGATAGTGACGAATCTCCTCGGGCGCGACTACCTCGGCCTCATCAAAGAGGCAGCTCAGACGCGCGACCTAATCAGGATCGGCGCGACGCTGGTAACGTGCGGATACGATGGCACGCCAGCGTCGAAACTCCGGGCGACAGTCTCGGCAGAGCTCGCGGGACTCAGCCAGCGGGACGTGGGCACGGACTCCGGGCCGTGGGCGGCGGCCCAGACAGTCACGGAATTTTTGGCCGTGGCAGATCCCGAGACTCCGTGGCTCGAACCGCGATTGCTGGCCGCTGGCGCCATCACGGAACTGTTCTCGCCTCGTGGCCTGGGCAAGACCCACGTCGCCTATGCTGTCGGCATCAAGCTCGCCCGGGCGGGTCGGCGGGTATTGCTCCTGGATCGGGATAACGCACGGGGCGAGGTCAAGCGACGGCTCCGTGCGTGGGGGGCTCACGACGTCACCGGGTTGAAGGTGATGACGCGCTCACAGGTGCCCCCGCTCACCGATCGAGCGGCATGGAAGCGGTTCCCGTTTGCCGAGTGGGACCTTGTCATCGTCGACGCGCTGGACTCGACTGCCGAAGGCGTGGGAGAGAAAGATTCCGCGAAGCCGGCGCAGGCTATCGCGCCGCTCTTAGATATTGCCCACCGGACCGACGGCCCAGCATTCCTGGTTCTGGGCAACACCATCAAGTCCGGGGAGCACAGTCGGGGAAGCGGCATCGTCGAGGACCGCGCGGACATTTCCTTCGAGGTACGCGATGCCACGGGACTGATCCCGAACGGGACGAAGGATTGGTGGCTAGAGCTGCCACCAGCGGGGGTCGGATCATGGGCCGATCGTGCGTCCCGACGAAAGCGGCGCGACACCTACCGCCTAGCCTTTGTGCCGTCCAAGTTTCGAATCGGCGAGGAGCCGGAACCCTTCGCGTACGAGATTAGCCTCGCCTCGACTCCCTGGACTCTCCTCGATGTCACAGACGAGATCGTGCGGGCAGGGAAGGCTCAAAAGGAGGCGGTGGAGAGGGAGCGGCTAGCTCGGCTCGACACAGCGGCGGCCGTACTCCAAGCCGAACTCGAAATACAGGTTGAGACAGGCACTCCCCTCACTACTGATGCCGCGGTCGCCTTCCTATGCCAGTCCCAGAAACTCAAGCGGAGAGAGGCGAGAGACCTCCTCGACGGCCGGGCGGGGGACTTGTGGGAGGGCCGACAGGATCCAAGCAAGCCCGGTAAGCCCCGACTCTGGTATCCGCTTTCCGCGCCGCCAGGACGGTTAGCTCAGATGCCCGTCGACATTGGAGTGCGGGGAGATCAAACTGCGGCGGCGGAAATACTGCCGTTCTGAAAATGCGAGCATTTCCGCACGATTTAGACACATCGATTCCCGCCGACCGCATGGATAGCGACTCGGCGGAAATATGACCGTCTCAACCTGCGCCCTTAGTGGCGATCACCGACTCACGATTTCCGCCGCCGCGGCAAATCTGTAACCGCGAATCCTGACAGACGCAGCCGCACCCCGCTATCAGTTGAACCACCCGGCCTTGCGGATGCGGTCCTGCTCGGCCAGGAGCCACGGGATGTGCTGCCGGACCTCGCGCCACGCCTCGGGGGCCCAGGGGTAGGTCAGCACGTACCGAAGCGCAACGAAGATCTTGAGCCACGGCAGGTAGCACGCTCGCTGGGACCTCGACGCGAGGCGAGGCACGCTAGAGCGATCCTCCAAGTCCACGTTCCGATGCTATCTCAAGGCTTCAGCGTTGCCCAGAAGCACGCACGAATACTCTTGCGGACCAGGACGGAGAAGCATATGGTTACCCCCCGCTCCAATCTTCGATGGGTGGTGCTCATACGTTCTCGCTCAACTGCTTCACTTGCCCTGGTTGCCCTGTTCTTGCTCAGTGCGGCCCTCTGCCTGAATCCGGTTCCCGGCCATGCGGGAATAGTTCTGCTCAACTTTGAAGAGTTACGGACGGTCGACGCAGACCCCATCCACATCGTCGGCCAAGTTTACATTCACGATGGTGTGCGGTTAACGGCGGTGCTTGGCCCGGGCACGGTTGACCCTAATAACACCCGTCTCGAGTACGCCGGCACGCTCGCGACAGGCTTCGCTGGCTCGACGATGTTGCGTCAGGGGTTCGATGGCTCCGGGATCGTCTTGGATCTGGTCAACGGAGGCACGTTCAGTCTCCTGTTCCTCCAGTTAGCCGAGTGGCCGGAGCTTGATTCAACAACCGGGAAGCCCATCGGTTCCGGAACCTTCCCCGTCACATTTACCGGGGTGCGGGCAAATGGCACGATGATCACCGAAACCGTCAACGTCGACAGGTTCCCGACGGTTGACAGTTTCATCTTTCCTGGATTCGTCGGTTTGACGTCCGTGCAGTGGTTTCAGGGCGGTGGCTTCACCCCGGGCTTTGGGGCTAACCAGTTCGACAACATCCTCGTCTTCGTCCCGGAGCCGGGGACGTTCTGGTTGCTTGGACTCGGGAGTCTCCTCTTGTCGCTGCTGGGATCGAGTAGATGGCGGTCAGGGACGGCAGAACGGGCGTGGAAAAAAATTCGCAAGGACCACGCTATCATCGGACTGACCTTGCTCGTTGTCGCCACCATCGCGGTGACGTTCACCGCCAGCACGGGGCACGGAGCGACCGATCGTGCCTGCCTCGACAAGTGCCTCGGAGACGGCTATCGGTTTGGCTACTGTCAGAAGCAATGCGCGATCCAGGAGTCGCCGGCTCCGATTCCGTCTCCGCCCTCGCAAACACCCAGGCCGCCCCAGCCGTCGATGCCCAACCTGTCACCCATTCAAAAACTTGACGCCCAATGTATGAGTGATTGCACCCGGCAGGGATCCTCTCCCAACTTCTGCCGGCAGAGGTGTACTTACTAGTTGACCTACTCGTCGAGCACAGTGCAGCGGCGACCGCCTCAGGGGACTAGCCAACACCAACTCGGAAACCGAGTTGTCGGGGGTTCCAAGCTCTGCGCCTCTACTATGATGCCGTCCTCATGCCACCCCTTTTCCTGACGGATGTGCTTCGGCTACCATCCCCTTAGCTCTCCCGCGACCCGGCGCCGGTGCCAGTCGAGCCGCGCGGAGGATGAAGGGACAGTGAGCGAGTAGTGTTTTTGGGCTCCCGCTGAGGCCCGCGTTAGGCTCGGAAAGGAGCCTCCAATGAGTACTATGCGCATCGTGAGCGCGGCAGCCGGATCACGATCGTCCCTGCTCTGCCTTCTGGCTCTCAGCCTGGTCTTCCTTCTCGGGACGACTGCAACTGCCGATCTCATCAATCCCGGAGATCTTCTGGTTACTGTGGGAAGCGTCGGCATGAGCGGCGATGCCGGTGTAATCGCCGTTGACCCGAAGACCGGCAAGCAGACCATTGTTTCAATGAATGACAACCTGCTTCAACCCCAGGCCATCATCGTCGGCGCTAATGGCAACATCTACGTAGCCGATCAACTCGCCAGTAACGGCGGGGCTATCATCCGCATCGATCCCATGACCGGCAAGCAGACAGTCGTTTCCAAGGACGACAACTTCAGTAACGGGCCCCTCGGTATGGCTCTTGACGCCGACGGCAACCTCATCGTGGGCGACTCCGGGGCCAGAAAGATTCTCCGCATCGATCCGCAGACCGGCAAGCAGACAGTCATCACCATGACCGATTTCAACCCGTTAGGTCTGCGTGTCGGCCCTAGTGGCGACATCGTCGTCGCCGATGCCATCGACAAAGAAATAATTCGGATTGACCCGAAGACCGGCAAGCAGACCGTCATCTCCCAGGGAAATATGCTCACTGCCGGCTTGGCCGACGTTGCGATTGAAGCCAACGGCGACATCCTGGCCAGCGACTCGGGCAGCAAGTCGATCATCCGCATCGATCCCATCTTCAACATACAGACGAACGTCTCCCAAGGTGGGAAACTCTTGGGGCCCCTTGGCCTGACCGTCGGGATGGGGAGCATCTTCGTAGCGGACTTCCAAGACATTAGCATGGGGCCGAGCCAGGTCGTCAAGATTGACCCCACAAACGGGGATCAAACGGTCATCGCTATGGGGGAGAACATCTTCAACGCTCGTGGTATCACGATCGCTCCTGTCCCGGAGCCTGGCACGGGGCCCTTGGCGGTCACGGCGGCCGTGGGACTCGCGTTGCTCTGGTGGCGACGGGCCCGGCGCACCCGCGGTGCTCGCACTACACCGGCAGCGCAGCGGCGAACGGCCTCAGGGGGGGACCGGTTCGACACCAACTAGGAGGCTGAGTTGTGTCAGGGGTTCCAACGTCCACGCCTCTGCTATGATGCCGCCCCCATGCCACCCGTCTGGCTCGACGAAAATGCTCAGCGCGTCCCGACTCGCGCATGCCCGCGACCAGGCTGCGGCCGAGAATATCCGCTTCGCCGGTATCGCTACGAAACGCTCCGCCAAATCGGCTGGCCGCTCTTCCGCGTGGCTCGCTTCGTGAACTGGTGTGGACATGCGCAAGAGTTGATCCCGGTGCCGGATGACGCTGAGTGGGTGCGCCTCGTGCCGGTCATCGGCACGGCGACGTAGCGCGGTCCCCTATGGGACGCGAGGGCAACGGCGGTCGGTGCTACCTACCGCTTCGGGTCCCACCCCCGTTCGCCTTCTCGATAGTTGGGCTGCCTCACCTTGAGCCACAAGAGCGTGCGGCCGCCCCGGTACGGGGCCGACTCGTCTTTGCCGACAAGGCCCTCGTATCCTCGCTCCAGAACCTCCCTCCACGCCTCCAGGCCATTCGGAGCGAGTCGCCGAGCCGGGAAGATCAGCCTCTGGTCATTTTCTACGACGTGCTCTAGCTCCGTCCGGCGCGCACGCAACGGCAACCGGCGAAGGTCCCGGCCTTCAAGGTACAGGCAGTCGAAGGCCATGTAGATGGGCGGGGTGGACACCGCGTCCTCGGGGCGCTTGCGGAACCACTCGAAGCGGCTGACGAGCTGGTCGTCGAAGATCGCCACTTCCCCGTCGAGGATGAGCGTGCCGGGTGGAAGCGTCCTGATTGCGGCGGCAAGATCGGCAAACCGGTGGCTGTGGTCCTTGCCCGCTCGGCTGATGAGCTGGACGTGCCTGCCGTCCTTGTAGGCGATCATGCGCCATCCGTCGTACTTCTCTTCGAAGGTCCAGCCGTCGCGGTGGAAGGGCTGATCGACCTCGATGGACTGCATCGGGGTGATCTTCGGTAGGGCGGTCACACGGTGAGTCTACGCCATGTACCGGTGGCATCGGATTGGAAGGAGTTCTGCAACGAAATGGGCGCGCCCGGGCGCGGGTTGCGTTCCCCATTTCCGGCATGGCCTGACGCTCTTGGGAAGTCTTCCAGGCCTTGGAGTTGGCCAACTCCATGATTTCTCTCGCATGAGTACTGGCTCAGGGCTTGCTCTTTTCTGGGTGGGTGCCCGAAGAACAGGGCATATAGATGATCAAGAAGACGCTGCCGCCCTATCTTCCGCACGTCGATGGGCTTCGCGCTATCGCGATTCTCGCCGTCATAGCGTTCCACGGATTCCCGGAGTGGGTGAGTGGTGGATTTGTCGGTGTCGACATCTTCTTCGTGATATCGGGCTTCCTGATTTCAGGAATTATCTTGAAGGGGTTGGAACGCGGCAGTTTCAGCTTTGCGAACTTCTACGCACGGCGGATTAGACGGATTTTCCCCGCCCTAATTGTGATGCTCGCGACTTCG
>Ga0306920_100002328_pt1 | contig 24047 bp, 24 predicted proteins | sample flu12Cox44000170_FD_204666 | JGI IMG/M metagenome (GOLD analysis project Ga0306920, IMG submission 204666) | Lab enrichment of tropical soil microbial communities from Luquillo Experimental Forest, Puerto Rico - flux4day.12C.oxic.44.000.170 (v2)... | ecosystem: Environmental > Terrestrial >...
GCGCATGGCGGGGCGGATCAAGAATGCAGGCGATTTCTACATGCTGCTGCCGCGGCAGCTCGATCCGGTCGGGGCCGGACAGGATACGCCATTGCCGCCGGAGCGGCCGACCTCGTTCGGCATGTCGACGGTGACCAACACCATGGACGATCCGACGGCGGTCGAGGACGTGCCGGAGACGAAGCCCGCCACGGCGTCGGCGGCGAAGCCGGCGGCGTCGGCGCAGAGACGAAAAAGATAATCATGAGCCAGCGCCGGCAGCTGAGCGATGAGGAAGCGGCGCTGTGGGCCGGCTTCGCGCGCTCCATCACGCCGTTGCGCTCCGCGCGGAAATCGACGAAGCCTGCCGCCAGCGCGTCGGCGAGCAAGCCTGCCGCCAAGGAAGTGGTCAAGGCAGCGGTCGCGCGTGAGCCCGCGCCGCCGGCGGCTGGCTCGCGTGCCGCGACTGCACCGCCGCCGCTTGCTCCGCTTCCTCGGCGACTCAAGCAGCGCGTGGCGCGCGGCCGCGAGCCGATCGACGACCGCATCGATCTGCACGGCATGACCCAGACGCGGGCTCACGCAGCCTTGGTCGGCTTTCTGCATCGCGCCCAGGCCGCCGGCGCCAAGACCGTTCTTGTCGTCACCGGCAAAGGCGGACGTTCATCGAGCAATGCCGAGCGCGGCGTGCTCAAGCGGCAAGTGCCTTTGTGGCTGGGGCTGCCGGAATTCCGCCCGCTTGTCGTCGGTTTCGACGACGCCCATGTCGGCCACGGCGGCGAAGGCGCGCTTTATGTGCGCCTGCGGCGGCCGCGCTGAAAGTTCCGGTTAACCATAGCGCCGGGAATTCCATAGATCGGGCCGGGATTGGTCACCGTCGTCTGCGACAACGGCGTCGTTCGCCAGCACGCAGTATCCGGAGTACGACCGATCATGTCCGACACCGTCACCTTAGTCCCCAAGCCGAAGACACAAACGATGCAAAGCGGCTCCGACGACGAACGTGCGCTTGTCCAGGTCGAGAAGTGGATGGCGATGATCCGCGAGATCGCCCGCGAAGAGCCTAATCGATCTTCAGCCCCGTCGTCTTGATGACGGACTCCCATTGCTGGGTGTCCGTCTTGAGGAATTTTGCCAGCGCTTCCGGCGACGAGCTTTCCGCCGTGTAGGCGGTGTTGGTGAGCTTCTCGACCGTCGCTTTGTCGGTGAGCGCTTTGACGACCGCGGCATTGAGGGTGCGCACGATCTGCGGCGGTGTCTTCGCCGGCGCAAACACCGCCTGCCACGATTCGACGACGTAGCCGGGCACGCCGGATTCGGTGATGGTCGGCACGTCGGGTGCCGCCGGCGATCGTTTTACTCCGGTCGACGCCAGCACGCGCACCTGGCCAGATCGTGAATAAGTCAAAAGCTCGCCGCTGCCGAAATAGCAGTGCACGCGTCCGGGAATGAGATCGATGAAGGCTGGCGCCGCGCCGCGGTAGGGCGCATGCGTCATCTGGATCTTGGCCATCTGCATGAACAGCACTTCGGCCAAATGCGGCCCGCTGCCAGTGCCGGGCGAAGCGATGATCAGCTTACCGTCGCGCTCGTTGGCATAAGCGATAAGCTCTTTGATCGTCTTGGCCGGCGACGAGTTCGGCACGAACACGAAGAACGGAAATTTCGCGACCAGCGAAACCGGCGTGAAATCGGTCTCCGGATCGTAGTCGAGCGAGCGATACAGTGCGGTATTGGCCGCAAGCGACGACGTGCCGAAAAGCAGCGTATAGCCGTCCGCATCGGCATGGGCGACGAAGGCGCTGCCGATATTGGTGCCGGCGCCAGGCTTGTTATCGACGACGACCTGCTGACCGAGAATGTTCGACAGCTGATCGGCGAGAAGGCGCGCGTTGGTATCGGTCGGCCCGCCCGCCGCGATCGGCACGATCAGATGCACCGGCCGGTCGGGCCAGCTTGCCGCCCGTGCCACGCGTAAGACATGCGGCGCAAACACCGTTGCGGCGGAAACTGCAATCAGCCGGCGACGCGTCAGCACGGCCGTTCCCCGGGGCTGTTTCGCCTGAAGTCTAGCCGCAAACGCATGCCCGCGCCACGGACCGCGGCTGCGTCATGCTGACCCGAGGATGGATGAGGCCCCGAGGCGCTACAGAATGAAGCGGCTCAGATCGGCGTTCCTGGCGAGATCGCCAATGTGCTTGTGGACGTAGGCCGCATCGATCTTCACAGTTTCGCCTGTCCGGTCCGGCGCCGCGAACGAGACATCGTCGAGCACCCGCTCCATCACCGTCTGCAGCCGCCGCGCGCCGATATTTTCCACGCTGGAGTTCACCGCCACCGCGACGTCGGCGACCGCATCAATGGCGTCCTCGGAAAATTCCAGCGTCACGCCTTCGGTCGCCATCAGCGCGATATATTGCTTGATCAATGAGGCTTCCGGTTCCGTAAGAATGCGCCGGAAGTCGTCGCGGGTCAGCGGCTTGAGCTCGACCCGGATCGGCAGCCGGCCCTGCAGCTCGGGCAGCAGATCCGACGGCTTGGAAATGTGGAACGCGCCCGAGGCGATGAACAGGATGTGGTCGGTCTTCACCGGACCATGCTTGGTCGAAACCGTGGTGCCTTCGATCAGCGGCAGCAAATCGCGCTGCACGCCTTCGCGCGACACGTCGGCGCCGATGCGGCCTTCGCGGGCGCAGATCTTGTCGATCTCGTCGAGGAACACGATGCCGTTGTTCTCGACCACTTTGATCGCTTCCTGGGTGAGTTGATCGGCATCGAGCAGCTTGTCGGATTCCTCGTTGATCAGAATTTGGTAGGAGTCGTGCACCGTGACGCGGCGCGTCTTGGTCCGTCCGCCGCCGAGCTTGCCGAAAATATCGCCGATCGAGATCGCGCCCATTTGCGCGCCCGGCATGCCGGGAATGTCGAACAGCGGCATGCCACTGCCGGCCGACTGCACCTCGATTTCGATTTCCTTGTCGTCTAGCTCGTTGGCGCGGAGCTTCTTGCGAAACGTTTCCTTGGTTGAGGTGCTGGCATTGGCGCCGACCAGTGCATCGAGCACGCGATCCTCGGCGGCCTTCTGCGCGCGCGCCTGGACGTCCTTGCGCTTTCTTTCGCGGGTCAGCGCGATGGCGACCTCGACCAGGTCGCGGACGATCTGCTCGACGTCGCGGCCGACATAGCCGACCTCGGTGAATTTGGTCGCCTCAACCTTGAGAAACGGCGCGCCGGCAAGCTTGGCGAGCCGCCGCGAAATCTCGGTCTTGCCAACGCCGGTCGGCCCGATCATCAGAATGTTCTTCGGCAGCACTTCCTCGCGCAGCCGGTCGTCGAGCTGCAGCCGACGCCAGCGGTTGCGCAGCGCGATCGCCACGGCGCGCTTGGCGTCGGCCTGGCCGACGATGAAGCGGTCGAGCTCGGAAACGATCTCGCGCGGTGAAAAGTCGGTCATGCGTTGCGTACCATCAAGAGCGCACTGCCGTCGGGCGTATCGACGAGGCGGATTTTTTCGAAGCCGGCTTTTTCATAAGCCCTGACGGCGCGGCTATTAGCGGGATCGGGATCGGTCACGACACGTGGCGTTCCCGCCTTGAGGAGGTCGTCGACAAAATCGCGAATCAGCGCAGAACCGTGACCGCGATTGATCATGTCGGGCTCGCCGATGAACTGATCAATGCCGCGGGTGCCGGCGGGGTGCTCGCCGAGCCCGCCCTCGGGCCACGCTTTGGGATCGTAGCACTGCAGATAGGCGAATGGGCGGTCACGCCTTGAAGCAATGAATTGATCCATCGCCGGATCATCGAGGTCTCCGCTCACCAGGGCGAACTGGACATCCGGATCGCGCCACCATTGCGCGACATGGGGCGCGCCAAGCCAGCGGTGGACGAGCGGCAAATCCTGAACCGACATCGGGCGGAACTGATACTGTGGCGCCATCACTCAGGCGCCCTTCAATGTCTCGATGGTGACGTTGCGGTTGGTGTAGACGCAGATGTCGGCGGCAATGTCGAGCGAGCGCCGGACGATCGCCTCGGCGTCGCGCGGCCCGTCGGCGAGCGCGCGGGCCGCGGCCAGCGCGTAGTTGCCGCCGGAGCCAATGCCGGCAATGCCGGCTTCGGGCTCGAGCACGTCGCCGGTGCCGGTGAGCACCAGCGATACCTCCTTGTCGGCGACGACCATCATGGCTTCGAGCCGCCGCAGGTAGCGGTCCGTGCGCCAATCCTTGGCGAGTTCGACTGCGGCGCGGGTAAGTTGGCCGGGATATTGCTCGAGTTTGGATTCGAGCCGCTCGAACAAGGTAAAGGCGTCGGCGGTGGCGCCGGCAAAGCCGCCGATGACGTCGCCCTTGCCGAGTCGGCGCACCTTCTTGGCATTGGCCTTGACGATGGTCTGGCCGATGGAGACTTGGCCGTCGCCGCCCACTGCCACGACGCCGCCCTTGCGGACGGTCAGGATGGTGGTGCCGTGCCAAGGGGTGGATGGGCCGGATTCTGGGGATTGCATGGGCTGAAAAGGCCTTTGTTCAGGCCAAGATTTAAGAGTTGGACCCCGGCAATGCAAATGCACGGGGACGTTGGCGAAAGGCGCCAGCCCCTGATAAAAGGCGCGCAACTTAGCGAGAATCGTCATGCGCAAGGCGTCCGCGAAACGGACCACTAAGGAAACTGACGTCGAGGTCGCGGTCGATCTCGACGGCGAAGGCCGCGCGTCGATCGCGACCGGCATCGGCTTCCTCGACCACATGCTCGAGCTGTTCGCCCGGCACGCGCGTATCGATCTCACGATCAAGGCCAAGGGCGACCTACATATCGACCAGCATCACACCACCGAGGATGTCGGCATCTCGCTCGGTCAGGCGATCAAGCAGGCGCTCGGCGATATGAAGGGCATCAACCGCTATGCCGACGTGCATCTGCCCATGGACGAGGCGCTGACCCGCGTCGCGATCGACATTTCCGGCCGGCCGTTCCTGGTGTTTCAGGTGCCATTCGTGCGTGCCAAGATTGGCGCCTTCGATACCGCGCTGGTCCAGGAGTGGTTCCAGGCCTTCGCCATGAACGCGGGCGTGACGCTTCACGTCGCCACGCTCTACGGCAGCAACGACCATCATATCGCCGAGTCCTGTTTCAAAGGCTTGGCACGGGCGTTGCGGGCGGCGGTTGCCATCGATCCGCGCGCCGTGGGCGAGGTGCCATCGACCAAGGGTACGCTCGGCAATTGATTGTGGCGTTCCTCGCCCTACCTGAAGGGCGAGGCTGAAAAGCGAGACCGGCTATGTCCGTCTATACCGTCCACGAGCCGCCGCCGCGCCGTGGCGCCGTCGCGCCCGAAGCCGAGCGCTTTGTGTTCGTGCGCGATGGGTTTTCGCTGTGGGCGCTCCTGCTCGCGCCGCTATGGATGCTGCGGCACCGGATGTGGCTGGTGCTCGTCGGCTATATCGTGATTGCGGCCGGGCTCCAGATTGGCGTCCGTGTGTTGGGCGGATGGGCGCCCGCTGGCGCCGCGATCGGAATTCTCCTCGGGCTCCTGGTCGGGCTCGAGGCCGGCACGTTGCGCCGTTTCACGCTCGGCCGCCGCGGCTGGAAGAATATCGGCGTCGTCAGCGGCGACGATGTCGAGGATGCCGAGCGGCGTTTCTTCGACGTGTGGGTCCAGCAGCGCGCCGCCCCAGCCTCCGCTTCGACCGCAGCGACGTCGCCTCCCGCAAGAGCGCCGTTGGCGCCTGTCCAGCGCATGCCCCAGGCGCCAGCCGTCGTCGGGCTTTTCCCCGAGCCGGGAGCGCCGCGATGAGCGTCGCCATCGTCAATTACGGCTCCGGCAATTTGCATTCGGCGGCGAAGGCGTTCGAGCGCGTCGCCCGCGATGGCGGTCGCGGCCAGGAGATCGTCGTGACCAGCGATCCCGCCGCCGTGACCGGCGCCGACCGCGTCGTGCTGCCGGGCGTCGGCGCGTTTGCCGATTGCCGGCGCGGGCTTGATGCTATCGACGGCATGGTCGAGGCGCTGGACGAGGCGGTGCGGAAAAAGGGCCGGCCGTTGTTCGGCATCTGCGTCGGGATGCAGCTTTTGGCCGAGCGCGGCCGCGAATACGAAGTCACCGAAGGGCTCGGCTGGATCGCCGGCGAGGTCGACCGCATCGTGCCGAACGATCCGAACTTGAAAATTCCCCACATGGGCTGGAACACGCTCAATGTCGCGCGAGCGCACCCGGTGCTGGAAGGCCTGTCGTTCGGCCCGCAGGGCCGGCATGCCTATTTCGTGCACTCCTTTCAGCTCAACGTCGCGCAGCGTGCCGATCTGGTGGCGGACGCCGACTATGGCGGACCCGTCACCGCGATCGTGGCGCGTGACAATATTTTTGGCACCCAATTCCATCCGGAGAAGAGCCAGAAGCTCGGGCTGGCGCTGATTGGAAATTTCCTGCGATGGACTCCGTGATGTTGTTGTTTGTGCCGTGATCCTGTTTCCCGCCATCGATCTGAAGGACGGTCTCGCCGTGCGCTTGCAACAGGGCGACATGGCGCGCGCCACCGTGTTCAACCGCGATCCGGCGGCGCAGGCCGCCGCCTTCGAGCGGCAGGGCTTCGACTATCTCCACATCGTCGATCTCGACGGCGCCTTTGCCGGCCGGCCGATGAATGCCGCCGCCGTCGAGGGCATCCTCGCCGCGGTGAAAATTCCGCTGCAGCTCGGCGGCGGCATTCGCAATCGCGCCACCATCGACGGTTGGCTCGGCAAGGGTGTCGCCCGGGTCATCATCGGCACCGCGGCGGTGCGCGATCCGACTTTGGTGAAAGAGGCGGCGCGACAATATCCGGGCCGCATCGCCGTCGGGCTCGACGCCCGCGACGGCAAGGTTGCGGTCGAAGGCTGGGCGGCGACGTCGGAGCTCTCCGCGCTCGACATCGCGCGGCGCTTCGAAGACTCCGGTGTAGCCGCGATCGTCTACACCGACGCGGCGCGCGACGGCATGCTCAAGGGCCTCAATCTAGACGCCACCATCGTGCTCTCCGACGCCGTATCCATTCCGGTCATCGCCTCGGGCGGACTTGCCTCGATCGACGATGTCCGGGCGTTGCTTTTGCCGCGCGCCAAGAAACTCGCCGGCGCCATCGCCGGTCGCGCGCTCTATGACGGCCGGCTCGATGCAGCGGAAGCGCTCGCCCTTCTGCGCGGCGCGCGAGCGACGGCGTGACATGTTCAAGGTGCGCGTCATTCCCTGCCTCGACGTCAAGGACGGCCGCATCGTCAAGGGCGTCAACTTCGTCAATCTGCGTGACGCCGGCGATCCGGTCGCCGCAGCCATCGCCTACGACGAGGCCGGCGCCGACGAACTGACTTTCCTCGACATCACCGCGAGCCACGAGAACCGCGGCATCATGCTCGACGTGGTGCGGCGCACGGCCGAGGCTTGCTTCATGCCGCTCACGGTCGGCGGCGGCGTGCGTACCATCGAGGATATCCGCGCGCTGCTGACCTCGGGCGCCGACAAGGTGTCGATCAACACCGCGGCAGCGGCGCGCCGTGCCTTCGTCAAGGAGGCGGCCGAGAAATTCGGCGACCAATGCATCGTGGTCGCCATCGACGCCAAGAATGTCTCGAAATCAGGCGAACCCGACCGTTGGGAGATCTTCACCCATGGCGGCCGCAACCCCACCGGCATCGATGCCGTCGTCTATGCGCGCGAAGTCGTCACGCTCGGCGCCGGCGAGATTTTGCTCACCTCCATGGACCGTGACGGCACCCGACAAGGTTTCGACATTGCGCTGACCCGTGCCATCGCCGATGCGGTCACGGTGCCGGTCATCGCCTCCGGCGGCGTCGGCAATCTCGATCATCTGGTCGAGGGCATCCGCGACGGCCATGCCACCGCCGTGCTCGCGGCCTCGATCTTTCATTTCGGCGAGTTTTCGGTGCGCGACGCCAAGGAGTACATGGCCAAGGCGGGCCTGCCGGTGCGGCTCGACTCGTGACCGCCTCTCCCCGCCTCGGCGCAGAGGTGCTAAGAAACCGCCAAGGAATGTCGAATTAATGCCAATGGCCCAATCGTTCACCCTCAACGACCTGGAAAAGCGCGTGCAGGCGCGGGCTTTGGCCAGCGCCGAGGAGTCTTATACCCGCAAGCTTCTGGATCGCGGGGTGGCGCAGTGCGCCAAGAAACTCGGCGAGGAGGCGGTCGAAGCCGCCATCGCCGCCGTCGGCGAGGACCGCCAGCGCATGATCGGCGAGGCGGCCGACGTGCTCTACCATCTGCTGGTGGTGCTGCATGCCCGCGGCATCGCGCTGGCCGAAGTCGAGGCCGAGCTTGGCGCGCGCACCAGGCAATCGGGCCTCGACGAAAAGGCCGCGCGCAAGGGCGGCTGAAGGTCATTGCGCATGGAGCAGCGCGCCGAGCAGGACGTCTCGCCATACCGCGTGTTCTCGCGCGCCGAGTGGGCGATGCTGCGTCAGGACACGCCGATGACGCTCGATCCGTCGGAGGTGACGCGGCTGCGCTCCATGCACGACCGGCTCGACATGTCCGAGGTGGCGGAGATCTATCTGCCGCTGTCGCGGTTGCTGTCGCTCTATGTGGCGGCGACGCAGAATCTGTTCCGCGCCCAGCAGGGCTTCCTCGGCACCGAAGACGCCAAGATGCCCTACATCATCGGCGTCGGCGGCTCGGTCGCGGTTGGCAAGTCGACCACGGCGCGCGTGCTGCAAGCTCTGCTGGCGCGCTGGCCCAATGTGCCCAAGGTCGACCTCCTCACCACCGACGGCTTTCTCTATCCCAACGCGGTGCTCGACCGCGAAGGCTTGATGGAGAAAAAGGGCTTTCCGGAAAGCTACGACCTGCCGGCGCTGCTGCGCTTTCTCTCCGACATCAAGGCCGGGCGCCGGCCGGTGCGGGCGCCGGTCTATTCGCACCTGATCTACGACGTGATTCCGAACCAGTGGATCGAGATCGACCGGCCGGACATTCTGATCGTCGAAGGCCTCAACGTGCTGCAGGCCGGGCGGCTGCCCAAGGGCGGCAAGGCGGTGCCGTTCGTGTCCGACTTCTTCGATTTCTCAGTCTATCTCGACGCCGAGGAGGACGTGCTGCTGTCGTGGTATGTCAGCCGCTTCCTCGCCTTGCGCGGCACTGCGTTCGCCGATCCGAAATCGTATTTTCACCGCTACGCGAAGCTGTCCGATCAGGAAGCGATCGCCACCGCGACCTCGATCTGGAATCGGATCAACCTCGTCAACCTGCACGAAAATATCTTGCCGACGCGGCCGCGCGCCGACCTGATCCTGAAAAAGGGCGAAAGCCACGAGGTCGAGGAAGTGGCGCTGCGACGGTTGTAGGCGCTACGCCGCAAGCGGTGCGGCGCTGGCCATGGCGAGCGCCGTCGCCAGCCGCTCGCGGTCGAGCGGCTTCACCAGAAAACCATTCATGCCGGCGGCGAGACAAGCGTCGCGATCGTCGGCCGAGGCGTTGGCGGTGAGCGCGACGATCGGCGTACGCGCGCCGTTGTCTTCGGCTTCGGCGGCGCGGATGCGCCGCGTTGCTTCGAGGCCATCCATCCCCGGCATGTGCAGGTCCATGAGCACGCAGTCATAGGGCATGCCGGCGGCGCGCGCCGCGAGCCAGCTCTCGATCGCGGCGGCGCCACTGTCGGTCATGGTCGGACGGTGGCCGAGCTTGATCAGCAGCGCGCGGGCAAGGAGCGCGTTGATCTCGTTGTCTTCGGCGACCAGGATCGACAGCCCGGCGCCGGCGCGCGGTTCGCGCGGCGCTTCGGCCGGCTCGGTCGCGGCACCGCGCTCGAATGCATCGTCCGGCGCGAAGCGTGCGGCAAGTGAGGCGGCGCGCACTGGCTTGATCAGATAGCCGGTGAAGCCCGCGTCCTTCAGCCCCGAAAGCTCGTTGCGCATGGCGGGCGTGACCAGCACGATGCGGCGCGGCGCGGCGGCGGCCAGTTGCGCGAGCGAAGCGCTGACCGCGGTGTCGAGCGCGTGATCGACTAACACCGCGTTCCAAATCCGCTCCGGCAGAATCGCCGCCGCGACGCGCTCATCGGGCACGATGGTGGTGCGCGCGCCCCAGCGTTGCAGGCGCCGCGCCAGCAGCGAGGCTTCGATCGCCGCCGACGCGACGATAAGGACATCGTCGCCGGTGAGGTTCGGGATGGCGATGGGCGCCTCGTCCTCGTCGCCGAGGCGCGGCAGCGGCAGCTTGACTCGGAACGTCGAGCCCGCGCCCGGCGCACTCTCAGCCGCGATAATACCGCCCATGCGCTCGACGATGCGCTTCGAAATGGTCAGCCCGAGCCCGGTGCCGCCGAAGCGGCGCGTCGAACCGCCCTCGGCTTGCTCGAATTCCAGGAAGATGCGCGCCTGATCCTCGGCAGAAATCCCGATGCCGGTGTCGCGCACGGCGATGGCAATCATCTCGGGCTCTGCGTCCGGCTCGACGATGATCGAAACGCCGCCCTGTTCGGTGAACTTGATGGCGTTGCCGGCGAGATTGAACAGCACCTGGCGCAGCCGCGCCGCGTCGCCTATGACGCGCGTCGGCAGGCGCTCGTCGACATAGCAGCAAATCTCCAAGCCCTTGGCCTGGGCGCGCGGGCCGAGCAGCTCGACCGCTTCCTCGACGAAGGCGGCAAGCGCAAACGGCCGCGCCGCAAGATCGAGCCGTCCGGCTTCGATCTTCGCAAGATCGAGCATTTCCTCGATGAACGACAGCAAGGTGTCGCCCGAAGTCTTCATCGCGCTGAGATAGGTCGTTTGCTCCGGCGATAACGGCGTGTCGCCGAGCAAATCCGCCATACCGAGGATGCCGTTGAGCGGCGTGCGGATCTCGTGGGACACCATGGCGAGGAAGCGCGACTTGGCGCGGCTCGCCGCTTCGGCCTGATCGCGCGCGTCGGCGAGCGCGCGCTCGGCCACAATCCGATCGGTCATGTCGCGGCCGACGCTCTGCACTTCGCTGCCGCCGTCGGTGCGGACCGAGACCTCGCGCCAGGCGATCCAGCGTGCCCCGCCCGGGGTGGCGATCTTCTGATCGTGCATGCGGGTGCCGTCCGGCAACGTCACGATCTCGCCCTGCTCCTCGACCGGCAGTGCAAAGATAGTCGCGAGCAGATCTTGCCGCGAGCAGCCGGCGAGTGCGCAGAACGCTTCGTTGGCGTAGGTGATGGCACCGCTTGCGTCGCGGCGCACGATGACGTCGCCCTGGGCCTCGAAGAAGCTCTTGGCGCGCTCCTGCGCCTCGCTGATTTCCCAGTTGCGGTCGGACGCCTCCTCGAGACGCGCCTCAAGGCGGCGCAACTCCGCCTTCATCTGCCGGACGCGGGAGAGCAGGATGCCCATGGCGCCGCATGCGGCGCCGAACAGCGCGGCGACGCCGATCGCGAACGCGTTCGGGTCGTAGTGCGCGCCCTGCGACAGCGTGCCCGACAGAAAGCCGAACGCGACGCCGAACGACATCGTGGTGACGACGATGGCGCGGACGATCAGGTTAAACAGCCGGCGGCTTATGATGGCAGGTTGCAGACGCGTGATGCGCGGGAGCATGGTCGAATCCCTGCCCGGCGCATGGGCAGCGGCCATCGGTCGAACCGCACCTTGGCCCCGGTTTTTGTCGTTGTGACGGGCCGATTTTGGCCTATGAACGTTGCGCATCCCTTGCATTCGGCCGCCAACGGCACCGGCCGATTGGAGCGAAGGTTGATGCTTTGTTAACATCGGAACGGGCATGACGCCGGCTACCGTTCATGACCCGCTGCCGGAGAGAAACGAGATGGATAAAGTCGCGAGCTCCAAGAATGCGCGGACCAAGAATTCGGGCATCAAGTCCGGCGGGTCAGCCCGGCCGACGCGCGCCGATGCCGAAGGCGCGATCCGTACGCTCATCCGCTGGGCAGGCGACGATCCCGACCGCGAAGGCCTGCGCGCCACGCCGGCCCGCGTCGCCCGCGCCTACGAGGAATGGTTCTCCGGCTACAACGACGATCCGCGCGAATATCTCAAGCGCACCTTCGAGGAGACCGGCGGCTACGACGAGGTCGTCGTGCTGCGCGACATTCGCTTCGAGTCGCACTGCGAGCATCATATCGCGCCGATCATCGGTCGCGTGCATATCGGCTATCTGCCGCGCAATCGCGTGGTCGGCATTTCCAAGTTGGCGCGGCTGGTCGAGGTCTTTGCGCGGCGCTTACAGATTCAGGAGAAGATGACGGCGGAGATCGCCGCCTGTCTCGACGCCGTGCTCAAGCCCCATGGCGTCGCGGTGGTCACCGAAGGAACGCACCAATGCATGACCACGCGCGGCGTGCACAAGACCGGTGTCACCATGGTGACGAGCCGCATGCTCGGCGTGTTCCGCGACCACGCCGAGACGCGGCAGGAATTCCTGTCGGCGATCGGCATGCGCGGCGGCATCAGCGTCGTCAACGGCGCGGGGTAAAGGCTTAGCTGTTCCCCAGCGCCGTAAAGCCTGCAAGAACATTTAGAGAACATTGGCGGTCAGCGCCGCGATTTTGGCGCGGGGCGAAGGCTGGCGGCCGCCGTCGGGGTGCCTACATCAAAGCGCCCACCGGAACTGTCGCTTGCCTCAGACCACGGCCACCACCCAGACCAGCTACCGGAAATTCGAGCCATGCTGTCATCCAACCTCGCTGCGACGCTCAAGCGCCACAACATCCATTACGGCTGGGCCATCGTCGGCGTCACCTTCCTCACCACCATCGTCACCGCCGCGGCGATGAGCACGCCTGGTGTACTGATCGTCCCGCTGGAGAAGGAATTCGGCTGGGCCAACGACCAGATTTCTTCGGCGCTGGCAATCCGCCTGATGCTGTTCGGATTGCTCGGTCCGTTCGCCGCCGCCTTCGTGAATCGCTTCGGCTTGCGCGCCGTGATGGTCGCCGCCGTGATTTTGATCTCGACCGGCTTGCTGGCGTCGCTCGCGATGACGCAAGTGTGGCAGCTCGTCTTGCTGTGGGGCATCGTGGTCGGCATCGGCTCCGGGCTTACCGCCATGGTGCTCGCGGTGACGGTAGCGACGCGCTGGTTCAGTGCGCGCCGCGGCCTGGTCATGGGCCTGTTCTCGGCCAGCAATGCCACCGGTCAGCTCGTTTTCCTGCCGCTGATCGCACATCTGCAGACGAGTTACGGTTGGCGCATGGCGCTAGTCTTCGTCTGCGGCATGCTCACCGTCGCCGGCGTCGTGGCGCTGACCTTCATGCGCGACCGGCCGAGCGATGTCGGGCTGCCGCTCTATGGTGAGGCGGCGGTGTCACCGCCGCCGCCGACCGGCGTCGGCTTGGTCTCGCTCTTAATGTCGCCGCTCCTGGTGCTGAAAGAAGCCGCCCGGGTACCGATCTTTTGGGTGCTGTTCGGGACGTTCTTCGTCTGCGGCTGCTCGACCAACGGCTTGATCCAGAGCCACTTCGTCACGCTGTGCCACGATTACGGCCTGCCGGCGGTCACGGCGGCGAGCGTGCTGGCGATGATGGGCATCTTCGACTTCATCGGCACCATCGGCTCGGGCTGGCTGTCCGACCGCTTCGACAATCGCTGGCTCTTGTTCTGGTATTACGGCTTGCGCGGCCTGTCGCTGCTCTATCTGCCGTTCACCGACTTCACGTTCTATGGACTGTCGCTGTTCGCGGTGTTCTACGGCCTCGACTGGATCGCCACAGTGCCGCCAACGGTGAAGCTCACGGCCGACAGCTTCGGCCGCGAAAAGGCTGGTATCGTGTTCGGCTGGATTTTTGCCGGCCACCAGATCGGCGCCGCGACCGCCGCCTTCGGTGGCGGCCTGACGCGGACGTTGTACGACACCTATCTGCCGGCCTTCTTCGTTGCCGGCGTGCTCTGCATCATCGCCGCGCTCGCGGTGCTAACGGTGCGGAAATCGTCGGGATTGCTGGTGGGCGTTGCCGCGCCGGCGCGGGGTTAGGTTTTCGGTTCCGGCATCGGCACGGAATCGAGCAATCCGTCGACGATGCCGTGAAATGTCTCCCACGGCGCTTCGCGATCGCTTTGGTTGCGCACAATGATGGAATTGCCGGCGTAGAAGCGCTCGTAGAGCATGTGGCGGCCGGCGAACTCCGAGCCGATGAGATCCCAAACGAGCTTATAGAGCTTGTAGCGCGCGGCGGCGTCCATGCTGGCGGTGCCCCACCAGCGCGTGAAGCGATCTTTGAGCCGCGGATCGGCGACGAGGTCGACGCTCGCCGGCATTTGCAGCGGCGCGGCGCCGGCGAGCGTGCGCAGCGTATCGATGATCTCGGTGTGGTGCTCCTGGCACCAATTCAGCGTCGCATAGACCATGCGCCGGTTCGGCGTGACGAAGCCGTCCGGCCAGTGCTCGCAAGCCTCGATCTGGCCGTTGACCAGGCCGGCGATGGTGGCCTCGAGCGCCGCGAGCCGGCCCAAGGTCTCGCGCACCGCCGGAACCTTATCGACGCCGTTGGCTTGGCACATGCGGCTCGCCAGCCCGACGATCAGGCCCATCTTGGCCCAGAACCGGATGTTGGACTGTTGGTTCTGATAAACGTTGGCCGGCGTCTCGATATAGATGCGGCGCGACCAGGCGCCGTTGTTGTGCAGGAACACTCGCTCCCACGGAATTTTCACGCGGTCGCACACCAGCACCGCGTCGTTCTCGTCGAACCTGTAGCTCAGCGGATAATCGGCCTCGTGCCGGGCGTGGCGCTCGTAGGGCTCGCGCGCCCAGAACGACACGCCGGGCGCGTTGTTCGGGATCGCGGCGGTGATGCTTTCGCTCTTGCGGCTGTCGTCGATGGCGGTGAGGTTGCCGATATAGACCTGGTCGCCGAACACGGCGCCGGTCGCCAGCATTTTCATGCCCGAGACGATGACACCGGAATCGTCTTCGCCAACCACCTGCAAGGTCGGATCGTCGCGCACCACGCCGGTATAGATTTCGCGGTCGCGGATGCCCGACGGCGGCGTGACCGCGAACGACAGATAAAGGTCGTCGCGCCGGGCGCGCTCGTGGAAGCGCATCAGGTTGTCGCCGAAGCCCGGCGTCAGCTCGTTGAGCAGTTCAGGCCGCATGGCGAGCCCGGTGATGAGGCCGGCCACATGATCGGGCGAGCGGCCGATCAGGCCGTAGCTTGCGTCGGCGATCGCCTTCATGGCGCGCATGCGCCGCGCCAGATCTTCGCGTCTGCGGCAGCGCAGCCAGGGAAGGCCGATGTGCTCGCCGTTCTCCTCGAAGCTGAAGAGATCGCGCTGCGCCGGGTCGGCCTTCAGATCGTACAGTGCCGCGATGGTGCGGGCGCCGTTGCGGAAGGCGGGATGGCTGGTGACGTCGTCGACCCGCTCGGCGCCCACATAGACGACGCGGCCGTCGCGCATGCGCTTGAGCTTTTCGCTGCCGGTGATCAGCATGACGCCGCGACTACTTCTTCCGCTTCGCCTCGATCTTGTCCCAGATCAGCGCCGCGATGTCGGGACCGCCGAGATTCTTCACCGAGCGGATACCCGTGGGCGACGTGACGTTGATCTCGGTGAGGAAGTCGCCGATCACGTCGATGCCGACAAAGAGCAAGCCGCGCTCGCGCAGCGCCGGACCGAGGCGGACGCAGATTTCGCGTTCGCGCTTGGTCAGCTCGGTCGCCGCCGGCACTCCGCCGCGCACCATGTTGGAGCGCAGATCGTCGGCCGCCGGCACGCGATTGACGGCGCCGGCGAACTCGCCGTCGACCAGGATGATGCGCTTGTCGCCTTCTTTCACCGCCGGCAGGAACTTCTGCACCACCCAGGGCTCGCGGAACATGGTGGCGAACAGCTCGTAGAGCGAGCCGAAATTGAGGTCTTCGCGGGCCAGCAGAAACACCGCCTCACCGCCTTTGCCGTAGAGCGGCTTCATGACGATGTCGCCATGCTCGGCGCGAAACACCTTGATGGCGTCGAGGTCGCGCGTCAGCAAGGTCGGCGGCATCAGGTCGGGAAATTCGGTGACGAAGACTTTCTCCGGCGCGTTGCGCACATGGCTCGGATCGTTGACCACCAGCGTCTTCGGATGAATGCGGTCGAGCATGTGGGTCGACGAGATGTAGGCGAGGTCGAACGGCGGGTCCTGGCGCAACAGCACGACGTCGAAGCTTGCGAGGTCGACGTTCCGGGGTTCGCCGAGGGTGAAATGGTCGCCGGCAATGTCGCGCACCGCCAGCGGCCGCACCGTGGCCGAGACCTTGCCGTCGCGCAGCGCCATGCGGTCGGGAGTGTAGTAGGACAAGGCGTAGGCGCGCGCCTGGGCTTCCAGCAGCAGGGCGAAGGTCGAATCGCCACGGATATTGATCCGCTCGATCGGATCCATTTGAACGGCGACGTTCAGGCGCATGGGCGGGCCGTTGGGTGAGCCTGGCCGCGGCTGCGGCGCGATTTCGGTCCGACGGATGAAATAGGCCTGTTTATCGTAGAAGGTAAACCCAGGCTTAACATCTTGCGGTCAGTCTATTCCAGGAAACATGCTGGGAAACTCTTGAAATTGGCGCAGCTTTCGATCGCGGCCAAGCTCTACGTCATCTTCACGCTGCTGGCTACCGTGACAATCGGGCTGGCGGCGGTGTCGCTGCTCAATACCAGCCGGCACGTCGCCCTGACCAAGGAATTCGAGTCGGCGTTCGTCGGCGCCGAGAACGTCGACCGCATCAACAGCCTGATCTACGCGGTGGTGATGGAGTCGCGCGGCATCTACATGTCGCCGGATATTGCGACCGCGAAGAAGTTCGCCGAAGGCCTTACCCGATTCAACGATCAGATCGGCAGCGTAGTCGAGAAGTGGCAGCAGTCGGTGCTGCCGGAGGACGCCGCGGTCTTTGCCGCGTTCGCCGAGCGGGTCAGGAAATTCCAGGAATTTCGGCGCGAGCTGGTGCGGCGCGGCACCGAGATCAGTCCCGAGTCCGGCCGCGAGTGGGGCGACAACGACGCCAACCGCACGGTGCGCACGGCGCTCACCAATGATCTCGACAAGCTCGGGCAGCTCTATGCTAACCGCTCGCGAATGATCTACGGCCAGATCGAAAGCGGCATTCACGTGACCGCCATCGAGGTGATGGTGCTCGGCGCGCTCGCGCTGATGCTCGCTATGGCGGGCGCGCTGATGATCCGGCGTTCGATCGCGCGTCCGCTTGCCGAGGTGACGCGGGTCACCGAGGCTGTCGCTGGCGGCGACGCTGCCGTTGCCGTGCCGTTCCGCGATCGCCGCGACGAAGTCGGCGCGCTGGCCCGCTCCATCGCGGTGTTCCAGGATGCGATGCGGCGCAATGTCGAATTGAACAAGACGGTGCTGGCGGAAGCATCGGCCAAAGTGCAGCGCCAGGACCAGATCGCTTCCGAAACGGCGCGCTTCGGCACCGAGATCGAAGCGAGCCTGTCCCAGCTCAACCGGCTGTTCGAGCACATGCTGATGGCATCGGGACGGCTGACCGATGCCGCGGATCTCGCCTCGGCTAAGACCGGCGGCGCCGCGACGGCCTCAGGCGAAGCGTCGGCCAATGTCCGCGATATCGCCGCTGCCGCCGAGGAGCTCGCCGTCGCGGTGTCGGAGATCGACCGCCAGGTGCTGCAATCTAACGCCATCGCCAGCAAGGCGGTGAGCGAGGCTGCGCGCACCAGCGAGTCGGTCCGGGAGCTCGGCGAGGTCGGCCGCCGCATCGGCGACGTCATCAAGCTCATCACCGCCATCGCCGAGCAGACCAACCTGCTGGCGCTCAACGCCACCATCGAGGCGGCGCGCGCCGGCGAAGCCGGCCGCGGCTTTGCCGTGGTCGCCGGCGAGGTCAAGGCGCTGTCGGCGCAAACCGCCAAGGCGACCGACGAGATCGGCGCCCAGATCGCGGCCATGCAGGCGGCGACCGAACGCTCGATCGAAGCCATCGCCGGCATCGAGCGGACCATCCGCGAAATCGGCGCGATTTCTAGCGCCATCGCCAGCGCCGTAACCGAGCAGGGCGCCGCGACCCAGGAAATCGCCCGCAGCGTTGAAGTTGCGGCGCGCCGCACCGGCGATACCGCCGACGAGGTCGTGCGGGTCGGCGAAGCCACGGAAAATACCCGCGCCAGCGCCACGTCGGTGAAGACGCTCGCCAACGATCTCGCCGCCGCCGCCGGGCAAATTCGCGCTCAGGTCGACCAGTTCTTCCGCATGCTGCGCGCCGCCTGAGGCGTTCGCCGGCCGCGTCGTTCAGCGCGTCGCATCGAAGGGATTGGCGACGTGGCGGGGCACCTTGCCGGGCGCGACCAAGATCACGCCGAAACGGATCAAGCTTTTCCGCGTCGCCGGGATGGCTCGCGAGCCAGAACTCCGCCGCGGCGACGATGCGCCGCTTGCCATGCTTGGTCAGCGCCTCGGCCGCCGCATCGAGGTCGCGCCGGCGCCGGGCCACGATGTTGATCTCATCGACCGGCTTCCTGCAGCGCCGCGCCATGATGCGATAGCCCTTGGCGATGAGCAGCATGGCGGCGCGGCTCTCGGCGGAGCGACCAAGGCGAAAAACGGCGAGGCGTTCCGTCGCGGCGGCCGCGAGGCGGGCTTGGCGGATTTGCTAGGCTTAGCGCGACGCGCTATGACGGCTTTCCTTCGCCAGCGCGAGCGCGCGTTGATAGAGCGCGCGGCGCGGCAGGCCGGTGACGTCGGCCACTTCGCTGACGGCTTCTTTGAGCGAGACGCGGTTCAGCGCCTGACGCAGCAGCGCGTCTGCATCGTCGGCGCTGGTTTGGGCCGCGGCTGGCGCCGGCGCGACGACCAGGACGAACTCGCCGCGGCGTTCGCTCTCGCCGCAGCTTCGCGCGAGCGCTGAAAGATCGCCGCGGCGGATTTCCTCGTGCAGCTTGGTCAGCTCGCGGCAGACCGCCGCGTCGCGCGCGCCGAGCCCGGCCGCAAGATCGGCCAGCGTCGCGGGGAGGCGCGGGCCCGTCTCGAACAGCACAAGCGTTCCGGGAATGCGGGCAAGCTCGGTAATGCGGCCGCGGCGCGCTTCCGCCTTGGTCGGCAGGAAGCCGGCGAAGAGGAATTGATCGGTGGGGAGACCGGCGACGGTCAGCGCGGCGAGCACCGACGACGCGCCGGGCAGCGCGGTTACGGCGTGGCCGGCCTCGTGCGCCGCGCGCACCAGCTTGAAGCCGGGATCGGAAATCAGCGGTGTGCCGGCATCCGAAACGAGCGCGATGGCGGCGCCGTCGGCGAGCCGGCGTAGCAGTGCCGGCCGCGCCTGCGCCGCGTTGTGGTCGTGGTACGGTGTCAACGGCGTCGCGATGCCATAGCGGTCGAGTAGCTTCCGGGTCACCCTGGTGTCTTCGCAGGCGATCAGGTCGGCGGCGGCGAGCGCGGCAAGCGCCCGCAATGTGATGTCGCGGAGATTGCCAATCGGGGTCGCGACGATATGCAGCCCCGCATCAAGCCGCGGCGCCTCGATCGTGCGGCCGTCGAGGCTATAGCGCCGCGGCTGCTCCGCATCGCGGCCGGTCGGGTGGCGCGGCGTTTGGCCCCTTGCTGCAGTCATATTTGGCTCGTCGCGGCAACTTAGCGCGGCGCTCTGCCGCCGTGGAGCGGTTTCATTATCCTTTCCATTTGGTTAACTTTTGGCCCCCAGAATGACAGATTGGCGATGCCCAATTGCTGGTCGCGTCTTGACGCCGTGAGGAGAACCGCCGTGTCCGCGGAAATGCCGCTCCAAGGGCCGGTGGCGTTGCCGTCGCGGCGCCGCGTCGTGACCGGCTTGCTGTCGACCGCGGCCACGGTGCTCGCCGGCTGCTCCGGCAATTCCAGCCTCCTCAACTCGTTCACCTCGCCCACGCCGCCGCCCCAGGGTGCGCCGGCGGCGCCCGGCGCGACCATCGGCACCGGCGAGGTCAGGGCCGGCCTGATCCTGCCGCTGTCGGCTTCCGGCAATGCCGGTGTTGCCGGCCAATCCATGCGCACCGCCGCCGAATTGGCGGTGGCCGAATTCAACAACTCCAACATTCAGCTCCTGGTGAAGGACGACGGCGGCACCGCCGAAGCGGCCCGGCTCGCCGGCCAGCAGGCGCTGGACGAAGGCGCCGAGATCATTCTCGGGCCGCTGTTTGCCCAATCGGTCAGCGTCGTCGGTCAGATGGCGCGATCGCGCAACATTCCGGTGATCGCCTTTTCCACCGACGCCAATGTCGCCTCTGCGGGCGTTTATCTGCTGAGCTTCCTGCCGGAGTCCGACGTCGAGCGGATCGTCCAATATGCGGCTTCGACCGGGAAACGCTCCTATGCGGCGCTCATTCCCGACAACCCTTACGGCACCGTGGTCGAGGCGGCGTTCAAGCAGGCGGTGGCGCGCCGCAACGGCCAAATCGTGGCGCTCGAGCGCTATCCGCACGACAAGGCCGCCATGGCGGGGCCGATCCGGAACGTCGCGCAGGCGGCGGTTCGCGCCGACGCGCTGTTCATCCCCGACGGCGGCGACTCTGTGCCCGACGTGGCGCAGGGGCTGATCACGGCGGGCTTGAACATGAAGAAGATCCAGTTGTTTGGCACCGGGCTCTGGGACGATTCCCGCATTAGCGCCAATGCGGCGCTCGACGGCGGCTGGTACGCCGCGCCCGACGGTGCTGGTTATCGCGGCTTCGCCGAACGTTACCGTGCCCGCTTCAAGCAGGACCCGACCCGGACCGCGACGCTCGCCTACGACGCCGTCGCCCTCATTGCGGCCCTGGTGAAAACCCAAGGCACCGAGCGCTTTAGCACCGCCGTGCTGACTAATCCGTCGGGCTTCACCGGCATTGACGGCCTGTTCCGCTTCAAAGCCGATGGCACCAACGAACGCGGCTTGGCGGTGTTGAAGGTCACGCCATCGGGCTCGCAAATCATTGCGCCGGCGCCGAAGAGCTTTGGCTCTGGAATATAAGCTAGCTTATTAAATTTAGGACCTAGTTGGCGGCTGACCCGCCCATCCCTAAGCGCGCCCATTGAAATGGCCGGGGAGGTTCAGGTCGAAGTGCAGATTTGCAAGTAGCCGATGAAGTGATCTGTACGGATATCAGGTTGATGTTCGGGGCGAAAGCGCGTCCGGGAAAAACATAAGCTAACTTACTATCTGGCTCGATGAATCGGCCAGATTTGCGCGTCAGGCGGCCAAATCGGCCACCACAGCATCGAGAACGGGGAAGCCCGGCAAGGTGACTCGGAGTCGTCCGGCCGGCGTCGTCTCGACGAGCCCATGCTCCTTCAGGGTGGCGACGCGGCTGGGGTCGATGGTCCGGCCGGCGAGCGCGGTGTAGCGGGCGAGCTCGATGCCTTCGGCGAGCCGGAGCCCCATCAGCAGGAATTCGTCAGCCATTTCCTCGCGGGTCAGCAGGTCGTCGGTGACGAGGCCATGAGCGTTGGCCTCGACCCGCATCAGCCAGGCTTCGGGGCGCTTGTCGGTCGCGGTGGCGTGACGGCCATCGCCCATGTCGAGACGGCCATGGGCGCCCGGGCCGATGCCGGCATATTCGTGGGCGCGCCAGTAGACGAGATTGTGCCGGCATTCGGCGCCTAGCCGGGCATGGTTGGAAATCTCGTAGGCGGGTAGGCCGTGGGCCGCGCAGATGTCCTGCGTGGTGTCGTAGAGGGCGCGCGCCAAGTGGTCGTCCGGAATGGCGAGCTTGCCTGCGGCGCGCAGCGCGGCGAACGGCGTCTCCGGTTCGACGGTGAGCTGATAGAGCGAAAGATGCTCGCCGGCTTCGGCGAGCGCCCGCGTCAGCTCGTCGGCCCAATCTTTCGGCTGCTGCCGCGGCCGGGCGTAGATGAGGTCGAACGAGGTGCGGTCGAAGATCGAGTGCGCGATGGCGACGGCATCGAGCGCTTCGCGCGCCGAGTGCATGCGGCCGAGCTCGACCAGCGCCGCATCGTCGAGCGCCTGGACGCCGAGCGAGACGCGGTTGACGCCGGCCGAGCGATAGCCGCGAAAGCGCGCGGCCTCGACGCTCGTCGGGTTGGCCTCGAGCGTGACCTCGGCATCGGGCGCCACCTGCCAATGCTTGGCGACGGCATTGAGGATGGCGCCCACGGTGGCCGGCTGCATCAGCGACGGTGTCCCGCCGCCGAAGAAGATGGTCGAAACCGTGCGGCCCGGCACCCGCGCCGCGGTGCTCGCGATCTCTGCCGCAAAGGCGCGCACGAAGCGCGCCTCGTCAATCGGCTTGCGGCGGACGTGACTGTTGAAGTCGCAATACGGACATTTTGACAGGCAGAACGGCCAGTGAATATAGACGCCGAAGGCCGTCGGGTCGCTCTGATCGGCCAAGACCTGTTCAACCAAGGCACGCCTCCGCGAGTTTCACGAAGGCGCGGGCGCGATGCGACAGGCCTTTTCCGCGCGGCGGCAGGCCGTGCTTCTCGACGCTATCCATCTCGCCGAAGGTGCGGCTGTGGCCGTCCGGCAGGAACATCGGATCGTAGCCAAAGCCTTTGTCGCCGCGCGGCGGCCACACCAGCGTGCCGTCGACACGCGCCTCGAATTCCTCGACATGGCCGTCGGGCCAGGCGACGCATAACGCCGACACGAAATGGGCCTTGCGCGCATCCGGCGCCGTCGCGCCGCGCTCGTGGAGTTTGTCCTCAATGGTCTGCATGGCGCCGCGAAAATCCTTATTGGGTCCGGCCCAGCGCGCCGAATGGATGCCCGGCGCGCCGCCGAGCGCATCGACCGCAAGCCCGGAATCGTCGGCGAAGGCGGGCAGGCCGGTCGCCTTGGCGGCCGCTTCGGCCTTGATGCGGGCGTTGTCGCGAAAGCTCAACCCCGTCTCGTCCGGTTCCTTCAGTCCCAGTTCCCCCGCCGATGTGGCGTCGATCCCGTAAGGCGCAAGCAGCTCGCGCATTTCAGCGAGCTTGCCGGAGTTGTGGGTCGCGATCACGAGGCCCCCGGCAAGGCGGCAATGGAGAAGTCCGCTCACATCACCGCCATCTTCTGCAGGTCGATCAGCTTCGCGACGCCCTTGCGTGCGAGGGCGAGCAGCGCCGCGAATTGCTCCTCGGAAAACGGTGTCTTCTCGGCGGTGGCCTGCACCTCGACGATGTTGCCCGAGCCGGTCAGCACGAAGTTGGCGTCGGTGTCGGCCTGCGAATCCTCGGCGTAGTCGAGATCCAGCACGGCGGTGCCGCTGAACACGCCGCAGGAGATGGCGGCGATGTGATCGCGCAGCACGCTCATCTCGACCATGTCGCGGGTCTTCATCCAGGCGAGGCAATCGTAGAGCGCGATCCAGGCGCCGGTGATGGAGGCGGTGCGGGTGCCGCCGTCGGCCTGGATGACGTCGCAGTCGATGGTGATCTGGCGCTCGCCGAGGGCCTTGAGGTCGATCACCGAGCGGAGGCTCCGCCCGATCAGGCGCTGGATCTCGACGGTCCGGCCGGTCTGCTTGCCCGACGACGCCTCGCGCCGGGTGCGTTCCAGAGTGGCGCGCGGCAGCATGCCGTATTCGGCGGTGATCCAGCCGCGGCCGTGACCCTTGAGCCAGGGCGGCAGGCGATCCTCCAACGTGGCGGTCACCAGCACATGGGTGTCGCCGAACTTCACGAAACACGAACCTTCGGCGAATTTCACCACGCCGCGCTCGAGCGACACCGGGCGCAATTCGTCGGGCTGTCGGCGGCTCGGCCGCATGCGTCTATTCTCCTCGCGGCCCGCTGCCAACGGCCGGCCGCGCCACGCTTTTAGAGCATGAGCGGGAAAAAAGCATGTCCCGGGCATTAACCGGGAACGGCATGCGGCATTCTAGTGACGTTGCCAGCCGCGCGGGCTTGCCGCTACGCTTCCGCCAACTCGGCGAGGAGGCCCCCAATGGCGGCGAATATGGCAGGCAGAACGGCGGCGGAAGCGACCCAAGCCCTGGCGCAATTTGCGGCCATGTTGCGCTACGAGGACGTCCCGCAGCGTGTGCGCGACCACTGCAAGAACCTCCTGCTCGACGCGCTCGCCTGCGCCATTGCCGGCCGTCTCGGCGAGGAAACCGGCCAAGTCGCGGCGCTGGCGGCGAGCCTCGCCCAATCGAGCGAATCGAGCGTGGTCGGCGGCGAGCACCTGTCGCTTGCCGGCGCGACCTTGC
>Ga0306920_100002329_pt1 | contig 24031 bp, 20 predicted proteins | sample flu12Cox44000170_FD_204666 | JGI IMG/M metagenome (GOLD analysis project Ga0306920, IMG submission 204666) | Lab enrichment of tropical soil microbial communities from Luquillo Experimental Forest, Puerto Rico - flux4day.12C.oxic.44.000.170 (v2)... | ecosystem: Environmental > Terrestrial >...
TCCCTGGGTCCTGCGCCTCGAATTCAAGCCCACCGCGCTCCGTGCTCTCAAACACGATGCCCTTGCGCACGGCCCACGCCTCGATGATCTCCGCCACCAGGCGCGCCAGCGGCGATCGGGCCGGCAGACCGCGCAGCTTGACGATCAACTCGGCGCCGAAGGCGCGTACCGAGGCGAGCTTGAGCCGGACATAGGCCTGATAGGCAAATCCGGCATCCCTCGCCACGTGCGAGTTCACCTGCTCACGCCAGGCACGCAGCCTCTCGGTTGATATCTCCTGCTCCAGCCCGCTCGTGATGACGCGGACGACCAGCTCGCTGACATGGGGGCGTGCGCTTTCGATGATCGCACGCAGCCGCCGCACCTGCTCATTGAACTCGACTACCCGGCCAAGCTCCTCCGCCACCGGTTGCGAGCTCGGAATATCGGACAGCGCGCCACGCAGCGTGGCGAAGAAGCCAGGAATTTCCTGCGTCCGGTTGAAAACCAGCGTCGTCGGATGCGGATCGATATAGACCACGCGGCGGTCGATCTCGCGATAGGCCGGCCGGCCATGAATCGCCGCGATCGCCTCCTGGAACGGACGATTGTTCAGGACGGAGCCGTCAATGAACGATGCGGCCGCCGGATCGATCCCCGCGCGCAGATGGTCGGGAAAGCTGCTGGCGATGAATGCCGCGCGCCGCGGCCAGCGAGCGTTCCTTTGCGCCACGACGGCGTCCATCTCTACGATCCGCGCCGGCGGAAAGGCGCCCGGGAACGATGAGGTTGCCCGCGCTGCGAAAGCCAGAGCAGCGGTATTATCGAGATCGAAATCGCTCTCCACCTTGCCGTTCGCATGCCGGCGGTAGCCGAAGTGCAGGATATGGCGATGCTCCAGCTCGTGAATGAGCGGAGGATTGTGGATTTGCACCAGCTGCTCGTAACCATGATAGTCGGTAACCGTGACGAACAGGTCCAGCGCATGGCCGGAGGGAAGGAGTGATGCCTGCGGATTGCGGGGAACTCCCAGCGAGGCCACGGCATCGTACATCAGCCCCGCCATCGCCCGCCCACCGAGCGGCGGCTTGAACCAGCGCGAACGCAGGAACAGCGAAAGCTTTTGCCGCACCTCCAGATCCCGCATGGAACGAATCCACCCGGTCGCGGCGGCGGCCCAGATCACCGGCAGCAGAAACCACTTGCTCCAGGTACCGGCACGCGCCTCGGAGGCGAGCAGGACGCTGACATCGGCATTCTCAAGCCACAGGTCGCGCAGGGCATCCATGCGCAGGTCATGGCTGAGCGCACGCGCCAGCATGGTGGCGTTGATCCCGCCCGCCGAGGCCCCGGCAATGATATCGACGATGACCCGCAGATCGACGTTGCGCCCGATGTCGCGCAACAGCTCGAAATAGACCTGCTCGGTGTCATATTCCGGATCGCTTGCATCGGAACGGTCGAAGAAACCCGCTTGTGCGCGCTGCGAGCGGTCCCTGATCGCATGCAGCGCGCTCGAGGCACGCACCAGCTTGAGAATTTCCTTGCTGATGCCATGCATGTAGACGGCAAGCGAGATGCCACCGAAGCAGACCAGCGCAATGCGCAGTTCCTTCTCTCGCAAAAGATCGGCCTCCGATCACTGTGAGCAGTTGACGGCAGATGGACCGCCAGATGCCCGCTGCTCGCCTATTGCATGGCGGTCGCCGTATCGATCCATGCCGGATGGAGCCCTTCGGCCTCCAGCGCCTCGAAGATCTCTTCCCCGTGCGCCTGGTCGCGCGTCTCCATCGTCACGTCCAGCTTGGCGCCCTTGGCGGGCACGTCCAGAAAAAGCCGACGATGATCGACAGCAAGAATGTTGGCGCCGAGCTCGCCGAGCCGGGTGGCAATGTGGCCAAGCACGCCGGGACGGTCGGGAATGGTGAGGCGCAAGGAGATGATGCGGTCTTCCCGCTCCAGCTCGCGGACCATGACGGAAGCGAGAATGCGCGGGTCGATATTCCCACCACACAGGATCAGGCCGACCTTGCGGCCGCGAAACCTGTCCGGACACACCAGCATGGCGGCAAGCCCGGCCGCCCCGGCGCCTTCGGCCATGGTCTTCTGCAGAGTGAGATACGCATTGACCGCCCTTTCGATATGGACCTCATCCACGAGCACAATCTCGGACACGAGATCGCGCACGATCGGCAGCGCAATCTGCCCCACATTCTCGACAGCGATCCCCTCTGCGAGCGTTGCCCCGCCGCACGGCCGGTGGTCTCCGCGTAGCGCATTCCAGAACGAAGGATAGAGCGCCGCCTCGGCGCCAACGATCTCGATCGAGGCGCAGGCCGCGTGCGCCGCAATGGCATTGCCGGCAATGAGCCCTCCACCCCCGATCGGGATCACCAGCATGTCAAGGGCCGGCATCTCCTCCAGCATCTCGAGGGCGATCGTGCCTTGTCCTGCAATCACCAGCGGATCATCGTAGGGATGCACCCAGGTGAGAGCGCGCTCCTGCGCGAGCAATTCGGCGCGCCGCTGCGCCTGGGCCACGCTCTCGCCCTCGAGCACGACCTCGGCATTGTAGGCTGCGGTCGCTTCGACCTTCACGAATGGAGTGGTCACTGGCATGACAATGGTTGCCGGGATAGCAAGCCGCTCAGCGTGGTAGGCAACCGCCTGCGCGTGATTGCCGGCCGACATGGCGATCACCCCCTGCGCACGCTCCAGCTCGCCGAGGGACGCCAGCTTATTGAAAGCGCCGCGCTCCTTGAAGGAGTTGGTGACCTGCAGGTTTTCGTATTTCACGAAAACTTCGGCGCCGGTCAGAGCGGAAAGTCTGGGCGCCGGCAGCATCGGGGTGCGGAGCACCTGCCCCGCGATGGTGCGCCGTGCGCGCTCAATGTCTGCAATCGTCACGCTCATGTGGACCCTTCCCCAAACGCGATCCGGATATTACCGTGCCTCTTGCGGCGGAGCCATTTACCCTCCACTTCGACGATTGAAGGACTGGTTTACGATGAGCGACAGCGGACCGCGCAGGATCGGCGTGTCGATTGATGTCAAGCCACACGCCTATGATCCAGTAGCCAATCCAGAGCTGTTCGAAGGCGTGCTCCCGCGTCGGTGCGTCGCATTCCTCATCGACCTCACCATCATTGCCGTTCCTGTCCTCGTCGCGGCGGTCCTGATCCTGATCATTGCGCTCCTCACACTCGGGCTCGGATTTGCACTTTACGGCCTATGGTTGCCGGCAGCGGTGATCTGGGCGCTTGCCTATTACGGCTTCACCTTCGGCAGCCCGGCTTCGGCGACCGTGGGCATGCGAGTCATGGACCTCGAGATGCGCACCTGGTACGGCGCGCCGGCTTATTTCGTCCTGGGTGCGGTGCACCCGATAGCTTGGTGGGTCACGTTATCGTTCCTGACGCCCTTAGTTCTGCTGGTCGCATTCTTCAATGAGAGAAAGCGGCTTCTGCACGACATGCTGGTCGGCACCATCGTCATCAACAATCCAGTCCGCGCCGGTGCGCTGCGCCAGCCGTCCTCGCCAGGCATGAGGCAGCAATAGGATTTGACGGGACGCGCCGAGCGGGCAATGCTGGTGGACGGAAGCAGACGAATCCGCCCGGGTTGTTGAGATCGTGACCCAGCACTCCCGCAACACTCCCCAATTCTATCTGACCGCTCCCTCCCCCTGCCCCTATCTTCCGGGGCAGGAAGAGCGCAAGGTTTTCACGCATCTGGTCGGCGAACGAGCCGCCGAGCTCAATGACTTGCTGACGCACGGCGGGTTTCGGCGCAGCCAATCTATCGCCTATCGGCCGGCGTGCGAGACTTGCCGCGCCTGCATCTCGGTGCGGGTTGTGGCGGAGGAGTTCCGGCCCACGCGCAGCATGCGGCGCAACCTCGAGCGAAATGGCGATCTCGTCGGCGAGATGCGCGTCGCCGTGCCGACATCCGAGCAATATTCGGTGTTCCGCTCCTATCTCGACGCCCGTCACCGTGACGGTGGCATGGCCGATATGACCGTGCTCGATTATGCCATGATGGTCGAGGACAGCCATGTCGAGACCCGCATGGTCGAGTATCGGCAGCGCGACCCGGACAGCGCCAGCAATGGCCGCGGCACCGGAAAGCTGCTCGCCGTGGCGCTGACCGACGTGCTCAGCGATGGGCTGTCCATGGTCTACTCGTGCTTCGATGCGGAGGAATCGGCGCGATCGCTGGGCACTTACATGATCCTCGATCACATCGCACGCTGCCGGCGCATGGGCCTGTCTTACGTCTATCTGGGCTACTGGGTGCAGGGCTCGCGCAAGATGGATTACAAGGGTCGCTTCCTGCCGCAGCAGCGATTGACCCCTGACGGCTGGAAACTGGTGGAGGCCTGAGTGCCGGCGGAAGGACCCTGCGTCCGGAGCGGCGGAAATGGACCGGGCGCAGGACAGGAACGATTCCCGCCCGTCCGGGATTAAAACTTCGCCTAGTGTCCCGATTCCGAAGTTCGCCTCAGTGTGTGGCACGCTCGTTTGCGAACTTCGGAATCGCAGGACACTAAGCAACTTATGGATCTAGTGTGGCTTTGGTTCAGAAGTCCGCATCTCGGACTCGCTGCAAGAATGATGCGGACTTCTGAACCGCCACACTAGTGCACCCATGGATCGGCCAGCCCGCCGTGTCGCAGCGCTGCCTCGTCAGCTGCGACCCTCGTTCGCAGGCATCATTGGCAAGGCAGCGGCTCCGGCTGTCGCCATTGCGCTGAGCACGACAGCGGCCTTCGCCGCCGACAAAGCCGCCGACGTGCCTTCCGAGGCGGTCCTTCTCGCGCAACTCATTCTCCTGATCGCAGTCGGACGCCTGCTCGGCGAGATCATGACCCGTCTCGGCCAGCCCTCGGTCATGGGCATGCTGCTTGCGGGCATTCTGCTCGGACCCTCGCTCTTCGGGGCGCTATGGCCTGACCTGCAGCAAGCAGTCTTCCCGCGCTCTCCCGCGCAAAAGACCATGCTGGACGGCATTGCGCAGCTCGGCGTTCTGTTGCTGTTGCTGCTGACCGGAATGGAGACCGATCTCCAGCTGGTGAGAAAGGTTGGCAAGGCGGCCCTTGCCATCTCGATCACCGGGGTGGCGGTTCCGTTTGCCTGCGGCTTTACGCTTGGCGAGCTGATGCCCGAGACGTTGATGCCACAGGGGTATCAGCGCGTTATCGCATCACTGTTTCTCGGCACCGCACTGTCGATCTCGTCGATCAAGATCGTGGCTGCGATCGTTCGCGAGATGGGGTTCACCCGCCGCGACCTCGGGCAGATCATCGTCGGGTCGGCAATCTGCGAGGACTCCATCGGCTGGGTCATCATCGCCATCACGTTTGGCCTTGCAGAGGCCGGAACCATCGACGCCGCGAGCGTGACCAGGAGCGTGCTGGGAACAGCGGCATTCCTCGTTGCGAGCTTCACTATCGGCCGCCGGCTGGTCTTTCTGACCATGCGATGGGCAAACGACAGCTTCGAAAGCGACTTCCCCGTCGTCTCCGCCATTCTCGTCATCATGGGTGTCATGGCGCTGACCACGCATTTCATCGGCGTTCATACCGTGCTTGGGGCCTTCGTCGCCGGTGTGCTGATCGGGGAATCGCCGATCCTCAGCAAGCACGTGGACGAGCAGCTGCGCGGACTCATACTGGCCTTTTTCATGCCGGTGTTCTTCGGCAGCTCCGGCCTATCCACCGATCTGACGATCCTCCGCGATCCAATGCTGGCAATCATGGCCCTGGTCTTGATTGCGGTTGCGAGCTTCGGAAAGTTTGCGGGAGCCTTCCTGGGCGGAAAGATCGGCGGACTGACGCGGCGCGAAGCGCTTGCACTCGCCTGTGCGATGAACGCGCGCGGGTCGACCGAGGTCATCGTAGCCAGCCTCGGCCTATCGATGGGCGCGCTGAGTCACGATCTCTTTACGATCATAGTTGCCATGGCAGTGATCACAACGATGGCCATGCCGCCCATGCTGCGATGGTCCTTGGCTCGCGTGCCCATGCGCAAGGACGAAAAACAACGCCTGCACCTGGAGCAGCTGGAAGCGAAGGAGTTTGTTCCCAATCTCGAGCGCATGCTGCTTGCAGTTGACGAAAGCCCGAACGGGAAGCTCGCAGGCCGACTCGCAGGCTTGCTTGCCGGCCCGCGCAATCTTCCCACCACGGTTCTGGCGCTCGAGACCGCCGGCGGATCCGGCCGAGAAAGGCGCCGCGACATCACCCCGGAGAGCGGCCCCGCACAGGAAGCAAGGGAGTCGCAAGCGGATGCGACAGCAGCCCAGAGCTCAGGTAGCGATGCGCAGCGGGCGTCATCCGTCATGGACATTACCGTGCGCCACTTGGCGGAGCCCGGCCCGCAGGCGGTCGCTGCCGAAGCAAAGAAAGGCTATGGCCTGCTTGTCATCGGCATCAGAAATACCAGGGCAAGATCGGGCGCATTTCACCGCGATGTCGCAGAAATCGTATCGGCATTCGAGGGACCGGTTGCGATCGTCGCCGGCAAAGGCGACTCTCCCCAGCTTCCCGCGAGCATCCTGGTTCCGGTGACCGGCACCGAAACTTCGCGCCGTGCCGCCGAGATGGCCATTGCGTTTGCGCGCGGACGCCGCTGCGCGCTGACCGCACTTTGCGTCGCCAGCACCGGAGCGAGCAGCGTCGACACGCGCGCACAAGCGCACGCCATTATCGGCGACGTGGTCGCGATGGGCGGCCGTTACGGTGTCAAGACGAGGCCCGCTGTCCGCACCGATGTGGCGCCTGACGAGGCCATTCTCGGCGAGGCAAGGCGCAGCAGGTACGATTTACTTGTCATGGGAGTCAGCCGTCGCCCAGGCGAGAGGCTGTTTTTCGGGGATACCGCTGCTGCCGTCTTCCAGGACGCGCCCGGCTCGGTGCTTTTCCTGGTGAGCTGATGAACCCGCGCCCACAACCCTGGAGCTATTTAGATTTAGCCCCCGAACCTGTTGCTGCGGGGAAAGCCTTTGGGCGCCAACCTTCCCGCATCTGCCCGGTTGCCGCGCCAATCGGCGAGCTCTCCGATAGTCGATGAGAAAGCGCGACCGGCAGCATCGGTCCACGCGAGCCCCTCCTGCGTCTTGAAAGTCTTGATGTCGGAGAGCCCGCCGTCCTTGTAGCGCTGCAAGCGCACGCCGCGCCCCCGCGTCATCTCCGGTACCTGATCGAGGGGGAAGACGATCATCTTGCGGTTTTCGCCGATCGCAGCGACGAGATCGCCCTCCACCGCCGCAACCGCCCGCGCGGCGTCGGGCAGTGTCACGTTGAGCACCTGCTTGCCCTTGCGCGTGATGGCAACGCATTCGTCCTCCGGCACCACGAAGCCACGACCCTGAGCGCTTGCAACCAGCAGCTTGCGCGCGCCCTGATAGCGAAACACGCGGACCAGATCGGCTTCCTGCTCGAGGTCGATGAAAAGCCGGATCGGCTCGCCATGCCCTCGCCCGCCGGGAAGCTTGGCCGCTTCCAGCGTATAGAAACGCCCATTGGTCGCCAGCACCAGGCACTTTGAGGTGGTCTCGGCCGGGAACGCAAACTTCAGACGATCGTCAGCCTTGAACGTCACGCCGGAAAGGTCGGTAACGACGCCGCGGAGCGCCCGGATCCAGCCCTTCTCGGAGACTACGACGGTGATCGGCTCGCGCTCGACCAGCGCCTCCTCTATTGCAGATTCATCGTGCTCGGGCGCCTCGGCAAAGCCGGTGCGCCGCTTACCCAGCACGGTCTTCGGCCCGAACCGGGCGCGCAATTGCCTGATCTCTTCCGCCACCCTGCTCCACTGCGCCTTCTCCGAGGCGAGCAAGTCCTTGAGGCTCTTGCGCTCCGAGCGCAGCTCCTTGTCCTCGTGCCTGATCTGCATTTCCTCAAGTCGGCGCAGGTTGCGCAGCCGCATATTGAGGACCGCGTCCGCCTGCACGTCGGAAAGCCTGAATGTTTTCATCAGGACCGGCTTCGGCTCATCCTCGCTGCGGATGATCCTGATCACACGGTCGAGATTAAGATAGGCGACAAGGTAGCCGCCAAGCACTTCCAGGCGATGATCGATCTGATTGAGACGGAACCTCGATCGCCGCACCAGCACTTCACGGCGATGAGCGAGCCACTCCGTGAGTGCTTCAGCAAGCCCCACGACCTTCGGGATGCGCCCTCTTATGAGGACGTTCATGTTGAGCGGAATGCGGCTCTCAAGCTCGGTTAGCTTGAACAGCGATTCCATCAGCAGCGCGGCATCGACGGTGCGCGAGCGAGGCTCGATCACGAGCCTGATGTCCTCGGCGGATTCGTCGCGCGCATCGGCTACCAGCGGAAGCTTCTTCTCGTTGATGAGCTCGGCCAGCCGTTCAACAAGCCGGCCCTTCTGTACCAGCCATGGAATCTCGGTAACGATGATCAGATAAGTCCCGCGGCCGGTATCCTCCTTGTGCCAGCGCGCCCGCACCCGAAACGAGCCGCGGCCGCTGGAATAGGCCTCGGCGATCAACTCGGGCGGATCGACGATCACCCCGCCGGTGGGAAAGTCGGGACCCGGCACGTATTTCAAGAGCGTGCGGCTTCTGGCGTTGGGCGTCGCTATGAGGTGAAGGGCGGCATCGCAGAGCTCGGCCGCATTGTGCGGCGGTATCGAGGTGGCCATGCCCACGGCGATACCCTGGGAGCCATTCGCCAGCAGGTTGGGAAACGCGCCCGGCAGGACGACGGGCTCGTTCTCGGAGCCGTCGTACGTGGGCTTGAAGTCGATTGCGTCCTCGTCGATACCGGCGAGCAGGAGCTGCGCAATATCGGTCAGGCGCGCCTCGGTGTAGCGCATGGCGGCCGGATTGTCGCCGTCCACGTTGCCGAAATTGCCCTGTCCGTCGATCAGCGGGTAGCGCTGCGCGAACTCCTGGGTGAGCCGCACAAGCGCATCATAGACGGCCTGGTCGCCATGCGGATGGAACTTGCCGATCACATCGCCTACGACGCGCGCGCACTTCTTGAAAGCGGCGCCAGGGTCGAGGCGCAGCTGCTGCATGGCATAGAGCAGCCGACGATGTACGGGTTTGAGCCCGTCGCGCGCATCGGGCAGCGCGCGGTTGACGATAGTCGAAAGCGCATAGGCAAGATAACGCTCTTCGAGCGCCTCGTGCAGCGCGATCTCCTCCGCGCCGTGATCCCGAGGGGGAATCAGCTGCTGGCCCATGCCACCGGGTTAATGCCAAAGCGCTTGGCCAACAAGCCCTCGCGATCAGCAGAGTGAGAGAGGCGCCGCTACGTCGCGAGGCCTCCGCGTCCGTTGCGCTATGGGGCGCGCCGGATTGCTGCGATGAAGCTCGTGCGCGCGTCGGCCAGCTTGAGCCCGCGTGGATCCAGCACATAACGCGTGAGGAAAAAGCCGGTGAGCGCAAATCCGGCGAGGATATCATCATCCGATGCGCCCTCGGGGCAGGGCTCGAGCAGGAATGCGGGCAAGGCCAGCAGCCTGTCCTTCCAGGGCTCCCCGGCCTGTCGCGATACGGCCCGTCCCGATCTCGGCGAGACATAGGCAAGATCGAGATGCGCGCCGCTTGCCGCGCAGCTCGCGAGATCAAGCCCAAAACCAAGCTCGGACAGAAGCTGCAGCTCGAACCGCACCAAGCCTGTTGCGGCGGGACGGGAATGGGGCAGCAGCTCGAGCAGATCGGCGAGCGCAGTATGAAGCCTGGGATGCGGATCCCGTTCCGGCAACAGCCGGCAGAGCGCGGCAAGATGGGTAAGCCCGTAAAGCGCATGCGGGATCGCAAGCAAGGATGCCGCGCGCGCATCGAGGGCCTCGACGCTATAGTGACCCAGATGCTCGTCCAGGCGCGCCTGCCATACGACACTGACGCGATTGCCGGGTTGCAGCACCGGCCGCAGCCGCGAGCCCGTCCCTCCCCGCACCAGGCCAAGATGACGGCCGTGATCACGGGTCATCAGCTCAAGGACGGCGTTGGCCTCCCCATGACGCTTGCGTCCAAGAACAATGCCCTCATCGGCCCATTGCATTCCTCATTCCCTGGGAAATTCGAGACCCATGGCGCGATAGCGGTCGCGCTCCTCGCTCCAGCGTTCCCGCACCTTGACAAACAATGAGAGGTGCACGCTCGTCTCAACCATCTCGGCAATCTCTCTGCGGGCATCCGAGCCGATTGCCTTGATGGTGCGGCCGCCCTTTCCAAGCACGATCTTTCGCTGACTGTCACGCTGCACGTAGATCGTCTGCTCGATCCGGACTGAGCCGTCCTTGAGTCGTTGCCACTGCTCAGTCTCCACTGTCGATTGATATGGCAATTCCTGATGGAGCCGCAAATAGAGCTTCTCGCGGGTGATCTCGGCAGCAAGCTGGCGCAGGGGCGCGTCGGTGATCTGGTCCTCCGGATAATGCCAGGGTCCAGCGGATGCCTGGCTCGCCAGCCAATCCCTGACGTCCGCGACACCGTCACCCGTCAGTGCCGAAACCATGAAAGTCGCGGTGAATCGAATTGATCGATTGGCCTCACGGGCGAGCTGCAAAAGCGCAGGCTTCTCCACAAGGTCTATCTTGTTGATCAGCAGAATGGTCGGTCGCGCAAGCTCAGCAAGCCTCGCCAGCACAGCTTCGGTCTCGGCATCGAGGCCCTGCCGCGCGTCAACGATCATTCCGACCACGTCGGCATCGGCAGCACCGGCCCAGGCGCTTGTCACCATGGCGCGATCGAGCCGGCGCCTGGGAGCAAAGATGCCCGGCGTATCAACGAACACGAGCTGAGCGCGGCCAACCGTCGCAATGCCGCGCAACGGCGAGCGCGTGGTCTGCACTTTGTGCGACACAATCGCGACCTTGCTGCCGACCAGCGCGTTCACCAGGGTGGATTTGCCGACATTCGGCGCGCCGATCAGGGCAATAAAGCTGCAGCGGCACGTATCTTCGGCACCGCAAAAGGCCTCCTGCCCGCGCGCGGAGCGTGCGAGTGGCGGCAGCGGAGGCGGCTTGGGTTCAGGCTCGATGCGGCGCAACCTCCTGCCCTGGCGAGGAGGATGCTTCATCTCACCCATCGATGCGATCCAGCTCGACCCCGGCATGGCTGAGCATCGCTGCTGCGGCCGCCTGCTCGGCAGCGCGCTTGGAACGGCCGAAGCCTTCCGCCGGCATCAGGTCCGGCAGCTCCACCATGACGCGAAACTCGGGATCATGATCAGGGCCGGTACGCGCGACCTCGCGGTAGGCAGGGGTTGGCAGGCCACGCGCCTGCGCCCATTCCTGCAACGCGGTCTTGGAATCCCGCAGCGGCCGCGCCGGCGCTCGCATCCGCGCGCTCCAGAGCCGCTCGATGAGCGCGGAAGCCGCCGGGTAGCCGCCATCCACAAAGATCGCGCCGATCAACGCCTCACAGACATCCGCGAGGATGGCGGTTCTGCTGCGCCCCCCGGCATTGGCTTCCGATGTGCCAAGCCGGATCACACCGCCAAGCTCAATCGCGCGTGCCACGTCCGCACATGCCTCCTTGCGCACGAGGTCCGCCAGGCGGCGCGACAGCTCTCCTTCGTCTGCCCTGGGGAAGGCACGAAACAACATGTCGGAAACAACGAGACCAAGCACATGATCGCCGAGGAACTCCAGGCGCTGGTAGGAGGCGGCACGGTTACGCGCACCGGTCAGCGCGGAAATATGCGTCAGTGCCTGCTCGAGCACGGCCGCGTCGCGGAAGCGATAACCAATGCGCTGCTCGAACGCGCCGGCGACGCCGCGATCGCTCTCCCTTGCCGCGCACACGCGGCTTCGGGCAGCACGCTTGGAACCAGCAGGCTTGTCGCCGATCGCGGGATTGGACGATTGATCAGATCGGGGTTCTTCTTTTTGCCTGCGGCTCATCGCACGATCGTGAACAGCCGGCCCCAGCGAACCGACCATGGCCAGCGCCATACCATCCAGGCATGCTCATCTTCGCGAATCGAGAAAAAGATCACCTGGGCGCGACCAATGATATTGTCGAACGGCACGTATCCGACACCCTCGCGCTGCGGCGGAACCCGGCTGTCGGTGGAATTGTCGCGGTTGTCACCCATCATGAAATAGTGCCCTTCGGGCACGGTATAGACGCCCGTGTCGTCGTGAGGTCCGTTGTCATAGAGATCGAGCGTCGTATAGCTCACGCCATTGGGCAGCGTCTCCCGCCAGCGCTTGACCCGCGTGCTGCCGAACCCTCCTTCGGTATCGACAAAGTCCTCGACCCGTTCGCGCTTGACCGGCTGCCCGTTGATATGCAGCACGCCACCGATCATCTGGATGCGGTCGCCGGGCAGGCCAATGACGCGCTTGATGTAGTCAACCGAATCGTCCCGCGGCAGCCGGAAGACGACCACATCGCCGCGCTGCGGCAGCGACGACCAGACGCGGCCAGAGAACAGGAACAAGGGCGGCGAGAACGGCAGGGAATAGTGACTGTAGCCATACGAGTATTTCGATACGAACAAATAGTCGCCGACCAGAAGCGTCGCCTTCATCGAGCCGGACGGAATGTTGAACGGCTGAAACAGAAACGTGCGGATGACGACGGCAATAATGAGCGCATGAAAGATGACGCGCCCGGTTTCGACAATGCCGCCCTGTTGCGGCGTGCTTGTCGCAGCGCTTCCCTTGTCCCGCTCCGGCCCCGGCGCGTCCGGCTTTCTGCCTGGTCTGGCTCCTGACGTCACGCTCATCGGCCTCTGCCCGTCAGATTCATGCTGCGCGCCGTTCTAGCCGCTGTGCCGCCGGTGCGCAACGAACGGGGGGTAAATTCACCGGCCGGCCCTATCCGGATTCCGGCACCGGATTGGGGCATCATTTCAAGCTGTTAACAGCGACCTGCCGTCGCAGGTCAGTTTCATTGCTCCCCATGCGGCGTATGATCGCCCAAGCGGACCGCACTGATGACGACCATCGCCTGCGCCAGCGGCCCCTCATCCGTAATCGTCACGTCGATGCGCGCCTCGTAGCCGGGCGGCGTCATCGATTGCAGCCGGACGAGGGCACCACCCGTGAGCTTCATGGTGGGCCGCCCGGACGGCAGGTTGACCACCCCCATGTCGCGCCAGAACACGCCTGCCCGCAGCCCCGTGCCTAGCGCCTTGGCGCACGCTTCCTTGGCGGCGAACCGTTTCGCGTATGTCTCGCATCGCCTCGTCCGGGCGTCTGCCGTCGTCCGCTCGGTGCTGGTGAAGATGCGTGCCAGAAATCGCTCCCCATGCCGGTCGATGGTCCGTGCAATGCGCCGCACGTCAATGAGATCGGACCCGACTCCGAGGATCATGCGCGCCCCCGATCCATTGCGGCGCGCATCCTTTTCACGACCGCGGCGAGGCCCTCATAGATGGCCTCGCCGATGAGAAAATGGCCGATGTTGAGCTCGACGATCTCGGGCAGCGCGGCAATGGCTTCTGCAGTTTCGAAATTGAGCCCATGACCGGCGTGCACTTCGAGGCCGGTTCGCCGCGCAAGCTGTGCCGCTTCCCGGATGCGCAGCCAGTGCGCGTGGGCCTCGTCCGTCCGTCGGTCGGCAAGGGCGTCGCACCAGGCTCCGGTATGGATCTCGACCACCGGCGCCCCCAGGCGAGCGGCTGCCTCGATCTGCGCCGGCTCGGCGGCAATGAACAGCGAGACGCGAATCCCCGCGCGGCTGAGCACGGCGATGCCGGGGGCAAGCGCGGCCTCCTGTCCGGCAGCGTCGAGCCCGCCCTCCGTCGTGCGCTCCTGCCGCCGTTCCGGCACCAGGCAGGCCGCATGCGGTTGCGTCGCAACCGCGATCCGAATCATTTCCTCAGTCGCCGCCATCTCCAGATTGAGCGGGCGCGTGATCTCCGCCTTCAGCCGAGCGATGTCCTCGTCGCGAATATGGCGGCGGTCCTCGCGCAGATGGGCCGTGATGCCGTCGGCGCCGGCCGCAATCGCAATCTTTGCGGCTTCGACGGGATCGGGGTGGCTGCCGCCGCGCGCGTTGCGCACGGTCGCCACATGATCCACGTTGACGCCGAGGCGGAGCATGGAGGAATGAAGCTCAGGCCGCTGACATGATCCAGCTCTAGGACATTCACGTCACACGACGAACAACCCTTGTCGATGGCCGCAAACGCCGCAGCGCCTCCCGGGATTCGGGTCGCGGATCATGTCTGCCAGAGGCGAAGAAATCTTCAGGCAAAGAGACCAGAAGCCAAAAGGCCCGTTCCATTTCGCCCGATTTCTCGTGCGGCTCTCGTCTGCGATTTTCATCAGTTGAGCTCATGCATTCACCCGCTCGGCGCCTGCCACCACATCCTTCGCCCGCAGCTGCGCGATGATGGAGTTGAGGTGCTTGATGTCGAACACTTCGAGATCGATGGTCACCGAAGTGAAATCCGGGGCGGAGCGCTCCATGTGGATGTTATCGATGTTGCCGTCGTGCTCGGCGATCACCTGCGTGACCTGCGCCAGCGAGCCCGGCTCGTTGACGGTCTGCAGCACAATGCGGGCGGGAAAGCGCCGAGGATTGCGCTCGTCGACGTCCCAGCGCAGGTCGAGCCAGCGTTCCGGCCTGTCCTCGAAATCCTTCAGCGCCGATGACTGGATCGGATAGATGGTGATGCCTTCGCCGGGGGTGAGGATACCGACAATACGGTCTCCCGGCACGGCGCCGCCATTGGGCGCAAACCGTACCGGCAGATCCGAGTCGATGCCGCGGATCGGAATGGCGGCGCCCGCCTCGCCCGGCAGCTTGGCCTTTACCGACTTGGCGCGCTTGAGCCCGAACCAGCCGCTCTCAGCCTTGGGCTGCTGCGCGATGACCGCCGCGCGCTCCTCCTTGTAATCGGGATACATGGCGCGCACGACATCGGCGGCGCGCATCTCGCCTCGCCCGACCGCCGACATGACCTCCTCGATCGAGGCGCGGGCGAGCCGCGCCAGCGCGCCCTGGAGCTTCTCGTCCGAATAGGAGATCTTGGCCCGCTGGCACAGCCGCTCGACAATGCGGCGCCCAAGCCCGGCATACTGGTGACGAACCGCAACCCGTGTCGCTCGTCGGATCGCGGCGCGCGCCTTGCCGGTAAGGACGAGCGACTCCCAGGCCGCCGGCGGCGCTTTCTGCGCTTTCGAGGTGATGATCTCGACCTCATCGCCGTTGACGAGCTCCGACACCAGCGGTGCGACCTTGCCGTTGATCTTGCAGCCGACGGCCATGTTGCCCACCCCGGTGTGCACGGCATAGGCGAAATCGATGGCATTGGCCCCGCGCGGCAAGGCGATCAGCTTGCCCTTCGGGGTGAAGCAGAACACCTGGTCGTGAAACAGCTCGAGCTTGGTGTGCTCGAGAAACTCCTCGGGGCTGGAACCTTCGGCGAGCAGCTCGATAGTGCGGCGCAGCCAGGCATAGGCGCTCGATTCGCGCGAGAGCATCTCGGTGGGCGAGCCGATCCCGTCCTTATAGAGCGCGTGCGCCGCGATCCCGTACTCGGCGATGTCGTCCATCTCGCGGGTGCGGATCTGAAGCTCGACCCGCTGCTGGCTGGGGCCGATCACGGTTGTATGGATCGACCGGTAGTCGTTCTGCTTGGGGTTCGAGACGTAGTCCTTGAACCTGCCCGGCACCACCCGCCAGGTGGTATGCACAATGCCGAGCGCCTCATAGCATTGTGGCAGCGTGTTCACGATCACCCGAAAGCCGAATATGTCGGAAAGCTGCTCGAAGCCGAGCGATTTGCGCTCCATCTTGCGCCAGACGGAATAGGCAAGTTTGCGCCGTCCGGTGACTTCCGCCTCGATGCCGCGGTCCGAGAGCTTTCCTTTGAGCTGCCGTTCAATATCGGCGACCAGCCCGACGTTCTTGCTCTCAAGCGCGTCAAGCCGCTCGCTCACGACGGCAAAGGCTTCGGGATTGAGCTCGCGGAACGCCAGGTTCTCGAGCTCCTCGCGCATTTCGTGCATGCCCATCCGGCCGGCAAGCGGGGCGTAGATATCGAGCGTCTCCTGCGCGCTGCGCCGGCGTGGCTCGTGCGGCATGTGCGAGAGCGTGCGCATGTTGTGCAGGCGATCGGCGAGCTTGATCAGCAGAACCCGCACATCCTCTGCGATTGCCAGCAACAGACGACGGAGATTCTCCGCCTGCTTGGCTTCCTTGGTAACGAGGTCGAGTTTCTTGAGCTTGGTGAGCCCCTCAACCAGCGCGCCGATATCGCGGCCGAACATCTGATCGATCTCGGCGCGCGTGGCGGCCGTATCCTCGATCGTATCGTGCAGCAGGGCAGCGGCGATTGTGGCGTCGTCAAGCTTGAGGTCGGTCAGGATGGCGGCCACTTCGAGAGGGTGGGAAAAATAGGGATCGCCCGAGGCGCGCTTCTGCTCGCCGTGAGCGCGCATCGCATAGACATACGCCCGGTTGAGAAGGGGCTCGCTGGTCGCCGGATTATAGCGTTTGACGCGCTCGATCAGATCATATTGCCGCATCATTGAGGGCTTGAGCTGCGGCGGGGTTTTCGACGCTATATCAATTACCTGCGATACAAAATCAATGCTTCGCCCGAACGGGGCGCGGGCCCGGGACTGGTTCTGCATGCGGGGCAGATCGGTCGAGGAGCGAGCCATGAATGGACCTCGGGACCGGCATGAATGGCGGCCCCTTTTGACCCGACAATATCATGGCAACCGTTAACGCCTACAAGGCCGGGCTCGATTGGCCCGATGCGAGCCGCGCGTCATCGGCGGCGGTTGACGAGCCTCTTCGACAGCCGAGGCGATGTAGGGGCGAGGCATGCCTCGCCCCTACGACGCATGTGTAAAACCTCGGCCTTCTCGGCGGAGGCCCCCCGGCGCTGCCGGTGCGCTTATTCTTCCTCCTCAGCCTGCTCCTCGGGAGGCGTGAGGCCTTCCAGGCCCTTGAGAAACTCTTCCTCGGTCATGCGATCCCCGGTGACCTCGGTATCGTCGGCATCGACCGCTCCTCCGGCAGCGGCTATGGCGGGCGCCACCTCGGGCTCCGGCTCGTCCACCTCGACATATTTCTGCAGCGAATGGACAAGCTCCTCCTTGAGATCGTCCGGCGAGATGCTTTTTTCGGCGATCTCCCGTAGTGCGACAACCGGGTTCTTGTCGTTGTCGCGATCGACCGTGATCTGCGCTCCGGACGAGATCATGCGCGCGCGGTGACTCGCCAGCAGCACCAGATCGAACCTGTTCTCGACCTTGTCGATGCAGTCCTCAACGGTGACGCGGGCCATGGTGTGGTGCTCCTGCAGCCGGCTTGCTGAGAAAACACGCGCTAGGTAGCGACCTTGTCGGCAAAGTGCAAGCTATCTCGCCGCGGCAGCTCCCGGCAGTGTTCCCAGATGCCGGCAAATTCCCCTTGGCCTTGCGGCATCTCTCTGTTAGGCAAGCCGCAGGGAACCTGCCGCGCCTTATTGCCTTGGACTGGTTGTGACGGCGAGCGTGCAGCCGCAATTGTGCGGGACACTGGTCCCTCAATAGCGAGGAATACCCTGTTCTCCGGCGGACATGCACCGTTCGGGAATTGATAGAGTCGCAATGCATTGGAGATCGACAGCGTCATGGAGCCGAGAACCGAGAAGATCGCGCTGTTTATTGACGGCGCCAACCTGTATGCCACTGCCAAGGCGCTCGGTTTTGACATCGATTACAAGCGACTGCTGCGCGAGTTCCACTCGCGGGGGTATCTGCTGCGCGCGTTCTATTACACCGCCATCATCGAGGATCAGGAATACTCCTCTATTCGGCCCCTGATCGACTGGCTGGACTACAACGGCTATGCGGTCGTGACCAAGGCAACCAAGGAGTTCGTGGATCAGACCGGACGCCGCAAGGTCAAGGGCAACATGGATATCGAGCTGGCGGTCGATGCCATGGAGCTTGCGGGCTCGATCGATCATATGGTCCTGTTCTCGGGCGACGGCGATTTCCGCTCGCTGGTCGAGGCGATGCAGCGGCGCGGGGTACGGGTGACGGTCGTCTCGACCATCTCCACGCAGCCTCCGATGGTGGCTGACGAGTTGCGGCGACAGGCCGACGTGTTCCTCGATATCGTTGAGCTGCAGCCGAAGATCGGGCGCGACCCGGCCGAGCGGCCGCCGCGGGAGGCACGCGAGCCACGCGAGCGGCATACCCCGCAGTTTCTTCAGCGTTCCTCCGCGCCGCAGCGGGCCGGAGCCGGAGCTGCGCTGGACGACGACGATTTTGATGATTGAGCCTCGTGATTGCGCCTTCGCCAGGCAAGCCCGGCCGCGACTGCCCACTTTGCCCGCGTCTTAAGGCTTTCCGGGATGATTGGCGCGCCCGCGAGCCGGGCTGGTTCAACGCTCCGGTCCCCTCGTTCGGGCCGGTCTCCGCCCGGCTCCTGATCGTGGGGCTAGCGCCCGGGTTGCGGGGCGCCAATCGCACCGGGCGGCCGTTCACCGGCGACTACGCGGGCGACCTTCTCTACCACACCCTCAAGCAGTTCGGTTTTGCCGATGGCTCCTATGCTGCGCGGCCAGACGACGGGCTGGTGCTGGTCGACGCGCGCATCACCAACGCGGTGCGCTGTGTGCCGCCCGAAAACAAGCCGATCCCGATCGAGATCAGGACCTGCCGCGCGTTCCTGCAATCAACCATCGCCGAGATGCCCAATCTTCGCGCCATCGTGACGCTCGGGCGCATCGCGCACGACAGCACCATCCTGGCGCTCGATCGGCGTCCCTCGGCCGCACCCTTCGGGCATGGCAAGTGGCACGAGGTGGGGACATTGCGCATCTTCGTGAGCTATCATTGCTCGCGCTACAACACGAGCACGGGCGTGCTGACGCCGGACATGTTCCGCACCGTGTTCGCGCGGGTCCGCGACTATCTCGACGCCCGCAGCCAGTCGGCGACCTCCTCGGCGCTCCTGTCCGGAGGGAATACTGGATAGAACACCTTGCTGATCACGCCGGCATCAATGACGAGCGCCATGCGCTTGAGCAGCGTCATGCCCGCGACGACGAACGTCGGAAGCTTGAGCGCGCGGGCGAGCGCAAGATCGCGATCCGATAGCACCGGAAACGGCAGATGCAGCCGCTGGACGGCCTCGCTCTGATAGGCGGTATCCTGTGTCGAGAGGCCATAGATGCGCGCCACGCGCAGCCGCCTGAGCTCGACGAAATGATCGCGGAACGAGCATGACTGGGGCGTGCACCCGCGCGCGCCCGGAATGGCATCCCAGCCCGCAGGCGGCTCCTGCCCGGGCACGCCGGTGCGCGGATAGATGTAGACAACGGTCCGGCCGCTCAGCGCCGAGAGGTCGATGGTCGATCCGTCGGTCGCCGCAAGCGGTATCGAGGGCACCCGCATACCCGCGAGATGCCGCGCTGCGCCGTCGTCCTGCGGGACTGGAAGCCCGCCAGGCAGGATATTGGGGTCATGTGCCGCGGTCATTTGCCGTCCCCGTGCTGTGCGGTTCAAGCTGGTAGGAGATGAATTCGAGCAGCGAGCCATCGGGATCACGGAAGTAGACGCTGGTACCGGCGCCTTTCGCCCCAAAACGCTGCATCGGCCCGGCATGAATGGGGACGCGCCAGCGCTCGAGATGGGCAATGGCGTCAACAATGGGCCCATGCCACTCGAAGCACAAATCGCTGTTTCCCGGCTGCACCGGCAGAGTTGCAACCTCGGCGGGGTGCACTCCCGGCCCATGCAGGTTGAGCTGCACGGTGCCGAAACGATAGGCCCAGCCCTGCCCGCGGCGAACGAGCTCGGCGCCAAGCACATCTCGGTAGAAGGCATTCGAGCGTTCCCACTCGGAGACATGCACCACGCAATGATCGAAGGTGACCGGCAGCTCCATTCACGGCCTCCACTCAGCCTTTGGCGCGCAGCAGCCTGCCACGCTCGCGCTCCCAACTGCGTTTCTTCTCGGTCTCGCGCTTGTCGTGCAGTTTCTTGCCGCGCGCGAGCGCCAGCTCCAGCTTGGCGCGGCCCTTCTCGTTGAAATAGAGCTTCAAGGGCACGAGCGTCATGCCTTCACGCTCGACCGCCCCGATGAGCTTGTTGATCTGACGGCGGTGAAGCAGAAGCTTGCGCACCCGCTTGGGAGCATGATTGAAGCGCCCAGCCTGCAGATATTCCGGGATGTTGGCATTGACGAGCCACACTTCCCCGCCCCGTGAATCGGCATAGGCTTCCGCGATCGTTGCCTTGCCCTGGCGCAGCGATTTCACCTCCGTGCCGGTGAGCGCGATACCGGCCTCGAAAGTCTCGCCGATCTCGTAATTGAACCGCGCCCTGCGGTTGTGCGCGACAACGCGCGCATTGCCATTCGCCTTCGCTGCCATGCCCGACTTTCCTAGTGCTGCTGGCAGACCCGGGTATTCGTCAGCCCGTTGTTCCCTGACGGGACTTCAGGATGTCGCGAATCTCGGCAAGGAGCAGCTCCTGCTTGCTCGGCGCCGGCGTTTTCTCGGCTTGTGCGCGCAGCAACTGGTTCATCAGCTTGACGACGCCAAACAGCACCAAGGCGATGATGATGAAGTTGATCAGGACGGTAATAAAATTCCCCCAGCCAAGAACGGCACCCTGCTTCTTGGCTTCGACAAGGGAATCCGCCGTAACCTTGGACGACAGTGGGACGAAATGATTGGAGAAATCGATGCCGCCGGTAACGGCGCCGATGATCGGATTGAGGATGTCCCCAACAAGCGAGTTCACGATCGCTCCGAAGGCTGCGCCAATGATCACGCCGATTGCGAGATCGACCGCATTTCCACGCAGCGCAAATTTCTTGAATTCCTCGAGCATGATTGCCTCCCTGGAGTGTGCGCCTGCTCTCGAGCCCTGGGCGGTCGGGCGCGGCGGCGCCCGCCGCGCTCCTTGTTTCGCCCAGAGACGGCGCCTGGAGCCGCGCGGATGGATCACGCGGCCGGCACTCGCGCGGCCCTGCTCCTGCCTCCGCGATCCGCCGTTAGTTGATCAAGCCGGCGTGAACCATCGCCTCGCGCACCGCGGCCCTGGTCTTCTCGGCAACGGGCACCATGGGCAATCGGAGCGTGTCGGAGCATTTTCCCAGAACCGACAGCGCATATTTCACCGGCGCCGGGCTGGTCTCCAGGAACAGGGCGGTGTGCAGCGGCATCAACTTGTCCTGAATCTTCAGAGCCGCTGCGTATTCCCCGTTCTGACAGGCGTCCTGAAACTCGGCGCACAGGCGCGGCGCCACATTGGAGGTCACGGATATGCAGCCGTGGCCGCCATGGGCCATGAAGCCAAGCGCGCTTGCGTCCTCGCCTGAGAGCTGGTTGAACCCGGCGCCCATCGCCGCGCGTTGCTGAGAGACGCGCACGACATTGGCAGTGGCATCCTTCACGCCCGCGATGTGCTCAAGCTCGAACAGCCGTGCCATGGTCTCGACCGACATGTCGATCACGGAGCGGGGCGGGATATTGTAGATGATGATCGGAATGCCGACCGCGTCGTTGATCGCCTTGAAGTGCCGATAGAGCCCTTCCTGGGTGGGCTTGTTGTAGTAAGGCGTCACCACCAGGACCGCAGAGGCGCCGCACTCCTGGGCGTGCCGGGCAAGCTCGACGGCCTCGCTGGTGGAGTTCGAGCCGGCGCCCGCGATCACCGGCACCCGCCCTTTCACCTGCTCGACGCACCATTCCACCACCTGGCGGTGCTCCTCGTGCGAGAGCGTCGGGCTCTCTCCGGTGGTCCCGACTGGTACCAGCCCGTCGGTACCTTCGGCGATTTGCCAATCGACCAGGCTGCGAAATGCCTTCTCGTCCACGGATCCATTGGCAAAAGGAGTAACGAGCGCGGTGAACGAGCCTCGAAAGCTCGTCTTGGCTGTCATGATACGATCCTCTGACTGGCTCCGGCTCGAGCGGAGCCCCTCGCGCATTGTTAGCCCGAACAACCCCGGCAAGAAAGCCCCAAGCTCGCTTCTCCGCCCCCTTTTTGCCGTGGTCGGGGTTGATGCTGGCGCACCGGATCGTTAGTTCTTCGTCAATCATATCAATCTCATAACCAGCGTGGACGGGGCACGGACCACAGCCGGGGACGGCGCTTTGATCGATCGATCGCCCACACGAACCTTGGCGGCCATGTTGGCCGCGGTTGCGTTGCTTCCGGTGCTTGCCGCGCGCGCCGGCCCGCCCGTGCCGTTGCCAAAGCCTCGGCCGGAAACGACCGCCGATCAGGCTCGGCCCGGCCCCACGCATACCCAGCCGCCGCGGAGTGCTGGCCCGGCTTCGCCCCGGTTTGCAGTTGCCACCACGAATGCGACGCCGCCCGCGGATCTCGCAGCGGTCAAGGAGGCCATCGCAGCCGCTCGCAAGGGCAATGTCTCCTATGCCGGCGAGCTGCAACAGACGATCACCGATCCGCTTGCCCGCAAGCTGGTCGAATGGATGATCCTGCGCAGCGAGGACAACGAAAGCATCGAGCTGGGCCGTTACATCGCGTTCATCTCCGAAAATCCCACCTGGCCGGCCATTGGGCTGCTGCGCCGTCGTGCCGAGGCCGTTTTATGGTCGGAGCGGCCGGATCCGGCAGCCGTTCGCGGCTTCTTCGCAAAGCATGGACCGACAAGCGCGAAGGGCAAGTTCGCCCTCGCGCGCACGCTCCTGCTGCAAGGTGACCGTGCAGGCGCGCAGAGGCTCGTCCGCGATGCCTGGCGCAACGATGCCTTCGGCAGTGACCTGGAAGGCCCGGCGCTCGACGTGTTCAACGACCTTGTCCTGCCTGCCGACCACAAGGCGCGCATGGACATGCGTTTTTATGCCGAGGATGCCGACGGCGCCTTGCGCGCGGCCAATCGGGCGGGAGGCGATGCCCCCGCGCTCGCCAAGGCGCGCATCGCCGTTCTCAGGAAGGCGAGCAACGCCAAGGCGCTGCTTGACGCGTTGCCTGCGGAGAGCCGCCGCGATGTCGGGTGCGTTTTCAGCCGTGTCCAGTTGCTCCGCCGCACCGAGAAGGCAGCGGAGGCCGCCGAGCTGATCCTGTCCGTTCCCAACGACCCCGCTCAGACTGTCGACCCTGACCAGTGGTGGGTGGAGCGGCGCCTCGTGGTGCGCAAGCTCATCGACGCCGGCGACGCGAAGAAGGCGTACCGGATCGCCCGCGATGCCGCCACGCCGGTCAGAGAAAATTATCGCGTCGATCAGCAGTTCACGGCCGGCTGGATTGCGCTGCGGTTTCTCAATGATCCCGCGACCGCGCTAGCCCACTTTGCCCGAATCTCCGAGCGCACCAGCAATCCCATCGCGCTCGCCCGCTCCGGCTATTGGCAAGGCCGCGCGGCGGAGGCGCTGGGCCGCAAGGACGAGGCGCGTGGCCATTTCGAGGCGGCGGCCCAATATTCGACCGCCTACTATGGCCAGATTGCGCGCGCGCGGCTCGGCCACAAGGACATCGTCCTGCGCCCCGCCCCGCATGCTCCGCCTGAGCGGCGCGATGAGCTTGGCCGGCTCGAAGTCGTGCGGGCGATCGAGCTTCTCTATGGGGTTGACGAGCGTGATCTGATCGCCGGCGCACTTGCCGACCTCGGCGAGCGATCATCCGACGTCGTCGCGCTTGCCGCCATTGCAGAGGTTGCGGCCCAGCACAAGGATGGACGCGCCATGGCGCTCCTCGGCAAGGCGGCGCTCGGGCGCGGGCTTGCGCTTGAGCACTACGCCTTTCCCACCGTTGGCATTCCCGATTACCGGCCGATCGGGCCGCAGGTCGAGCCCGCCGTGGTGTACGCCATCGCCCGCCAGGAGAGCACGTTCAATCCCAAGACGTTGTCGGCCGCCCGCGCCATGGGACTGATGCAGGTCACCCCGGCTGCCGGCCGCTACGTCACCGGCAAATTCCACGCCCCCTACGACGAAAAGCGCATCATGAGCGATCAGTCCTACAACGTGCAGCTGGGGGCGGCAGAGCTCGGCGACCTGCTCGCGGACTACCACGGCTCATACATCCTGGCCTTTGTCGGCTACAACGCCGGGCGGGGGCGGGTGAAGGACTGGATCGCCAAGCATGGCGATCCCCGCGATCCCAAGGTCGACCCGATCGATTGGGTCGAG
>Ga0306920_100002331_pt1 | contig 24023 bp, 26 predicted proteins | sample flu12Cox44000170_FD_204666 | JGI IMG/M metagenome (GOLD analysis project Ga0306920, IMG submission 204666) | Lab enrichment of tropical soil microbial communities from Luquillo Experimental Forest, Puerto Rico - flux4day.12C.oxic.44.000.170 (v2)... | ecosystem: Environmental > Terrestrial >...
GCGCTGGGCGCCCGCAAGCCGGCGAGCGTGCGGGCCGTCCCTCGCACGCCGATCGGCCTGAGCGCGACCCGGTCTTGCGTGCCAAATATATTAAGGGGCGACTCGATGGGAGCGCCCGCCGCGAGCAAGAGCCGGACCCCAATTCGCCGTTTGCCAAGCTCGCGACGCTCAAGGAGCAACTGGAGGCAGGCAGCAAGGAGCCGCGCTGAGTGCGCGCCCTACGATTGGATCGACAGCGTATCGACAAATGGTTGTGGCATGCGCGCATCGTGCGCACGCGGTCCGCGGCGGCGGCGCTTGCGGCGTCGGGACACGTGCGGATCAATGGCCATCGCATCGATGCTCCAAGCAGCCCCGTGCGCGCCGGGGATGTCGTGACAGTCGCCCTCGACCGCGCGGTGCGTGTGCTCCGGGTGCGGGACTTTTCAGAGCGCCGCGGATCGGCCGACGAGGCCCGCAGGCTCTGCGAAGCTCTCCATCCGTGCACCTGCCGCGACAGCGTGCCGAATTAGCCGCTGCGCAATGGACCGGGAGGGCGAGTATTGCCTCACCCCGGTGCATGCGCTACTCACCGCGCGCCCGGAGGGTTGCGAATGACCTACGTCGTTGTCGAAAGTTGCATTAAATGCAAGTACATGGATTGCGTCGAGGTTTGCCCTGTCGACTGCTTCTATGAGGGCGAGAACATGCTCGTAATTCACCCTGATGAGTGCATCGACTGCGGGGTCTGCGAGCCTGAGTGCCCCATCGAGGCGATCAAGCCGGACACGGAGCCTGGGCTTGAGACCTTCCTCAAGCTCAACGCGGACTTTGCGAAAATATGGCCGAACATCACCGCGAAGAAGGAGGCCCCGGCGGATGCCAAGGAGTGGGAGGATGTACCCGACAAGCTGGAAAAGCAGTTTTCTCCCAATCCCGGAACTGGTGACTAGTCACGCGAGTTAACCCTCGATGACGAAATTGTAATATTGAAAGGCGGCAATTTGGTCTTCTGCAACGCGACAACCCTTTGATTTCCGCGAAAAATGTGCTATACATATAAAAAATGAGCAACGCACCGCACCCGAGCCGCTCCCCCATTGGGAGCGTTATTTTTCGGGGCACTCCGAGGAACCCTCAACCAGGGACGTGAGATCCACGCAAAAGCCGTGGCAGGAAAAACGCGCCATCGGTCGAAAAAGACCGCCGCCGTAACCCGGCGAACCAAAAAGGCCTCGGCCGGCACTCGCCGGCGGGCAGCACGGACTCCGCGCGCCGCGCCGCGTCATGCGCCCGCGCCAGCCAAGGCGCCTGCGCGTGCTCGCACGCCGAACCCAACCGTGCGCACGCGCAAGGCGGATGAATCCGTGCATGCCCGCAAGCCGGACGAAGGAGCGACCCCTGGAATGACCAGCAAGAAGGCCACCCAGCGTCACGGATTCAAGACCAGCGAGTTTATAGTCTACCCCTCCCACGGCGTAGGCCAGATCACCGCCATTGAGGAGCAGGAGGTTGCGGGCGCCAAGCTTGAGCTCTTCGTGATCAATTTCGTGAAGGACAAGATGACGTTGCGGGTGCCGATCGCCAAGGTTGCTTCGGTCGGCATGCGCAAGCTGGCGGAAGCGCCGTTGGTCAAGCGCGCGCTCGAAACGCTCAAGGGGCGCGCCCGCATCAAGCGCACCATGTGGTCGCGTCGGGCCCAGGAATACGAAGCCAAGATCAATTCCGGCGACATCGTCGCCATCGCTGAAGTTGTGCGTGACCTGTTCCGCTCGGAAACCCAGCCAGAGCAGTCGTACTCGGAGCGCCAGCTTTACGAGGCTGCTCTTGACCGCCTCGCCCGCGAAATCTCGGCCGTGCAGCGGATTACCGAGACTGAAGCGATCAAGGAGATTGAAGCTGCACTGGCCAAAGGACCCCGCCGCGGGCCGAAGCCCGCCGACGGAGAGAGCGACGGCGAAGGCGAGGACGAGGAAGGAACCACGGTGGAGGAAGCGGCGGCCTGATCCATCTTGCGTCAATGCGATGCTCCGGCACCATGCCGGGCAAGCAGGGCGAGGCGGCATGGCCTCGCCCTTTTTGCTCTCTCGTGAGCCGCGTTGACTGGCCGTAACGTGCTACGAACACTGGGGAAAAGGCCGGAAAATGTCGCGGCTAAGTCATAATTAAGCTCGCTTTGGTAAAACAATACACAGCCGAAAATCGGGGGTAATCGGGGATGGCGGCACTCTTCGAGCGCACCGGCTTGACCGTGGCTGCCTGCATTGGCCTCCTGAGCGTCGCAGGGCTTGTCGGCTTCACGGCAGGTTTCAGTGCACGCGATGGCTTGGGCGCACTGGGGCCGGGCGCACAAGCGGAAATCGGCGGCATCGCCGGGATGTCGGCCTCGGACGCCGTAAGCCTCCGCTTCCCGAGCGATTGGACGGAAACTCCCGCGACGGCCCCCATGGCCTTGGCTTCTTTTGCTTCGGTGGACGCGGGGCCCACCCTCCTTGATCCCCACCCAATCTATTCGGCCGCCGGCGCCGCGGTGGAGGAGCCGGCGCCGCCCGTGCAGGTGGCGTCCGCCAGCGCTGTGATGCCGGCAATGCCCGCCAGGCCTGCCGTTGCCGCACGGCTTATCCAGCGCTTGAATGCCGTGCTCAACGAGCAGCAGATCGCCAGCATCAGGAGACGGCTCAATCTCTCGCCGGAGCAAGAGCGCTATTGGCCTGCGGTTGCGGCTCAGTTGCGAAAGATGGAGTACAAGAAGGATCCGAAATCGCCGCAGGGCACCCGCACCGCGGGGATTGACATGAGCAAGGTCGATGTCGAGGGGCTCAAATCAGCTGGGTTTCCCCTGGTCATGAGCTTCAACGACGAGCAGCGGCGCGAGCTCAAATCGCTTGCTCACCTTCTGGGCCTGGAAGGCGTGATGTCGAGCTTCTGAGCGCAATTCAAATCCACGATTTGACGGGCCCGGTCGCTACGCCGGGCTTTCTGTTGCGTAGCCTCTGCGCTCGGCTACACTTCCGCGCGTGGACAGCTTTGGCATGGCACAACGCGGAGGCCTCTCATGGAGATGAGCGTCACGGCCCCAGGGGCGGGTCGCGAGCAGCGGATCGAGCAATCCGATGCCGGGCGGCCGGCGCGCGGCGTCAACAGCAGCGACCTCGATGCCTGGCTGGAGAAAGTCGAGGCGCTTGGCGAGCTCAAGCGCATTACCGCGCAGGTCGATCCCGATCTCGAGGCGGCGACCATCACCTACCTCGTCGGCGGCGAGCGCAGCCCCGCCCTGTTGTTCGAGAATATCAAAGGCCATCCCGGTCATCGTGCGCTCTACAACATGATCGGCTGCAACCTGTCGCGCTTCTGCCTGATGATCGGCGAACGGCCTGTCGACCATCCGCTCAAGGCGGTGCAAATCCTGCAGCGCAAGCTTGGTCGCAAGATGCCGCCGCGGGAGGTTCCCGCCGAGCAGGCCATCTGCAACCAGAACATCGTGCAAGGCGACGACATCGACATCCGTATTTTTCCCGCACAACGCATGTGGCCGCTCGACGGCGGCATGTATCTCGGAACCGGGGATGCGGTCGTCACCAAGGATCCCGAGACCGGACGAATAAACGTCGGCACTTATCGCATGATGATCAAGGGACCGCGCGAGGTCGGCGTCTACACTTCGCCGGGGAAGGACGCCACCATCGACCGCGAGAAGTGGTGGAAGATGGGCAAGCCGATGCCGATTGCAGCGGCCTACGGCATCGATCCACTGCTGTTCCTGGTGGCAGCGACCAGCCTGCCCAAGACCGAGTGCGAGTACGACTACTATTCCGGCATCAACGGGGCGCCGATCGAAGTATTCACCAGCGATCTCACCGGACTGCCGCTGCCGGCGCGCGCCGAGATCGTGATCGAGGGCTTTCTCTATCCGGACGAGACCTTTGCGGAAGGACCGTTTGGCGAGTTCACCGGCTATTATGGACGCCCGAGCGGCGCCACTCCGTACATGCGGGTGGAGCGCGTCCGCTATCGCGACAATCCGACGCTCACCTGCGCGCTGATGGCGGACGGCGCGGCGAACGAAGCCGGCCTGTTCTGGGCGGCTTTGCGGTCCGCCGGCATCTGGGCCGATCTGGAAAAGCTGGGCGTTCCCGGGATCAAGGGCGTCTGGTCGATACCGGAGGCCGCCGGCTGGGGGATCACGGTCGTCTCCATCAAGCAGATGTATGCCGGGCATGCGGCGCAGGTGATGGCGCTTGCCGCCCAGTGCACGGCCGGAGCCTATTTCGGGAAATACGTGATCGTGGTCGACGAGGATGTCGATCCGACCAACGTCCACCAGGTGCTGTGGGCGATGGCCACGCGTTCGCGTCCGGCGCAGTCAATCGACATTCTGCGCGAGACATGGAGTACCTACCTCGATCCCAGCCTCAACCCCCCCGAGATACGGCCATGGGGATCGAAATGCCTGATCAACGCCTGCATGGACTATCGCTTCATCAAATCGTTCTCGCGGCGCACCAAGCTGTCAAAGGACACCTATGATGCCGTGGTCGCGAGGTGGGCCGAACTCGGGTTGAGCGGCACGCCGCCCGCCATCTCGGTGTTTGAGGATGAGAAGCTGCCGAGCGAGGTTACCTGATTGCGAGCCGGGCAGGGCGGTCCTACGTCGATTCGCTCACGTGAATGGAGATCCCGCTTCGCTGGCGCAACTAAATGGCTGGTCGCCGAAGAGGACAGAAAAGCGGCACTCCTTGTGCGCGCCGACCATGACATCGCTGCCCCCGATCTCCTGTTTATCGAATGCCGTAATGCCCTGTTGAGCAAGGTCCGTCAGCAGGAACTCCAACGGACGGAAGCAGAGGAGGCGCAACGCGCGCTTGAGGAGATCGGGTCAGGAATAACGGTTCTTCCATCGCTCCCGATACTGCGCCAAGCATTCGTGATGGCGCTTGATCTTGCCGAACCGATTTACGATTGCATCTATCTGGCAGCCGCGCTTGCGACGGACCGAAAACTCATCACCGCCAATGTGCGGATTGCTGCGAAGGTTGCGCGCCTGCGCTTCGCGCAAAATCAAATCGCACTACCGACCTGAACCTTGCCGAGTACGACTCGCGCGGCTCTCGTGTCATGACCGCAGCGATTGCGTGCTTCTCTCTAAAGCCGCAAGGCCGCCTCCGGCGGCGTGTACTGCAGCTTGAGCGCGCCTGCCACCGCGCGGTGCGTGACCTTGCCCTCGTAGACATTGAGCCCGTTGCGCAAATGCGGGTCCTCGCCCAGCGCGCGCCGCACCCCCTTGTCGGCGAGCGCCAGCACAAAGGGGAGCGTCACGTTGTTGAGCGCGAAGGTGGAGGTGCGTGCGACCGCACCCGGCATGTTGGTCACGCAATAATGCACGACTTCATCGACGGTGTAGGTTTGCGCCGAGTGCGTTGTTGGACGCGAGGTCGCCGCGCACCCGCCCTGGTCGATGGCGATATCGACAATGACCGAGCCCGGCTTCATGGCCCTGACAGTCTCGGCGCTGATGAGCTTGGGCGCCGTCGCGCCGGGGATGAGCACCGATCCGATCACAAGGTCGGCGCGCCGGCACAGCGTCTCGACGGCGTCGCCGGTGGAGAACACGGTGCGCACACGGGTGCCGAGCTGGTTCGAGATGCGGCGCAGCGCCTCGGGGTTGCGATCGATGACGGTGACGGTCGCACCCATTCCGGCCGCGATCAGCGCGGCGTGACTGCCGGCAACGCCGCCGCCTAGCACCACGACGTCGGCGGGGGGAACGCCGGGAACCCCGCCGAGCAGCACCCCGCGGCCGCCGTTTTCCTTCTCCAGGCAGCGCGCACCCACATGCGGCGCCATGCGCCCGGCCACTTCCGACATCGGTGTGAGCAAGGGCAGCGCGCCTTGCGCGCTCGTCACCGTCTCGTAGGCGATCGCGATGGCGCCCGATGCGATCAGGTCGGCGGTCTGCTCGGGGTCGGCGGCCAGATGCAGGTAGGTGAAAAGCAGCTGCCCGCGCTTGAGCTTCTTGCGCTCCGGCGCGAGCGGCTCCTTGACTTTCACAATCAGCTCGGCGCGCGCGTAGATGTCGTCGGCGGTGGACGCGACCTTCGCCCCCACCGCCTGATAATCCGCATCGGAGAGGCCTGCGCCCACTCCCGCGCTTTGCTCGACAATGACCTCATGACCGTTGGCGGCGAGCTCGCGCACCGCCGAGGGGACCAGCCCGACCCGGTATTCGCTGTCCTTGATTTCCCTGGGCACACCAACGAGCATTATCGTGCTCCCGCAAGCGGCTGCCGGGATCGGAGCCGCAACGTCGATTCCGCCTCGCCTGCCGGATGGTAGCCGACTTGAGAGACAGGAGAAGCCCGTGGACAAGGATCCCTATGCGATCCTGGGGGTAAAGCGAGAGGCGACGGCGGACGAGATTCGCTCGGCCTATCGCCAGCTCGCCAAGAAGCTGCACCCCGATCTCAACCCGGGCGACAAGCAGGCGGAGGAGAAGTTCAAGGAGGTCGCCGCGGCCTATGATCTGCTCGGCGATGCCGAAAAGCGAACGCGGTTCGATAGGGGGGAGATCGATGCATCCGGCGCCGAGCGGCCGCGCGAGCGCTATTATCGCGACTTCCATGCCGCCGATGCGCAGGAGCATCCCTACGGCACCGCCGGCGGCTTTGCGGATTTCATGGAGAACGAGGATATTCTTGCGGACATCCTCGGCCGCGGCCGCGGTGAGGGCCGCACGCGGTTTCGCATCCGCGGAGCGGATGTGCATTACCGCTTGCCGGTCGATTTCCTCGAGGCCGTCAATGGAGCAACCAAGCGCATCACCATGCCCGAGGGCGGAACGCTCGACGTGGTGATACCGGCGGGGACGCGGGACAAGCAGATCCTGCGGTTGCGCGGCAAGGGCGGGGCCGGAGCAAGCGGCGCGCCTTCCGGCGATGCGCTGGTGGAGATCGAGGTCGATCCGCACAAGCTGTTCACGCGTAAGGACGATGATATCCACGTCGAGCTGCCGATCAGCCTGCCGGAGGCGGTGCTCGGCGCCAAGCTCGACGTCCCCACGCCCACCGGCTCCGTGCGTATGACCGTGCCGAAGGGGACGAACACCGGACGGGTGCTGCGCCTGCGAGGCAAGGGCGTCGCGCGCAAGGACGGCAGCCGGGGCGATGAATACGTCACGCTCAAGATCGTGCTGCCGGAGCCGCTCGACCCGGAGATCGAGGAATTTGCCCGCCGCTGGCAGGCCGGACAGAAGCATGATCCCCGTCGGGGACTGGAGGCTTGAATGATCTCCATGCAGGAATTCCTGGTACGGACTCGCCTCGATCACAGCTCGCTGGAAGCCTGGATCGCCGCCGGATGGCTGATCCCGCCGCAGACCGACCCCGAGCTTGCGTTCTCGGACGTCGATCTCGCCCGCGCGCAGCTCATCCGCGATCTGCGCGAGGACCTCGGCGTGAACGATGACGGCATCTCGGTGGTTCTTCACCTCATCGATCAGCTGCACGGATTGCGCCGGAGCATGCAGGAGTTGCTTGCGGCCATGCGCGCGGGCAAGCCGGACAGCGGCGAGTAGCTGTTGCGGCGGTGCGCCCAACGCCGCCCTGGCTCTTGTGGGGGCGCGGCATGCCGCGCCCCTACGCAGGATCGGCTGGCGTATTCTTCTTGAAGTGCTGAGTATCAGGATCGCCTGCACGGCATCGGCGGCGAAGTAGAATTCACTGGCTTGCGAGGCAGCCGTCCGATGCAGGATCGATTGCGCAAAAATAGCTCTTGCTCCTGGAGCAGGCGCCCGATTCGTAGTCCTTCGTGAAATTCTTGAGGCAGGTGTCCATCCAGTCGATGCTGATGCGCGCCTTCTCAAAATCCTCCTCGCCGCAGAACTCATCGAGATTCGTTACGACGCGAATGAATTCTCGCGGGATGCTCTGTTTTGTCCGCCGCGCCAGGCTCTTCGCGTGCCCATAGAACGCCTGCGACAAGGCGATGCAATCGGTCTTGTCGGTGGGGGTGTGGGCGGTCGGAGCAGTGATCGATTTCTCCTTGACGTGCTTGACCCGCTTCGCCGTCGCAGGCGAGCCGTCCAGCATGAGGAAGACAGCCGTGGCCGCGAGCAGGGCGAGCGCCACCGTGTTCAGAGAGCCTGGCCGCATCCGCTCGCCCGTGATTTCATCCGAGCCCGAGGAGCTTGAGCGTATTGCCGCTCGCCACCATCTGCTGCTGCGCTGCGCTGAGGCCGCAGGCACTCAATGCCGTCCGCAATCGGTCGGGCACCGACTGCTCCACCGCGATCGGCCAGTCGGTGCCGACCAGCACGTGATCGGCGCCGAGCAGATCGACCGCCGCGCGCACGAGAACCGGGTGCAGCCCCATGGTGTCGATGTAGACGTGGCGCCGGCTTGGCGCGGGCGTGTCGCTGCGCAGCCGCGCGCCGTCGTCGAAGCCGCCGGCGAGCAGGACGCCGCCGAGCGCCAGCGTCGTCACCACGACCCGCAGGTTGGGTATCTCGTCGAAGGCGCCGCTCTCGATCAGCGCCACCAGCGCGGCCGCATTGATGTTGGCGCGCGCCAGCCGCACCCCGAGTCTCCCGAGCCGCTTGAACCGGTTGTGCATCGCGGGATCGGTGACGGGATGCACGAATACCGGCACCCCGAGCGCGGCGGCGGTCGCGAAGGTCGGGGCGTGCCTGCGGCGCATCGGGCAGAAGATCGCGCTTGGCGCTCTCGACGAACACCCCGCGCAGGCCGAGCTCTTTCACCGCGCGCGTGAGCTCGCGCGCCGCGGTCTCGCCCGCGTAGGCATCGACGGTGGCGAGCCCGTAGAGACGGCCCGCATTGCGGCTCACCAGATCGGCGACCGCATCGTTGATGCGCGGAATCATGTCGGAGGGGACGTTGCCGTCGGCATCCTCGAGGAATGCCGTCGGCGTGTTGATCACCCGGGCGGCGATGCCGGACTGCTCAATCGACGACATGAGCGAGCCTGGATCGCTGAGGTTGCGATTGACGCCCTCCCAATACGATCGCAGGGCCGGCGGGGCGCTCGCCAAGGTGGCCAGCGGGAAATTCGGCCCGACATAGTGATTGTGGAAGTCGATGATTTTGAGCGGCGGCGCGCGCTCGCCTGCCGGTTGCTCGGCGACTGTCCGCTTGCCTTCGGCAAAAGCGCCTGCCGCGGTCACGGTGGCGCCGAGCAGAAACTTGCGCCGTGCAAGCGGCGGTAATGTCCCGTCCGCCATGAGCGATCCTCCCCGGCCATTTTTCCTTGTGCAGCCATTATAGCCCAGGGATTGCTTGGCAGCAGGCCTATTCCTCGTCGTCCCCCAGTGTTCTGCCTGACTTCGGATTGACCAGATGGACCTGGCGGCAGGCCGCACAGGTCACCGGCTCATAGGTCTCCCCATTGTTCCCGGACGCGTCGTCCGCGAACCAGCCTTGCACGTTGAGGCCCATTGTGGGGCATCGATAGAGAAGGGGGACCATGGGACTTGTTTCCTACAGGTTGCCGGCGACCCTTCAATTCAGGGAATGTACGTAGGCTCTGCGCATGGGCGGGCAAAAGCCGCAGGATCGCCGTGATCCCCGTCGTGGCCGCTCCCGACCAAGAAAGAAGCGGGTGTGTGATCCCGGTTACATCGCACCAGCAGGCGAATCGCTATGCTGCGAGCGATGGATGAAAGACAAACAGCCCGATTGGTGGGATTGGCGCTGGGCGGGATATTTGCCTGCGTGCTGGTTCTCAACGCGCTTGCAGGCTAGCGATCGCGTCGATCGCCTTCGTCAATCGACGAGGCGGGCAAGGCCCGGCATCACGATCCGTTCAGGCGCAATGTCGTCCTTGACATCGCCCAGGGCCGTCATCTCCTTGATGAGATTTTTGAGTCGTGTGCGGGAAACCGTATTGTCGCGCGCGAAGTAGTCGATTGCGCGCAGATAATCGTAGCTGCGCGCCACCGGGTCGCGCTTCGACCTCATTTCCCTGGCGAGGATGTCGATGGCCTCCTCGCGATGGGAGGCCTCATTGAACCAGGCCACGGCGCTGTCGATAACAGCGACGAGCCCCACCAGCGTATCGCGATGCGCTTTGGCATATGCGAGCGATACGTCCATGGCCGAAAACGGCAGGTCCGGCGCATAGTCAAGGATCAACCCGACGTTGCGAAATCCCGCGTCCTCGGCAAACAAGCTCGCAGGCGGCGTGAGCATCGCAGCGTCTGCTGCGCCTGACTTGAGCGCGGCGAAGCGCCCGGCGGTGTTGCCGACGACGGTGATGTCGTAATCCCCGTCATGCAGCCCGTTCGCCTGCATGATGCGCTCCAGATAGACCCGGTTGATGTCGAGCAATCCGCCGATGCAGATCGTTCTGCCGCGCAGCTCCTTGATCGAGGCGATGACGGGCTTGGCCAGGATCGCGTAGGGCGAAACCTGACCGATGATACGCAGCAGTTCGACCGGTGCGCCCTTCTCGACCGCATGGATGGGCTCGACCACGCCGACGTCGGCGACGATGTCGAGTGAGCCCGCCGCAAGCTGCTGCACAAGACCCGCCGCGGTCGGCACGTAGATGAGATCGAGCGCGATCCCGGCCTTTGCGAAGAGGCCCTTCTGCATGCCGATATACCAGGGCCAGCTCGGCGCGTTGGGAGCGCCGATCATCCCGGCCACTACGGTTTCGGCAGCGGCGGCGGGGGAAAGGAGGCAAAGGCAAACGGCGCAGCGCAGAACGGCGCTCAGAATTAGACGGTGGCGCGCTCCTTTCATGACCGCACCTTTCCTGCCGTGGGCATCAAGCCCCGTGCCGTGGCTCATTCCGACTTGCTTGTGCTCTCCGCATTGCCCTGCACTTGTCGAAAAACGCTCCGTATTCGCTTTCCGGCACTTGCGCTCTTGATAACGAACGTCATACCTCACCCTGTCTCCCGGGGCTTCGACGTCGCCGAGGCCGGACGGCGCCGTGTTCTGCATAGGCTCCGACCTCAAACGCCGCATCTGGCACTTGCCGCACAGCCCATCAAGCAAGAGCCCCCGCTGTTGGTCGGGGGCTCTGCGGGACGCGCCTGCAAAGGTTATCGGTTGGGGGGATCTCCTCCCATGGGCGCGCCACTTATTGGCTCTCGGCAATATTGGTCCCGAAAGCATGACCGGCGCAAGGGCTTCGGCACGGCATTGGTCAGGCTTGCTGTCCTGATGTGGAGAAGGCAACAAGGTGGGACGATGCTGCAGCTCAAAAAGAGGTTAACGACATTGGGCTCAAGAATTCGAAGTCGCGCTCGTTCATCGTTGCAGCTGAAAGCATGTAGCCGGATCAAGCGCACGCAGAAGCAATCCGCGACCCGTGCAGTGAAGAGCCTCGGCCGCGACATTCTTTGTTTATTGGGGTTGGCGCACTCCCAGTGGCAGATAAGTCACACGGCCGCAACATTTAGGACTTCAACGGACCCGTAATGGAATATTATCGCAGGTCGAATATGCTTATGAGTGTCTCCTGAGCCGATTCGATCGGGAGGCGTTCATGGTCACCATCAATGCCAACCTTGCGCGACGTGGGGGGAACCGCCATGCGTGGACATGACCGGTATTGGCTCGATTACGATACCGTGGCATTCGCCGTGCTGGTGATTGGCCTAGGCATGGTTGAGCTGCTCGCATGGAGCATTTGAGCTTCGGCGGTCGCGGATTATCACAACCATTGCCGACCTGGCAGCCCCAGCCGCCGCTTGGATAAGGCGCAGAGCAGCGAGTTTCGCTGCGTCATGGTTGCGCGTTGCCCCTTGCTCTCATCCTAGGCAAGGACCGACCGCCCTGCTGCGGCAGGGCAAACTATTTCAGAACCCCGCTCGCGCTGCGCGCCGATCTATCCCTGCATCTGCAAAGGCTCGACACGACGACGCCTGCCAGATGATAGAGGTCTTTCAGCGAGTTCGAACGCAGCATCGTCGGCGCGCTGAACAGCAACGATCCGAAAACCGACATTGGCTTCGACGACACCAGGAGCTACATCGACATGGCGCCGATCGGCGATCCCGACCGGCCCCAACATTTTTGAGGGCAACTCGAGACGTTGGTATACTCAATGCTCAAGTCGCATGGGAACGCATGAGCGCCAGTTCGGACCGTCAATCTCCGCAACCGGCGCTCTGGCGTCCGGTCAATTTACCGGTCTGGCGCGAATCGTTGATCGACAGGATGACAATCGATCGCGGGCTGTTCGTGTTTCTCCTTGCCATAGATGTCGTGCGCACACTGCGCCACGCAATATGGCGTGACGAGCTGCAGATTTTCATGATAGCCGCGAGCAGCGCGACGCCCGCGCAGCTCTTCTACAATCTGAAATACGAGCCCCATCCCGCGCTCTGGTACACGCGCAAGATGCGCCGTCGCGCCGGCCATGGACGGCTGGCCGCCGATTTCAACTCCCCTCCACTCTGCACCTGATAAGGGCTGTACCAGCCATCGTTATCCTCGACCGTCAATGTGTGGGCATGCGTGGCGGTCCCGAGAGGACTCGAACCTCCGACCTTCGGTTTAGGAAACAGTAGTTTGAACGTTTCATTATGGTAAAACCGCAAACAATACCAAATTTAGTTGCGATTTTTAGTAGTGCATACCTATATCGATAACGCGCGTAAACAATAGGTGTAGCAATGGCGTTGCAACAGAACGTCCTCTCTTTCCCGCAAGAACCTCCCAATAACAAATCCAAAGCCAAGAGAACTCCGTTTACGCAAACGAGAGTTGAAGCGCTGCGACACAGAGGTCGCGGAACTGAATATATTTACGACTTGGGAAAGCCCGGACTCGCCGTCCGTCTTACTTCAGGCGGCGCGCGCACCTTCGTGTTCGTGGGCAGACTTCACGGCAAGGTTCAACGCATCACGCTAGGGCGCGTCGAATCGTTGTCGCTGGCCAAGGCCCGGGCAGCCGTCGACAATATTCGAGGCGACATCGCGCTAGGAATCGATGTGATTGCGAAGCGGAAGGCCTTGAGGGCCTCCGATGCGAATCGCAAGACGCTTGATGAGGCGTTTTCCGACTTTACTGCCGGGGAGCGGCACAAAAAGAAAACTATTCTGGACTACCGTAACATCTGGGCCCTCTACGTAGCTGGCAGGCTAGGTAGAAGGTCAATCACCGATATCACTGTCCACGACATCAAGCAGGTTCATGCAAAGGTCGCCGCAGCCGTGCCGGCGCGCGTAAAGGCGAAAGACCGTGCCATGGAGAGGACGCGCGCCGCAGGCGACGTCGGAGTTGAGACGCTAAGCCCCAGGGTGTCGGAGGACTGGAAGGGTCACCGCACAGCCAACAAGGTGGTAGCCCTCCTGAGAGCAGTGCTCACGTTTGCGGGCCGCAAAGCCGATAATCCCGCCGCAGAGGTCGCGTGGTTCAGGCAGTCACCTCGGCGGCGGCGGCTAAACGATGACGAGATATTACGGTTTCGTAGGGCCGTCGCCAGTTTTGATGAAGCGTGGCGGAATTTCTTCACGCTCTCTCTGCTCACGGGGGTGAGGCGGCAGAGCCTTGTTGCAATGCGGTGGGATGATGTCGACCTTGATCGAAAGCGGTGGGTTATACCTGCTACTTGGTCGAAGCACGGCGATGAGATGGTGATCCCTCTCACGCGCGAGGCGTTCGCGCTCCTTACGGAAATGAAGGAGCGCCGTGGCCCCTCACGTTGGGTATTCCCGTCAGCTAAAGCACGGTCCGGCCACGTCGAAGAGCCGAAGGCCGCATGGGGGAGGCTGCTGAAAGCCGCCGGCATTGACGATCTTCGCCTTCACGATCTTCGCCGCACATTCGGCTCCCGCCTTGCGGAAACTGGCGCCAGTGGCCCAGTCATCGCGGCAGCAATGGGTCACAAGTCTCTACAATCAGCGAAGTCATACCTGCACCTGCAGATCGATTCTGTGCGAGAAGCGGCCGAACGTGCCGCCATTACAATCAAGCAACAAGAAACAAGTATGTCAGGATAGGAACAAGCAAGCAGGTCAGGGTAGGAACAAAGAAAAGCGCTCGCGGTGATCTGCCGTCATCGCGGCAACCCTCAAGCTTTATACTATCGTTTTGTAATTTTACCTTTCTGATACCATTTTACCATAATATAACCTACGGATAATACTTGACAATTTAGCTGTGCGTACATTAATCATTCTTTCAGGAGATTTACAAATGAGGCACATTAATCGCCCAGCTACTGCGCCGAGGGACACTGTCACTCCAGCGCTTGTCGTCAACGCCCTCTCTCAGCAGGGGGCATTGAGAACCCACCGCGCGCTTCGAGGAACACAAACCCCTAGGTGCCAACCGCAAGGCGAAATTGGACAACAAGTCCAAACCACCCGGGTCAAAGCCCTCACATCAACATTGGTCGCGATGCCGGGCGTCCCTCTATCGAACGGCGGATCACGCCTGCACGACCTGGAAGCTTTAACGATTTTGGCTCTGCTTCCGGGAACGGCGCACCTAACATCGAAAGAAGCGGCGATGTACATCGGCACTACTCCGAACGTGCTGCGCGTGTGGCGCTCAACGGGCAGAGGACCTCGGTATAAGGGCCGCGGCCATTTCGTCCGATACGCGAAGTCGGATCTCGATCAATTCATGAGGGGTCACGATCACCGCTTTGACGCTCTCACATCGGATAGGCGCGAAACTCCAATCTCCCCCCAGAAGAGTGCAACGCTTCTAAAAGAACCAGATGCAAAATGACAACTAGTGCGGAAAATATGATCGACCGACTCAGGAATGACCGGCAAAAGGGGACAGGTGCGAGGTTTTTGGCCGTGACCGCTAACCACGAACGCAACGGGCGAGCGGCTGGTGCGTCTCAGCCAAATGCGACCGGGGCGATTATCTTGCGGCATCCGGCGGCCCTAGGATCGCTACCCCTGTCATCCGAGCAGTATCTGGATCGCCGCTTTGACCTAGATTCGGTGCCCATACCGTTCGTTCGGTTCCGAGGGATCAAGAACGTCATTCCGGACTACGAGGGTTCCGCCGTCGGCCGCCACGCCTTTTTACGTGAAATCGCACCCGATCCCGCACCCGTAATTGGCGATAAAGCCGCCGTCCCTTACTTCATTGGCGGCACGCTTAAAGACGCTGAACTCGTCAATGTGAAGATCCGAGCAGATCGGCTCGCAAAGGGTCTAAGTACCATCGGCAAGCAGCGCTCTTCCGCGCACGTGGCTTCACTTGGGCCAGCAATCCTGCTGGATCATGACGGCGATGTATTTGGTCGGGAGACGGCCCTCCGAGCCTTGGGCGCGGCCTGCGCCATGTACAGCTCATTTTCCTATGGTTTCTCAAAAGCACAGGGCGCTGTGCCGACATGGGGCGGACGCATCATTTTGTTTTTGAATAGACCAATCTCGACTGAGGAGTACGGCCCGATCTGGGACGCAATCAATCACCTATTGGGCGGCGGTTTTGATGAGCACGGGCGCTCCCCGGCGCTGTGCTATGGCCGCCACGCACGGCGTAGCGCGGAGGCACCTTACAGGCGGGCCGTTCTCGACGGGGCAGCGCTCCATGCGGATGCACTTCTTGTTCACGGACGCTCACTAAGGCCACAGCTAGCGACACCCGGCAGCGCAGCGCGCAGCGGTGCAACCCGGCGTACTCTGATCGAAGAAATGGAGCGGGCGCGTATCCTTGGCGCAGTGCTACCACCGGATCACTACGGTGACTGGATGGTGGGAGCAGGCGCGTTCAAGCGTGCCCTACCTGGTGATCCTGAAGGAGCCTTTCGGTGTTTTGACGAGTGGTCGGCATGTTCCAAGAAATATGCGGGTACGGCGGTAACACGGCGCAAATTCGAAGAGGTGCCCGCAGAGTACACAGGTGCGGCCGTACCGGTGACAATCGACATGCTGCATTGGCGCGGCCGAAGACGTGCAGAAGCCGTCATCGGCGCGGTATTTCCGCCTAAATGGCCGATGGCTGTACTGCCCGAACAACGGGCGACGATAACAAAGAATTTTTCCGAAAGTAATGATCTGGCGGCTGGAATAATGTTGCCCAGGGGAGCCGAGGCAGTATCTCCGGACAGTGTTACTGCGGAGGATGGAATTGTAGCGGCGGAATACCTGTTCTTCTGTTGGAGTGAGAAGGTATTGCAGGGGCTCTTGGCGACCCACAGCATCCCAAATGCTACGCTTGCAGAAGCGACTCGACGCTGCGAGGAAAGACGCGAAAGGATAGATCTGGCTGGCAGGACCTTGCACACGTGGGGAGGCAAGAATTTGGCCTATGATACACGTGCACTCTGCAAAGCAATAGTCGACTCCGGCGCGAAGCTCTACCGAATCGACAACGCATTGGTCCGTATCTCTGCACCTGCCTCCGATGAGTCGACAGCTACACGGGTCCGCAACACACACGGATATACGGGCGAACCCGGCGCCACAGACGACCCAGTACGCTATGCCGGTGAGCGCGTATTACCTCTACTGCCTTCAGACTCTGAAGCGCTGCGCGAAATCGTTGCCGAGCACATCGCGACCAAGCGGCGCGTAAATTTCGGATCGAAAACGGAGCCGGATTGGCGCGAGGTCGTCACCTCGTTCGCCTTCAAACCTACAGCAAAACTCCACGAAGAGCCGGATGCTGGAGTGCTCAAAGATGTGCTCAAGCGCGAGATACCTGCGCAAGTTCCCGAAATTCGGGGCGTCATCACCGCACCCGTGATGCCCGACCTACCCCGCTCCAATCGACCCGAAGATCTTACAAGGGCCACCGCTGACAGGGTTATTGCGAAGCCGGGCTTTGATTCTGCAAGTGGCCTCTACCTTTCACCGCTAGGGACAATAGTGGAGGTGGCCGCCGAGCCATCAGCAGAGCAAGTTAGAGAGGCGGCAAACTTACTGCTTAAGCCGTGGGACGACTTCCCCTTTGTCGGTCCTGGGGGCGATTTAAGTGCTGAGGTCAGTCGCAGTGCTTGCGTCTATGGGACGATGTTGGCTGCGAATAGGCGCGCTCTGGAGATAGCACCTGGAGTCGCGGTCACGTCGCATGGCGAGGGCATGTCGTCAGGAAAGACGCTGGCTGGCGAAGTCCTCTGCACCATTGCCACCGGCGAGATACCGGCGCCAGTCTCTCTCAGCCCTGACTTCACCGAGCAGCGCAAGGAAATCATTACTCATCTCCTCGAAGGTGACGGTTGTCTCTTCTTGGACAACATTCCCACGGGTACGCGCTTCGATGTTGCCCCCCTCGCCTCAAGCATGACGAGCGAAACGTTCAAGGGCCGGTTACTTGGAGCAAATAAGCAGATCATTCGGTACGCGGGTGATGGTGGTTGCAACAGGCAACTCGGTGAACATCGCTGGCGATCTTGCTTCGCGGTTCCTGCTTGCCCGCCTCGACACCGGCCTTGAGCGCCCCGAGGACCGCAGTGTCGATCGATTTAAGATTACCGATCTGCGCCGATGGGTCGTTAAGCATCGTCAGCAGCTCGTCGCCGACGTCCACACTATCGTTCGAGCGTATCTGCAGGAGTGCAGGCGACAGAAGGGGACGCCAGACTGGGTAGCAGCCCGCAGGGGGGTGACTGGTACTCGGTTCGGAGGCCCGTGCGAGGTGTTGCGCGATGCCCTGCTATGGGCCTTCCCGGCGCTACCGGACCCCTTCTTCAGTTTCCAAGCAAGTGCGGCGGATTCCTCTACAAGAGCTGAAGCACAGCTGATGCTCGGATTGCTCGACGATGTGATGGCGCGAATGGCTGGAGATGAGTGCGCGCCTGCATGGGCTAAAACACATCCAACATACGGATCACAATCGCCGGAACGCAGGCGATGGGAGCCCAAGTTTCGCAATCGGTGGGCTCGGATGAGCGACCACGAGCGACAGTGCCGGTTTGGTACCAACATTCTTGGTCACGCTGAAGACAAGGAATGGAGCCGAGTCAAGATCTGGGTCCGAACGAAGCTCGGACGTCGCGAGTTACGTGCCGGCCGCCGTCGCTTCACGACCGCGCAAATCTTGTCGGCTCTTAGGTTCTCCGAAGAAAAAGAGACGGTTGAAGCAGCCACTACACGCGCAGGCGGGAAACTAAACCCAGTGGCGCTAGGTCGCTGGCTTAAAGATCGATTAGTGGACGCGCCGCTTGGGGGGTTGGTCCTCCGTTCTGCGCAAGACCGAGAGAAGCGCGCATGCTTCTGGATAACTAAAGTGGGAGCAACGAAATGACCGAAGGCGATTGGCGCGAAACCGGCAACGGCAATTGGGTCTTGCCTGGCTTAGAAGGTGTCGAGGCAACAGTCTACGCGACTCATGATTCCATGTGGGGAGCGATCTGGAATGGGGCGTTAGATGGGAAGCCCCGCCGCCTGAAGGCAAAACTCGACTCCGCAGAGGAAGCATGCTGTGCCGTTGAGACCGCCATCGGGGAGGGCGAGCGGAGCCTCATGTGGTGGCCGCCCGACGATCATTGGCAGAAGAGCAAAAAGGGTGGCTGCTACCGCAAGCTGAATGGCGCCAGCGTATTGTCAAACAAGCAAAATCGAAAGCTTGGTACGCCGTCAATGCGGTTGGAGCGCTTGTCGGGATCGGCGACCGTCCTTCTTGGTTTGCCACGGAAGCAGAGGCCTGCAGCGCAGTCGACGCACTAGCGTCAGGTACAGGTGAGTGGCGCTGGGTTGCGCGATCATGAAATCGAGGCTGATGCATTGCCCGACATCGTGGGATTACTTTCAAAGTAATTCGTCGATGGATTGCTCCCGACCTTCGGCCTGCATCACCAACACAACGGGATCCAACAGCTTCCACCTTTCTGCTTCGGAACCTTCAGGATGCCGGAGATGCAGGAGATGCAGGAGATCGCTTTTAGGGTGTGTTATGGAAACGTGGGCCTTAATAAAGGTGCGTATAAGATGTCTAGAGAAGGGCAACAAAGCATCTCCTGCATCTCCTGCATCTCCTCGCCCTGGAATGGCCTGCAGCCTTGCTCGTACCAGCACGAACCTTGCACCACGGCACATCAAATGCTTTCAACGCACGCCCTCCCAGGTTCGGGGCCGGGCACGTACACCGTCTCAACTCTGTGATCATCTGATGGTGCAATGGTGAAAGGAGCACAGCTATGGACTTTAGACCCTACGTCGATCGACTCTTCAAGGAGGCTCCCGACCGGCGCAACAAGATGCGCCGGAATCCTATAACTGGAGGAGGATGGGTCCCCGGCCGTGATCCAGTTGACCAGCAGAAGCACATTGCGCGCCGGGCGCTGGTCGTTCGCCAGTGGTTCGCCTCGCACGGTCCAGGCATTCCGCTCCCACTCACTGCTGAGGAACGCGAGGCATTAAAGAGTCGCGGTGGGCTTGATCACGTAGTGTCGGTGTACGCTTCCTCGTTAGCTGCCCAGGAGTACAACATAGAGCACCCCTACTTCGACGAATATGCTCGCGGAGTAATGGCGTCGCCCGCTACCCCCGACTTCATCAGGAAGGACCCACAACTGCTGAAGCGGTATCCGCCACGTCCCCTGCCAGGACTTGGTCCGGGCTTGGTCTGGCGTCCGGCCACATCACCTTGATGAAACCTTTCTCATATCGACCACACGACCGGGACGAAGTTTCCCTTATGTCTACCGAGCAAAATTTCCTTCGCCCCTCCCCCTGCAGCTTCTTGAGGACGCTGCGGGAGGGCACGGACGCAATACGCAAGGCGCCGCCGGAAGATCCGTGGGTGCCGACCCTGCGCAAAATAAAGGGCCGGGTCGGTCACGATGGCGTTGAACGCATATCGACGACTGACGTGTTCGACGAGCTCGAAGTCCCGATGCGGCATCGACCAAGCCAAACGGTGAAGCTCTCTAAGCTAATGCACCGCCTCGGGTGGATTAACATCCGGGCGCGCGGCCTAAATCCCGGCAGCTATCGCGATCGCGTGCGGGGTTATGCGCGTGAGGTGCCGGGGCATCCAGCAACGGTGGAAGCGCCGAACGACTTTTAGTTGATAACCGAAATGATACCGAGTTTCTGTCGCTACCCCTGCCTATTTCATCACTAAATCGTTCCACCATCACTTGCACACTGTTAGTTGAATTCCCATTTTGTAGAAGCTACCAAACAAACAAACTACATGCTTGGTGCGGCACATCTCACAAAAATGTTGGGAGAAGGTTTAGATGAGCAATTTCTGTCGTCTCGTTGTCAAAAAATCGAGTACACTAATAAATGTTTCCGAAGGCAACTGCGTGCCCTTCTCGATGCGAAAGAAAACCTCGGATACCCCCAGCCCATCTTTGTCAACCCTTCAGAAGGAGAGCACCATGCGTGATCCGACCCAAAAGTTGTGGATAGCGAAAAGGAACAAGGCTATTGAGCGGCTGGTCAAAGCTTGAATCAATGATGAGTGCCCTACCGACGGCGGGGAAGAGCCAACAAACACTGCCGCCGATGCCGTCACTGTCGCTCACATCGCTGCGGCTCTCGAATGGGCCTCAGGGACCGTCAAAGACTGGGGTATGAGAAGGGGAAAGCAATGGAACAACTCGTCAGAGCTTGGACAAAATACAAGGGAAATAACGAGGACGATCCGGAGGCGGAGGAGGAGCTAAACATTGCGCTCGATGCGCTTGCGGTGGCTAACACCGCCAGTGCGTTCGAGTTCTGCAGCGGCCCTTTGAAGTGGTGAAGCGGTGGCAAAGTCGGCGACGACGGGATCGAAAGAGGGGAACTCAGAGCTCGGCGGGATCGCGCCTCGCTAAGCGTGCCAATCACGTAAGTTTCGCAAAAAATTCGATGTGTTGCATTGGTCACCCGTGCAATCGGATCCCGATCGCCTCCCTCGAAGCAGCTTCAACGCACTGCACTGCCGCTTTCGCATCTCGCACCATCGTATCTTTCGTCCGCGCGTTAATGGGTGGTCAGATGGTTAAATTGTTTGAACGACGTGGCGCTCCTCCCTATGAGCCACTGGGTGTCCGTCGTCGCCCGGGCGCAGCTGATCGGCCATATACTGAGCCTTTTCATTAGGGCTCTTCCAGCACGTTTCCACGCCACCAAGCCTAAGACATTGATTGCATTCAGGATTCCCCTACCGCCGCGGCGGTGTGGTATCTTGTGTGCTGGTGACCCAAAGCGACTTCGTCCGCAAAGCGCATTCGGATCACGGCTGCCCATGCTACAATGAACAACACTAAGCTTGAAACGTCCTTCGACTGATACCGGAGACATGTCTTGGCCAGCGAACGCGTAGCGCGACGGCTCACAGCCGTTCTTGCGGCCGATGTTGCTGGCTACAGTCGCCTCGTGGGAAACGATGAAGAAGGCACGCTCGCCCAATGGAAGGCACATTGGCATGCCCTCCTAGATCCTAACATCAAGGAATACCACGGGCGAATCGTCAGGGTCATCGGGGACGGACTGCTGGTCGAGTTCGCAAGCGTTGTAGACGCCGTGCGCTGCGCAGCTGAGATTCAAGGCGGGATGGCCGCGCGCAACGTCGACGTGCCGCAGGGCAAACGGATTGAGTTCCGCATAGGCATCAACTTCGGTGAACTCATCATTGATGGCGGCGATTTTTGGGGCGACGGCGTGAACATAGCGGCACGTTTGGAGGCCCTGGCGGAGCCCGGCGGGATTTGCGTTTCCGGCCGGGTGCAGGAGGACGCGCAGGGCAAGCTCGATGTCGTGTTTGAGGACGCGGGCGAGCAGCAGCTAAAGAATATTGCGCGGCCTGTGCGCGTCTATCGCGTCCGGCTTAGCGAAGCAGCGAAGGTAGCACAAGGACTGGCGCTCCCAAGTAAGCCGTCAATCGCAGTCCTTCCATTCGACAACATGAGCACCGACCGAGAGCAGGAATATTTTTGCGATGGAATCGTTGAGGACATTATTACCGGGCTCTCCCGCATACGGTGGCTGTTTGTAATCGCCCGCAACTCAAGCTTCGTCTACAAGGGGCGCGCACAGAACCTTAAGCAGATTGGACGCGAGCTGGGCGTGCGATACGCGCTCGAAGGGAGTGTCAGGAAAGCTGCGAACAGGATGCGCATTACCGCCCAACTAATCGAAGCCGAGACCAACGCACATCTCTGGGCCGAACGCTACGATCGCCCTCTCGACGACATCTTCGCGGTGCAGGATGAGATCACAATGTGCGTGGTGGGTGCCATCGAGCCGAGCCTGAGGAAGGCGGAGATCGATCGCGTGCGGCGTCAACGGCCAAGCAATCTCAACGCGTACGATCTGGTCTTGCGATCTCTGCCGTTTGTCTATTCCTTGATGCCGAAGCACGCTGAAAGCGCCATGCCGCTACTGCGCGACGCGCTGAAGCTCGAGCCTCATTACGGTCTTGCGCATGCGCTTCTGAGCTGGTGCTTTCACGTTCGCTTCAACCGTGGAGGAGCGCGTGAGGCAGACCGCGTCGGCGCTATCCGTCATGCACACGAGGCGATCGCGCACGGCGGCGACGATGCGACCGCGCTTGCCGTCGCAGCTTTTGTAATCGCGCTTGACGAGCATGATGCGACCACGGCACTAAATCTCTTCGATCAAGCCTTGACACTCAGCAATTCCAATATTTTTGCGCTCACCGGCAGCGCCGTGACACTGGCTTGGATGGGCAATACTGAAAGAACTATTGAGCGGGCGAAACAGTCGCTGCGCTTCAGCCCCTTCGATTCTCTGAACTTCAGAGCCCACTCGGCGATGTCAATTGCCCATTTCTACTCCGGGCAATACACCGAGGCGGTGAACGAGGCTCGCGCTGCGATCGGCTCCAACCCGGCTTTCACTATTCCGCGCGCGGTGCTCGCTGCTTCGTTGCTGCGGACAGGGCGCGTGGAAGAAGCCAGGCTTGCGGCTCGGTCGGTATTGGATTGCGAGCCATCCTTCAAAATCCAGAAGCTTTCCCATCTTGCTTTGGAGCCGGCGGTTCTCATGGCGTTTTCGGACGCCTGGCGCGAGCTTGGCTTGCCAGAGTAATTATGGAGTAGGCAAAAACGCTCACGAGCCTAGTTTTGGGGCCACTCGGGACGTAAGCGACGTTAGGGCCGATGGGCTAGCACGGCTGCAGCCGGATGTTATAATATTGTTTTGAGCAGTTCACGGACGCGAGGAGGGGAACGGATATGAAAGAAAGCCGTAGAGGTTTTGTTAAAACGTCAATCGCATTTGGGACGCTTATCGTCACCAAGGCTATAGCGCAACCTGGCTCTCCAGCTGCCGTCTCTAAAAAGAAAATTGGATTTCTGGTGAGTACGAAGGATAGAAATAAGCATGACAGTGCATTCATACAAGCACTCAACGCCGACAATTGGACTAACAGCAACATGGCGGTCTACTATAGACATGCTGACGATGACTATGCTGGGGTGAAAAACCTCGTACTCCAGCATATCGCAAACAAGGTAGATTTGATCGTCGCTGCGGGTGGATTACCGACGGCGGTAGCGGTTGCTTCAGTTATTAATGGGAATATAAATAACAATAAACCAGCTTCTCCGTTTATTTATTTGATTGGCCGGTATCCGGCCTCTAATACTGGCGTCGATGCCGCGGCCGCCGATTTGTTTAACTGCCCGACAACTAAAAAGGTTGGTGGGTTGGACCAGGCCGTTCCGGCGCAAAACGGAGCGAACTTTCAGCTGTTGAAATCCAAGAGTGGTGGAGGGGTGACGATCGATAAGGTTGGCCTAATTGTAAATGACAATAATCCTATAACTTTACCAGAAATCGATGCTTGGATAAACCTAACTGATCCTGCCGATCCTACCAAAAGTATCAATTCTGCCTTTATCTATCATCTTACAGCAAACAACCAAGCCCAAGGAATGGTGGGCCTATTAACAACAATCAGAACAGCAAGCACTCAGCCTAACGGAATAGTCGTCAGTTCCGATGCTTATCTACGCGAGGTAGGCAACGTCGATTTTGACGCACAGCTTCGTGACACAACAGCAAACAGCGGAGGCCACTTCCTGGGATGGGTATGTTATCCCTACGAAGAATACGTGCTAACCAGCGCAAATAGCATATGGTCAGAAACCACTCCGGTGCTTGCTACAGACGATCCAACATATATAGACGCGGGTATTATAAACTAGGT
>Ga0306920_100002332_pt1 | contig 24022 bp, 17 predicted proteins | sample flu12Cox44000170_FD_204666 | JGI IMG/M metagenome (GOLD analysis project Ga0306920, IMG submission 204666) | Lab enrichment of tropical soil microbial communities from Luquillo Experimental Forest, Puerto Rico - flux4day.12C.oxic.44.000.170 (v2)... | ecosystem: Environmental > Terrestrial >...
GAGCGGCATCACGCCCTGGTATTGCCGCCAGTTGGCCATCGTGATCGTCGTGCCGGGCGGCGGTTCGGTCTGATGCTCGGTCATTTTCATCCATCGGTCCATCTCGCTGCGATCGGTTTCTTGCGCGTAGACGAACGACGACGTGAGGATGAGTGCAAACGCGATCGTCAGGGTTCGCAGAAGTTTGCTCATAGCGCTTCCCTCCCTGGCCCTTGTTACGTGTCCTCCACGCACCCAGAGCCGGCGCAGCCGATTAACTCCTTGCGGCCCCCCGAAAGGCCGGGATCTAAACAGTCTCAATTGAGCTTATCCGCGAGTTATTACTCGTTGTCAAGCGAGCAGCCGTTGTCCGTGAATGAGGTCTCTCAGTCTGGCATCGCGTCCCGCAAAATTAGACAAGGCTAGACCGTTCCCCAGGCAGTGCCGATGCAGGCACTCTGAAGGATCCGGGATTCCTCACGCGCGGCAGCCACGCGCGCGGGAATGACAGCAGGAGCGGCCATCAGGAAGAACGTGACATTCTTTGCAATGTAAACTTATTTGAACGGCACAACACTGGGGCGGCTGCTGCACCGTGCTGTAGTCCTGCGATTGCTTCTCCGGTCCCCAAGGCATTAGCCGGCAGCAGCCCGTTCTCTTCCATTTAAAATAGCCACACTCCGGAATCGATCGTCGCGCCTGACGCGACGGCTGCTCTTACTGCGGCATCGTCTTGCGCTATTCTACAATCGGCAACTGTGTCGCGGATGAATTCGTTGCTACGAACTATTACGGTGAATGCACCATGACTGAGACACATGACCTGGGGCGGGCGGCGCCGATATGGTATCCCACGCCCGACTATATTCGCGGCAGCCATGTGGAGAGCGTGATGCGCGCGATGGGAATCAAGCTCGATCCGGCCCATCCGGAAATCGCGTATGGCGAATTCTACCGCCGCAGCATCGCGGAACCGGACGCATTTTGGCGCGCGACAGTCGACGAAATCGGGGTCGAGTGGTTCGCGCCGTTTACTCGCGTCGTTGACTTGTCGAACGGGCTCCAATGGCCGCAATGGTTTCCGGAAGGCAAACTCAACCTCGCGCATAATGCGGTATGGCGCCATCTGAAGACCGCCCGCGCGAACCAATCAGCAATTATATGGGAAGGCGAAGACGGCGCGGTCGTGCGTCTGACTTATGCGCAACTGGCTCGGGAAGTTGCTCGGGCCGCTGACGCGTTGCGCAAACTCGGCGTCAGCCGGGGTGATCGGGTTGGGCTGTTTTTGCCGATGCTGCCGGAGACCGCAATTGCTGCCCTCGCGATTGCGTTTATCGGGGCGATTTTCGTTCCGATCTTTTCCGGTTACGGCGCCGAGGCTGCGGCGGTCCGCCTGAGTGATTCCCAGGCAAAGCTGCTAATCACCGCCGATGCCTTCTATCGCCGCGGCCAGATAGTGCGGCTCGCTGAATACGCCCGCCAGGCAGCAGCGATCGCGGGATGCGTCGAGACGATCGTCGCTGTCCGCCGCATGGACCGTGATTTCCACGCTGATGGAATCGTCACCTGGGATGAAGCGATTCATAGCAGCCACAACGGCGTTAACACCGAGCCTGACCGGATGCAGAGTATGGATCCCTTCATGCTTATTTACACTTCCGGCACCACGGGCAGGCCCAAAGGTACGGTCCATTATCATGCCGGCTTTCCGCTCAAAGCGGCGCAGGATATGGCTCACCTCTTCGACCTGCGCGCCGGTGAAGTAATGTTCTGGTTCACTGATATGGGCTGGATGATGGGGCCGTGGTTGATTGTCGGCGCCCTCACGCTTGGCGCGACCGCCCTCATGTACGAGGGAGCGCCGGATTATCCGGGGCCTGACCGCATCTGGGGCATGGTCGAGCGGCATCGGGTGACTCATCTTGGGATTTCACCAACCCTGGTGCGGGCGTTGATTCCCTCCGGTAGCGAACCGGTCCGCCGTCACGATTTGTCGTCGATGCGGATTCTGGGCTCAACCGGTGAAGTATGGAACCCTGAAGCATACATGTGGCTATTCAATGAGGTTGGGGAGCGCCGCTGCCCAATTATCAACTATTCGGGCGGCACTGAGGCCGCGGGCGGCCTGCTTGGATGCACGGTATTTCGCCCGATCAAGCCTTGCGGCTTCAACACCGCAGTACCAGGAGTCGAAGCCGTCGCACTCGACGAAAGCGGCAAGGCCGTGGTCGATGCGGTCGGGGAACTCGCCGTCCTCAACGCCTGGCCCGGAATGACCAATGGTTTTTGGCAGGATTCACAACGCTACCTTGATACGTACTGGAGCCGGTTCGATAACGTGTGGGTGCATGGCGACTGGGCAATGCGCGATGGCGAGGGTCATTGGTTTCTTCTCGGCCGTTCGGACGATACCCTGAAAATAGCCGGCAAACGATTGGGGCCGGCCGAGGTCGAAGCCGCGGCCGGGCAATGCGAAGGGGTTAAGGAATCGGCCGCGGTGGGCGTGCCGCACGCGACAAAGGGCGAAGCGCCGGTGCTGTTCGTGGTGTTGCTGCCGGACTACGCGCCGTCGGCCGAACGTGGCGGCACCATCGCCGACAAGGTAGCTGAAGCGCTGGGCAAGCCGCTCCGTCCGCAGGAAGTCTACTTCGTGCCAGACCTGCCGCGCACGCGCAACGCCAAGATTATGCGGCGGGTGCTGCGCGCGGTCCATCTCGGGCAGGAACCAGGCGACTTATCCGGCCTGGAGAATCCTTCAGCGCTGACGCAGATCCCCCGCGCAAATTAATTAATCTGAGAACGCGGATTGGGGTTCACCGAGCTTGCTCCTCCGTCGTGCTATCAAGGATCACGTAGATGCATCGTGTGGACGGAGTCCCAGGCTCGCCGCGAGATGGGCGCGAACGCGTTCACTCCATAGCCGCATGCGGTCCAAGTAAAGGTAAATTATCGGAGTCGTATAAAGCGTCAGCATCTGGCTGGCGATGAGCCCGCCGACGATCGCGATTCCCAACGGACGCCGCAACTCCGAGCCCACGCCCATACCAATCGCGAGCGGCAATCCGCCGAACAGCGCGGCCATCGTCGTCATCATGATTGGCCGAAAGCGCAGCAGGCATGCCTCGTAGATCGCATCCAGCGAATTTTTGTGCTCGTTGCGCTCGGCTTCGAGCGCAAAATCGATCATCAGAATCGCGTTCTTCTTGACGATCCCGATCAGCAGAATAATTCCGATCAGCGCGATCACGGTAAGCTCCGTCCCGGTCACCATTAGCCCCAGGAGAGCACCGACACCCGCCGATGGCAGCGTCGACAAGATCGTGATCGGATGGACGTAGCTCTCGTACAGAATGCCAAGCACGATGTAAACGCTGGCAAGCGCGGCGATAATCAGCGTAGTTTCGTTCGCCAGTGAGGCCTGATACGCGCGCGCGGTTCCCTGGAAACTGCCGTGGATATCAGCAGGGATTCCGAGCTTCAACTCGGCCTGCCGGATCGCAGCCACCGCGCTGCTGAGCGGAACTCCGGGGGCAAGATTGAACGAAATCGTGACGGCCGGGAATTGTCCCTGATGGTTCACCGAGATTGGCGTAGTCGCCGCCTCGTACCGGGTGACCGCGCTTAGAGGCACCTGCTGACCAGTGGGGGTGGCGACGTGAATCAGCTTCAGCGTGCCGGGGCTCTGCCAAAATTGGGGCGCTACCTCCATCACCACGTAATACTGGTTGAGTGGTGTATACATCGTGGAAACCAGCCGCTGTCCGAATGCGTCATAAAGCGTGTTGTCGATAAGCTGTGGAGTGAGGCCCAGTCGCGAAGCTGTGGCCCGGTCAATCTCAAGATATGCGTCAGGACCGTTGTTCTGCTGATCGCTGCTGACCTCGGTAAGTTGCGGCAGGCGGCGCAGAATCTGGAGCAGCCGCGGCGCCCAATGATTGAGCTCGAGCAGATCGGTACCCTGCAACGTGTATTGATACTGGGCATTGCTCATCCGGCCGCCAACGCGAACATCTTGCGAGGCCTGCAGATAAAGCATCGCGCCCGGAATGTGCGCCAGCTTTTTGCGCAGCCGCGCGATCACCAGGTCGGCGCTCAGCTTGCGCTGCCCGGGCGGCTTGAGATTGATGAACATGCGCGCCGTGTTGGGGGACGAACCACTGCCGCCGGCAAAGCCGATAACGTGGTCGACCGCTGGGTCGGTCTCGATGCGGTTGACATATTCGGTCAGCAGCCGGTTCATCGCCTGGAAGGACGTGTCCTGGTCTGCGATCAGCGCGCCCATCAGGCGGCCGTTATCCTGCTGCGGAAAAAAGCCTTTGGGTATGACGACGAACAGATATGTGCTGAGGGCCACCGTGGCGAGTGCGACCGTCAGCACCGTACGCGGATGGTGCAGTACCCAGGACAAACTTCGATCGTAGCCGCGCAGCAGCAGTTCGAACACTCGGTTTTCGACCCTGCCCTCCTGTCCGCCTCCTTGAGCGGAATCGCCCGGATTTGCGCGGAGCGGCCGCAGCAGCTTCGAACACATCATTGGCGTGGTCGTCAGCGACACCACCATCGAGACCAGGATCGCGACCGCGAGCGTCACGCCAAATTCGCGAAACAGCCGTCCCACGATTCCGCCCATCAGCATGATCGGGATGAAGACCGCCACCAGCGAGATACTGATCGACACAACCGTAAACGCGATCCCGCGGGCGCCGCGGATCGCGGCCTGCATTGGCGAATAGCCCTGCTCGAGGTACCGCGAGATATTCTCCAGCACGACGATTGCGTCGTCGACCACAAAACCGGTCGAGATCGTGAGCGCCATCAACGACAGGTTGTCCAGGCTGTAGCCAAGCAGGTACATGACGCCGAGCGTGCCGATGAGCGACAGCGGAACCGCAATTCCGGGTATCGCGGTCGCGCGAATGCTGCGCAAAAAGAAATACACCACCATCACCACGAGCATGATCGAGATGAGCAGCGTGATTTCGATGTCGCGGACCGAGGCGCGAATCGTTACGGTCTGGTCAAGCACCAGGGCCAGCTTAATCGCTGGCGAAATGGACGCCTGCAAACGCGGCATCGCGGCACGCACGCGGTCGACCGTGTCGATGATATTGGCGCCGGGTTGGCGGGAGACCACGAGCAAAATGGCGGGCTTGCCATTGGCAATCCCGGCATTCCGCACATCCTGGACAGCATCCTCAACCCCGGCGACATTTTCGAGCCGGACCGGCGCACCGTCATGAAACCCTATCACCAGCGGACGATACTCGGCGGCGTGGAATAACTGGTCAGATGCTCCGATCCCAACCGACTGATCCGGCCCGGTGAATTGGCCTTTGGGCCGATTGGCGTTGGCCGCCTGCAGAACGGTGCGGACTTGCTCGAGACTGATCCCGTAGGCGTGCAATTGCATCGGGTTCAGTTCGACCCTGACTGCCGGCAATGCTCCCCCGCCGACGAACACCTGCCCTATTCCCTGAATCTGTGAAAGTTTTTGCGCCAGGATCGACGATGCCGCGTCATACATCTGGGCGCGATCGACGGTATTCGAAGTGAGCGCGATAATCGCGATCGGGGCATCGGCCGGATTGACTTTTCGATACGTGGGATTGCTCGGCAGGTTCGACGGCAGCTGGCCGCGCGCGGCGTTGATCGCCGCTTGAACATCGCGCGCGGCTGCGTCGATGCTGCGGTTAAGATCGAACTGCAGGGTGACGTTGGTAGTCCCCAGACCGCTGGTCGAAGTCATCTCGGTCAGCCCGGCAATATGCCCGAACTGCCGTTCGAGCGGCGCGGCCACCGCTGAAGCCATTACCTGAGGACTCGCACCGGGTAATGACGCACCGACCTGGATTGTCGGAAAATCGACCTGCGGCAGAGGCGAGACCGGCAAGAAACGAAACGCGACCGCGCCCGCCAGGGCGATTGCTACGGTCAAAAGCGTGGTGCCGACCGAATTACGGATGAACGTCTCTGACAAGTTCATGATGCGGCCGCATTTGCCGGCGATACGTCGGCGTTGCGCGCCTTCAGCCGCGCAGCTAAACGCTCGAAGGCGAGAAAGATCACCGGGGTCGTGTAGAGCGTGAGGACCTGGCTCACCAGCAGGCCGCCAACAATCGCGATTCCGAGCGGCTCGCGCAATTCGCCCCCCATACCGCCGCCGAACGCCAACGGTAACCCTGCCAACAGCGCCGCCATGGTAGTCATCATGATCGGCCTGAACCGCAGCAGGCATGCCTGGAAAATGGCTTCTTCGGCGGATTTGTGCTGCTCACGCTGTGCATCCAGCGCGAAGTCGATCATCATGATCGCGTTTTTCTTGACAATACCGATCAGCAGGATGATGCCGATAAGTGCGATTATGTTCAGCGGATCCCGAAAGAGGAGCAAGGCCAGAATAGCGCCGACGCCGGCTGACGGCAGCGTTGACAAAATCGTGATCGGATGAATGTAGCTTTCGTAGAGGACGCCGAGCACAATGTAAACGGTGATCAATGCGGCGAGAATCAGAAGCGGTTCATTAGTCAATGATGCCTCAAATGCGGCGGCGGTCCCCTGGAAATTTGCCTGTATACTGAGCGGCAAGTGAAGCTCGGTCTGCGTACGTTCGACCGCACGGACCGCGTCGCCCAGTGCGTATCCCGGTGCGACATTGAATGAGATAGTGACTACCGGGAATTGGCCCTGACGGCTCACCACCAACGGTGTCGCACGCTGTTGCAAATGAGCAATCGCGCTGAGCGGAACTTCACCTCGGCTGGCGGAACCGGCCGGCGCAATCGGGCCAGCCGCAGCGACTGAACTCGCGTTACTCGTGGCGGAGGCTACTCCGCTCGCGGGTGTCGCGGTAGAACCGATACTGTACGGCAGGTAAATGTCGTCCAGGTCTTCAGGGCTCATCTGAAAGTGCGGATCGACTTCCAGCACCGTGTGATATTGATTCAGTTGGGTGAAGATCGTGCTTATCTGGCGCTGGCCATAGGCGTCATAGAGCGCGCTGTCGATCTGGGCCGGCGTGATGCCGAGCCGTGAGGCAGTGGCGCGGTCGATGACGAGCAGGGCCTGGAGTCCACCAGTCTGCTGGTCGCTGACAACGCTGGCGAGTTGCGGTAGCTCTTGCAATTTCGTCACCACCCTGGGCGCCCATTGGCTTAACTCGGAACTGCTCGCGTCTTCGAGAGTGTACTGGTACTGAGTCCGGCTTGTACGATCTTCAACCGTCAAATCCTGTACCGGCTGCAAATACACGGTCATCCCGCTGAGTGCGGCCAGTCTTGCGTGGAGACGATCGACAACCTGTTGTGCGCCGAGACGCCGCCGGGCGAGCGGCTTGAGGTTGATCAGAAACCGGCCGCTGTTGAGCGATAGATTGGTGCCGTCGATGCCGACAAACGAAGACAGGCTGTCAACTGCCGGATCCTGCAAAATGATCCGAGCCGCAGCCTGCTGCAGCTCCACCATCGCCGGAAACGAGACCGTCTGCGGCCCCTCCGAAATGGCTTGAATAACGCCGGTATCCTGTACTGGAAAGAAGCCCTTGGGTACCAGGATGTAGAGCAGGATCGTCAGCACCAGCGTGGCAATCGCCACTGCCAGCGTAGCCCCCTGATGACGCAAAACCCATTGAAGTGAACCGCCGTAGCGTTCGATCGTGCGCTTGAACATGCGCTCGGACGCGGCATAGAAGCGGCCCTGCTGCTCCGGCGGACGATAGCGAAGCAATCGCGCCGACATCATCGGAGTCAAGGTCAGCGACACGAAGGCGGAAATGACAATCGTGGTGGCCAGGGTAATCGCGAATTCGCGGAACAACCGGCCGACGATATCGCCCATAAAAAGCAGCGGAATCAAGACCGCGATGAGCGACACGGTCAACGACAGAATAGTGAAAGCAATCTGCTGGGAACCTTTTAGCGCTGCCGTGAGCGGCGCTTCGCCTTCCTCGATGAACCGGCTGATGTTCTCGATCATCACGATTGCATCGTCGACGACGAAGCCGGTCGAAATGGTCAATGCCATCAGGGAGAGATTGTCGAGGCTGTACCCGAGCAGGTACATCACCCCGAAGGTTCCGACCAACGAAAGCGGCACCGCGACGCTGGGAATCACCGTGGCGGACACGCTACGGAGGAACAGGAAAATCACCATCACCACCAATGCCACGGTCAAGATCAGTTCGAACTGAACGTCCTTCACCGAAGCGCGAATGGTGGTCGTGCGATCGGTCAGTACCGCAACGTGAACTGATGCGGGCAGGGCGCTTTGCAACTGCGGAAGCAGCGTCTTGAGACGGTCGACGACAGTAATAATGTTGGCGCCGGGCTGCCGCCGCACGTTGAGAATGACGGCCGGCGTCGTGTTCATCCAGGCCGCCTGCTGTGCGTTTTCCGCACCATCGACGACCCGCGCCACGTCAGTCAGCTTCACCGGCGCGCCGTTATGGTAGGCAATGATCAACGAGCGATAGTCATCACTGGAAAGAAGCTGATCGTTGTCATCGATGGTGTATGCCTGGGCTGGACCGTCGAAACTGCCCTTCGCCTGATTGATATTGTTAGCGGCTACTGCATTGCGGAGATCGTCGAGACTCATTCCGTAAGCGGCCAGCGCAGTGGGGTTGGCCTGAATTCTCAATGCCGGCTTTTGACCACCGCCGACACTTACCAGGCCCACGCCCGGAACTTGTGACATCTTCTGCGCGAGCCGGGTATCGGCGAGATCCTCGACACTTTGCAGCGGCAACAAATCCGAAGTCAGGGCGAGCGACATTATCGGCGCGTCGGCCGGGTTCGTTTTGCTATAGACCGGCGGATTTGGCAGGTCTGCCGGCAAGTAGGTCGATGCGGCATTGATTGCCGCCTGAACCTCCTGCTCCGCTACGTCGATATTCAGATTGAGCACGAACTGCAGAATGATGACCGAACTGCCGTAGGAGCTGTTCGAGGTCATCTGCTTGAGTCCCGGCACCTGCCCGAACTGGCGCTCCATCGGAGCCGCGACCGACGAGGCCATCACCTCCGGGCTGGCCCCAGGGTAGAAAGTCAGCACCTGGATGGTCGGGTAGTCCACTTCGGGCAATGCGGAGACCGGTAAGAGGCGATAAGCCACTATTCCAGCCAACAGGATCGCGCCCATCAGGAGCGACGTCGCGACCGGCCGGAGAATAAAAGTACGCGATGGGTTCATCAAGTCGGGGCCAACCCGCGGTTCGAGGTTCCTAGTCTCGCGCCCTGACCATGGGCTGATGGGGTGTGGGGCGTCTGCCTGGCGTTGTGACCCGGAGATTCACTGGGCGACGTTTACCGCGAGTGGCGGTTTGGAAACCTGGGGCTGGACAGTCACCAGGCTGCCCTGCTGGAGACGATCCACGCCGTCGGTAACGACGGTTTCGCCTACCGCCAAACCGGATTGAACCGACACAGTCTCACCTTCAGTCAGGCCCTCCTCGATCTTTCGCAGATCGACGGTTTTGTCCGGCCTGACCACGTACACGAACGTGCCGAGCGAACTGCGCTGAACCGCTGCCAGCGGTATCAGCACCTGGCCGTGCAGAGTTTGCGGGAGGATGCGAATGTTAACGAACTGGTTCGGGAATAGCGTCTGCTCCTGGTTTGGGAACTCGGCCTTGAGCTTGACCGTGCCGGTGTTCGTATCGATTTGATTATCCATCGTCAGCAGCGAGCCGCTAGCGAGCTGATCGCGGAAAGAACGGTCATACGCCTCGGCGGGGACTGTGCCGGCTTTCATCGCCGCGAATACCATTTCGAGGTTATCTTCAGGAATGCTGAAAACGACGGTTATCGGCTCGAGCTGAGTGATTACGGCGATGCCCTGGGTAGAATTGGCCTGGATGATATTGCCGGGGTCGACTAGCCGCAGTCCGATTCGTCCCCCTATCGGGGCCGTGATTCGGCTGTAAACCAACTGCAAATTGGCATTATCGACGTTCGCCTTGTCGGTCAGCAGCGTGCCGCGGTCCTGCCGTACCGTTGCCTCCTGGGTATCCAGCGTTTGGCGCGCGATGACATTTTGCTCGGAGAGAACACGATCGCGCTCGAGATTGACTGTGTCATTCCGCAGCGACGCCATGTCATGCGCGAGCTGGCCGCGCGCCTGTTCGAGCTGCACCTGGTACGGACGCGGATCGATCTGGACCAGCAACTGCCCCGGCTGGACGATTTGTCCTTCACGAAAGTTGACCGCCACAATCTGCCCGGCGACACGGCTCTGGACAGTCACGGTAGCTATCGGTGTAACCGTACCGATTGCCGACAGGTACCGCTGCAGGTCCCCAAGCTTAGCCTGTGTTGCGACTACCGGAACCGCCATGCGGCCCGTTGGCGCGCCAGGCGTCGAAGGCCCGTCTTGGCGAGACACCGGCGACGAATGGGACACCGCTCCACGCGCTCGCTCCGACCGCAGCGCGAAAATAGCGACTCCAATGGCAACGGCGAAGAGCGCTAAAAGCGAAACCAGCCCTTTATTTTTCACCCAGGTCAGTCCGTTCGAGTGGACTCGGACAAGACTACCCCCGCGAAGCGCGCGGGTGCAGCCTCTATAATACTATCCTACGCTGCAATTGGGCCGAAGTTTCGGCTGGTTTTAAATTTTAGAAGAAAGACAGGTGCAGGATTTCGCTCAACCGGAGACTAACGCTCGACCGGCAATCTGGCGTCGTTCCAATCGAGCATTCCGCCCTTCATATTGCACACGTGTTCGAAACCGAGACCCCCCAAAATAGCCGCCGCCGTGGTACTGCGGACGCCAGCACGGCAGATCGCAATAATCTCGCGGTCTCGGTACTGCTCGAGCTCTTTGGCGCGGTCCGGCAGATGGCGCAGCGGCAAGAGAATACTTCCCGGGATATGGCCCAGCTCTCCGCTGAATTCGTCGGCTTCGCGTACATCGAGCAGCACCGGCGGGTTCGCCGAATGGAGCCGGTTGTCGACTTCAGCGGGTTCGAGTTGCCGCACTTCGGCGAGCTGCGCCAGCGTGGGAAATTTCAGTGAATCGTCGTCAATCGCCGACTCATTGGCCTGCAGCGCCTCTTGAATCTTCGTCGGCAGCGGCATTCCAAGATTGTTCATCAAATTGATGTAGGCATCACGTGAACGGCCGGCCATTCGCGCATTCGACCTTTTCTCATTGCCGATCGTCGAACATATGTTGCCGCGGTAATCATGGGCGGGAAAGACGAGCATCGAAGCCGGCAACGTGAACAGCTTATTCGTGATTGCGTCATATTGGGCGCCGGGGTCACCACCAGGAAAATCGGTGCGGCCGGTGCCACCAATCAAAAGCGTATCGCCGGTAAACAAGCGATCGCCGATGCGAATGCAGGTGCTGTCGGGGGTATGCCCGGGCGTATGCATGAAGCTCAAATGCAGGGTCCCCAGCTCAAGCTGCCCGCCATCGTCTACATGAATATCGATATGCGGCGCCGGGGCGCGCCGATGCATTACGACTTTCGCGCCGGTCAGCTCCCGCAGGTCCCATACTCCACTGTGATGGTCGGCGTGGGTATGTGTATCAATGATCAAGTCGAGACTGAGTCGATAGTAGGCGAGGACCGCGAGGTAGCGGTCGACGTGGTCCTTGAGCGGATCAAGCAGAACCGCGCGATTAGTCTCTTCGCAAGCGGCCAGATAAGTCTTGCAACCAGCGCGGTTAAGTTCGTGAAAAAGCATCGCCGCACCCCCTCGCTAAGGCAAATTTACTGCCTGCGACTGCGGCGAAGGCTCCTGCCTCTTGCGCAAGAGCCTTTCCGCCGTTCGGCCATTACTTCGGTTGTGGCACGATCCGCAGGTATGGTCTCGGCGCCTTCCAACCCTGTGGGTAGATCTTCCGGGCTTCATCGTCGGAGACCGAACCCGCGATGATCACGTCCTGGCCGGGCTGCCAGTTTACCGGCGTCGCTACCCGGTGCTTGGCCGTGAGCTGCAACGAGTCGATGACCCGCAGAACCTCGTCGAAATTGCGTCCCGTAGTCATCGGGTAAACGATCAGCAACTTGATCTTCTTGTCCGGCCCGATGACAAAGACGTTGCGCACCGTCTGATTGTCGGCCGGCGTGCGCTTGGAAGCGTCACCCGTGACACTGGCCGCAAGCATGCCGTAGAGCTTGGCAACCTTCAGGTCCGGATCGCCGATCACCGGATAGTTGGGTGCATGGCCCTGAGTCTCACGGATGTCGTTGGCCCATCGAGAGTGATCTTGCACCGGATCGACGCTCAGGCCGATAATCTTCACATTGCGCTTTTCGAACTCCGGCTTGATGCGGGCCATATAACCAAGTTCCGTGGTGCAAACCGGGGTGAAGTCCTTGGGATGAGAAAACAGGACGCACCACGAATCACCAATCCATTCATGGAAGCGGATGCGGCCCTCGGTTGTATCCGCCTCGAAATCCGGGGCAACGTCATTAATTTGCAAAGCCATCGCTTCGACTCCTTCGACTAACAAGCTCGTGCTTCATTTGCAGCCTTTTCACTCAAGCTGCGCCTTAATCGCTGCTGTGACAAGTCCCCGCCGATACTCCAGCAGCCCTCGCACGGGTTTCACCGCAACGGACCATGCGGCAGTGCCTAGACCTCGAAACGGAAGCCACCATTGCGCCGCACGATGTGACCCGAGGTAGGACCGGCGAAATGCGTGCCGAGCACCTGCACCGGCTGGTCGCAGTAGCGTTGGACGAATTGTCTGCGGGTTTCGACCGCGAGTTTCGGATCCGTGTCGAAACCCACCACCCAATCGGGATGAGCCACTTGAATCGGGTGGTGCATCATGTCGCCGGTAATGACCGCGTTTTCATTGCGCGACGAAATCCGCACGCTGATATGCCCCGGGGTATGCCCGGGGGTCGGCTCCAGCCATACCTCGCCGGTTATCCGGAGATTTGGTTCCACCAGTTCCGCCAGGCGCGCGTCGATCACCGGGCGCACCGAGTCGTCGATCGGCAGCTTGAAATCGGGACTTTCGTCATACTTGGACCAGTAATCCCATTCCCGCTGCCCCATCAGATAGCGCGCCTTGGGGAAAGTCGGCACCCAATGGCCGTTCTCCAGCGTGGTATTCCAACCCACGTGGTCGAGATGAAGATGGGTGCAGATCACAGTATCGATCGAATCGCGCGCAAAGCCTGCCTTCTCGAATTCTTCCAGGAACGGCAAGTGGAGATTGCTCCAGTCTTTAAATCCCGGGCGGTTTTTGTCATTGCCGACGCAGGTATCAACCAGGATGCGCCGGCCTTCCGATTCGACCAGCAGCGAATGGATGCTGAGCTTGAATCGGCCGCTGTCGTCGGTAAAGGGCATAAGCCACGCGCCCTCTTGTTTGACATTCTCAGCCGTTGCGTCGGGCAGGATCATGGTGCCGTCCCAGACCGGTTCCTGTTCCTGCAATCGGGTAATACGGACATTGCCAATTTGCCAGGTATGCATTGGGTCAGCTCCTTTCTCGTTTAGACCTTGGCCGCTCCACCTCTTTTGCTCGCAAATTTATATTGCAGTTCCTGCTGAACGCCGGCAAAACTATCGCAAGCCGAGTTCCTGCAGGGGAGCACGATCGACCACGCGCTCGCGTGCGCCGTTTCGGAGTTCGACCGAACCAGGGGTACGCTCGAACGGGTCGGGCAGATCGATTTCGCCCGCATATTCCCGTAGTCCTGGCATAACCCCTTCTGCGAACAGCCGCATGCTGTTCCGCCGCTCCTCGTTGCTCACCGGGCCCTGCACGCTGAACATGATAAATACGCCCGGCCGCAATATGCGCAAGATGGTCTTGACTTTGGCGAGCACGCTCTCGGGCGTGCCCGCAATCACCTGGTAGTTACGCTTTACTTTTTCCAGTCCGGCGATCAGTTTCCGGCGCACATCGTTATAGTCAACGTTCTCGGGCTCGCCGGCCTCCATATGCTGCGCGAGCTTTTCACCACTGACGCCCAGCCAACTGCCGGTTGGCTGTTTGGCGAGCATCCGGATGGCGCTTTTCGAGTTGTAACCGGGAGGCATCGTGAATTCCGGACGCGAGAACGCATTCTGGCCGCCGCCGAAGACGAAACTATTGGCGACGGCGTCGGCTTTGTCCTGGGTCTCGGCGACGACCGTGGGAATCAGATAACCGAAATTCTCCGGACCGGCCTGATATCCCTGCCGCGCGGCTTCATCAGCGTAGTAGTCCCAGAGGTCACAGGTGGGAGCGAGCAGCGTGCCCAGCCCGATATACGGATAGCGATGCTCCGCACACCATTTGACGGTCTCGGGACTGATTACGCCCGGAATCCACATCGGCGGATATGGCTTCTGATAGGGCAACGCCCACGGGTTTACGTGACGATAGTGAAAGTGCTTGCCCTCATAACGCCATGGTCCAGGCCGGGTCCAGGCCTGCACGATAAAGTCGTGCGCCTCATTAAACATCTCGCGGTTGTAAGCCGGGTTGGCGTTATTGAAGAATTGTTCGCTGCCGGCGCCGCGAACCCATCCGGTCACCAATCGCCCGTGCGAAATCAGGTCGATCTCCGCCAACTCCTCTGCCATCCGCAACGGATGCTTGATGACCGGGAGCGGATTTCCGATCAACACGATTTTGACCCGTTTGGTGCGGCTGGCGAGCACCGCCGCTTCGACGTTCATCACGCTACCCATACAGAAGGGATTGCCATGATGTTCATTCAGGGCGACGAGGTCGAAACCTAGATCCTCGGCATAGCAATTCTCGTCGATATAGTAGTTGTAGTCGTCGGCCGCTTTTTCCGCGTCGAAGAAGCGGTTGGACACTGCGAAAAAGGAGTGGTTCTTCAGAATCTCTTCTTCCGGAAGCCACCGATACGGACGTTCAGTAAAATAGCCGATTTTCATATCCGGTCCCTTCCTCCGCGGGTTCAGGCCTTCAGAAATTTCTCGATTGCTCGTTCGAACGATAACGCATCCTCGATTTCCGGGCGATGTCCAACGCCGGCGAGCTCCACGACTTGAGCGCCAGGAATCGCCTTGCGGTATTCGTCGATGCAGCCGCGTGGCACCACGGAATCACGAGCACCCCATACTAATAACGTCGGTATGGTCAGGCCGCGCAGCAGGTGGGGCAGGCTCGGGTTGTGCATGAACGGTTCCCATCCGATACGCGCGGTCTCGGCCCGCGCATCTTCGAACGCCTCGAACTGCGCCGGTGTCATCTCGCCGCCGTAAATATGCGCGAATTCGGCCGTCTTGTCGGGTTCGGCGACGGTCGCCCGCAGATGGTGCCGGATCGTCAGGGCAAAGAAATCCAGGATCTCGCCCTCGCTCGGCTTCATGCCCATTGGGGCGACCAGCACCATATGAGAGAAGATCCTAGGATCGGCCGCGGCCATCTCGGCTGCGATAAAGCCTCCAGCAGAGAACCCGATAACGTCCACGGGCTCCAGGCGCATCTCCCGAACCATATGCGAGTAGAAGCCGGCGAGGTCGCGATACGTGCGAACCCAGTCCAACCGCGGGGTCTTCCCAAAGCCCGGCTGCAACGGAATCAATAAGGTGCGCGTCTCAGCGAGCGCCGCATTCCATGCCATCCATCCCGGATAACCCAACTCGTCGTGGAAGATTAGCAGCGACTGGCCGCTGCCGCCTTTGATCAGAGCCAACTCAGTATCTGCCACCCTGACTGTTTCTTCACTCCAGTTCGTCACCTGATTCTCCTCGACGGTGCGCAAAGGCAGGCGTTCTCGGGTTCGGCTTTGCCATTAGTTAACGACGCTCATGGCCTCGCCGGACAAATTATCTCGCAGGAATCCGACACCGGAGTCAATCGCGGGGTGGTTCTGTGCGAAGCCGCCGAGCTGCGCTCGGGCGACTAGTTCACGCAATGCGTCAAACAAGGAGGCGTGTGCGAGGTTAAGCATTCACGTCGAAAAACTTTGCTACCGTAGGTAACCTTTCTGCATCTGTGCCTCAATATCTCTAGCAGAACGATCGAATGGGCTCCCGGCCAATGGCATTGCGGTTTTATCAACTGTTACTCATACGATGCAGTTTAGTACTAAGACCTCTCTACACTTGCACTCATTGCACCCACGTAGGATGGCGGTTTCGTGAATATTGGCCTCAGATTGCAATTTAATCGGTTTTTGTTGGGTCTTTCTTTACTTTATCCACTACTATTGTGGTGCAAGCCCCGAGGCCATCCGATGATGTAGCAAACCCAGGTGTAATCGCGAGTCTACAATTGAGGACCTGAGACGCTTAAAGTGGTATTTGATGGCCAAGTTTTTGTTTACCATGCTGGCGGATAACACCCTGGGTCTGTCGGCTCGCCTTGTACCTATCGGGCGGCTGCTCGCTGATCGCGGCCACGACGTCGCTGTGTTCAACCCGGCACCTGCGCCGGCACAACTGATCGAGGATGCGGGGTTAAAAAACCTCCGTCGTATGCCGTGGCGGTCCAAACTTCCCCCCGGGTTCGATGCTGCTCACGTGAGCTCGGCTTGGGACGTGGAGGAGAACCTTGCCACCATGTATGGAGATGAGCACCATACGAGGGCGACCACACTTTTCTATGTTGATTTGATCCGTCGTTGGGGTCCTGATGTTGTCGTCGATTCATTTGCCCTGCCAGCCTGCCTCGCCGCGCGCACTCTCAAGGTGCCGCTCGCAAGCGTGCTTCAGGGTGATCATCATCCGGCGAGCGAGGGATTCCTTTGGTGGAAAGGGGAGCGGCCGGAGAGAGTGCTTAGCGCAGCGCCAGTGATCAATAAGGTGGCGGCGGACCTCGGCGTAGCGCCGGTCACGCGTGCCGTCGATTTGCTGGCCGGCGACCTTTGCCTTATCGTCGGAACGCCCGAAACGGATCCACTGCCCGACTCCGCACGCGTCACTTACGTCGGACCTATTATCTGGCCGGGGGGCGATGCAGCACTGCCAGACTGGGTCTCCGAGTTGAGTCGCGACGCACCGGTGATATGGGTCTACTCCGGCGGCAGCCTTCCAGCCCCTCTCGACTCGAGCGTCGTGAGCCGCGCAGCCATCGCAGCATTGGCCGATGCGCCGGTACAAGTTGTGTTGACAACCGGGTACCAGGAGATACCGGAAGAATTGGGTACTTTTCCATCGAACTTCCGTCACGCTGCGTATCTGCCTGGCCTCGCAATGGCCAAGCGCTGCGATCTCTTGGTGCATCATGGTGGTCACGGCTCGGTCATGACAGGATTGTCCGCCGGCAGGCCCGCAGTAATCATTCCGACCGACACGGAGCAAGAGAGTACTGCCCGTCGCGTGGTGGCATTGGGTGCTGGCGAGATTGTGGTGCCCGTTGACGGCGCGGACGGTGAAAAGCACATCGACATCGCCGAGTTCGGCGCCAAGGTACGCCGCGTACTGAACGAGCCCGATTATCGCCAGTCGGCTGAGCGGGTCGCCGAATCAATGTGCAAATTTGGCGGAGCCGGAGAGGCCGCCGACCGAATCGAGCTGTTTGCTACCCGAACCGCCAGGGCTGCAGCCAGTTGATCGCAAGCGCGTGGCGTGGCGCGCTGACGAACGGTTCGACTTGCTTCAGGTAACCTGAGCTGGGCTCAATTGTGGCAACAACGACCAGGCGCTCTTAACCCGCTCCGTTCTGGGTCTCACCGCGTGTGAGAAATCTCCTGACGGTTGGATTGGTCGAAGTCGCAAGTAGCACTTTGGGGTCCCCGGAAGCGATCATAGTGCGGCTTTCTGCGTCGAGAAAAACGCTATTATTGCCGATTGCGAACAGGCTAGCCAGTTCGTGGGTGACTACTACAATGGTAGCGCCCAAACTCGCGCGAAGTTCAAGGATCAGGTCGTCGAGCAACCGCGAGCTGATAGGGTCCAAACCCGCCGACGGTTCATCGAAGAAAAGTACCTCCGGATCCAGCGCGATGGCGCGCGCCAATCCTGCGCGTTTCTGCATGCCGCCGCTGATCTGGCTGGGGTAGAAGTCTTCGAAGCCCTTGAGACCAACCAGGGCTAATTTCAAAGAAGCGATTTCCCGCAGTTGAGAAGCTGTGAGGTCGGTGAATTCCCCCAGTGGCAGCGCGACATTCTCGGCTAGCGTCATCGAACTCCAAAGAGCGCCGCCCTGGTAGAGAACGCCAAAGCGGCGGAGGAGCAACGCACGCTGTGACTCATCCGCTTTGGTGAAATTTATGTTGCCGTAAAGGATTTCGCCTTTGGCCGGTTCGACTAGTCCAATCAGGTGGCGAAGCAGGGTGCTCTTGCCGCACCCGCTGCCTCCCATAATGATAAAAATGTCGCCGTGACGCACAGTGAAGTTCAGGTCGCGCATCAGGACAAAACTGCCATACGCCATGGTTAGATCGCGCACGATGATATGCGGCTGCGCCGTGGAGGCTTGCCCCGGGCTTTCTGCCATAGCTCTGCAGCCTTAAACGCCCAGCAGGTTCGTGACGAACGCAAACAAGCCGCAGGCTACCACGACCAGCACAATCGAACTGACTACTGCGCGGGTAGCGGCGTCACCGACCGCTGAGGAACTATTCCCGCATTGAAAACCGCGTAGGCATCCAGCCATCGCAATCAGTGCGCCATAGACAGTTGCCTTTATCACGCCCAGCAGCAGGTTTGTCATGGAGAGCGCGTGAATAGTTTCTCGCATGTAGTTCTTGAACGAAAGATCGAGCATTCCTACTCCGACGAATGCCCCGCCGAGAATTCCCATCAGGTCGGAGTACAAGCATAGCAGTGGCATCATCAGCACCAGGGCAATAACACGGGGAAGGAGAAGAAACTGGAATGGCGAAATCCCCATGGTGGTCAAGGCGTCAACTTCCTGAGTAACCTTCATCGTCCCGAGTTGGGCAGCGAATGCAGCGCCTGTGCGCCCCGACATGATAATGGCGGTCATCATTGCTCCCATTTCACGAAGCATCCCGATGCCGACCAAATCGGCGACGTATATCGACGCGCCAAACTGCTGCAGTTGGACGGCACCCATAAAGGCAAGAATGACGCCGACGAGAAACGAAATCAGAGTCACAATGCCGACTGCGCTCGGTCCGCAGTCGCTAATGTTTTGCATCAGATCAATGGCTCGATAGCGAGCCGCACCGCGAACGAATCCGCTTAACGCAACCGCGGTATCGCCGACGAAGGCGAGCGTTTGGGTGGCCGCTGATAGGTAGCCTACGGTTTGATCGCCGACGCGCTCAAAAAACGGGGTGCGCTTGGATGTTGCTCGAGCGCCTTGCTTCTCCGGAACCGCTTCGGCCAGTTCAACCAGCCGGCGAACACCAGCCGGCAGACCACTCCGGTCGTCTTCAATACCGCGCGCGCGGCACAAATCATAGATCTCGACCAGGAAGGAGATGAGAGCGCTGTCCCATCCGGTGAGTTCGGATGTATCAAAACCAATGCGCAGAGGCTTTGCCTGAGCTGACAATTCTTTAGCGACGACGCTGCTGGAAGGCATATCGCGGCCAAGTTGCCACTTGCCGCGCAGGTGGACGAGCAAGCTCGAGCCGCCTTGTCTCTCTACAAAGACTCCTCCCTGCGGGCGGCCATCAGGGTGCTCCGATACCGCAGCGGTCATGATGGAACCATGATCGCTGTTTTACCGCGGTAGTTATATTGCAGCATGGCGCTACGGTGATTTCTAATTGACCGTGTACCCGCGTCCCTGGAGACACGCCGCCATCGCTCGATGATACGCGGTTTGCAAGCCCTGCTGGGCTGACTGATGAGCGGCCTGTTGCTGCGCGTGGTACTGTTGCTGTGCATATTGTTGCTGTGCGTACTGTTGCCTTCTCTCATCACGGCGACGGAACCCCCCCGCCAGACCGCCCATGGCCGCGCCTGCCGCCGCGCCTTTGCCGGCATCGCCGGTGATAGCTCCACCCACCGCTCCAAGCGCCGCGCCACGGCCGGCACCTCTGGCGATGTGACGCTGTGTTGGTTGGTAGGTATTTGGCGCGGGAGCAGAAGCGTATGGCGCGGGAGCCGAGGGCATGGCTGCCTGAGGTCTGCTTGGGTCAAATCCGGTTTGCTTGACGGCCCAGGAATGACATTCGTAGCGGTCCCTGTCCTGCTGAGCCTGACTCTGCCCTTTGGCCGGATACACGTAGATGTCCCCGCCTTGTGCCAGCGCCGCCGCGGCTAAGAGCGGACCCGCAACCAGCACGACAAAAGACAGAACCCCGAGGACCGCTCGCCGAGGTTGGGAATCCTCCGAACATTGGTGTTGCATCAATTTTCTCCTCGTTTGGCGCCTGCAATAATTTTTTGATCGCCCCTCCAGGTCCACCGGTGGTACGGCCCAAACCCACGGTGAGTTCGCTAAACAGTATTAAGCTGGACAGACTTTGCGTAAATCAAGACCTTAGTCCGATGGGACAAGATCGACCGTCCGCGGCATACAGGTAGGACCAAGGTCCTATATCAGTAATTCAGATCCGAAGTCATGCTGAAGACGGAGAAAAGTTACATCGCCTGCTACTCCCGGAGGACGAATTGGGCGAAAAGAAAACTGAGGTGATTTTGGTCGAGGATGATCGCTCAGTTCTCCGTGCGTTGCGCCGGCTGTTGGAATTCTCCGGCTTCGAGGTTTGGTCATTTGACCGCCCTAGCGAATTGCAGGCTATGGGTATTCCGGACTCCGTCGCCTGCCTGATATTCGACCTGCATCTCCCGGAGATGACCGGGGTGGAACTATACCAGAGCCTCGCCACATCAGGCTGCCGCCTGCCCTTGATATTGATTACCGCTCACATTGATGACGCCACCCATGCAATGGCCGAGCTCGTTAACGCAACGGCGGTCTTGTTCAAACCATTCAGCCGCGATAGTCTGCTGGCCGCAATTCATCAAGGCCTTGCATCGGTCAGAAATCCCCGGTAACGCCACCGAGGATCTTCTTTCTCAAAACCCGCCGACACGGAGATGGGGTCGTTTGCTTCTGGCAGGGTCGTCTTTGCTTGCGGGCGATGACAAGCTATATTCTATTTTCTAGGGTGCATTAGACTATAGAAGCTATATTTGGTTCTCTATGGCGCACTAGGCAATGAATGAGGGGCCAAAGATTGCGGTGACGAGTGCTCTGCCAGACTCAACTGAATACGCTCACCGCTTCGAGATGCTCATAGCCGAGTTAGCCCAAGCTTTGGTGCGGGTCACCGTCGATGAGATGGATGCTGAGATCAACCGATGGTTGAAGCGAATCGCGACCAGCCTCGGGCTTGATCGCAGTACTATCGCCGAATTTAATCCAGCGACCGGTTTGGTCTTCACCCACGGTTGGGCTCGCGACCCGGATCGTATAATCAGCAGCGCCATAGATGCTAACGCGGTGCTGCCGTGGACTAAGCAACAGATGCTGGCCGGGGAGACGGTTGCTATGTCGAGCCCGGACAGACTGCCCGAAGAAGCAGCCGTAGATCGCGCAAGCTTCCATCGATACGGCCCCAAATCCAACGTGATGGTTCCGATCAGAGTCGGCGGAAACGTGATCGGAGCGATGTCGTTCGCGTCACTCTATCAAGAGAGAAGTTGGCGGCCGGATATCGTGCGTCACTTTCAAGCCGTAGCCCAGGTTTTTGGCTTCGGCTTGGAGCGCAAGCGGGCGGAGGCAGAAACCGTCCGCTTGCGAAGCGAGCTGAACTACGTCTCCAGGGCGACCACGATGGGTGAGTTGGCGGCTTCCATAGCCCATGAACTGAACCAGCCGCTGGGAGCTATCCTGAACAATGCGGAGGCGATCCAGGCCATCCTCGAATCGGATCGGCCCGACCTCGTGGAAGCTAAAGCCGGTATCGCCGATATAATTGAGGATGACAACCGCGCCCGAGATATTATCCATCGCGTGTGGGCGCTGTTTCGGCGCGACAAGCTTACCAGGTCGAGAGTCGATGTAGCCGAGATGTTGGGCGAAGTCAGCCGTATGGTTCGGCGTGAGGCTCTAATCCGCAGCATCTCCTTGGTAGTGGACGTGAAACCGCCAATGCCGCCGATATTTGCCGAACGGATTCAAGTTCAACAAGCAATCATGAACCTGGTTTTTAACGCGTTCGACGCCGTTGCTGCCGTCGACGATCGGCCGCGAGAGGTTCGCATTGAGGCGATCTCATCGGCGCAGACCGACGCCGTCCAAATACTCGTGCGCGACTCGGGTAACGGGATCGCGCCGGAAACGATGCCGAAAATCTTTGACGCTTTCTTTACGACCAAGCCCGATGGGATGGGCATGGGGCTCGCCATCGCCAAATCCATCATCGCCGCCCATGGAGGTACGCTATCCGCTTCGCCGAATAGCGATCGAGGTGCGACGTTCGAGATCAGCGTCCCAATCTCAAAGGCGCTGTAGTCTACTATAGATGAGATGTCGCGCTCCGGCGACCTTAGTTCCTCCCTCCGCGAAACCGCCGCTTCCAAAAGACCGGCCCGATAGAGCTGTCGCTTGCTGTCTGTACAATAGATGCATTTGACGGGGCTAAGATCAGCGGGTGTGTAAACGAGGATCGGGCGACGTAACCTTCCGGCTGCCAAGCCAAGCCCGGGAGACCGGCCGTGGCGCGGTCCCGGGTGGCGGGCCGGCCAGCTGGTTGCCTCGCCTTGTCGGCCGGGGACGTGCTCTGGAACACGCTCTATATCGATGCAGCCCTCCATCAGCTTCGAACCGGGGTTTCGCCATCAAGCCGGAGGATCTTGCTCGCCTCTCGCCCTTGGTATTCGACCACATCAACTTGCTCGGTAGGTATTCCTTCTCACTGCCCGATTCGGTTCAGCGCGGGCAACTTCGGCCGCGCAGAAACCCGTCCGAGCCGACCGAGGAGGCTGCCACCTAAACTCTTAAGTGCGTTTTCTGTTCCATTGCTCCCCAACACCCGACTCTAGAAAAGGGCGGTCGCAGGAATTTCACACAATAGTGAGGCTGGATGTCGATTCCGCCGACCCTGAAACGACTAGATAGGACAGTTGGTCGCACTAAGCAGTCGGCAGAACGGAGCAGCGTCGGCGGTGCAGGCGCCTCTTGCTAATCCCGGAATATATGAGGAAAGCCCAATTCGAGGTTGCACAAATGAGTCTACTGGACAGCCCACAATTTCCGCTGGACCCAGCGGATCAGGAAACGCTGCTAACCGGACAACACGAATGTGCCCTAATCTGGAGGACCCGGGACGGATGGCCGGTCGGCACGATGATGACCTATTTATGGAGGGACGGCAAAATCTGGATGACTTGTGGTGGGCGAAGGCCACGAGTTGCCGCAGTCAGACGCGAAAGCCGTGTTTGCGTCATTGTCAGTGGACAGGGTCCAGGTAACACGAGCCTCGCAGTCACGATAAAGGGCAACTGCCGAATACACGAGGATGCTCCGACCAAGCTGTGGTTTTTCGACCAGCTCGCGCATATGGCTTTTCCAGACAACAAAAACGCGCGGCAGAGCATGCTTAAGTTACTCTCTTCACCCGATCGCGTGGTGTTGTCTGTAGCGGTCGAGAAAAGATTCAGCTATGACGGTGCTAAGATGGCGCACGCGCTGATGAGCGCCATGGAGTCGGCTCAGTAGCACGGTAGCTAGCGGCGCTGCTTCGCAGCCCGCGCCGCCGCCCAGTTGCGCGTGTCATCGAGACCAAGACGTTAGGAATAGAGAACCGTTCCTCTTTGCGAGGTCTATCTATGACTACCAGCATTGAACCCTTTCGGATCGCTGCGACCGACGACCAACTCGACGATTTGAAGCGCCGTCTGCGAGCGACCCGATGGCCCGAGCGCGAGTGCGTGGACGACTGGTCGCAGGGGTTGCCGCTTAGCTACGCGCAAGAGGTCTGCGCTTACTGGCTTGAGAAATACAACTGGCGTGAACGAGAGGCGCGGCTCAACCGCTTCCCGCAGTTCAAAACCACCATTGACGGACTCGACATCCATTTCATAGACGTGCGCTCACCCCATTCCGACGCGCTGCCGTTGGTGATGACTCATGGATGGCCCGGCTCGATCGTCGAATTCCAGAAGGTCATAGAGCCGCTTGCCAATCCGACCGCGCATGGCGGAGACGCCGCCGACGCGTTCCATGTCGTATGTCCTTCTCTTCC
>Ga0306920_100002333_pt1 | contig 24013 bp, 18 predicted proteins | sample flu12Cox44000170_FD_204666 | JGI IMG/M metagenome (GOLD analysis project Ga0306920, IMG submission 204666) | Lab enrichment of tropical soil microbial communities from Luquillo Experimental Forest, Puerto Rico - flux4day.12C.oxic.44.000.170 (v2)... | ecosystem: Environmental > Terrestrial >...
GAAGCGTTTGGCAGCATCGACTGCTTCTTCAACAACGCCGGCATCGAGGGAAAGGTGGCCCCGGTTGCCGAATACGACGAAGCTGTGTTCGATCAAGTGCTCGGCGTGAATGTCAAGGGCGTATTCCTGGGCCTTCGCCACGTGCTGCCCGTCATGCTTAAGCAGAAGGCAGGCGCGGTGGTGAACACCGCCTCGGTCGCTGGTCTCGTGGCCACGCCCGGCATGTCGGCCTACGTCGCATCCAAACACGCTGTGATCGGCCTCACCAAGGCCGCCGCCGGCGAGGTTGCCCGCAGTGGCGTGCGCGTTAACGCGGTCTGCCCGGGTCCCATCGACACCCGCATGATCCACGCGCTCGAGAGCCAGCTCAACCCGGCAAACCCGGCCAGCGTGGGCGATCGCTATCAGGCTTCTCTCCCGCTCGGGCGCTACGGTACGGCAGAGGAGGTCGCCAATGTCGTGATGTTCCTGTGCTCGGACCTGGCGAGCAATGTCACGGGCGCGCAGTACGTCATCGACGGCGGTCGCACCGCGACCGGCGGTTCGGTCACCGCCCTGCCGAAGAGCTGAGTGGGCGGCCTGGCCGGCGCACATCTCCCGGAAGGGCCGTGACTCAGCGTGGGCGATTGAAGTAGGCGTCTATGGCGCTGATCGTCGTGTCTTTGAACTCGCCGTCGGTCGGGCCCGAATAGACGCCCGCATCGTGTAGTCTGCGCTGCAACGCCTGGCGGAACTCCTTGCTCCAGGCGCGCGAGTTCTCCTTCATCTGCTTCAGCGAAAACTCATGGCGGCGCTCGAGCGACTTCATCATCAGATCGGCGGCTTCTTCGGGATCCTTACGCTCGACGCCTTTGCCGCTGTCGAGCATCCAGGCGAGATTGTGCATACCCGCCGGATGACCAAGGCTCACGGACTTTCTATAGAGGGCGACGGCCGCTGCCGGGTCCAGCGGCACGCCCTTGCCCTGGGCATGCAGCAGGCCAAGGTTGACCATGGCGGCCGAGTTGCCGAGATCGGCGGCCCGTTTGTACCACGCAGCGGCTTTGGCGGCGTCGGCCGCCACGCCGTCGCCCCTGGCGTACATGATGCCGAGATCGAACATCGCGGGCACGTAGCCTGCTTCCGCGGCCTTGTTGAACAGTTGCACTGCCTCGGCAGCGTTCTTGTCGACGAGCTTGCCCTCAGCTAGCACCCGGGCCAGCCGGTGCATCGCTTCGAGGTGGTTCTTATCGGCTGCCGCCCTCAGCCAGCGCACCCCCTCCTGTGTGTCCTTGGGCGCGCCGCGGCCTTCAAGGGCCATGGCGCCCAAGGCGGTCATGGCCACCACGTTGCCGGCGTCGGCCCCTCTCCGGTACCACTGGAGCGCCTCCGTGTCGTCGCGCACGACGCCGCTGCCGGTGGCGTAAAGTTTGCCGAGCAGGCCCATGACTTGCGCGTTGCCGCCGTAGGCCAGCCGCCGCAGTGTCTGCAGGAAGTCGGCCTCGTCGGTACTCGCGCGCCAGACGTCGAGTGTGGCGCCGCCGTCCGGGGCCATCGAGGCGACACGCCGAAAGAGATCGGACGTGCCCTCGACGGCCTTGCCGTTCAGCGCGACGATGACGTCGCCGAAACGGATGCCAGATTGGCTCAAGGGGCCGTTGGCCAAGGCCTCAAGCACGAGTGCGCCATTGGCATTGTCGAGGCCGAGCGAGGCGGAGAGCGCCGTTTCGAGTGGCTCCAGCCGGACGCCGAGCCAGCCCTTCTGGCTGTCGGACGGCTGACTGCCGACTTTGACGGGGAACCTTAAGAGGCGCGCCTGCACTTTGATCGGCGTCGGCTGCGATTGCCCGCCGGGTGCGCCGGAACCGATCTGGCCGCTGCCCGGCGCCTTCGGCGGCATGCGGACGATGTCGATGCCCGAATCCGTGACCCTGAGAAGAAGGGTTCCTTGGTCTCGCGCCGGTCGTCCCATTGGGTTGCCGCCTGCGGGCGCTGCGTCGGCGCGCGCAAGGCCGGCCGCAATCGAGACAACCGCAGCAATGGAGCCGCAAGAATGCAAGTGCATGATCGGTCCCCTGCGCCTGCGACGCTACGACATATCCGCTAAGGCAACAATTCGGTGCGGTTGACAGCAGGGGGCAACACGCCTCGGCATAGCTGCTCGCGGCCAATTGACTTTATCGGTGCCAGAAGGCAGCAAAGCTTGCCCGCAACGGCGATCTGTCCCGGCAGATGGGACGGCTTTTTGGCGCCGCAAATGCGCCGCAATCGCAAGGCCGCTCTTTCGCATAGAGGTGGCAAACATGCGCACACACCGACTTGCCGCCGCAATTGGCGTTTGGCGTGGGCGGCGGGGCTCGCAAACCACCCCTCTTGCCTTATTCCCCGCCGCGGCCCCGCCTGCGGTCTCTGGATTAAAGGCCGCCACGCTGCCCGTCATCTTTCACCGCTGCCGGTAGCACAACGGTGCCGTCGGCTCGATGGCCCGTCCCTGGCATACGGTTACAAGGCCGCGGGCGGCGACTATTGCGAGCAAGTTCCAGAAAGCTCCCGATCGGCTCGCAGCGCTGGTGGGACATCAAGAAGCGCGAGCCAGACGGCAACGCCATGGCCCGCAGACGTTGCTTGCGGCCAATCGCCTGCGCCTCGACGCACAATCAGTGTGCCAACACGGCAAGGAGCAGGAGCGCTACAATGTTGGTGATCTTGATCATCGGGTTGACGGCTGGGCCGGCAGTGTCCTTGTAGGGATCGCCGACGGTGTCGCCGGTCACGGCCGCCTTGTGGGCGTCGGAGCCCTTGCCGCCGAAATGGCCGTCCTCGATGTATTTCTTGGCGTTGTCCCATGCCCCGCCGCCGGCCGTCATGGAGATGGCGACGAAGAGACCGGTGACGATCACACCGAGCAGCATGGCGCCGAGCGCCGCGAAAGCGTTACCCGGACCGCCGATGGCGCGGATCACAAAAAACACCACGATGGGCGAGAGCACGGGGAGGAGCGAAGGGACGATCATCTCGCGGATGGCCGCACGGGTCAGCATATCAACCGCGCGGGCGTAGTTCGGCTTCTCTGATCCCTTCATGATGCCCGGCTTCTCGCGGAACTGGCGGCGCACCTCTTCCACGATGGAGCTTGCCGCACGGCCCACCGCCGTCATGGTGATGCCGCCGAACAAGTAGGGCAGCAGTCCGCCGACGAACAGGCCGACCACCACGTAAGGGTTGGAGAGCGAGAACAGGTTGTCGACATTGAGGCCATTGAAGATGGCGCCCGGCTTGGCCTGGTCGACAAAGAACTTGAGGTCCTCGTTGTAGGCAGCGAACAGCACGAGGGCGCCGAGACCCGCAGAACCAATAGCATAGCCCTTGGTCACAGCCTTGGTGGTGTTGCCGACGGCATCGAGTGCATCGGTGGTCTTGCGGATCTCTTTCGGCAGGCCGGACATCTCGGCGATGCCGCCGGCATTGTCCGTGACGGGACCGAAGGCATCGAGGGCCACCACCACGCCGGCGAGCGACAGCATGGCGGTGACGGCGACGGCGATGCCGAAGAGGCCGGCGACGTTATAGGAGATGATGATGCCGGCGACGATGATCAGCGCCGGCAGAGCAGTGGCTTCGAGGGACACAGCAAGGCCTTGAATCACGTTGGTGCCATGGCCGGTCTTGGAGGCCTCCGCGATGGTGCGAACGGGCCGATAGCCGGTGCCGGTGTAGTACTCGGTGACAACGATAATCAACGCTGTCACGACCAGGCCGACGATGCTGCACAAGTAGAGGTCCCAACCCGTAAAATTGGCGGCGCGGGCCGCGAAAGTCGTACCAAATCCGAGGAGGCGGTCGGTGACGGGCCACAGCGCGATGAGGGACAGCACGCCGGTGGCGATGAAGCCCTTGTAGAGCGCACCCATGATCGACTGGTTGGCGCCGAGGCGCACGAAGAAGGTGCCGATGATCGAGGCGACCACGCCCACGCCGCAAACGGCGAGGGGGTAGAGCATCAGGTTGGCGACGACTGGTTGGCCGTTGAAGTAGATGGCCGCCAGCACCATGGTGGCAACGACGGTTACCGCATAGGTTTCGAACAGGTCTGCCGCCATGCCGGCGCAGTCGCCGACGTTATCGCCCACGTTGTCGGCGATGGTGGCGGGGTTGCGGGGATCATCCTCGGGGATGCCGGCCTCGACCTTGCCGACGAGGTCGCCGCCGACGTCGGCCCCCTTGGTGAAGATGCCACCACCGAGACGGGCGAAGATCGAGATGAGCGAGGCGCCAAAGCCTAGGGCAACGAGTGAATCAACCACCGTTCGGCCGGTCGCGGGCAGTTGCATGCCGACCGTGAGGATGGAGTAGTAGACGGTCACGCCCAGCAGCGCGAGCCCGGCCACCAGCAAGCCGGTGACCGCGCCGGCGCGGAAGGCCATGGACAGCCCATCCGCGAGCGAGCGCGTCGAAGCCTGCGCCGTGCGCACATTGGCGCGCACCGACACGAGCATGCCCACGAAGCCTGCGGTCCCAGAGAGCACCGCGCCGATCAGGAAGCCGATGGCGACCGGCAGCCCGAGCAGCCAGGCGACAATGAGAAAGATCACGGCGCCGGCAATGGCAATGGTGGAATACTGGCGCGTGAGATAGGCCTGCGCGCCTTCCTGGATGGCGCCAGCAATCTCCTGCATGCGCGGGGTGCCCGCATCCGCGGCCATCACTGCCCGCACCGTGTAGGCGCCATAGACAAGCGAGAGCAAGCCGCAGACGATGATTGCCCACAATACTGGACCCATTGCCGTTTCCCCCTGAAGAGAGCGAACCTTGGTGAGTGAGGCGTGCGGCCATACCTACGTATGTGCCACCGCCGAAATGGCCCGCTGGTGAGCCGGAATCGCGGGACCATGCCAAATGTGCGGCCCCCTTGCAACATGGGCACATCGTCACAACGGACATAAGCCGAGCCGTGGTGGAACCCACTGCCGGGCTCCCTTGCAAGAAGGCCGGGCGTCGCCCCCCGCGACCCCCGGCCTTGCCCCCGCTGCGCTGCCAACGCCCTCATTGGCAAAGCGCATGCCGCCTCTCATACGGCCGCCTTCTCCTTGGGCTCGGCCACCGTGCCGGTCGGCTCGCCGCCAACCGGAACTGAAAGGGAGATCTGGGCACCGGCCAGTCCGGGCGCGCCCGGCGCGAACACCTCGCGGTCGCGACGGCGTGGTTGGGGTGGCTGAAAGGCGCGTCGCGCATGAAAGTCGCAGTAGGGCAAGCCAGTAATCTTCTTGCGTCCACAGAAATGGAAGTCCGCTATTTGTGGATCGCCTATGGGCCAGCGGCAGCAGCCCTCGGTGAGCGTCTGGATCGACCTTCGCTCGTTGAGCGGGATCACCAGCTCCTCGGCAGGCGGTGTATAGGGCTCCGTGTCGCCCAGATAGAGCTGGCGCAGGGCCGGGTTGCCGATGGCGGCGAAGCGCGGCTTCATCAAACGCCGGGGAGATTGGGTCCGAGCACGCGGCCGGTGCGACTTCATGCGCGAGGTGGTGGCGCGCCCCGACAGGCCGAGCCGATGTACCTTGCCGATTACCGCATTGCGCGTCACGCCGCCGAGCCGGCCAGCGATCTGGCTGGCGCTCAATCCGTCGGACCACAGCTTCTTCAAGAGTTCGACCCGCTCGTCATTCCAGGCCATACCCAGTTCTCCCGCTCTTGTTAGCGGCGGGATCCACGAAAAACGCACGGAATCCGGCCATCCCGGCCGGAGCTGGAAAGCGCGTTCAAGCGCAGGGTATCGCGCGCACGCGAGCCAGATCGGCCGACGAACAACGCAACTGGGAACTGTGAAGGGCTGGTGCTGAGGACGCGGTGCCGCGAAAGCGTGGCGTTACCGATACGAATGCGCCGTCCGGGCCCGCGGCTACTCGCCCCATCGCATCAACGCGCGATATGCCGTGGGCCCACGAGCAGAGATTACTACGCCGTTAATGCGCGCCTCAAGCCGTGCCAGTGCAAACGCTTGCCAATACCGGAGCAACTGTGACTCGGTGACCACAGGGTGAGATACAACTTGTGAATTGCGTGGATGACGAGTTGCGTGCGGCGAATATCACGCGCGTGCGCTCGGTTGGCCTTCAAAGGCATAGCCGGCGCCCCGCACCGTGCGGATCGGGTCGCTGTCTGAGCCGCGGATCAGCGCCTTTCTGAGCCGCCCCACGTGTACATCCACGGTGCGCCCGTCGATGAAGGCATCGCGCCCCCACACGCCGTCGAGCAGCTGCTGGCGCGACAGCACCCGTCCCGTGTTTTCCATGAAGAAGGCGAGCAGCTTGAACTCGGTGGGGCCCAGGCGCACCTCGCGCTCGCGGCGTGTGACGCGGTGGGTGGTGCGGTTGAGAACGATATCGCCCGCACGCAGGACGTCAGCGATGCGGGCCGGCGCCGACCGGCGCAGCAGCGCCTTCACGCGCGCCACCAGCTCCAGCACCGAGAAGGGCTTTACCACATAATCGTCGGCTCCGGTGGAGAGGCCGCGAATGCGATCGCCTTCCTCGCCACGCGCCGTCAGCATGAGGATGGGCACGCGGCGCAGATCATCGCGCCGGCGCAGGCGGCGGCACAGCTCGATGCCGGAAAGCCCGGGCAGCATCCAGTCGAGCACGATGAGGTCGAAACGGTCTTCGGCGACTTGCAGCTCCGCCTCCTCGCCGGTGACGGCGATGGTGCACTTCAAGCCCTCGGCCTCGAGGTTGTAGCCGACGAGCTCGGCGATGGCGGCGTCGTCCTCGACCACGAGGATGCGCGGCGCCATCTCCGTCACGGCCGACATGGGCCTCTCATTGCTTCCGGATCAGGGTGGAGCTCGTGTCGTCGCCCTTGGGGCGATCGTCGGCGAGCGCGGTGCCATGCACCAGGTAATACACGTTCTCGGCGATGTTGGTGGTGTGGTCGCCGATGCGCTCGATGTTCTTGGCACCGAACAGCAGGTGCGTGCACAGTCCGATGTTGCGCGGGTCTTCCATCATGTAGGTCAGCAGCTCGCGGAACAGCGAATTGAACATCGCGTCGATGCGCTCGTCGTGGCGCCACACCGCGAGCGCCTTTTCGGCGTCGCGCTCCCCGTAGGCATCGAGCACGTTCTTGAGCTGCCCCATGGCAAGCTCCGTCATGTGCTTGAGGCCCGTCATCAGCGATTTCGGGTGGTTCTCGCCGGAAACGGCAAGGGCCCGCTTGGCGATGTTTTTGGCGAGGTCGCCGATCCGCTCGAGGTCGCCGGCAATCTTGAGCACCGTCATGATATGGCGCAGGTCGTTGGCCATCGGCTGACGCCGCGCGATCATCAGGATGGTCTGCTCCTGCAGGTCGCGCTCGAGCAGGTCGATGCTGCGGTCGCTGGCGACCGCAGCCTCGGCAAGCTTGGGATCACGCCGTTCCAGCGCATCGAAGCCCTGCGCCAGCAGCCGCTCGGCCAGGCCGCCCATCTGCGCGATCTTCCTGTCGAGCTGCTGCAACTCCTGGTCGAAGGATTTGACCGTGTGCTCGAGCATGCGGGCTCCTGGACTTGGGGTTTCCTGCGCCGGCGGGCGCTTGGTGCAAGGGCGTCCTCCTTCCGCCGGAAGGAGGCACCGAGCTGGCATCCTAGGCTGCCCGGAGGGCGTTCCTAACACCGTCGCATAATCGCAATGTGACATGGGAATTGCGTGAAATAAATGGCTTTTTGCCAATCTTGCTAGTCCTGTGCCGCAAGGCTGACGGCAAACGTCGACCCCTGCCCGACGCGCGAGGTGATGTCCAGCTCGCCGCGGTGGCGATTGAGGATGTGCTTGACGATGGCGAGCCCCAGACCGGTGCCGCCCTTCTCGCGGCTTGCCGCCACGCTGACGCGATAGAACCGCTCGGTGAGCCGGGGGAGATGTTGGGGCGCGATGCCCGGTCCGTCGTCCGTCACAGTGGCAACGAAGCGGGCCGCGCGGCCGCCCCCTGCAGGCTCGCGGCGAATGCCGACCTCGATGCGCCCACCGTGCTTGCCGTACTTGATGGCGTTCTGCACCAGGTTCTGGAACACCTGCACGATCTCGTCGCTGTCACCCCGAACGATGGCGGGTTCCCCTAGACGGTGGAACTCGATGGTGGTGCCCGTCTCCCCGGCAATGGGCTGCAGGCTTTGGATCACGTGGGCCACCGCCTCGTTGAGGTCGACGCGTTCTGCCGGCGGTAGATGCTCGCGCATTTCCACGCGCGAGAGGGAGAGCAGATCGTCGATGAGCCTAGTCATGCGCTCGGCCTGCTCGCCCATAACCTTGAGGAAGCGCTCGCGTGCTTGGGCGTCGTCCTTCGCCGCCCCCTGCAGCGTCTCGACGAAGCCCCGCAGCGACGCGAGCGGGGTCCTGAGCTCGTGACTGGCATTGGCCACGAAGTCCGCGCGCATGCGTGCCAGCCGGTCTTGTTCGCTCAGATCCCGGAAGGAGATCAGCAGCGCTGGACCATCTCCGCCCGTGCGCAAGCGGTCGAGCGGGGCCACCGTCGCCAGCAGGCGCCGCTCGACCGGCACGCGCTCGTGCAGCTCCACGGAGCACGTCGCGCCGGCAACGAGTGCCTGATCCACTGCCGCGAGCAGCTCCGGATCCCGGCTCATGGAGGCGACATGGCCCCCGCGCCGGCGTGCGCCGAACAGCTCCTCGGCGAGGCGGTTGGCGTGCACCACGTAGCCCGCGTTGTCGAGGCCAACGGCGGGTTCGGGCACGGCGTCGACCACGAGGCGCCAGAGCCGGTCAGCGACAGGGCTTGACTGGCCGGTCATCGCGTCCCGCAAATCACGATCCGCTGCATCGGACGGCCACAGCACCGCCCACGCCACTGCGCTCACCAGGCCTGCGAGGGCGACGAGCGGGGACAATCCCCCCGCGATCATGAAGAAGATGGCGAGCGCCGCGACCAGACCCAGCTCGGCACGCCGTCTCGATAGGCGCACCAACGCCGGCTCCAGCTCCGCGCTGACGCGGCGGCGGACTTCACGCCACCTCTGCCAAACCAGATCTTGCACCTCAGTTGTCCACATTCTGCTCGATCGAAGCATAGCGCAACCTGGGTCTTTTCGTCAGTGACGAGCCCGACCCTCTCCTGGCAAGAGCGGACGCTGGTGGGTATCGGCCGGCGCCGAGCCTGCCCTCCCTTGCCGCGTCGCACCTCGCAGGAGCCTCTCCATGATCGTCGATGTCCGGACCTACACCTTGGTCCCGCGGAAAATGGCCAGATATCTGGAACTCTTCGAGAGCCATGCGCTGCCCGTGATGCTGCGCCATGGGCTGGAGCTGATGGGCTATTTACGTGAGCCATATCGGTCCGCTCAACCAGGTCGTGCACCTCTGGCGCTACGACAGTCTCGCCGACGTGGAGAGGAAGCGCGCGGCGCGTGGCGCAGACCTCGCCTGGGGCGAGTTCCTGTCTCTCACAGAAGGAATGGTTCTGCTGCAGGACGACAAAGTCATGCGCCTGACCTCGTTCTCGCCTGCGCACCAACGCTGAGCGCAGGAATGTGCTGCAATCCTACCGCACCAGGAACAGCGGGCACTCGAGCACCGAGGCGAGCGGCCTGAGGTCGCCCGCATCGGGGACGACGAGGCCACCGAACTGACAGATGACGAAGCCACCGCCCAGTCGTCGCAACGCCTCCGCCACAACTGCCGCTTCGCCGCGTGCCACCGCCGCCGTCTCGATGCGCACGTCCTCGCGCGCTTCCACGACGAGACGCACCTGCCCGTCCATGCGGCCGAGGTCTTCCTCGCCGTGCGCGATGAGCAAGAGCACGATCTGCGCACCGTCGAGGGCGGTGAGCCGCTCGGCGGCCCGCAGCAGGGAGGGGAGGTTTGCGGTATCCTCCACAGCGATGACCGTGGGGCCAGCGACGCGACGTGCCCGCGGGCCCACCATGACGAGGCCGGTGGTACCCGCGACCTCGAGGAGCACCTGCTTGAGAAGGGAGCTGTTGCCGGCCGCGAACGGCTCACCCAGCGCCACCACGTTCCAGGGCCCCGACTCGGCGCACGCGATCGATAAGGCGCGCAGCGGCTCGTCGCGCACCACGCGCGAGCGCAGCGGCACCTCTGCCAGCCGTGCCATGGCCTCAAGCTGGCGGCGCGCCGCCTGGGCGGCGAGGTGCAAGTCCTGCGTCATGCCGGCAGTCGACACGGCGCGGCTGCGGCGACCCGTGAGCGAGACCTCACGCACGAAATCGTAGGCAGCGCAATCGAAGAGTTGCTCGTCCTCGACGAATACGCTCTCGATCTCGGACTGGAAGGCGCGAGCGATGCGCACGGCCGCCTCTAGCGCTATGACGCTCGGGTGCGCCGACCCCAGCTGCAGCACCACGCGCCCGCGGTTCTCTCCCGTTTGTGCAACGTGCGCGATCATTCCGTCTCTCTTGTCCTCTCCCCGGAGTTGCCGGCACCCTTGGCGAAGCCGCGCGCGCGCTCCGCGAAGGCCTTGAGCTTGTCCTCCACCAGGCGGTTGATGGTGCCGGCCGGAAAGCGGCCCTCGGGCCCGCGTTCGCCGGCCTTGATACCGGTGAGGATCTCTATGGCCTCGTCGACCGTCGTGACGGGATAGATCGCGAACTGGCGGTGGCGCGCTGCCTCCACCACGTCCTCCCTCAGCATCAGATGCTGCACATTCGACTTCGGGATCAGCACACCCTGCCGCTCATTGAGGCCCCGCGCACGGCAAATGTCGAAGAAGCCTTCGATTTTCTCGTTGACGCCGCCGATGGCCTGCACCTCGCCCCACTGGTTGACGGAGCCGGTGACGGCCAGCGACTGCCTTATGGGCTGATCGGACAGCGCAGAAAGCAGCGCCAGCAGCTCCGCCGCGGACGCGCTGTCGCCGTCGACGCCGCCATAGGATTGCTCGAAAACCAGCGTGGCGGCGAGCGCCAGCGGCACGTCGAGGGCATAACGGCCGGCAAGGAAGCCCCAGAGGATCATCACGCCCTTGGAGTGCAGCGGTCCGCCGAGCTTCACCTCGCGCTCGATGTCGGTTACGCGGCCCGAACCCAGCCGCACGCGCGCCGTGATGCGGCTCGGGCGCCCGAATGCGAAGGAGCCCAGCTGCAGGACGGACAACCCGTTGATCTGCCCCACTTGGGAGCCTTCGGTGTCGACCAGCAAGACCCCGCGCGCGATCGTCTCTTGCGCCCGGTCTCGCAGCCGATCGGCGCGTTGGATCTGCTCCTCGACGGCACGAGCAACGTCCTGCTTAGTCGTCACTTTGCGCCTGGCCTCGCTCGACCAGTAGTCGGCCTCGCGGGCGATGTCGGCGATACGGCCGATTTCGATCGACAGCTTCTCGCGATCGTCCGCCAACCGCGCGCCTTCGTCGATGAGACGCGCAACGCCAGCGGCATCGAAGGGTTTGAGTTTGTGTTCCTTGACGATGGAGGCGATCAGCCGAGCGTAGGCGTTGTCGTTCTCGGCCGAGCGGGCGATGCTGTCGTCGAAGTCGGCCTGCACCTTGAATAGACGCCAAAAATCGGGATCGACGGCCGACAGCATGTAATAGAGCTCGCGGTCGCCGAACAGCACCACGCGCACGTCGAGCGGAATTGGCTCAGGATCGAGCGTCTGGGTCGAGATCAGGCTGAAGCCTGATGCCTCGATCGGCTGCTCGATGTGGATCTCCCGGGCTTTGATGGCGCGCTTGAGCGCTTCCCAGGCGAATGGCGAAAGCAGCACCTTGCGTACGTCGAGCAGGAGGTAGCCGCCGTTGGCGCGATGCAGGGCGCCGGGCTTGATCAGCAGGAAGTCAGTAACGAGGGTGCCCATTTGGGCGATGTGTTCAACCCGGCCGATCAGGTTGCCGTGGGTGGGATTGAGCTCCTCCACGATCGGAGCCCCGCGGGGCGAACCGTCGCCGTTGGAGACCATCACGTTCACCATGTATCGGCGGAAGCGCGCGTCGTGGGCGGTGTCGAGCGGACGCTTGACGATGGCGTTCTCCTCCTCGCCCGTGCTGAGAAAAAGACCCACACTGTGGATCAGATCCCGGCCGGCCGCGCGTATGTAGTCGAGCGCGGCTGGCACGTCTGAGAAGGAGCTAAGGAGATCGCCGAAGGCCTCGTCGACTGCCTGCTTGGCCACGTCCTCGTTGAGCTCGCTTAGCCGGCTGCGCCGCGCCTTGTCGGCCTTGGGCATGCGCTCAAGGATGGTGGCCAGCTCCGCCTGCAACGCCTCGATCTTGGTCTCCACGTCCTTGCGCATCGTCTCAGGCAGGGCGTTGAAGACTTCGGGTTTGACCACCTTGCCTTCGTGCATGGGGGCCATGGTGAAGCCGGTGGGGGTACGCAGAATGGCGATGTTCTGGCTCTGCGCCTTGGCGTTGAGCGCCTCCAGCGCCTCTTCCTGGCCTGATCTGAACTGCTCGTCGATGGCGCGGCGGCGAACCTGATAATCCTCGCTCTCGAAGCGAGCCGGCAGGACGCTTCTGAGTTCGTCGAGCGTTGCCACCATGCCCCTGGCCAGGGCCTTGCCGCGTCCGTGCGGCAGCTGCAGCACCTTCGGCCGGTTCGGGTTCTCGAAGTTGTAGACATAGACCCAGTCGGCCGGCGTCGGCGCCTCTGCCGCTTTGGGCCCAAGATGGGCCTTGACCGCGGTCGTCTTGCCTGACGCCGCCGGTCCCAGCACGAAAATGTTGAAGTCGTAGCTTTTGATGTTGGTGCCGAACTGAATGGCTCTCAGCGCCCGTTCCTGCCCGATCAGGCCGCTCGCCGGATCAAGCTCGTCCGTGGTCTTGAAGCCGAGCGTTAGCGGGTTGACGACGCGGCGCAGTTCCGAACCCTCGAGCGCTTGTGGGAGGGCCGCCACTGTCGTGACCTGGCCATTCTTGCTCGCCGGGCTGTCATACTGTGCACGCTTGAAGAACGCCATTGCGCTACCCGGTGGTTGCGACAGCCGACACAATAAGCACAGGCCGGTGCGATGAAAAGGCTAGGCTCCGAGGACGTGCCAATTGGTGCTGCAAAAGGAGGCAAGCTTACGGCCGCCGGGCGTGTGGGAAGCTGTCGATGGAGGCAAAGTACGGCTTGATGTCGATCAGGGGCGTGCCGTCGATGCAGTCGATCTTGCGCACGCTGAGCGTGGTTGCCTCGATGGCAATCAACTCCACGGCGGCGAGCGCGATGGGGTTGGGCCGCACCGGCGAACGCAGCGCAAAGGTGCCCCGGGGGTGGTCCAAGTACGCCGGCACCTGCTGGATAAGATCGCGCCGCGCTCGGTCCATCCAATAAAGCAGAAAGACATGGCTGTAGAGCGCGAGGTCCGCGAGCCCCGCCGCATAGCGCGGATCGAGCTCGACCCGGCCGATGGCATCGGATTGCGCCGGGCTCTTCGGGCAATCGTTGCGCGATTTGAACGGCGTACGGATGCGGCCGATGAAATAGACGCCGGCATCGTAGGCCGCGGGCAACTCGAGCGCCAGCTCGCCCGGGCGCAGGTCGTTCTCTCCGCTCATCAGCCCGCCCTTCGTTGCGCTCCGGCCCGCGGCCGGAGACGGGATGGGCAGAGCTTTGCCGCGTTTGCGGACCATGGTCAAATGGGCTATCCAGATCGGCTAAGCACCCGTAGCTCAGCTGGATAGAGTGTCGCCCTCCGAAGGCGAAGGTCACAGGTTCGAATCCTGTCGGGTGCGCCAATTTACCTACCGTACAGAATGAAACTGCGAACCCCCTGACTACCACACAGCCCATCGGCTTGGGGCGTTTCAACCTCCCTCATCGCCCAGTGCGCTTGCTCGTGGAAAGAGTCGGCCCAGGCAGCGCTTTCGTCTTGGCATGAGGTCGCGACCGAGAGATAGCTGTTGGGATGGGCAAGCACGCTAGGACTATTACAAAGGCCGAGGCGCTGGCCGTGGCAAGTCCCGGCCCGAGGTCGATCGTTCCGGTGCTGGCGCCGTCCGGCCGGTTGAAGTTACAGTCAGCGGAAGGGGCAGCCGAGCTGCCACCCGAACAAGCAGCGCGCCTGTATCGGGAATTTGCGCGCGGCTCGGGACATGGCCTGCTCTCGCTCGGATTGGACGACGTTGGCAGACCACTGCCGCCGTCGTTGGCATACTGGCGGCAGCTCGCCACCCACTACATGGCAGCCGTGTGCGCGCTACCCGACATCGCGGACAGCAGGGTAAAGCCGGCCGTGCCGCACTTACCGGATGCCGAGTTCGAGGCGATCGCCGCAGCTGTCCCTCCAATGCTTGGCGCCGAGTACGTTTCCGGCGCCGTGCTAGGTCTGTTGTGGCAGGACATCGATAGCGCGCTCGAGGACGAGCTCGGCCACTCCGGCCTGCAGTTCGGCACATTCCTGAAGAGCCGCAGCCCCGCTTGGAACCTCGTTGGTCGCGTTCATTTCAATCTCGCGGAGAACCGCAAGGACGAGGAGGCGCCGTTCGCCTTTCTCGCCACCTATACAACGAAGCTGTCGGCGGCGGCGAAGGCGCAGCACCTACCGCTCGGCAAGGCGCTGCAGGAGTACGCCGGGACCAATGACCGCGACCGTCTGCTGTCGCTGCTGACGCCGGTGCAGCGCGCGGCTGAGAGCTGCGGCTGGCTCCAGGCGATGGTGGAGGCCGGCGAGATCTACCAGCCGCTGCGCTGGACGTCGTCGGAAGCCATGCAGCTCCTGCGCGACGTGCCGGCACTGGAGTCGGCCGGCGTTGTCGTACGCATGCCCTCGAGCTGGCACATGGGCCGGCCGTCGCGGCCGCAGGTCAAGACCACCGTGGGCGCGGCGGTGCCGTCGCAGCTCGGCCTCGACGCAATGCTCGATTTCGATCTTGCCGTGACGCTCGACGGTGACCAGCTGACGGCCGCTGAGATCAAGCAGCTGCTGGCGCAGTCGGACGGGCTGGCATTCATCCGGGGCAAGTGGGTTGAGATCGATCGCGAGCGGCTATCGCGAACGTTGGAGCAGTTCCAGGCGATCGAGCAGCGGGCCGCCGACGATGGGCTGTCGTTCGCAGAGGCGATGCGCCTGCTGGCCGGCGCTGGTATCGGCGGCGACCCCGGCCGCGAGGCGGCAGCGGCCGACTGGAGCAAGACCGTCGCCGGTCCATGGCTCGCCCAGACGCTGGCGGAGATGCGGCGCCCCGACAGCGCCGCACGAGTCGATCCAGGCTCTACGCTCAACGCGACGCTGCGGCCCTACCAGCTCGCCGGCCTACAGTGGCTGCACCTATTGGCCAATCTCCGGCTCGGCGCTTGCCTCGCCGACGATATGGGTCTCGGCAAGACCATCCAGCTGATCTCGCTGCTGCTTGTTCTCAAGCGCGAGCGGAGCGACGCCGCCAAGAGGGAGCGGCGCGCGAGCCTGCTGGTCGTACCGGCCTCGCTGCTGTGGAACTGGGCGACAGAGATCGAGCGATTCGCTCCGGGTCTGAAGGCCGTCATTGCCCATCCATCCGCGATGGCGTCCGACGAGCTGAAGGCCCTCGGCGGGGCGGCACTCGCCGAAGTCGACCTGGTGATCACCAGCTACGGCACGCTGTTGCGCGCAACGGGCCTCGCCAGCACCTCGTGGCGACTGGCCATTCTCGACGAGGCGCAGACAATCAAGAATCCTGGGGCCAAGCAGACGAAGGCCGTCAAGCAACTCGACGCGTTGAGTCGGATTGCGCTGACAGGCACACCAATAGAGAACCGGCTCGGCGACTTGTGGTCGATCTTCGACTTCCTCAATCCGGGTCTGCTCGGCTCGGCCAAGCAGTTCGGCGAATTTTCCAAGCGGCTCGGCGACGCGTCAGAAAGGACGGCCAATGCCTACGGACCATTGCGCGAGTTGGTGCGGCCCTACATCCTGCGCCGCCTCAAGACCGACAAGAGCATCATCGCAGACCTGCCCGACAAGATCGAGGTGAAGACCTTCTGCCAGCTGTCGCGCGCACAGGCGGCGCTCTACCAGCAGACTGTGGAGGCGCTCGCCGACCAGCTTGAGCAGGTCGATGGCATGCAGCGTCGCGGACTCGTGCTGGCTTTCCTGATGCGTTTTAAGCAGATCTGCAATCATCCCTCGCAATGGCTCGGCGATGGGGCCTGGGCCGAGGACGACAGCGGCAAGCTCGCCCGCCTGCGCGAGATCGCCGAGGAGATCGCTGCGCGCCAGGAGAAGATGCTGGTCTTCACCCAGTTTAAGGAGACGACGGCGCCACTTGCCGCATTCCTCGGCGGCGTGTTCGGCAGGCCCGGCGTCATCCTGACCGGTGAGACGGCGGTGGCCAAGCGCAAGCATCTCGTGCGGCGCTTCCAGGAGGACGACGATGTGCCGTTCTTCGTGCTATCGGTGAAGGCTGGCGGCTCTGGCCTCAATCTCACCGCAGCCTCGCACGTTGTGCATTTCGACCGATGGTGGAACCCGGCCGTCGAGTCGCAGGCCACCGATCGCGCCTTTCGCATCGGGCAGAAGCGCAACGTCCTGGTGCATAAGTTCGTCTGCCGGGGGACGGTGGAGGACCGAATCGACCAAATGATCGAGCACAAGAAGCAACTCGCCGGAGACTTCCTGGAAGGTGGCGGTGGAGAGGTGCTGCTCACCGAGATGAAGGACGCCGAGCTTCTGCGGTTGGTTGCGCTCGATCTCAACGCGGCGCTGAAGGAGGCATGATCCTATGAGCTTCTATGCCTGGAAGCCCTACGTGCCGGTCGCTACGCGCCGTGAGCAGGCGGCCAAGAAGCTCGCGAAGATGCAAAGGAAGGGCGCCAATGTTTCGCCCGTCGTCATCGAGGGCCGCACCATCGCGTCGAGCTTCTGGGGCAAGGCGTGGTGCGAGAACCTCGAGCGCTACTCCGACTTTGCGAGCCGCTTGCCGCGAGGCCGTACCTACGTGCGTAACGGCTCGGTCCTCGATCTGCAGGTCACCACGGGCGAGATCACCGCCAAGGTCAGCGGTTCCGAACTCTACACCGTCAAGATCACCATCACCGCGGTCGCGGTGACGAGGTGGAAGGCAATCTGCAGCGACTGCGCCGGCAGTATTGACAGCGTGGTCGAGTTGTTGCAGGGCCGTCTCGCCAAAGGCGTGATGGACCGGGTATGCCGGAAGGGTGAGGGGCTGTTTCCCGGACCCAAGGAGATCAAGCTGTCGTGCAGCTGCCCGGATTGGGCCGGCATGTGCAAGCACGTCGCCGCCACGCTCTACGGTGTCGGTGCGCGGCTCGACAAGCAGCCAGAGCTGCTGTTCGTGCTCCGCGGAGTAGACGCCAAGGACATGATCGTGGGCGCCGGCCCGCTGCTGGCTGGGCCGAAGCGTGCTGCGGCAGAAAGGAAGGTGCTGGCGGACGATAACATGGCCGCGCTGTTTGGCCTTGAAATGGCCGTGGAAGGTGAGGCGCCCTCTGCTGCCGGCGCTGGTGCCGTCGCCGCTGCCGCTGATGTCATTGGAAGCGCTCCGAGACGGGTCGGGGGGCGCGTCGCGCCGAAGGGGGCGGCGAGGCCGAAGACGCCGGAAAAGCACCATCCCACCTCTGCCTGGCCGCCGGCCATGCCGCCGCGCGCGGCTGGACCCAAGAGCAAGGGCCCGGCCAAAGGCACGGCCCGAATCTCAGCTACTCGCAAGAAGGCCGCGCGCGGGCGCATGGCACAATGGCGTGACCCGAAGCCGGCCCCGGTAGTATGAAGAATCACAACGCAATTTCAATCACATAGGTGTTCGCAGTTTCATCCTGTCGGGTGCGCCAGCCTTCAAAAAACATAAGTGAATCAATAGGCGCCGCGCAGTGGGAGACGCGGTCACGCAAAAAGTGGGAGACTCTTGTTCAGCATTTGGACTTGGCTGATGGGGTTCGGTTGGCGAGCAGCAGCGGTGTAGCCGCTTGGGCTAGCATTCGGAGTTCGACCGAACGCGTGTAGCGCTCGGTCTCCTTCATCGAGAGCCCGCCATCCGTTCGTGCCCTGTTGCACCGTTTTCGGCGGCAATGGTGGCACCAGTTTTACGCGAGCATATGCCGAGCCATGTGCCGAGCAATCCGGCATACCTGCCCCATTGCACCGATCATGGAACCAGTTATTCGTTACCGAAGCCGGCGGCAGTGAATGGTCTGCGGGCTTGGGCTGTCACCAAGAACGTCAGGTCGCCTGTCAGGCTGGCGGGGTGGTGACGGGCAAAAAAGGATCGCGTCCGGGGAACAACCATGTGCTGGCTTTGCCGCCCACCAGTAGTCGCGCAGCAGCGCTAACAGCTTTGGCGAGAGGATCGAGTGCCGGTCCTTCTTGCCCTTGCCCTGTGCGGCACGCAGCAGCATCCGTTTGCTGTCGACATCGGAGACCTTGGGGTTGGCGACCTCGGACACGCGCAGGCCGGCGCCGTCGGCCACAGCTATCCGGACCATTGATCACCTCGGCTAAGCGCGTCGCGGCTGACAATGCAGCCGCATCGCAGCCACGCGCTCCTGGGGAGACTGGGGGAGCGTGATCCTGGCGCTCTCGGACACCGGCAGCATGCGCCTGATCCTGCACTTTGCCGGGTGAGGTGCGGGTACGCCCCTTCGCCCTCAAGAAAAACAGACGGGGAGCCTGGAGACATCCCCCAGGGGTCGTGGGTCGGAAAAGGCTTGTTGGCCGGCGATCAGGTCACCTCAAAGCTCTATTGCCGCGACCAAGCCAACGCACAGGGTCTGGCATATTGCTCGAACGCCGCAGTTGCAACGGCCGCGGCTAGGGGACGACACCGGGTCGCTAGGTTTCAGGAACCCATGCTTGGGTTGCGGGTTGGGAGTTAGCCGACCCGGAACTCGAGACTTAACCCGATGGATCCACTTGAAGGCAGTGCCAGGCTCAGATCGGTCTGCCGCGAGTAGATGCGTTTACGCCTCGCCAATGTTAGCACTGGTGGGGGGTCCGAATGAAATCTCCCAGTAAGATAAGGGAAAGCGCGTCGTGAACACAGCCAAGCATAAGAGAATGACGACAAGCGCGCGCACGGCAGCACTGGTGGTGGTGCTACTGATGGCACCAACGGCACGTGCGCAAACGACGATCGATGTCTCTAAGATTACCTGCGAACAATTTATTCTCTTGAAGGTCGCAGATCCGGAGAAAATTGCGATTTGGTTGAGTGGGTATTACCATGCGAAGAGAGGAAGTACGACCATAGACGTGCAACTCTTGAAAGATCAACCGGAAAAGGTCAGAAATTATTGCCTGTACAAAGACAAGGGTGGAACGGTGATGGAAGCGGTGGAAAAGTTGTCGACTGGGAATTAGGCAAGCTTTGTCGACAGTCTCCACTCCCCAGCAGTTGCTGCGCACGTCGAACAGAACATACGCCGTGATCAATTTGTTTCGCCGAGGATTTCGCGAAAGTCCTGTGGGGGCCGGCCGCTGAGCACAAGGTGAACTTCTCAACCCAACCATTCATCGACGCGCCACTCAAAATCTGCGAAGTCCTGTTCGCGGATACGGCGGACTTTCGGTTCTGCAATAATGGCATCATACTTCGGCGTCGCATTCCCAGATGGTTTTCCGATTGGCGAGATCGCATTTAAGTTTCGCGGTCCAGACGTGCAGACGAGCGGTGACCTATGTCAGACCACAGATCTTCGGGGACTATCGCATCAAGTTCAAGTGCGAGGCCCTCCCTCACAAGGATCGGCTCGGCGGCGTGCGGCCGCTCTTCTCAGAGCGCAAAAGATGGCCCCTCTCACTCGCATGACCCTGAGAACACCAAGGCCGCCGCAATCGCGCGGATGCTCTTTTCCTTGACCGTGGCTGTATTGTCGTCCATCTGCGTAACGCCATCGACTTGCACAGCCGGGTCAGCCGTTTGTTGGCCTCCTGGGCTTCTCTCTCAACACCCGTAGCCACTCATCAATAGCGGCGAACTTTGCTGCCTCTGGCTCGGGAGGAAGGTGAGCATCGCGGTGAGGCGCTCTTAAAAGTCGGTCGGCCAGGTGGGTGGTCAGGAGCGCGTCGAGCTTGTCCATGCGGATCGACCGACCCTTTTGGCTCGGGTGCGCGTTAGATCTCCGCAATTGGATCACGCCACCGGCGGTACAAGATAGTCGGTCATGGTGCGGCGGTTCTGCTTGGCTTTGTTGAGCTCTTCACGGGCGATCGAGCGCAGATGGACCTCATCGGGGCCGTCGATGAAGCGAAGCGCCCGGCCCCAGGGTGTAGAGGAACGCGAGCGGCGTATCGGGCGTAAGGCCCATCGCCCCAAACACCTGAATGGCGCGGTCTACAACGCGTGTCTGAAGCCGAGCAGCGACAACTTTGATAGCGGCTATTTCGGTCCGGGCGGACTTGTTGCCCGAGCGATCCATGATCCAGGCAGCTTTAAGCGTAAGGAGGCGCGCTTGTTCAATCTCCATCCGTGACTTGGCGATCCAATCCTGGATATTGGCATAGTCTGCAAGGTGCTTCCCGAACGCCTTGCGCTCCAATGCGCGCTCACACATGAGCTCGAGCGCGACCTCGCATTGCCCAATCGTGCGCATGCAGTGATGTACCCGCCCGGGGCCCAGGCGGGCCTGGGCGAGGGCGAAGCCCCTTCCTTCTTCGCCGATGAGATTCGAGATTGGGACGCGCACATCCCGATAGGTGATCTCGCAGTGTCCGTCGGCCGAGAGATGATTAAGGATTGCCACGTTACGCTCAATCTTTAGCCCGGGAGTATTTAGGGGCACGATTACCATCGAATGGCGCGCGTGCGAATCGGCATCAGGTCTCGGATCGGAAAGCCCCATCACAATGACGAACTTCGCATTCGGGTGGAGCGCGCCGCTGGTGAACCACTTGCGACCGTTGATGATGTACTGCGAGCCCTCGCGGCGTATGGACGTCTGCAGGTTCGTCGGGTCGGAGGACGCGGTATCCGGCTCAGTGATGCCGATGCACGATCGGATTTGGCCCTCAAGCAGCGGCATGAGCCAGTGCTCTCTCTGTTCTTTTGTCGCAAAGAGATGTAGGAGCTCCATGTTTCCGGTATCGGGTGCGCTGCAGTTGAAAGCCTCGGAGCACCAGGGCAGGCGGCCCATGATTTCCGCAAGCGGAGCATACTCAAGATTACTGAGCCGCGTGCCCGGCTCGTCCTCGCGCAAGCCTGGCAAGAACAGGTTCCAGAGACCCTCGGCCTTGGCACGATCCTTTAGCCTGTCGAGTAGAGGCATCGGGTAGCGACCCGCTTCCACCTCGCGATGCCACTCCACATTCGCAGGCAGGATGTGGCGGTCAATGAACACCTGCAGATTTGACTGCATCTCCAGCATTCTGGGGGTTGGCGCGAAATCCATGATCTTCACCGTTGAAGGTCCAGCATTCGGCGTAGTTTGCCGATCCTTTCTTGATCAAGATCAATACGCGGGTGCGGCAGATCGCTCTAGGAGGGCGCGAGCATTGCTGCTGCCCGATGGGAGCAAGCCTTTGACGAAAATCAAAGACCGAATGCGCTGCGGAAGACAGCATGCACGCAGTTTCTTTACACCGCCAGGCTTGCGCAAATGATGAACATCCTCGAGCGCGTTCTTGTTCTGATCAAGACTCATGACAAAATGACGATCGCAACGCTACGCGCGAATGGATTTCCGCAGGCAACAACGGTGAATTACGTCATTGAAGGGTTGGTGATCTATTTTGGCTGCAGCGCCCGACGCGATGATCGAGTGTCTCTGGCGATCGATCACGAGTATGCCGATTGGAGCAAGATCCAGGGCCTTTCGATGGGAGGCATCGCTGAGCGGGTGTCTGATATCCGGGACATCGAGAGGATAGGCGAGTTGTTCACGCGAAAATTTCCCCAGCTTTCAGGCTTCAGGCCGGAAGACCTGCTGGGACGGCATTTTTCAGGGTTACACCGAAGGTCATCTCCGTGATCGACTACACGAAAGGCTTCAGCTGTAGCGAATTAGTGGAATTGGGTTGAATGCGTCGGCCTGCCGTCGGGCAGGAACGGCTGTCTTGAGCGCCTCAAGAAGGAAACGTCAAGGCTCTAGCCAACGACGATCCGCAGCGTCGGGCACCGAATCCAGCGCGACAGTACTGTCGCTTCAAGGAGCTAAACGAAAAGGACGGCGCCGGCCGAGATCACCAAGAGCAAGCCGATCGAGCTGACACCTGCTTGAGGAGTGCCGGATCGGTCTTGATCGCCCGCAGCGCTCCTGCCCAGGGAAGAACGTTTTGCCGGCCTGGCATGACCGGCCAGTCACGTGGCGAGCCATTCACAACACAACGGCCTTACGTCTTGTGCCGAATCTCCTGCGGAAAATTTCTGTTGCCAGACGGCCACACCGAAGGTGATTTGTCATCTGACCCAGATACAAGCTGCCCGTTGCCTTGAAGTTGCAGGGATGCCAAGGCAGCTAGTGTCCCGATTCAGCGCGGCGCCAAGGGCCGCGACAGGCGTCGCTCAGGCCCGTGTAGGGGCGGAGCTTGCCCAAGGCTCCGGCATCATAACATCGGCAAAGCGGCTCGGCCTCGGCAACGGCACCGGGCATCGGATTGGGAGGGCAACGGCGGCGTAGCACTTCATGAAGCTGCACCATCGAATGAGCTGAAGAAGGGGGGCAGGCCGTGCGCCGGATTGCCATCGTTGCCAGACGGGCTCCGTTTGTCGCGGGCGCTCCCCCAATCATCCTCCCACTGTTTATCAGCGCCGGCGCCGCCTTCGGCGCCGATGAGGTGCATGACGAGATACAGGTCTATAACGCCGAGATTGCCAATGTCGGGCAGTGGACCATTCAGCAGCACCTGAACTATGCGTTCGTGGGTCAGAGCCAGCCGGAAGTGCCGGGCGGCTTTGCGTCAAATCATGCCCTGCAGGGCTCGCCGGAACTCGCGTATGGCATAACCAAGTGGTGGGAAATCGGCTTCTATGTGCCGTTCGCGGTCAACGGCGACGGCATCCTCTCGGATGGCGCCAAAATCCGCAACCTCTTTGTGGTTCCGGACGCCGCCAAGCGCAGCTGCTTCTATGGGATCAATTTCGAACTCAGCTATGAAACGCCGAAGTTCTCTGCGACGCCGTGGACCCTCGAAATCAGACCGATCATCGGCATGCGCGATAAGTATTGGGAATTCATCGTCAACCCCATCGTTGACCTAAGCTTTGGCTCTTCTCAAGGTGAAGCCGATTTCGCACCAGCCGTTCGACTCGCCCGCAATCTCGGCCAGGAGCGTTTCATAGGTCTGGAATACTACGCGGATTTCGGCAAGATCGGCGATTTCCTGCCGCTCAAAGAGCAAAGCCAGCAACTTTATGCGGTCACCGATTTCAAGGTGAACAAAATCGACGTGGAGCTTGGCGCCGGCTTTGGCTTCACGCCTGGGTCAGACCGCTTCGTCGTCAAAGCGATCCTCAGCTACGCGTTCCCGGTGCCCGGCAAAAACGACAAAAACGCCGAGACTGATTATTCGCCCATGTCCCTCAAAATGGGTGCATCTTCCAGATCGCTGCCGGACGCATGGGCTCTGAACCCGGCCAATTAAAGGAAAACGCCTTGGCGCTAGAGTAGGCACGCTGACGGAAAGGTCACCTGGCGGGAGTCTGGTGAACCTGGTCGGCGGCCTCCGTAAACGCATCTTATGAACTGGCTGCCTTGGCGGGCGAACCAGTCCATGACCGCGGCGAGATAGAGGAAACCGCGCGCTATCGGTATGTAGGTGATCGGGCCTCGTCGCGTTCGCGTTTCAGTTCTCATCTCCGTTGGGTACAACGTTCAAGTGCTCACAGCGCTCCACTTCATAACCACCATTGCCTTTGTCTCCGGCACGCCCACAGTGGCAGTCGTTGTGGCGCGAGGTAGTGTGGGCACTCCTTTCATTCCGGCGGCGAGTACCGCTCCGGACTATGCGAGAGATCGCGGCACCAGGCAAGCTGACCCTCGGTTACCAAGGTTTGGGCTCACTTTCCTTTTCACGCCAGAATTTATTGCTGTCGAAGGGTTCGCCCGAGGCGTCAGATCCGCAACCGAACCAGGATTTGCAAGCGGTCGTAACCTTGGGCGGAGGGAGGTTCGGGCTGTAGTCGCCGATGAGATGCCGTTCAAGATCGCCCTTGATCTGGCGTTGCTTCTGCTCGGTGCAGTAATTGG
>Ga0306920_100002334_pt1 | contig 24013 bp, 22 predicted proteins | sample flu12Cox44000170_FD_204666 | JGI IMG/M metagenome (GOLD analysis project Ga0306920, IMG submission 204666) | Lab enrichment of tropical soil microbial communities from Luquillo Experimental Forest, Puerto Rico - flux4day.12C.oxic.44.000.170 (v2)... | ecosystem: Environmental > Terrestrial >...
TCCCCGTCGCGACCACCTACGGGCTCACCGAGGCGGCGTCCCAGGTCGCGACCCTGCCGCTGGAGCGCGCGCGCCAGCCCGGCGCCAGCGCCGCCCGTCCGCTGTTCTGCACCGAGCTCCGCATCGTGTCACCGGACGGTGTCGCGCTGCCGGCCGGAGCGGAAGGCGAGATCGCGGTGCGCGGCCCGACGCTGATGAAGGGCTACCTGGGCCAGCCCGAGGCCAGCGCGCGCGCGCTGCGCGCAGGCTGGCTCCACACCGGCGACGTCGGCCGGATCGATGCCTCGGGCGATCTCGTGGTGCTCGATCGGCGCAGCGACGTGATCGTCTCGGGCGGCGAGAACGTGTACCCGGCCGAAGTCGAAGCCGCGCTGCGCGAGCACCCGGCGGTGAGCGATGCCGCAGTCGCGGGCGAGCCGGACGAAGCCTTCGGTGCTCGGGTCGCCGCCTGGGTGGTGCTGCTGCCGGGCAGGCAGCCGCCCGGCGAGCGCGAGCTCGTGGAGTTCTGCCGCACGCGGCTCGCGGGCTTCAAGCTCCCTCGCCGGATCCGCATCGTGGCAGCGCTGCCGCGCAGCGAAACGGGCAAGCTCGCGCGCAGCGAGCTGGTGGGTCCGCACACGCCGCGCCAACGCGTTTGATGGTATAACAGCGCCTTGCGCAACCAGTATCTGCCGCCGCTGGTGTCGCTCGCCGCTGCGATCTCGCTCGCGACCGCTGGATGCCAGAAGTCTGCGCCGCCGCCGCCCGCCGCGATTCCCGTGGAGGTCGCCCCGGTGCTCCAGAAGGACGTGCCAGTCCAATCCGAATGGATCGGCACGACCGAGGGAGTGATCGACGCGGAGATCCGCGCCCAGGTCTCGGGCTACCTGCTCTCGCGCGACTACCAGGAAGGGAAGGTCGTCAAGAAGAACGATCTGTTGTTCAAGATCGATCCGCGCCCGCTCCAGGCGCAGCTCGACCAGGCGCGCGGAGACCTGGGCCGCGCGAGTGCCCAGCTCCAGAAGACGAAGCAGGACGTCGACCGATTCACGCCGCTCGCGAAGACTGGCGCGGTGAGCCAGCAAGAGCTCGACAACGCGGTCCAGGCCAACCGCGCGGCCCAGGCGCAGCTGCAGAGCGCGGCGGCGGCGGTCGAGAAGGCGAAGCTCGACGTGGGCTTCGCCGAGATCCGCTCGCCGATCGACGGCATCGCAGGCGTGGCCCAGGCGCAGATCGGCGATCTGGTGGGCCCCGCGGACCCGAAGCCGCTCACCACTGTGTCGCAGCTGGATCCGATCCGGGTCTCGTTCCCGCTGTCGGAGCGCGAGTACCTGCGCTTCCAGGAGCAGATCAACAAGCTCGCCGCGGGGAACGGCGGCCCGCCCACCGTGCGGCTGCAGCTGGTGCTCGCGGACGGCCGCATCTACCCCGCCGACGGACACGTGGTGGTCACGGGGCGCGAGATCGACCAGCGCACGGGCACGATCACGATCAAGGGCGAGTTCCCCAACCCCGAGAATGCGATCCGCCCCGGGCAGTACGCCCGTGTGCGCGCGGTGACGGACGTGCGCAAGGACGCGCTGGTGGTCCCGCAGCGCGCGATCTCGGAGCTCCAGGGCGTGATGCAGGTCGCAGTCGTGGGACCCGACAACAAGGTCCAGTTCCGGATCGTGGAAGGCGGCCCGCGCGAGGGCAACCTGCAAGTGGTCGAGAAGGGGCTCTCTCCCGGAGACCGCGTCGTGGTCGAGGGGCTGCAGAAGGTTCGCGACGGAGTCGTGGTCGATCCCAAGCCCCTCACGGAGTGAGTGAGTGGCCGAGTCACACCCCCAAGAGGCTCACAAGGTCGAGGGCGACTACTTCTTCGTCCGCCGCCCGATCGTCGCGATCGTGATCTCGCTGATGACCGTGATCGGCGGGCTGGTGGCGATGGGCCGCCTGCCGATCGCGCAGTACCCCGACATCGTTCCGCCCGAGATCCAGGTCCAGACCACCTACACCGGCGCCGATGCGCTCACCATCGAGCAGTCGGTCGCGACGCCGATCGAGCAGCAGGTCAACGGCGTCGACTACATGATCTACATGCGTTCGGTGAACGCGAACGACGGCACGCTGACGATGCGCGTCTCCTTCGAGGTGGAGACGAACATCGACATGGACAACGTGCTGGTGCAGAACCGCGTGAACCAGGCGTCCGCGAGCCTGCCGACGGACGTCCGCAACTTCGGGGTCACGGTCAAGAAGTCGACCATGAGCCCGCTGGTGCTGTTCTCGCTGTTCTCGCCCACCGACTCCTACAACGACACCTTCCTCGCCAACTACGCCAACATCAACATCGTCGACGCGCTGAAGCGCGTCCCCGGCGTGGGCGACGTGGTGATGCTCGGCACCAGCGACTACGCCATGCGCGTGTGGGTGAAGCCGGACCAGCTCGCGCGGCTGGCGCTCACCGTCCCCGACCTGGTCCAGGCGATCCAGAAGCAGAACGCGGTGAACCCGTCGGGCAAGATCGGCGGCGAGCCCGCGCCGCCGGGCCAGGAGTTCACCTGGAGCGTGCGCGCGCAGGGTCGGCTCGTCACCGCAGACGAGTTCGGCGACATCGTGGTGCGCTCCGATCCCAGCGGCGCGCAGATCCGGCTGAAGGACGTGGCGCGGATCGAGCTCGGCGGGCTGAACTACAACCAGCGCGGGCGCCTGAACGGCAAGCCGGCAGCGCTGATCGCCGTCTACCAGATCCCGGGCTCGAACGCGCTCGAGATCGCCGCCGGCCTGAAGAAGACCATGGAGGAGGCCAAGGCGCGCTTCCCCAGCGGCATCGACTACGTGACCTCGCTCGACACCACGCTGCAGGTGTCGGAGGGCATCGTGGAGATCGAGCACACGCTGTTCGAGGCGATGGTGCTGGTGATCCTGGTCGTCTACATCTTCCTGCAGAGCTGGCGCGCGACCCTGATCCCGCTGCTCACCGTGCCCGTGTCGCTCGTGGGCGCGTTCGCCGTGTTCCCGATGCTCGGCTTCTCGATCAACACGCTCTCGCTGTTCGGGCTGGTGCTCGCGATCGGCCTGGTGGTGGACGACGCAATCGTGGTGGTCGAGGCGGTGCAGCACCACATCGAGCAGGGCATGACGCCGCGCGACGCCACCGTGAAGGCGATGCAGGAGGTGTCGGGTCCGGTGATCGCGATTGCGCTGGTGCTCTCGGCCGTGTTCATCCCGGTCGCGTTCGTGCCCGGCATCACCGGCCGGATGTACCAGCAGTTCGCGCTCACCATCGCGATCTCGGTGGTGATCTCCGCGATCAACGCGCTCACGCTCTCGCCCGCGCTGTCGGCGCTCTTGCTCAAGCCCGGCGGGCTGGGCACCGGCTTGATGGGGCGCTTCTTCAAGGCGTTCAACCGCGGCTTCGAGCGCACCACCCACGGCTACGTGAGCTGGACCAACTTCTGCGTGAAGCGCGCGTTCCGCACGCTGGTCATGCTGGTGGTGCTGACGGTGGCGGCGGGCCTGCTCGGCTGGCGGCTGCCGACGGGCTTCGTGCCGGACGAAGACCAGGGCTACATGTTCGTGAACGTGCAGCTGCCGGACGCCGCGTCGATGGAGCGCACCGACGCGGTGTGCAAGCAGGTGGAGAAGATCCTCGGCGAGACGCCGGGCATCGGCTTCTACAACACCGTCGCGGGTTACAGCCTGATCTCGCAGAGCACGGCGACGTACAATGCGTTCTTCTTCGTCTCGCTGAAGGAGTGGAGCGAGCGCAAGACGCCCGACCTCTACTTCCTCAACATCCTGCAGCACCTGAACACGCAGTTCGCGCAGATCCCCGCCGCGCAGGTGTTCGCGTTCCTGCCGCCGCCGATCCAGGGCATCGGCACGGGCGGCGGCTTCTCGTTCATGCTGCAGGACCGCAGCGGCGGGGGCGTCGGGTATCTCGAGCAGAACCTGGCGAAGTTCCTCGATGCGGCGCGCAAGCGGCCCGAGCTCACGCGCGTGTTCAGCGCGTTCCGCGCCGGCGTACCCCAGATCTACGCTGACGTCGACCGCGACAAGTCGCTGAAGCAGGGCGTCGACCTGCAGAGCGTGTACCAGACGCTGCAGGCGTTCATGGGCGGCGCGTACGTGAACGACTTCAACCGCTTCGGCCGGCAGTGGAAGGTGTACCTGCAGGCCGAGCCCGAGTACCGCCAGAGCGCCCGGGACATCGGCGCGTTCTACGTGCGCAACTCGGACGGCAACATGGTGCCGCTGTCGACGCTGGTGAGCGCCGAGGACACCCGCGGACCGGAGTTCACCACACGCTTCAACCTGTACCGCGCCGCGGAGATCACCGGCTCGCCGGCCCCGGGCTACAGCTCGGGCCAGGCGCTGAACGCGCTCGAAGAGGTCGCGCGCGAGACGCTTCCGCCGGACATGAGCTACGCATGGAACGCGATGTCCTACCAGGAGAGGCGCGCCAGTGGCGGCGCCGCGGTGTTCGCGCTCGCGGTGCTGATGGTGTTCCTGATCCTCGCCGCGCAGTACGAGAGCTGGTCGCTCCCGTTCAGCGTGCTGCTCGGCACTCCGCTCGCCGTGTTGGGCGCGTTCCTCGGCCTCTTCATGCGCCGCTTCGAGCTCAACGTGTTCGGTCAGATCGGCCTCGTCATGCTGATCGGGCTCGCCGCGAAGAACGCGATCCTGATCGTCGAGTTCGCCAAGCTCGAGATGGAGGCTGGCGGCAAGTCGATCGTCGACGCGGCGCTGAACGGCGCGCGGCTGCGGCTGCGGCCGATCCTGATGACCTCGTTTGCATTCATCCTCGGCTGCGTGCCGCTGTGGCGGGCGAGCGGCGCCGGCGCGGTCTCGCGCCAGCAGCTCGGCTCGGTGGTGATCATGGGCATGCTGGTCGCGACGATGCTCGGGATCTTCCTCGTGCCCGTACTGTTCGTGGTGGTCGAGCGGCTGATCCACCGCGAGCCGAAGCAGCACGCGCCGGGTCTCGCCGCCCTTCCCTCACCGGTTCACGGGGGACGCGAGTGAGTCGTCGCTTCTCGCTCGCGCTGGCGCTCGCCCTCGCTGCGTCCGCGTGCGCAGTCGGCCCCGACTACCACCGGCCCGAGCTGCCGACCACGCCGACCTTTCGCGACCACCCGGCCGACTCGAGCACGATCGCCGACGCACCCTGGTTCGACGTGTTCAACGACCCGGTGCTGCGCAAGCTCGTCGACGATGCGCTGGCGAACAACCGCGACCTCGAGGTCGCGATCGCGCGCGTCGACCAGGCGCGCTACGTCGCGGCGGTCGCGCGCAGCCCGCTGCTGCCGCAGATCGGCTACCAGTTCGACGCGACCCGCGGCAACCACTCCTTCCTGGGGATCCCGAGCGCCGCCGGCTCGACCGGGAACGCGTTCCTGGCGGCGGCGAACATGGCCTGGGAGATCGATCTCTGGGGCCGCATCCGGCGCAACGCCGAGTCGTCGCGCGCGGACCTGTTCGCCAGCGACGCCGTGCGGCGCGGCGTCGTGCTCTCGCTCGTCTCGGGCGTGGCGACCTCGTACTTCGAGCTGCGAGAGCTCGACTTGGAGCTCGAGATCGCCCACGACGCGGTGAGCTCGTTCCAGGAGACGCTCGACCTGTTCAACCGGCGCTTCCGCGGCGGGGTGGCCTCGAAGCTCGACCCGCTGCGCGCGGAGGCGGCGCTCGCGCAGGTGGCCGCGCTCGTGCCCGACACCGAGAACCGGATCGTGGCCAAGGAGAACGAGATCTCGGTGCTGGTCGGGCGCCCTGCGCAGGCGACGGAGCGCGGCACCGCGCTGGTGGATCAGGCGCTGCCGCCCGAGGTGCCTGCCGGCGTGCCCGCGCAGCTGCTCGAGCGCCGGCCCGACTTGATGGAAGCCGAGGAGACCCTGGTCTCGGCCAACGCGCAGATCGGCGCGAACTTCGCGAACTACTTCCCGCGGCTGGGCCTGACCGCGATCGGGGGCGCCGTCAGCGCCGAGCTCTCGAACGTGCTGAAGGGCAGCTCGTCGCTCTGGGCGATCGGCGCGGAGGCCGCGGGCCCGATCTTCACCGCAGGCCGCACCACCTACGAGTGGCGCGCGGCGCAGGCGGCCACCGAAGCGGCGCGCGCCAGCTACGAGGGCACGGTGCTGAACGCGCTGCGCGAGGTCTCCGACGCGCTCACCGCGCGCGAGAAGCTGCGCGGCGTGCGCGAAGAGGAGGAGCGCCAGGTGAAGGCGCTGGCCGACGCTCTCGACACGGCGCGCGTGCGCTACTCGGGCGGACTCGCCACCTATCTCGAGGTGCTCGACGCGCAGCAACAGCTCTACCCCGCGCAGCTCGCGCTGGCGCAGACCCGGCGCGACGAGCTGCTCGCGGTGGTCGAGCTGTACCGCGCGCTCGGCGGCAGCTGGAACCAGTCCGCCCAAGAGCTCGACATCCCGCTGCCGATCGCGCCGTAAGCTTCCGGGTCCGATGAGCGAGCGTCACTTCTGGCAGATCGCGGTGGCTCTCCCGGCCCTGGTCGGCGCAGGCCTGGCCTCCGACGCGGCCGCCGCGGGCTGCTACTCGATCTGGATGAACTGCTTCAGCATCGTCGAGGCGAACACGCTGTTCGCGCGCGCGATGTTCTGGACCGCGGGCTTCCTGCCCTACGCGCTCCCGGCGTACGGCCCGGTCGCGCTGGCACTCCTCTTCGTGCTCGCGCGTTCGGGACCGGCGGCCGCGCGGCGCTTCGCCTGGGCGCTGCCGCTGGTCTTCAGCGCCGCAGTGAGCGTGGCCTGCGTCCTGCTCCCGAGCTGGGTGCTGCCCGCGCGGCGGCTCGCGCCGACGCTCGAGCTCGCATTCGGGACGCTCGCAGCGGGGACGGCCTATGTCGCGTTCGCACAGCTCGCCAGGCGGACGCTGGTGGCGAAGCCGCGCTACTGGGACTAGCGCTTCTTCAGCATCATCGCTGCGCGCCGGCACAGCGCGACGACTTCGCCGCGCTGGTTCACTCCGCGGTGCTCGAACACGACGATCCCCCACTCCGGCCGCGACTTCGAGTCGCGCTTCTCCAATACGCGCGTCTCCGCGGTGATGGTGTCGCCGATGAAGACGGGCTTGGGGAACTCGACCTTCTCGAAGCCGAGGTTGCCGACGGTGGTGCCCAGCGTGGTGTCGCCGACCGACAGGCCGACCACCAGCCCGAGCGTGAAGATCGAGTTCACCAGCCGCTGGCCGAAGTGGCTGGACTTCGCGAACTCGGCGTCGAGATGCAGCGGCTGCGGGTTCATGGTCAGCGCCGAGAACAAGAGGTTGTCGGACTCGGTGACCGTGCGCGACGGCTGGTGGGTGAAGACCTGGCCGACCGTGAACTCGTCGAAGGTGAGCCCGGCCATCAGCGCGGGGCCGAGCCTTCCGCGACCTGCCGCCCGAGCGCGATGAGCGTCGGGATCTCGTCGTCCGCGAGCTCGCGCATCCACTGCTTGCGCTCGAACGCCTGGGCGATGTACGGCGCGAGCTCCTCGCGCTTCACGCGCTCGCGCTCCGCTTCGGGCTCGTGGAACTCGGGCATCACCTCGCTCGCGAACAGCTGGAGCGAGTCGCAGATGTGCTCGTGGCGGTTGCGGCCGCCCTGCTGGATGAAGGTCACCTGGTCGACGCCCGCGTCCGCGAACTTGCGCAGGTGCGCGCGCAGCATGTCGGGGGTACCGATGCCGCCGCGGTTGGGGCCGGCGTCGGGCATCTGCCCGCGCGCCCTCTGGAAGTTCTCCCAGATGTTGGTGCGCCCGGCCTTGTGCTCGCCGAAGCCGTAGTGGTGGCCGAGCGCGTAGCCGAAGAACTGGAAGCCCTCGAGCCCCCGGCGCGCCGCCTCTTCCGCGTCGCGGTGACAGGAGAAGCCGGTCACCATCGCGACGTTCGCGTTCACCGCGTGACCGATCGGCGTGCACTCGGTCTTGAGGATGCGGTAGTAGTCGTCGACCCACTGTCTGGCCTCGGCGGGATCGACGAACGCGAAGGTGAGTGCGCCGATGCCGAGCTTGGCCGCGAGCTTGATCGTCTCGCGGTTGCTGCACGCGACCCACAGCGGCGGGTGCGGCTTCTGCGCCGGCTTCGGCACCACGTTGCGGCAGGGCATCGAGAAGTACTTGCCCTCGAAGCCGGGGTACGGATCCATCACCATCATGTTGGCGATCTGCTCGACCGCCTCGCGCCAGGCCGCGCGCTTCTCCGCGACCGGCACGCGATAGCCGCCGAGCTCGGCGATCGACGACGACTCGCCCGTGCCGAACTCGACCCGCCCGTTGGACACCAGGTCGAGCGTCGCGATCCGCTCCGCGATCCGCGCCGGATGGTTGTAGCCGGGCGGGCAGAGCACGATCCCGTGGCCGAGCCGGATCTTCCGGGTGCGCTGGCTGCACGCCGCCAGGAACACCTCCGGCGCCGAGGAGTGCGAGTACTCCTCGAGGAAGTGGTGCTCGACCTCCCAGGCGTGGTCGATGCCCAGCCGGTCGGCGAGCTCGACCTGGTCGAGCGCCTCCTGGAACAGCCGCTGCTCGGCGCCGTCGCCCCAGGGCCGCGGCAGCTGGTGCTCGTAGAAGATCCCGAACTTCACGAGAGGTCGCCGAGGATCACTTCCGCCTTGCTGACCTCGAACTTGCCCGGCGCCTCGACGTGCAGCTTCTTCACGATCCCGTCTTCGACGATCGCCGAGAAGCGCTGCCCGCGGATGCCCATGCCGAAGCCCGAGCCGTCGAACTCGAGGCCGAGCGCGCGGGTGAACTCGGCGTTGCCGTCGGCGAGCAGCGTCACCTTGTTGCCGACGTTGCGGTCCTTGCCCCAGGAATCCATCACGAACGCGTCGTTCACCGAGATGCACACGATCTCGGACACGCCCTTCGTCTTGATCTTGTCGGCCTGCTCGACGAATCCGGGCAGGTGCTTGGCGGAGCAGGTCGGCGTGAATGCGCCGGGCACCGAGAACAGCACCACCTTGCGGCCCTTGAAGAACTCCTCGGTGTTGATGTCCTTCATGCCTTCGGGCGTGAGCCGCTTCAGCGTCGCCTTGGGAATCCGATCACCGACTTTGATCGCCATGGGGAGGTGCTCCTCGTGTTCGGGTGGAGCGTGATTCTAGAAGATCGGGCGCTGGTTTTCAGACGGAGCCGTACAGCGCGGTCAGGCGCCGGCGCCAGCGCGGATGCGCGAGGTCGGTGCTGTCGCTCCAAGAGTCGAGTGACCCGATCCTCGGGAGCTTCGCGAGCTCGGACAGCGCGGGATCGCTGATGCGGGCGCAGAGTGCGTCGCTGAAGCGGTCGGCATGGATCACGCGGAACGGGCGCCCATGGAACGGCGTCGGCTCTTCCGCGAGCGGCTCGACGATGCGGCTCGCGTTCTGCAGCCCGGCGGCGCACCGGTACGCGTCGCAGAGCGCGCGCTCGCGCGCGGGCCAGTCGTCGGCCGCGAGGACCCGTTCCAGGAGCGGCGCGAAGCCGTTACCGCACGCGAGCCCTCGGAAGGCACTGCCGAGCCACTTCGCGTAGGGCGCGTACCGTCGCTCGAGCAGGAAGCACAGCCGGACGAGGTCGCGCGTCAGCCGGGCCGCAATCACGCGCGAGCCGATCTCGTCGCCGACGAGACCGGCGCGCGCGACGAGGTGTTCGTCCTGCGCGATCCGCCGCCAGCACGACGCGAGCAGGTAGAGCCAGACGTCGCGCGGGTACCACGCGAGGCGCGCGCGAATCGGCTCGAGTCCGAGCTCGTCGTGGAACACCCGCCCCGACGTGAGCGAGAGCAGCGCCTGTTGCGGGAAGGTGAGCCAGTCGGGAGTCTCGATCGCGGTCTCCGGGTCCCAGGCGAGGTGCGCGCGGAAGAAGCCGCCGAGCGGCCAGATCTCGACGCGATGGTTGACTCGTCCTGACTCGGGCTCCTCGAGCAGGCGCGAGCCGTCCGGCCCCGGAGGCCCGAAGCTCGTCGACCAGCCGCGCACACGGAGCGGCAGGCGCTCGCGCAGCGCGCGCTCGATGGCCTCGCCGCGCGACGCGCAGTCGTCCGCTCCCAGGAAGAGCAGCAGCCGCGGTCCCCAGTGGTGATCCGTCGACGTCTCGTCGTCGAAGCCCAGCACCTCCGACCCGCGGCCGATCAGCGCAGCTGCGTGCGCGAGCCCGGCGAACTCCGCCGCGAGGACGGGCGCCACGCCCTCCGTCCACAGCGCCTGCGCCAGCTCGAGACCAGGGACGAAGGCCGGAGATCTCATCGGCCGGCAGTCTACTTCTCCGCGAGGGACCCGAGGCGGGCGCGTGGTAATCTCGCCGGCCATGAGAAGCCCCCGCCAGTTCACGGCCCCCAAGGCCCTCGGCGCGCCCCAGCCGCTGCGGGAGATCCCGGTCCGACCGTCGCGGATGATCCACTTCTTCGACCCGAGCAATCCGCGCATGGCGTCGAAGGTGCCGGACATCGCGAAGCAGGTGGACATCCTGCTCGGGAACCTGGAGGACGCGATTCCGACCGAGCGCAAGGTCGACGCGCGCGAGGGTTTGATCAAGATCGCGCGCGACGCCGACCTGGGCGAAACGCAGCTGTGGACCCGGGTCAACTCGCTCGACAGCCCGTGGGTGCTCGACGACCTCGTCCGGCTGGTGGGCGAGATCGGCGACAAGCTGCAGGTGATCATGATCCCCAAGGTCGAAGGGCCCTGGGACATCCACTTCGTGGACCAGCTGCTCGCGCAGCTCGAGGCCAAGGCGGGGCTGCGCAAGCCGCTGCTCGTGCACGCGATCCTCGAGACCGCGCTCGGCGTCGCCAACGTCGAGGAGATCGCGACCGCTTCGCCGCGCATGCAGGGCATGTCGCTCGGCCCTGCGGACCTGGCCGCCTCGCGGCGGATGAAGACCACGCGCGTCGGCGGCGGCCACCCGGGCTATCTCGTGCGCACCGATCCCGATCCGCGGGATCCGAACGCGCCGCGCAGGACCGCGCAGCAGGACCTGTGGCACTACACCATGGCGCGGATGGTCGACGCCTGCGCGGCGACCGGCGCCCTGCCCTTCTACGGGCCGTTCGGCGCGATCGACGACCCGGTGGGCTGCGAGGACCAGTTCCGCAACGCGTTCCTGATGGGCTGCGTCGGCGCCTGGTCGCTGCACCCGTCGCAGATCGAGATCGCCAAGCGCGTGTTCACTCCGCCCGCAGACGAGGTGCTCTGGGCCAAGCGGGTGCTCGCGGCGATGCCCGACGGCAGCGGCACGATGATGCTCGAGGGCAAGATGCAGGACGACGCGACCTGGAAGCAGTGCAAAGTGATGGTCACGCTGGCGGAGCTGCTCGCCGCGCGCGATCCCGAGCTGCGCAAGAAGTACGAGCTTGGTTGAAGCGCCGGACTGGTTCCGGCGCGCGCTCGCACACAAGCCGGACGAAGCGCAGGTCGAGGTCGAGGCCTGCCCGATCCACTACCTGCGCTGGGGCGAGCGCAGCAAGCCCGGGATCGTGCTGGTGCACGGCGGCGCCGCGCACGCGCACTGGTGGAGCTTCATCGCGCCGCTGTTGACGCCGCAGTACCACATCGCCGCGCTCGATCTCTCCGGCCACGGCGACAGCGGCCGGCGGCGCGAGTACCGAAGCGACTTCTGGGCCGAAGAGGTGATGGCGGTCGCGCGCGATGCGGGCATCGTGGGCGCGCCGCTCCTCGTCGGCCACAGCATGGGCGGGATCGTCTGCATCCAGGCCGCCGCGCGCTGGGGCGACCGGCTCGCGGGCGCGATCATCGTCGATTCGCCGGTGCGCCGGCCCGACCCGGAGTCCGAGGAGGGCACGCGCGGCCGCGCCTTCCGCAATCCGAAGACCTACCCCGACTACGAGATGGCGGTCGCCAAGTTCCGGCTGGTGCCGCCGCAGCCCTGCGACAACCCCTGGGTGCTCGACCACGTGGCGCGACACTCGCTGCACCGGACGCCTGCCGGGTGGACCTGGAAGTTCGATCCGGTCGTGTTCCGGCGCGCGACCTCGGACTCGATCTCGCAGCACCTGGCCGGGGTGCGCTGCCGCGTCGCGCTGTTCCGCGGCGAGCTGTCCGAGCTCGTGACTCCGGACGTGGCCGACTACATGGTCGAGCTGCTCGACCGCAACGCGCCGCTGGTCGAGATCCCCGAGGCGCACCACCACCTCCTGCTCGATCAGCCGCTCGCGTTCGTGTCGGCGCTGCGCGCGATCCTCGCGGACTGGGAGCACACCCTTCCACGTCCGAGCGGGGCCCGGCGCGGCTGAGCCGCGCCAGCCGCTCTTCGCTCGGCTGCGCCTCGCTGCGCGCTCGCGCTTCCGCGCTCGCTTGCGTCCCGGCTCCGGAGCCATGAGATACTGCCGACGGAAGAGGAGTCGGATCGATGTCGCTTTCGGGTCGCGTCGCGCTGGTCACGGGGGGAAGTCGGGGCATCGGGCGCGGGATCGCGCTCGCGCTGGCGGAGGACGGCGCCGACGTCGCGGTCAACTACCGCCGCGACGAGGCGGCGGCGAAGGAGACCGTGGCCGCGATCGAGTCCATGGGGCGGCGCGCGCGCGCGTACTCGGCGTCGGTCGACTCACTCGAGGCGTGCCAGGCGATGACCGAGGCGGTGCTGCGCGACTTCGGCTTCGTCGACATCCTGGTGAACAACGCGGGCATCGCGAGCCGCGGACAGACGGTGAAGAACACCGATCCCGCCGAGTTCGAGCGCGTCGTGCGCACGCACGCCTTCGGCGCCTGGTACTTGTGCCACCTCGTGCTGCCCTCGATGCGCACGCGCCCGCGCGGCGACGTCGTGATGATCTCGTCGGTGGCGACGCTGGGCCACGCCGGCGGCGGCGCGCCGTACAACATGGGCAAGGCGGCGCTCGAGGCGCTGGCGTTCACGCTGTCCAAGGAGGAGAAGAAGCACGGCATCCGCGTGAACGTGGTGGCGCCGGGCCTGGTCGAGACCGAGATGGGCCGGCGGCTGGCGAAGGGCGCGATGGGCGTCGACGACATCCGCAAGCTCGACGCCGTGATGCCGTTCGGCCGGGTGTGCCAGCCGGAGGACGTGGCGAACGCGGTGCGCTTCCTGGTCTCGGAACGCGCGAGCTACATCACCGGCGAGAAGCTGAACGTCTACGGGGGCGGCCAGGGGTAGCGGGCGTCGAGTCCGGGTTCTTCCAGGTCGCACGCCACGCGCACAGCCCGTCGCCGCGCAGCACGCAGTGCAGCTTCTCGACGGCGACGTTCTCCATCTCGTTGGCCACCAGCCCGCCGCGGATGTAGCCGCCCGTCAGCAGGCAGTGCACGTCGGACGACGAGTCGAAGCCGGTGAGCTCGGCGCGCACGATGGTCGGGCCTTCCAGCACGATGCGCAGCTCGCCGCTGTCGTGCTGGGCCGACCAGAGCGCGTAGACGGTGCTCTTGGTGAGCGTGCGGATCAGGTCGCCGTACACGTCCGCGTGTACCTGCGCGCCCAGTGCGCCGATCTGCTCGATCGCCTGCTCCGGCGCGCCGGGCATCAGCTTCGCCGCGGCACGGATCAGCTCGACGAAGTCGGCCTCGGGATACCAGCTGGAGAGCCGCACGTCGTCTTCGAGATAGCGATGGAGCCGCCTCGGCAGATGCGCGACGGCCTCCGCGCGCCGCTTGCGCAGCAGCTTGACGGGACCCACCAGGATCGCGCCCTTCGCGTTGGCCACCGGCCGCTCAGGCCTCGCGCTTCCAGGTGCAGCGCCAGACGCAGGTCTCGTCCTGCCACAGCCGGCAGCCGAGCTTCTCGACCGAGACGTCGGAGCAGCCGTTCACGAGGAAGGTGCCGCGCCAGTAGCCGGTGAGCAGGAGACACATCTCGCGGGTCGCGTCCGCGAAGTCGGCGAGCTCGAGCGTGACGCGGTTCGAGGTCTCGCGCACCCGCCGCAGCTCGCCGGTGTCGTGCTGCGTCGACCACAGCGCGAACGCGCGGCTGGGCGAGCCGGGGCCGACCAGGAGCTCGCGGAACAACTCGCTGTGGTCGCGCGCCGCGGTCTCGCCCATCAGCTCGAGCGCGCGGTCGGCCGAGCCGGGATAGAGCTGCGCACCCGCGCGCAACAGCTCCGCGTGGTCCGACTCGAGGTACCAGCCCGAGGGCCGCACCGTCTCGGTGAGGAAGTGGTGCAGCGCGGGGCGGAGCAGCGCGGCCGCGTCGTCGCGGCGCGAGCGCAGGAGCTTCACCACGCCGAGGAACGAGACCCCCTTGATCCGGCCCATCGGTCTCCGATCGGCGGGGCCGTCGTGCGAGTGGAGGCTCATTTCTCGTCCAGCGGCGACCAGCTGCCGCGCCAGGAGCAGACCGGATCGCCCCACAGGCGACAGGCGAGCTTCTGCACCGACCCGTCCGTGATCCCGTTGATGGCGAGCGTGCCCGCGATGTACCCGCCCAGCACGAGGCAGAACTCGCGCGAGGTGTCCTCGAAGCCGACGAGCTCGATGCGCACGCGGTTCGGCGCCTCCATGTGCGAGCGCATCTCGCCGGTGTCGTGCTGCGTCGACCACAGCGCGAAGGTGCGGCTGGTCGACTGCACGCCGCGGAGCAGGTCGCCGTAGACCATCGTCTGCGAGCGCGCGCCGCGCTCGCCCATCATCATCAGCGCGCGGTCCGGTGGACCCGGCAAGAGCTTCGCCACGCCGCGGATCAGCTCGACCAGGTGCGCCTCGGGGTACCACGACGAGCGGGTGACGTCTTCGTCCAGGTAGTGCAGGAGCTCCGCCGGCAGCACCTGCGCAGCCTCGTCGCGCCGCGCGCGCAGGAACTTCACCGCGTCGAGGATCGCCATGCCCTTCGCCCGGCCCATCCCCACGACTATCGGCGGGGTTCCAATCGGATTGGAAGCCGGGCGGCGTCAGCTGCGGCCTTCGGCGTCCTTTGCAGCCCCGAGATGCCGGCGCACGAGTGCGAAGAAGCGCGGCCGGTCGATGGGCTTCGTTGCGAAATCGTCGCAGCCCGCGGCCAGACAGCGCGAGCGCTCGGTGTCCATCGCGTGCGCGGTGAGCGCCACGATCGGCGCGTCGTAGCCCTGCCGGCGCAGGATCCGCGTGGCGGTGTAGCCGTCCATCACCGGCATCTGCATGTCCATGAGCACGAGCGCGAAGCGGTGGCCGGACAGCCGCGACTCGTGCACGCGCTCGACCGCCTGCTGCCCGTTCTCGGCGATCACCACTTCGAGCCCCAGCTTGCCCAGGAGCAGCTCGATCAGACGCTGGTTGTCGAGGCCGTCCTCGACCAGCAGCACCCGGCCCGACAGCCGCGGCTGCAGGTCGTCGACGAGCTCGGAGGGCGGCTCGGGCTCGGGCGGCGCCGGGGCGAGGCGGGCGACGCCCTGCAGGTCGCCGGCCGGGATCTCGACCCGGAACACCGTGCCGTGGCCGGGCTCGCTCTCGACCTCGATCGTGCCATCGAGCAGGTCGGTGAGCCGCTTCGAGATGGTGAGCCCGAGGCCTGTGCCGCCGTAGCGGCGCGTGGTCGAGCTGTCGGCCTGGCCGAACGGGCGGAAGAGCTTGGTGCGCTCGGCCTGGGTGATGCCGATGCCGGTGTCGGCGACCTCGAAGCGCAGGTGCGCGGGCGCGGGCTCGTCGCGCAGCCGCACCCGCAGCCGCACCTCGCCGATCTCGGTGAACTTGATCGCGTTGCCGACCAGGTTGATCAGGATCTGGCGCACCCGCGTCGGGTCGCCCTGCGCGTGCGCGGGTACCGCTCCGTCGAAGTCGAGGTGGAACTGCACGCCCTTGGTCTCGGCGCGCACGCGCATGAGCCGCTCGACGTCGCGCACCACCGCGACCGGCGAGAAGGTCACGCGCTCGACCTCGAGCCGGCCCGACTCGATCTTCGACAGGTCGAGGATGTCGTTCAAGAGCGCCAGCAGATAGTCGCCGTTGCGCTGGATCGTGCGCAGCGCGTCGAGCGTCGCGGGCGGCGCGTCTGCGCGGCCCGCGTCCTCGAGCAGGACTTCGGTGAAGCCGAGGATCGCCGTCATCGGCGTGCGGATCTCGTGCGAGACGTTGGCCAGGAACTCGGTCTTGATCCGCGTGGTCTGCTCCGCGTGCAGCATCGCCTGGCGCAGCGCCGAGTTCGCCTCCTCCAGAGACTCGCTGCGGTTGCGCTCCGCGCGCAGCTGCCGGCGCTCGGTGAGGTCACGCAAGAGCGCGATCCAGGCCGGGCGCCCCTCGGCGGCGCTGCGATGGAGCGCGATCTCCACGGGCAGCTCCTGGACGTCCTGGTGCGTGACCCGCACTTCGATCCGGCGACCGGCTTCCCCCGCCTGCGCGCGGCGCTCGGTCACCCACGCGAGGAAGCTCTTGCGCGAGCCGGTCGCGACCAGCGCCTCGAGCGACACGCCGTAGAGCATCTCCTCGGACTGGCGCAGGAGTCGCTGCGCCGCATCGTTCGAGCGCAGAATGCAGAGAGCGTCGTCGAGCCAGAGCACGGCGTCCGAGACCAGCGCTGCGAGGCGCGGCTCGGGGCCCCCAGGCGCGGCGGCGTCCGGTGCGGACATACGTCCCTGGGCCCATCGTCCCGGGGAAGCGGGGCTTGAGCCGCGCCGGAAGGCGAATCCGCTGCTGGAACGGCGGCGTAGTCAGGAGAAGCGCGGGGAGGACGGGATGGGACGACTCGGACGTTTCGCGGCCGGGGCGGCGGCGGTGCTGGGGTTCTGCGTGGCGACGACCCTCGGGAACGGCGCCCGCGCCGGAACGCTGTTCAGCGACCCCTACGGCGTCGGTGCCCCCGACGTGCTGGGGCCGCCCGCGGATTTCGACATCCAATCGCTCGAGCTGACGCTCACCACGAGCTCGCTCGCGATCCAGGTGCGCATGAACTACCACGACGGCGATACCACGCTCGCGCCCTTCAGCGAGCCGGGGACGTCGTTCGCCGGCTCGCAGCTGTCGGTCGGGGACATCCTGATCCAGGGCCACTCCAACCTCTGGGCGATCCCGCTCGTCCCGAGCGGGGCGGGCGGAATCGGCATCGGCGGCTATGCGCTGATGGGCCCGATCGCGGTCGACGCGCCCATCACCCGAGGGCAGGTCCTGCCGGGCAACATGTACCGGGTGACCGGCTCGTTCACGGCCGGCCAGGCGCTCGGTGTCGGCGCGGCGGCCGATCTCCGCGCCGGCGAAGCAGTCTGGGGCACGGGTGGAAATCTCGGCGTCGCCTCACCGGACTACCCCGGCTACCTGCCGGTGGTGACCTCGCTCGGCGGTCCCGAGATCGCGATCGCGCTCAACATCAGCACCGACCAGGCGTTCTACAACGACCTCTCCCACGGCTACCGCATCCACTTCGCCTCGACGACCTGCGCCTGCGACGTGCTCGACGGTGCCGTGCCGGAGCCGGCAGGGCTGGGCTTGCTCGGCATGGGACTGCTCGCGGCGCTCGTCCGACGGCGGATATGAACGACTTCACAGCGGGGCCTGGGGCGATGCTCCATCGTACGGACCCAAGGAGGGTCCAAGATGACCGATCAGCCGTCGCTCTGGACGAACCTCGCGTCGCTCGCTGTGGTCGGCGCGTCCTTCGCCCTGCTCGCCTTCATTCTGACGACCGTGCTCGCCCGCTAGCCCCGGCTAGGTGACGCGCACCCCGCGCGCCATCAACAGCTTCCCCGAGCGAACGATCTCGGGGAGCTTGAACGGGCGCAGGAGATCGATGAACGCATCGAGCTTCTCGCTCGGGCCATGGATCTGCAGGATCAGCGAGTCGGAGCCGTAGTCGACGACCTTGGCCTTGAAGTGCTCCGCGATCTGCAGGATCTGGGTGCGCTGGTCCAGCGGTGCGAACAGCTTCACCAGCGCGATCTCCGTCTCGTAGCTGTCGTCGCCGGTGTGGTCGATCGCGTGCACCACGTCCACCAGCTTCGCCAGCTGTAGGATGATCTGGCCCAGGTCGCGCGAGTTTCCCGACGAGACGATCGTCATGCGCGAGAAGCGGCCCTCGGCGCCGGGCGAGACCACCAGGCTCTCGATGTTGAAGCCGCGCCGCGAGAACACCAGCGCGACGCGCACCAGCACGCCGGGCTTGTTGTTCACGAACAGCGAGATCGTGTGCAGCGGGGGGCGGGCGGCCGCGCTGGGGCCGGGGCTCGCGGCGGGCTGTGCGGCGGCGCTCATCAGGTGCTCCCCGTCGGCTTGTCGAGCCGGTGCTTCGGCTTCTCGATCAGCATCTCCGCGAGCGACGCGCCGGCGGGGATCATCGGGAAGACGTTGTCCTCCTTCACCACCTCGGCGACCACCACGCACGGGCCCTGGTCGTGGGCGTGCGCTTCGGCCAGCACGCGGTCGACATCGGCAGGCCGCCGGATGCGCAGGCCCTTCACGCCGTAGGCCTGCGCCAGCTTCACGAAATCTGGATTCCCCTCGAGGTCCGCGCCGGACAGGCGGTTGTCGTAGAACATCTCCTGCCACTGCCGGATCATGCCCAGGTAGTTGTTGTTGATGATCAGGCACTTCACCGGGAGCTTGTGGATCGCCGCGGTCGCGAGCTCCGAGCAGGTCATCTGGAAGCCGCCGTCGCCGACGATCGCCCAGACCTTCTTCCTGGGGTTGGCGAACTGGGCGCCGATCGCCGACGGGAAGCCGAAGCCCATCGTCCCCGCGCCGCCGCTCGTGATCCAGTGCCGGTTCGACCGCGCGAGACAGAACTGCGCCGCCCACATCTGGTGCTGACCCACGTCGGTAGTGAGGATCGCCTCGCCGCGCGTCCGCTCGTTCAGCCGGTCGAGCACGTGCTGCGCGCGCAGCCCGCCCTGCTTCGGGTACTTCAGCGGGTACTGCTTCCGCCAGCGCGAGATCTGCGCCAGCCACTCCTTGGTGTCGGCCAGCTCGACCTGCGGCACCAGGTCCTCGATCACCAGCCGCGCGTCGCCCAGGATCGCGACGTCGGGCTGGATGATCTTGCCGAACTCGGCCGGGTCGATGTCGACGTGGATCTTCACCGCGCGGGTGCAGAAGTCCGAGACGCGCCCGGTGATGCGGTCGTCCCAACGCGCGCCGATCGACATGATCAGGTCGCAGTCCGCGACCGCCTTGTTCGCGTAGGCGGTGCCGTGCATGCCGAGCATGCCGAGGTGCAGCGGGTGGGTCTCGTCGACGGCGCCCTTGCCCAGCAGCGTGTTCACCACCGGCGCGCGCAGCTTCTCCGCCAGCGCAGTGATCGCCTTCCCCGCGTCCGAGATCACGGCGCCGTGGCCCACGTAGATCACCGGCCGGCGCGACTCGCGCAGGAAGCGCGCCGCGCGCGAGATCGCCTCTTCGTCCCCGCGACCCGGAACGGTGTAGCCCGGCAGGTCGAGCTCGGTGGTGAACGGCGCGTTGCACGGCCCCTGGCCGATGTCCTTGGGCACGTCGATCAGCACCGGGCCGGGCCGGCCCGTGGTCGCGATGTGGAAGGCCTCGCGCATGATCCGCGGGATGTCGCTCGCCTGCTTGATCAGGTACGAGTGCTTCACCACCGGATAGGTGATGCCGGTGACGTCGGCCTCCTGGAAGGCGTCCTTGCCCAGGTTCACGGCGTTGGTCTGGCCGCAGATCACGATGATCGGCGCCGAGTCCATCTGCGCGGTGAGCAGCCCCGTCACGGTGTTGGTCGCGCCGGGGCCGGAGGTCACCAGCACGACGCCCGGGCGGCCGGTCGAGCGGGCATAGCCGTCGGCCATGTGCGTCGCGCCCTGCTCGTGCCGGGTCAGGATCAGCTTGATCTTCGAGTCCACGAGGGCGTCGAACATCGGCATGGCCGCGCCGCCGGAGAGCCCGAAGATATATTCGACCCCCTCTCTTTCCAGGCACTGAACGATCTTCTCTCCGCCACTGGGGATCTTCTGGGCCATCTTTCGACTCCGCTCCGGGTCAGACGCTCGACTTTGCGCCAGAATCGCAGATCTCCTCTGGTGCGTCCAGCCGACCAGAGTTCGCCCCGCCCCAAAGATTGGCTTCTACCAGTCGAATCCACGGCGTGCCCGCAGGATGGCTCAAAAATACAGCGTCTTGGCAGCAGACAAGACCGAGTATAGGCAATTTGCCTCAGTCAACTACGAGACTGGATCGGCCGTCTCTGGCGATCTCCACCCGCGGAGCGGGTGAAAGTCGCAATCCGCGGCCATCGCAGCTCTTCCCGGAGCGCACGTCGAAGCGGTAGCCATGCCAGGGGCACTCCACTGCGCCCGCCTCGATCGGCGCCTCCTCGAGCGGCCCGAGCGCGTGCGGACAGAGGGTCGAGAAGGCGACGAGCTCTCCCTCGAGCTCGGTGATCCGCCATGGCCGCCCGCCGAGCTCGACGACCACAGGCAGCTTCGCGCGCAGCTCCTCGACGGGGCCGAGGTCGAGCGTCGCGCCGTGCTCCGGCTTCGGCCCGCGCAGCCGCGCCAGCCACTTCGCGCGGCGGCGCATCATCGCCTCGTCCTCGTCCCACAGCCTGGTGTAGAGCGCCCGGTAGCCGGCGCCGAGCGTGGTGATGCGCTCGGGCGAGACGTCGGGCACGAGGAACTCCACGCGGATTCCGGTCTCCTCCTCGCTCTTCGGCGCGAGCGTGGTCCAGATCTCGGTGCCCTTGCCCGGACCCTCGATGGTCGCGGTGATGTAGCGGAGGCTCTCGCGCTCGAGCACGACCTGGATGGTCATCTCGCGCGCCGCGCCAGGCGTGCGCAGCTGTGCGGTCCAGCCCCAGTCGCCGGAATCGATCCGGCGGATCGACGCGAACGACTCGCGGTGGAGGCCGGGCAGGTGTTCCCAGTCGAGCACGTTCTCCCACACGCGCTCGAGCGGCGCTCGGACCACGCGCTCGTAGACGCCGACGGAGACGATGCGCGGCTTGCGCATGACCGGGGAGGATACCACCCGGCCGAGAGCTATCATGCGCGCATGCCCGACTTCGTCTATCAGCCCCTGCTCGAGCACGGCCACGACGAGACTCCTTATCGCAAGCTCACCGGCGCGCATGTCTCGGTCGCGCGCTGGAAGGACCGCGAGATCCTCGAGGTCGAGCCCGAGGCGCTGGCGCTGCTCGCGCGCGAGGCACTCGACGACGTGTCGCACCTGTTGCGGCCCGGCCATCTGGCGCAGCTGCGCAAGATCCTCGACGACCCCGAGGCGAGCGAGAACGACCGCTTCGTCGCGCTCGAGCTGCTCACCAACGCGAACATCGCCGCGGGCCGGGTGCTGCCCAGCTGCCAGGACACCGGGACCGCGATCGTCGTCGCCTACAAGGGACAGAACGTGTTCACCGCGGGTGACGACGCGGAGTCGCTCTCGCGCGGCATCTTCGAGGCCTACCAGCGCCGCAACCTGCGCTACTCGCAGATGGCGGCGCTCGACATGTACACCGAGAAGAACACCGGCACGAACCTGCCGGCGCAGATCGAGATCTACGCCGAGCCGGGGAACGAGTTCCGCTTCCTGTTCCTGGCAAAGGGCGGCGGCTCGGCGAACAAGACCTTCCTGTACCAGGAGACGAAGGCGCTGCTGAATCCCGAGTCACTGCTGAAGTTCGTGGCCGAGAAGATCCGGACGCTCGGGACTTCGGCCTGTCCGCCCTACCACCTGGCGCTGGTGATCGGCGGGACCTCGGCGGAGTACACGCTGAAGACGGTGAAGCTCGCGAGCGCCCGCGCCCTCGACGACCTGCCCACTTCGGGCAACGAGCACGGCCGCGCGTTCCGCGACCCGGCGCTCGAGGAGCAGGTGCAGAAGCTCTGCAACGAGACGGGCATCGGCGCACAGTTCGGCGGCAAATACTTCGCGCACGACGTGCGCGTGATCCGCCTGCCGCGCCATGGCGCCTCGTGCCCCGTGGGGCTGGGCGTCTCGTGCTCGGCCGACCGCCAGATCCTGGGCAAGATCACCCGCGAGGGCGTGTTCCTCGAGCAGCTCGAGACCAACCCGGCGAAGTATCTCCCCGACGTCGATCCCGCGGAGCTCGAGGGCGAGAGCGTGCGCATCGACCTGAACCGGCCCATGCGCGAGATCGTGGCCGAGCTCTCGCGCTACCCGGTCGCGACGCGGCTCTCGCTGACGGGTCCGATGATCGTCGCGCGCGACATCGCGCACGCGAAGCTGAAGGAACGGCTCGACCAGGGCCTCGGCCTGCCGCAGTACCTGAAGGACCGCATGATCTACTACGCAGGGCCGGCCAAGAAGCCCGAGGGGCGTGCGTCGGGCTCGTTCGGGCCCACCACCGCCGGGCGCATGGACTCGTACGTCGACCTGTTCCAGAGCCAGGGCGCGAGCCTGGTGATGCTGGCCAAGGGCAACCGCTCGCAGGCCGTGCGCGGCGCCTGCAAGAAGTGGGGCGGGTTCTATCTCGGCTCGATCGGCGGGCCCGCGGCACGGCTGGCCGATCACTCGATCCGCAAGGTCGAGGTGCAGGAGTATCCAGAGCTCGGCATGGAGGCGATCTGGAAGATCGAGGTCCAGGACTTCCCGGCCTTCATCGTGATCGACGACAAGGGCAACGACTTCTACGCCGGACTGCTCGAGAAGAAGCCCGCCCCCGTGCTGCAGATCGGCGGCGAGTGAGTCGCTGGCTCGCAGTCGTGGGGCTCGCGCTCAGCGCCTGCGGCGGCGCCGCCCGCTCCGGCCACCCTCCGGCGAGCGCCGACTGGAGCGGCGCGTTCCCCAGCAACGAAGCTGGCGTGCGGCAGACGATCGCCGCGGTCTCCGCGCCCGTGCACGGTTATCAGCGCAACGTGCTGCAGCTCACCGTCTGGCGCATCGACGGCGAGCGCTGGAGCGAGGTGCCCGCGGCGGAGGTGATGGCCGCAGCGCCCCAGCCCGCGAGTGACTGGGCCGTCGCGGCGACGCTGCAGTGCCAGTTCGACGATGGCCAGGCGCGCTTCTTGCGCGGCGCGCAGGTCTGGTACCTGCTCGTCGGCGACCGGCTGCTGGCGTGGGACCACTACGAGTTCGTCCGCGCCTGCGAGCCACGCAGCGCCTTCCGCCCGGCGCCCGAGTCGCTGGCGGGGCGCGAGCGGACGCTGGTCTCGCGGCTGGGCACCTGCAACCCGGCCTGCGCGACGAGCCAGGCCGAGTTCTACGAGAAGGGCCGCGCGTTCGCACGCGTCGAGCGCACCGAAGACGCGCGCGCCATGCTGCGGCAGGGCGACGCGGCCCGCGATTGGCACTACGACGAGCGCCCGCGCGTTCCTGGCCCGCACGCCTCCACCCGCGATCCCAGCCCGGCCGAGGCGCGCGCCGCGCTGGTGCAGGACCTCGGCGGCGAGCCGTGACGCGAGCGCTGCCCTTCACCGCACCCTGGCTGCTCGCGCCGATGGAAGGCGTGACCGAGCCCTGCTTCCGCGACCTGGTGCTGGCGCGGAACGCCCCCGAGTCACTCGGCGGCGCCTTCACCGAGTTCGTGCGCGTGAGCGGGGCACCGATCCCGCGCGCCGTCGCCGCGCGGCACCTCGGCCCATCGCGCTTCGCGCAGCCGGTGGGAGTGCAGCTGATGGGCAGCGATCTCGCGCACCTCGCGCGCACCGCCGAGAACGCCGTCGCAGCGGGCGCGCCGCTGGTCGACTTGAACTTCGGCTGTCCGTCGAAGCGCGCCGTCGCGGGCTGCGCGGGATCGTCGCTCCTGCGCGATCCGGCCGCGCTGGAGTCGATCGTGCGCGCGGTGACCGACGCGGTCGACGTGCCGGTGACCGCCAAGATCCGCGCCGGCTACGACGACGCCTCGCGCGTCGAGGAGCTGGCGCGCGCCGTCGAGCAGGGCGGCGCGGCACTGCTCACCGTGCACTGCCGCACCCGTGCCGAAGGCTACTGCGCCGAGGTCGACTGGACGCGGATCGCCCGCGCCGTGCGCGCCGTGTCGATCCCGGTATGCGGGAACGGCGGGATCTCGTCCAACGCAGAGCTCGAGCGCATGCGCCGCGAGACCGGCGCGCGCTTCGCCATGGTCGGGCGCGGAGCCCTCGCCGACCCGTGGATCTTCAGCGGGCGCCGCGTCTCCCGCGCCGAGTCCGCGGGCTTCCTCGTCGACTACGCGGATGCGATGCGCGCGCGGGCCGGGCTCGCGCCGCGCGCCGTGGCAGCGCGGATCAAGCAGCTCTTGCGCCACTGGACCGCGGGCGATCT
>Ga0306920_100002335_pt1 | contig 24010 bp, 20 predicted proteins | sample flu12Cox44000170_FD_204666 | JGI IMG/M metagenome (GOLD analysis project Ga0306920, IMG submission 204666) | Lab enrichment of tropical soil microbial communities from Luquillo Experimental Forest, Puerto Rico - flux4day.12C.oxic.44.000.170 (v2)... | ecosystem: Environmental > Terrestrial >...
CCGCGCTCGCCGAGGCGCCGCTCCTGCACGGTCCGCTCCCAATGCCGATCGAGCGGGTGAGGAATCACAAGCTGCGGGTGAGCGGCCACTACGACGACACGCGCCAGATCCTGATTCCCGGCCATGACAAGAATGGCGAGCCCGGCGCGCACGTCATCACGCCGCTCGCGCTCGACGAATGGGGCGCGGTGCTCGTGGATCGCGGATTCGTCGCCGCCGCCGATCCGGCCGCGATCCGGCCGCAGAGCTATCCCGAGCGGGGCGATCGCACGGTGAACGGGCTCGCGGACTCGATTCCCGCGCGCACGCGCGGCGCCACTTGGCGCACGATCGAATCCGACAGCGTCATGCTGTGGTCCACGAGCTACCTCGCGCTCGACTCGCTTCGCGGCCGCCTGCGGTACGTGCTCGCGCCGTACGTCGTGCGCGAGCTGCCCGGCGCGGGCGTTCCGGATCGGCCGCGACGCGCGCCGCCCGAGCCGCTCAACGAGGACGAGCACCTGAGCTACGCGATCCAGTGGTTCCTGTTCGCGCTCGTCGCCGCGGCCGGGCCGCCGCTCTTCCTGCGCGCACGGCGCGCCAAGCCGGTGGCCGATCCGCGTTCGGGACCGCCAAACCCCTGATTCGGCATTCGCTGCAGCCGGCGGGCGCGGAAAGCGATATCCTTCCGCTTCGCTCGAAATCCCTGCCCCCGAACCACGACCCGGAGAAACCGTCCATGTCATTCCGTCCGGCCGGCCGTATGGTCCTCGCCGTGCTCCTCGCGCTCGCCGTGCCCTCCGCCGCCCACGCCTCGCCCTCCCAGGACCTCGCGAAGCTCTGCGACGACTTCTGGCAGGGCACGTTGAAGGCCGGCCCGAGCTTCGCGACCTCGCTCGGCGACCACCGCTACGACGATCAGCTCGAGGACAACACGCCGGCCGGTTTCACGCGGGAGCACAAGCGCCTCGAGGGAATCGCCGCGCGCGCGAAGGCGATCGATCCGAAGACGCTCTCGTCCGCCGACCGGGTGTCGCTCTCGGCCCTGAAGCTCGAGGTCCAGAACGAACTCGACGAGATGGATTTCCATTTCGAGGAGTGGGTGGTGGATCCGCGCGGCGGACCGCAGAACAACTTCATGAGCCTGCCCGACGTGACCACGATCATCACGGCGGAGGACGGCGACCACTACGTCGCGCGCCTGCACAAAATGGCACCGTTCGTGGACCAGACGATCGAGAACCTGAAGCGCGGGCTCAAGGCGGGAAAGATCGGCACGCAGACCGGCGTGGACGCGGTGCTCGACCAGCTCGACTCGCTCACCGCGCACCGGGTCGACGCCTGGGAGCTGTCCTCGCCCGCGACCGCAAAGCACGAGGACTGGACCGGCGACCAGAAGGTCAAGTTCGCCGACGCGATCCATGCCGCGCTCGAGAACGAGGTCAAGCCGTCGTTCGTCCGCTACCGCGATTTCCTGCGCGCGCAGATCCAGCCGGTGGCGCGTCCGCAGGACAAGGTCGGGATCCTGAACGTGCCGGGCGGCAAGGAGGTGTACCTCAAGCGCATCCGCACGCAGACCTCGCTCGATCGCACGCCGGAGCAGCTGCACCAGCTCGGTCTCGAGCAGGTGGCGAAGGTGCGGAAGGAGCTGAGCGAGCTGGGCGCGAAGGTGCTCGGCACCTCGGATCTCGCCGAGATCCAGAAGAAGCTGCGCAGCGATCCCGCGATGCGGTTCAAGACCGCGGACGAGGTGGAGGACAAGGCGCGCACCACGCTGGCACGGGCGAAGGCCGCGATCCCCGGCTACTTCGGCGTGCTGCCGAAGCAGGATTGCGAAGTGAAGGTGATGGGCATGTTCGAGGCGCCGTACTCGACGATCGCCTACTACCGCCAGGGCGCGCCGGACGGCTCGCGTCCGGGCTATTACATGATCAACACGTACAAGCCGGAGACGCGCCCGCGCTATGACGCCGAGGCGCTCGCGTTCCACGAGTCCATCCCGGGACACCACCTGCAGATCGCGATCGCGCAGGAGCTGGAGGGCATCCCGGAGTTCCGCAAGCAACTCGGCGTCACGTCGTTCGTCGAAGGCTGGGCGCTCTACACCGAGCGGCTCGCGGACGAGATGGGGATCTACTCCAGCGATCTCGACCGCATCGGGATGCTCTCGTTCGATGCGTGGCGTGCCTGCCGCCTGGTCGTGGACACGGGCATGCACGCAATGGGCTGGAGCCGGCAGCAGGCGATCGACTACATGATGGAGAACACCGTGCTCGCGGAAAACAACGTCGTGAACGAGGTGAACCGCTACATCGGCGATCCCGCGCAGGCGCTGGCCTACAAGCTCGGCCAGATCGAGATCCTGTCGCTGCGTGATGAAGGCAAGAAACGGCTCGGCGACAAGTTCGATCTCAAGAAGTTCCACGACGTGGTGCTGCAGAACGGCGCCGTGGCGCTGCCGGTGCTGCGCCAGCAGGTCGAGGCGTATTACGCCCAGGCGGAGGGGGCCAAGTGAGCGCGCGCGGGCGGGAGCAGAACTCGCGCGGGTCCGGACGCCGCGGTGCGCTGATCTGGATCGTGGCGGCAATGCTGATTGGCACCGCCGCTGCGGTGGTGGCGCAGAACTTCGACAAGGTCGAAATCACGAGCACGCCGCTCGCGGACGGGATCTGGATGCTGAAGGGCGCAGGCGGAAACATCGGCGTGATCACCGGCGTGGACGGCACCGTGATGATCGACGATCAGTACGCGGGGCTCTCGGCGAAGATCAAGACGGCCGTGGACGGACTCACCCACAAGCCGATCCGCACGATCATCAACACGCACTGGCACGGCGATCACACCGGTGGCAACGAGAACTTCGCGAACGACGGGGTGGAGATCTTCGCGCACGAGAACGCGCGGAAGCGCATGACCGAAACGCACATCTTCACCGGCGCACGCAACGACACCGTGCAGCCCTCGCCGGTCCGCGCGCTTCCGGTCGTGACGTTCGAAGATGGAATGAAGCTGTATCTCGACGGCGAGGAGATGTCGGTGATCCACGTGCCGAACGCGCACACGGACGGCGATGCGTTCGTGTGGTTCCGCCATGCGAACGTGATCCACACCGGGGACCTGTGCTTCAACGGCATCTATCCGCGCATCGACGCCGGAACCGGCGGGACGATCGACGGGATGATCGCGGGCGACGACCGCATCCTGGCGCTCGCGAACGACCAGACCAAGATCATTCCCGGCCACGGCCCGCTCACGGACAAGGCCGGGCTCCAGCGCTTCCGCGACATGCTCGCCGATCTGCGTGCGCGCGTGGCGAAGCAGATCAAGGCGCACCAGACGCTCGACGAGCTGATCGCGTCGCACCCCACCGCCGATCTGGATTCGATCTGGGGCAAAGGATTCATCAAGCCGGCCCAGATTCTCGAAGTCGTGTACAACGAACTCTCCGCCAGGAAGGATTCGAAGAAATAACGCCTTTCTTCAGCAAGGAGCGCCGCCATGTCGAACCGTCACATTCCGCGCACGATCCTCGTGCTTGCCGCACTTGCTCTGCCGGCGGCCATCGCCCTCGCCGGCCCGCCGGCGACGCCCAGGCGCCCCGCCGCCGAGCGGTACTGGGGCGTCATGGTGCCCGACGACTATCGCTGGCTCGAGAACTGGAGCGATCCCGACGTCAAGAAGTGGGTGGAGGCGCAGAACGTCTGGACCCGTGGCTCGCTCGACAAGATTCCGTCGCGCCCGGAAGTCCTGAAGCGCGTCGAGGCGCTGACGCGCAGCATCTCGGCGCGCTATTTCGGGCTCCAGAGCCGCGGCGGCGTGCTGTTCGCGCTCAAGGACCAGCCGCCGAAGAACCAGTCGATGCTCGTGCGGCTCGGGTCGGCGAACGATCTTTCGAGCGAGCACATGCTCGTGGATCCAAACGCGCTCGATCCGAGCGGCAGCACCACGATCGATTTCTACGAGCCCTCGGTGGACGGCTCCAAGGTCGCGGTCTCGCTCTCGAAGGGCGGAACGGAATCCGGTGACGTGCATCTCTTCGACACGAAGACCGGCGCGGAGATCGCGGACGTGCTGCCGCGCGTGAACGGCGGCACCGCCGGCGGCGACGTGGCCTGGACCGCGGACGGAACCGGCCTCTGGTACACGCGCTATCCCGCGGCGGGCGAGCGGCCCGAGCCGGATCGCGACTTTTACCAGCAGCTGTGGTTCCACAAGCTCGGCACGCCGATCAGCGCGGATCAGTACGTGATCGGCAAGGACTTCCCGAAGATCGCCGAGATCTCGATGCAGACCTCGGACGACGGGAAGCACATGCTGATCGCGGTCCGGAATGGCGACGGCGGCGAGGTCGGGTACTGGCTGCGCGATCCATCGGGCCGGATCCAGCCGGTCGCGGGATTCAAGGATCGCGTGACGAGCGCCTCGATCGGCGCGGACGCGCTCTACCTGCTCTCGCGGAAAGCGAATCCGAACGGCGAGGTGCTGCGCGTATCGTTCGAGCATCCGCAGCTCGCGAACGCGAAATCGATCGTGCCACCCGGGGAGACCGCGATCAACTCGATCCGCGCCTCCGCGACGCGGCTCTACGTCGAGGACATCCTCGGCGGGCCGAGCCAGGTGCGCATGTTCTCGCTCACCGGCGCCCCGCTCGGCAAGCTTCCGGTCCCCGCCGTCACGACGGTCGGCGAGATCACGAAGCTCGGTCACGACGCCGTGATGCTCGAGGAGGAGAGCTACACGCAGCCGGCGCACTGGGTGCGCTTCGATCCCGATCCCAAGGCCGGAACGAAGGGCGAGCTCATGCCGACCGCGCTCGAACTCAAATCGCCCGCCGACTTCTCGGACGTCGAGGTGCGGCGCGAGTTCGCGGTTTCGAAGGACGGCACCAAGGTCCCGGTCAACATCCTGATGAAGAAGGGCACCCCGCTCGACGGGCACGCGCCGCTGCTGCTCTACGGCTACGGCGGCTACGGCATCAGCCAGCAGCCGGATTTCCGCGCGATCCGCAAGCTCTGGATCGAGCAGGGCGGGATCTACGCGGTCGCGAACATCCGCGGCGGCGGCGAGTTCGGGGACGCCTGGCACCTGGCGGGGAATCTCACGAAGAAGCAGAACGTGTTCGACGATTTCGCCGCGTGCGCGCAGTACCTCGTGGACCATCACTACACGTCGAAGGAAAAGCTGGCGTGCAACGGCGCGAGCAACGGCGGGCTGCTGATGGGCGCGATGATCACCCAGCATCCGGGGCTGTTCGGCGCCGTGGTGTCCGGGGTCGGCGTGTACGACATGCTGCGCGTCGAGCTGACGCCGAACGGCTCGTTCAACGTGACCGAGTACGGCACGGTCAAGGATCAGGATCAGTTCAAGGCGCTGCTCGCGTACTCGCCCTACGACAACGTGAAGGACGGCACGCAGTATCCGGCGACGCTGCTGCTCACCGGCGCGAACGATCCGCGCGTCACGCCCGCGAACTCGTTCAAGTTCGCGGCGCGGCTCCAGGCCGCCGGCACGACGAAGCCGGTGCTGCTGCGCACCAGCATGAACACCGGGCACATCGGCACGCCGCTCGCGGCGCGGCAGCAGGAATACGCCGACATCTACTCGTTCCTGTTCTCGCAGCTCGGCGTGACCTACAAGCCGGTCGTCCTGCCGGTGCCGTGATCGCGGCGGGCGCCGCGATGTGGCGTCGCCGCGGGCGCGGGGCGGCCGGAGCGGGGCCGTGATGCGATTCGTCTGGCACGCGCTGCTCGCGCTCGTCGTGATCTTCGCGGGCGCGATCGCGTGGGTCGGCTGGTATTACTCGAACCAGATCCTCGGGCCGGACGACGGCGCGAATTACCGCGGGCAGCGCGTGCTCGCGCACACCGATTCGACGATCACGCTCACGCCAAGCCCGAAGGCGCTGCGGCCGGGCCGCTGGGCGATCCAGTGGGCGGGCGGCTACGGCGAGATCGGCGCCGAGCTGCGGCGCGATTCCGGCGCGCTCGTGCGGCGGTTCCGTCTCGCGGCGGGCAGCCCGCCGGAGAGCGTCGCGCACCTCGCGGGCTTCCCGTGGGACGCCGATCCCAGGACCTGGCTCGGGTTCCCGTTCGAGAACGTCTCCGTGCCGTCGCACGTCGGCGCGCTGCCGTGCTGGCTCGTGCCCGGATCGGATTCCACGTGGGCGATCCTCGTGCACGGACGCGGCGTCACGCGCGGCGAAGTCCTTCGCATGCTGCCGAGCTATCACGCGCTCGGTCTCCCGTGCCTCGTGATCTCGTATCGCAACGATTTCAGCGGGGGGCCGCACGTTGCGGAGGGCGGCTACCGCATGGGCGCGACCGAGTGGGCCGACGTCGAGGACGCGGTGCGCTACGCGCTCGGCCACGGCGCGCGCGACGTCGTGATGGTGGGCTGCAGCATGGGCGGCGGGATCGTCGCCCAGTTCCTGCGCCACTCGGAGCTCTCCCGCGCGGTGCGCTGCGCGGTGCTCGATGCGCCGGCGCTCGACTGGGAGGCCGTGCTGGCCCGCGCGGGGGAGAAGCGCGGCGTTCCGGCGCCGATCACCACGCTCGGCATGGAGGTCACGACGTTGCGCGCCGGCATCCACTGGCCCGATCTCACGCAGGCGCTCCACGCGCGCGAGTTCACGACGCCGATGCTGATCATGCACGGCGACTCGGATCTCACGGTGCCTTTTGCGGTCTCGCAGCGCTTTGCCGCGACGCGGCCCGATCTCGTCACGCTCGTGCGCTTCCCGGGCGCCGATCACGTCGAAGGGAGCAACTTCGAGCCGGAGCGCTATCAGCGCGTGCTCACCGGCTGGCTCAAGCAGCACGGCGTGGGCATCGCGAAGCGCACGTCCGCGGCGACGCGCTGAGCCGCCGGGGTTTTCGCCCATCGAACCCGGCAGCCGCGCGCAACCTTTCGGCCGGCGGCGCCGTAGGCCGGATGTCGCGGCGCACCTCCGCCCGGGAGGCAAGCTCGAGAGGCCCGAAATGGCGATCCCCAGCGCAGGCCCGGGCGATTCCATCCCGCGCGCGCCCGATGCGCGCGGACGGCTGATCCTCGCCGCGGAGCTGCTGCTCGCGGCGGCGTTCTTCATCCTTACAAAGTTGCATTGGCTGCCGCGGCCCGACACGTTGTGGCTGTTCGCGCTTGGATGGGTCTCGCTCGGGCTTCGTCATCGCGGATGGAAATCCATCGGCCTCACCCGCCCCGAGAGCTGGGGGCGAACGTGGGCGCTCGCACTCGCCGCAGCGCTCGCGCTCCAGATCGTGAGCACGTGGGTCACCGTGCCGCTCGCGACGCGCATCACCGGCAAGCCGCCCGATCTCTCCGAGTTCCGTCAGCTGATCGGAAATCTGCCGACCGTCCTGATCTCGCTCGGCGTGGTGTGGACGCTCGCCGCGTTCGGCGAAGAGATGGCATTCCGCGGGTACCTGATGAACCGCGTCGCGGACATCGGCGGCGGCTCGAAGCCCGCCTGGATCGGAAGCTACCTCGTGATCAGCGCGATGTTCGGGCTCGGGCATCTCTACCAGGGCGCGTCCGGCGTGATGGATGCGACCGTGGCCGGGCTCGTGCTCGGCGGGCTCTATCTCACGTCGGGCCGGAACCTGTGGCCCGCGATCCTCGCGCACGGATTGAGCGATTCGCTCGCGCTCGTCTGCGTTTACTTCGGCTGGGCACCGGGCGTGAAGATCTGAGCCGCGCCGGCGGCCACGTTCAAGCGCGTTCCCCCGCACGCCGATAAGCAGTACAGTCGTCGCAGTTCCACGGGGACCCTGTGAGTCCCCGCCTCTTCGGCCGAAGGCCCTGTGCGCCTTCGCAACGAAAGGATGCTCCGATGAACACCCGCAGAAACGATCCGTTCGGCGCGCTCGCCACGCTGGATTCCCCGGCCGGCCGCCTGCGCATTCATCGCCTCGACCAGCTCGCCCGATCGCTCGGCATCTCGCTCGAGCGCGTGCCGTATTCCATCCGCGTCCTCATCGAGGCCGCGCTGCGCAATTGCGACGGCTACCAGGTGACCGAGGACGACGTGAAACGCCTCGCCGCGTGGACGCCGAAGCCGGGCGAGGCCGTCGAGATCCCGTTCAAGCCCGCGCGCGTGATCCTCCAGGATTTCACCGGCGTGCCGTGCGTCGTGGATCTCGCCGCGATGCGCGACGCGGTGAAGCGCCTGGGCGGCGATCCCGCGCGCATCAACCCGCTGGTCCCGGTGGATCTCGTGATCGATCACTCGGTGCAGGTGGACGTGTTCGGCTCGGCGATCGCGCTCGAGAAGAACGCCGAGATCGAGTTCGAGCGCAATCGCGAGCGCTACGAATTCCTGCGCTGGGGACAGAAGGCGTTCCAGAACTTCCGCGTGGTGCCGCCCGCGACCGGGATCGTGCACCAGGTGAATCTCGAGTACCTCGCGCGCGGCGTGCTGGTCACCGGCGAGGGCGACGCACGCACCGCGTTCCCGGATTCGCTGGTCGGCACCGATTCGCACACGACGATGATCAACGGGCTCGGCGTGGTCGGTTGGGGCGTGGGCGGGATCGAGGCCGAGGCCGTGATGCTCGGCCAGCCGCTCTACCTCGTGATGCCCGAGGTCGTGGGCTTCCGCCTGACCGGCGCGCTGCGCGACGGCGTGACCGCGACCGATCTCGTGCTGACCGTGACCCAGATGCTGCGCAAGAAGGGCGTGGTGGACAAGTTCGTCGAGTTCTGCGGACCGGGCCTCGCGGCGATGTCGATCGCCGATCGCGCGACGATCGGCAACATGTCGCCGGAATACGGCGCGACGATGGGGTTCTTCCCGATGGACGAGGAGACGCTGCGCTATCTCGAGCGCACGAACCGCCGCGAGGCCGCGGCGCTGACCGAGCGCTACTGCAAGGACCAGGGACTGTTCCGGAGCGAAGGCGCCGCGGAGCCGGTCTTCACGGACGCGCTCGCGCTCGATCTCGGCGACGTGGAGCCGAGCCTCGCCGGCCCCAAGCGCCCGCAGGATCGCGTGCGCCTCGCCGACATGAAGAGCGCGTTCCGGAAGAGCCTGACCGCGCCGGTCAAGGAGCGCGGGTACGGGCTCGCCGAGGCGGAGCTCCCGCGCAAGGCCGAGGTCGCGGTGGATCATGCGCGTGCGTCGCTCGCGCACGGCTCGGTCGTGATCGCGGCGATCACGTCGTGCACGAACACCTCGAACCCGAGCGTGATGGTGGGAGCGGGGCTGCTCGCGAAGAAGGCGGTCGAGCGCGGGCTCACCGTGCCGCCGCACGTCAAGACCAGCATGGCGCCGGGATCGAAGGTGGTAACGCGCTACCTCCGCGAAGCGGCCCTCATGGAGCCGCTCGAGAAACTGGGCTTCGACGTGGTCGGATACGGGTGTACGACGTGCATTTCGGAAGGAGAACCGGTGCTGCTCTCGAACGGCACCTCGCGTCGCATCGAGCATCTGCCGATGGCGGGTGGTGCGCGCCTCTTTGGCCCGGAGCCGGTGGACGGCCTGCGCAGGGCGCGCCAGTCACGCACGCTGGATCAGGGCGTCCGCGAATGCGTGGCGCTCGTGTTCCAGGACGGCCGGACGCTGGTTTGCACTCCCGATCATGAAATCCTGTGCGCGGACGGGCGATGGGTGCGCGCGGATCGGCTCGAGCCGGGAACGGACCGGGTGGTCGCAGGCCTCGAGGCGCCAATCGACGAGCCCGGCGCGGGCGAATCCGGCTACGTCCTCCGCGCGGGTGAAATGACGTTCGATTTCAGCTCCCCGGCCGGTCGGGATCGCACGCTCGCGTTCGCGCGGCTGCTCGGGCACCTGCTCTGCGACGGCTCGATCAGCGCGCTCGGACAGGCTCGGAACATCGTCGGTCAGCGTCTGGATCGCGAGGCGATTCTCGACGACATCAAGCAGGTCACGGGCTCGCGGCCGGCCGGCAATCGGTACGATGAGCGCAAGTGGTCGATCGTTCTTCCCCAGGCGCTCACCACGGCCATCGTCGCGCTCCCGGGAGTGCGGACCGGCCGGCTCATCGATCAACCGGCGTCGCTGCCCTCGTTCGTGCTCGACGAGGCATGTCCGGTGTCCGTGGTGCGGGAATTCCTCGCAGGCATGTTCGGCGCGGACGGTTGGGCGCCGATTCTCCATCGCACGGGAGCCCGCCACGGCTCCGCCGGATTCGCTCACCCGGCGTTCTCCCAGTCCGCCAGGCTGGAGCACGTCGCCGGGCTCGAGGCGCGCATGCGCGACATGCTCCGGCTGCTCGCCCGCTGCGGCGTGAAGACGCAGGGCGCCTCGATCCGCCGCTATCCCGTGCGCCACGCCGCGAGTTCGTACCCGGCCGCGGCGGACGGCATTCCGCGCGTGGAGGCGCGTCTTCAGCTCACGGATGGTCTCTCGTTCATCGAACAGGTCGGATACCGCTACTGCGTGGACAAGGCGCTGAAGGCCTCCGCGGCCGCCGCCTATTGGCGCACCGTCCATCGGATCGGTGAGCAACGCCTGTGGATGGCGGAACAGCTGGAAGCCCGACACCGGGCCGACGCAAGTGTCAGCTTCGCGCGCGCACGGCAAGCCGCCGCCGCGGCTCTGGTCGAGCGTGAGACGCCCGTGTTCGCCCACTACTCGCTGCTCGAAGGGCACGATCGATTCGGGCGGCTGCCGCACCGCAGGGGGGCGCGCTTCAAACCTCTGCATCGGGATTCCTGCGAATTCCCCACGCCGGTCCGGTTCCTGAGGGAGCTCGGCGTGCTGAGCTGGTTTGCCGACCCGGCGAAGTACGATGACCAGGTGTGTGACAAGCGCTACTGCGTCGAAAAGGAATCGCTGACCCTGCCGACGCTCTCGCTGCGACTCATCGACCGCCGGCCCGCCGGGCACCGCCAGGTCTTCGATCTCACGGTGGAGGACGTGCATGCGTTCGTGGCCGGCACGATCGCGGTCCACAACTGCATCGGGAACAGCGGCCCGCTTCCCATGCCGATCGCGGGGGGCATCAACGACGCGAATCTCGTCGCCGCGTCGGTGCTCTCGGGCAATCGCAATTTCGAGGGCCGCATCAACCCGCTCACGCGCGCGAACTATCTCGCCTCCCCGCCGCTCGTCGTCGCCTACGCACTTGCCGGGACCGTGGACATCGATCTCGAGCGCGAGCCGCTCGGAACCGGGCGCGACGGCAAGCCGGTCTTCCTGCGCGAGCTGTGGCCGACGCAGCGCGAGATCGTCGAAACGATGCGCAGCGCGCTCAAGCCGGAGCAATTCGCGAGCGAGTACGCGAACGTGTTCGACGGCAACCCGCGCTGGAACGCGATCCCGGTCGGCGACGGGACGCTCTTCCCATGGGACGACTCGTCCACCTACATCCACGAGCCGCCGTTCTTCCAGGATCTGACGCCCGAGCCGCGGCCGATCCGCGACATTCACGGCGCGCGCGTGCTCGTCATGGTGGGCGATTCGGTGACCACGGATCACATCTCGCCGGCCGGCGACATCGCGGAGAAGAGCCCGGCGGGAGCGTTCCTGAAGTCGCGCGGCATCGAGAAGCGCGATTTCAATTCGTACGGCTCGCGGCGCGGGAACGATCTCGTGATGGTGCGCGGGACGTTCGCGAACATCCGGCTCAAGAACCTGCTCGTACCGGGCAGCGAGGGGAACATCACCGTGCATTTCCCGAGCCAAGAGACGCTCAGCGTGTTCGATGCGAGCGAGCGCTACCGCGCGAGCGGAACGCCGCTCCTCGTGCTCGCCGGCCAGGAATACGGGAGCGGCTCGTCGCGCGACTGGGCCGCGAAGGGCACGCTGCTGCTCGGCGTGCGCGCGGCGCTGGCGGAGAGCTACGAGCGCATCCATCGCTCGAACCTCGTCGGGATGGGCGTGCTGCCGCTCCAGTACGAGAGCGGGCGGACCGCCGAGAGCCTGGGCTTGACCGGGCGCGAGACATTCGACGTCGAGGGGCTCACCGGACCGCTGCGGCCGCGCATGAAGGTGACGGTGAAGGCGAAGCGCGAGGACGGCTCGACGCTGAGCTTCACCGCGCTCGCGCGCCTCGACACGCCGGTCGAGGTCGACTACTACCGGAACGGCGGGATCCTGCAGACCGTGCTGAGGAATCTTGCACGGAAGTGACGAGCTGGACGACGCGGCGCTGCTCGACGGGTTCGAGCGTCACACGCTGCCGCGCGAAGCCTGGACGCATCGCGCGCACGTGCGTGTCGCGATGCTCCACGTCCGCCGGCTCGGCTTCGACGCGGCGCTGGAGCGGATGCGCGCGCGCATTCAGGCGTTCAACCACGCGAAGGGCATCACCGATTCGCTGACGACCGGCTACCACGAGACCCTCACCGTGGCCTGGCTTCGCGTCGTGGCGGCCGCGGTCGCCGCCGCCGCCGCGGAGCCGCCCGCCGATTCGATCGAGTTCTGCGACCGCAATCCGGACCTGCTGGACAAGACGCTGCTGCGCCGCTACTACACGCGCGAGCGGATGCTCACGGAGGACGCCAAACGCGCGTTCGTCGAACCGGACCTCGAGCCGCTTCCGGAGCCGTCCGGACGCAGGGGGTCCCGCGCGGGAGGATGGCAGAAGATCGTCGCTCCGCGTGATTCCCCGGGAGGGTCACCATGACGCAGGCATCCCGCCGCGAAGGCGGTGATGGATTCGAGTATGTCCAGCTCCTGAACGTGCTGCACGCGCCGCTCGAGAAGATCGACGTGAACGCGCTCGTCGAGGCGTGCACGCACCAGTGGTACAACCAGACGCTCTGCCAGGTGGACGAGTCGGTCGTGCGGGTCGCCGTCATTCGCGGCGACTACCACTGGCACCATCACGACGAAGAGGACGAGTTCTTCTACGTGGTCTCCGGCCGGCTCCTCATGGACCTCGAAGGCAGGACGATCGAGCTCCTGCCCGGCAACGGCATCGTGGTCCCGAAGGGCGCGGAGCATCGCCCACGCGCGCCCGAGCGCACAGTGATCCTCATGGTCGAGCGGGCCGGCATCGACCCCAAGGGAAGCTGAGGCCGGCGCGCGCGGACGATGGCGCGTTCGTGCGCGCCGGGGTCCACTGGGCGCGCCTCGGGTACGGCGAGCGGTTCCTCACCCGGCGCTTGATCGTGCTGCACTGAGCGGAGCTTCGCGCGGGACGGAACGGCGTGCACGGCGGGACCGTGATAAGGTCCCGCCGTTCCGCTTTGGTGGGGCGTCTTTACTCGAGGAGGCTGCATGGATTCGAACCGCACGCCATCGCCCTCCGGCCGCCGCGAGTTCCTGAAGCTCGTCGGCCTCGCCGGGCTCTCTTCGACCCTCGGCGCGCCCGCGCGCGTGTTCGCGCAGGCCGCGAAGAGCGCGGCGGTGCCGGCCGCGTCCGACACGAGCAAGGCCGCCGCGCCGGCCGGCCCGCAGCCGCCGTCCGAGGACGCGCTCGCGCTCGCGATGATCGTGCGGCGCCGCTACGGCCAGCACCTGAACGCCGATCAGATGAAGGCGATCACCGACGAGCTCGACAACCGCATCCAGGCGGGTCAGCGCCTGCGCGCGGTGAAGCTCGCGAACGGCGACGAACCCGACTTCACCTTCCACGCCTGAGGCCGCCATGCTCGAATCCTCCGTGTACTTCCTCCCGGTGCGCGAGCTCGGCGCACGCATTCGCGCGAAGAAACTCTCGCCCGTCGAGCTGACCGACGGCTGCCTCGAGCGGCTCTCGACGATCGGAAAGAATCTCAACGCGGTGGTCACGCTGATGGCCGACGTGGCGCGCGCCGAGGCGAAGCAGGCCGAGACCGAGATCAAGGCCGGCAAGTACCGCGGCCCGCTGCACGGCATCCCGTGCGGCGTCAAGGATCTGCTCGCGACGAAGGCCGCGCCGACGACGTACGGCGCGGCGCCGTACAAGGACCAGCTGTTCGACTTCGACGCGACCGCCGTGACGCGCCTGCGCGCCGCGGGCGCGATCCTCACGGCCAAGCTCTCGATGGTCGAGCTCGCGGGCGGCATGGGCTACAACCACGCCGATGCGTCATTCACCGGCCCCGGGCTCACGCCGTGGAACACGAAGTTCTGGAGCGGCGGCTCATCGAGCGGGCCCGGCGCCGCGGTCGGCTCGGGCTGCCTGCCGTTCGCGATCGGCTCGGAGACCTCGGGCTCGATCCTGACGCCGTCCTCGTTCTGCGGCGTCACCGGCCTCCGGCCCACGTACGGGCGCATCAGCCGGCACGGCGCGATGGCGCTGTGCTGGTCGCTCGACAAGCTCGGCCCCATGACGCGCACCGCGGACGACGCGGGCCTCGTGCTGGCCGCGCTGTCGGGCTGGGACGAGGCGGACGAGTCCTCGCTGCGCGAGAAGTTCGACTACACCGAGCGCGCGATGCCGAAGGCGAAGCCGCGCCTCGCGGTGGCAAAGGGCTCGACCGAGAAGGTGCAGAAAGAGGTGCGCGAGAACTTCGAGAAGTCGCTCGCCGCGCTCGGGGATTCCGTCGTCGTGACGCGCGACGTGGAGTTTCCGGATTTCCCGTGGGGCCCCGCGGTCGGCACGATCGTGGGCGCGGAGGGCGCCTCGGCGTTCCTCGACCTCATCGAGGCCGGGCGCGTGAAGGAGCTCAAGTGCCCCGCCGACCAGCACGGCGGCTACGGCGCGACGCTGATCGCGGCGGTGGACTACCTGCAGGCGATGCGGCTGCGCCGTCCGATGCGGCACGCGATGGCGAAGCTGTTCGAGAAGTTCGATGCGATCTGTTCACCGGGCCGCGCGACGGTGTCGTATCCGGCCGACAAGAACTTCGAAGACGTGTATCCGGGCGTGAGCGGCGGCCCGGGGCTGATTCCGGCCGGCAATCTGTGCGGGCTGCCGGCGCTCGTCATGCCGAACGGCTACGGCGAGAACGGCCTGCCGACCTCGATCGCGTTCATGGGGCCGGCAAAATCGGAGAAGGCGCTGATCGCGATCGGGAATCTGTACCAGTCGAAGAGCGACTGGCACGCGAAGGCGCCGCCGATCGCCTGATGCGCAGAACATGGGGCGCGCTGCTCGCGCTCGGTCTGCTGCTCGCGCGGCCCGATCGCGCGCGGGCCGATGAGGCCGATCCTCATGCCGTGACGCCCGAGCGCCCATCGGTCGCGACCGATGTCCACACCGTCGCGGCGGGCTGGACCGAGATCGAATTCGGCGTCGAGGACGACTGGTTTGCGGCCGACGAGCACACGTTGATCAGCACCGGGCTCGGAAAGCTCGGGCTCACGCCGCGCGTGGAGCTTGATCTGACGCCGACGCGCCAGCGCAGCTGGAGCGAGGGAGTCTCGCAGGCGGGCTTCGGCGATCTCACGGCGGGGCTCAAGTGGCGCGCGCTCGACCACTCGAGGACGCTCGGAAGCTTCGCGGTCCTTCCGTCGGTCAAGTTCCCGACCGGCTCGGTGGACAAGGGAACCGGGACCGGAACCACGGATGTCTCGATGCTGCTGATTTCGAGCAGCACGTTCAGAACGGTCTCGTTTGACGCGAACCTGGGATACACGCACCGCTTTGGACCGCTCGTGAACACGACCCGCAACTCCACCCTGTGGGCGGCGTCCAGCGGATTGCCGTTGTGGGGGGCCACCGTCTGCCTCGAGATGTTCGGCTACCCCGGCACCGGCGGCGTGAACGGCGCGTCCCCGAGCGTCGCGGTGCTCTACGGCGTGCAGTTGACGCCGCGGCCCTGGCTCGAAACGGACGTCGCGTTCATCACGCCGGTCGAAGGCCGGCAGCCGCACGCGGTGCTCGCCGGGTTCGTATGGAACGTCGGGCAGTTGTGGAAGACGCGCTGAGCGGCTTTACGCCACCTTCTTGAGGGCGTCCATCGCGTCCTTCGCCGGGACGACGTTCTGGCTGCCGAGCGCGCTCATCAGCGCGATCTTCATGGCTTGGCGGTTCAGCGTGAGGCCCTGCTCCTGTGCCTTCTCGTCGAGCTCGAGCATCAGCTGTTCGAGCACCGCGGGGAGCTGCCCGGGGTCGCCGCTGTAGTTCGACTGCAGAAAGCTCGTCGTCGTCTCTTTCACCGTCTCGTTGAACGCCCGCGCCTTGTCGAGACCCCGCGAGAGCACACCGAGCCTGCCGCGCTTCTTCATCACCCGGGCGACGACGGCGACGGTGACGGCGATGTCCACCATGACGGCGAGCAGGATGATCGTCGTGCGATTCACCTCGAAGGCCTCCGGAGGGCGCGGGCTTCACTCCGTCCGGTTATCGGCGGGAGCGCGCGCGGACTTGCGCCGCGGCGCGGGAGTCGCGCGGGCTAGGACTCGCTCCGGCGTCCGCGCGGCGCCGCGGAGTCCTCGGGCTCGGCCTCGAGCGAGAGCTTCTCCAGCTCGCGCACCACGGAGATGCGGAGGCGCGTCCCGATCCGCGCCTCGGTCAGCTCGCGATGGAGATCGTCCACGGTGCCGACCGGCTGATCGTCGAGCGCCACGATGATGTCGCGCTCGCGCAGCCCGGCGCGCGCGGCCGGGCTTTGCGTCTCGACCGTGACGACGAGCACGCCGCGCGGCGCCGCGAGCTTGAGCGCCGCGGCCACGCGGCGCGGGAGCGGCACGTTCTGGCCGCCGACGCCGAGCCGCGCGCGGCGGATGCGGCCGTCCTTGATGAGGAGCCCCGCGACGCGCCGCGCGGTCTGGATCGGAATCGCGAAACAGATGCCCTGCGCCGGCAGGATCACGGCGGTGTTGACGCCGATCACCTCGCCGCGCGCGGTAACCAGCGGTCCGCCCGAGTTGCCGGGATTCAGCGCCGCATCGGTCTGGATGATGCCGTCCATCAAGTGCCCGGTGCGCGAGCGCATCGAGCGGCCGAGCGCGCTCACGACCCCGGCGGTCACGGTGTACTGGAATCCGTACGGATTGCCGATCGCGACCACGAGCTGCCCGGGCCGAAGCGCCGCGGAGTCGCCGAGCGTCACGGCCGGGAGCCCCTGGCCCTCGACCCGCACGACCGCGAGATCGGTCTCCGGATCCTCGCCGACGAGGTCGGCGCGGAACCGCTGGCCGTCCGGCAGCGTCGCGTGGATGCGCGAGGCGCCGCTCACGACGTGACTGTTCGTGAGCACGAGCCCGTCCGGCGTGAACACGAAGCCCGACCCGCTGCCGCGCCCCGGCTGGCCGCGCCGTCGCCCCTCCGCCGGGGTGGGCGCTTCCACTTCGATGAACGCGACGGATGGACTCACGCGCTCGACCGCGGTCATCACGGCGGTCGAGTACGCGTCGTGGAGCTCGGTTTCGTCCCCCGCGTGCGCAGGCGGTCCGGGCAGGGGCGCGGCCCCGGAATCGGGGCCGCGATGGAAGGCGGGGGCCAGGCGCATGCCGCTTAGATGCCGGCCCCCGTCCGGGGTTTCCGCCCCGGCTTCCGCCCCCCGGGGCACGCTCCGCGCCCAGGCGGGCACGACGCCGGCCGTACTCTGCGGGTCATCCATGCCGTCAAGCCCGTCCGCGCGTTTTCCGATAACTCCCGGGGCCGCAGCCCTCGTATTCCCCCTCGATCGGAGCGATTCGTGCGCATCGTCCTCCTGTTGTTCGCTGGTCTCGTCGTTTTTCCGTTCCTGCTGCGCAAGTTCGCCCAGGCGATCGGCAAAGCGGCGCTCGACAAACAGCCCGGCCAGATTCATCTCCAGCGGCAGGATCGCGCGCAGTGGACGAACAGCACCGCCGCCGACACGATCGCGCGCGCGCTTGCGTGGAAGGGATTCGAGGATGCGGGATGCTACGCGATCACCGAGCTGCCCGAGGTGCACCTGCAGCTCTTCACTGACACGAATCGCTCCATGCTCGCGAATCTCTACGAGCACCCGAAGACCGGCGTGTGGTTCGAGCTGGTCACGCGCTACGAGGACGGCACGACCGCGAGCTTCAGCACCCTTCCCGCGACCGGGCTCAACCCGCGCCCCGGTCACGTGCAGGTGAGCGCGCCGGGGCTCGACGTCTCGGCGCTCCTCGATCGCGCGCTCGGCGAGCGCCCCGCGAAGCGGCAGGTGCGCGTGCGCGCCGCCGACGCGGCCGCACTGTTCGCGACCGGTTGGGCGGATCACATGGCGTGGCGCAAGCGCCAGGGCATCTCGGCCGCCGAGGTCGCGCAGGTCGCGAAGCGCCGCAAAGCCGCGTAGCGCCGCGCGCGGGGATGCGCGCCGGTTGCCTCGCGCCGGCTCCGGGCGCTAGCATCGGCTCGTGCACACCATTCAGCCTGCGCGTCTCCTCCCCGGAATCACGCTCGATGCCCTGCCCGCGCCGCGCCCGTCGGACGCCGCATCGCCCGGCGCGCCGGCCGCGCTGATCCGCGGGCGCGCGTTGATCTTCTGGGATCCGAAAGTCCCCGGAAGGAAGCTCGACGCGATCGACACCGATCAAATCACGCCCGCCGCCGACTGCGTCTCGGAGAGCCTCGAGACGCTGGATGAGCGCTGGAAGGCGGGCTCGTTCCGCTTCCTCATGCCGGACTTCCGCGTACGCGTTCATCGCGGCGAAACGTTCCTGATCGCCGGCGACCGGTTCGCGATCGGCAGCTCGCGCGAGATGAGCCCCGCCGGCTTGAAGGGCGTCGCGGAGGAAGCCGGGCTCGAGCTGGTCGTCGTGTGCGGGAACAACATGGGCGACATCTTCCGCCGCAACGCGTTCAATCTCGGTCTGCACGTCGTGCAGAGCCACGAGGCGGTCGCGGACGCGCAGGAAGGCGACGTGTTCTCGTTCGATCCCGCCTCGCGCCGCCTTGTGAACGAGACGCGCGCGAAGACCTACGATCCGGTGCCCCTCACGCCGAAGGAGGACGAGATCCGCCAGAGCGGCGGGATCTTCGCAGTCGGGCGGTGCGAGTTTCGGAAGTCCGTGGAGACGCGGCCCGAGATCGTCTGGCCCGACCCGGCGACCGCGCGCACGCTCACCACGACCGAGCAGATCGTGTGGGCGCACCGCGTGGACAAGGGCGCGGAGGTGCGGCCGGGCGCGACGCTGCGCGTGTACGCGGATCTGCTGCCCGCGTCGGACGGCACCGCGCCGTTCTCGATCCACACGTTCAACCAGATCACCGGTGGCCACGCGATCCATCCGCGCCAGATCGCGATCGCGAACGACCATTTCGTGTTCACGGGGAAGGAGGCGGACGAGCGCCAGACCTCGATCGGGCGCGCGTTCGCAGCGGCGCACGGGATCGAGAAGCCGTATTACGCGACGCCCGGCGATGGCATCTTCCATTTCTACTTCCCCGAGCAGGGCCTCGTGATGCCCGGCCAGTTCATCCCCGGGGCGGATTCGCACAGCCGTGCGTACGGCGCGTACGGCGCGGTCGGCATGGGCGTGGGCTCGACCACGCTCGGATTCGGCTGGTCCACCGGCTACGTGTACTTCACGCTGCCGAAGCAGCGGCGCGTGACGCTCAGCGGCGAGCTCAAGCCGTGGGTGAGCGGCAAGGACATCGTGCTCGCGCTGCTCAAGCGTTGGGGCGCGAAGCAGTCGCAGGGCATGTCGGTGGAGTTCGTGGATGCCGGCCGCGAGCTGCCGATCGCCTACCGCAACACGATCTGCAACATGATGGCCGAGGGCGAGGCGATGAACGGCATCTTCGCGCCCGACGACGTCACGTACGCGTGGTATCGCGCGAAGGGCATGAGCGAGCTGCCCTACCCGCGCCTCGCGCCGGGCGCCGCGGCGCGCTACGAGATCGACGAGACGCTCACGCTCGGCGACATCGTGCCGATGATCGCGAAGCCGTTCAGCCCCGGCAATGCGTTCCCGGCCGACGAGGTGGCGCGCGAGAAGCTCACGTTCGACAAGGCGATGATCGGCTCGTGCACGAACGGCGGCTACGACGACCTGATGCAGGCCGCGCTCGTGATCCATGCCGCGCGCGGGCGCGGCTTCGCGCGCGCCGCGAAGGAATTCGTGATCTTCCCGGGCTCGGGCGGCGTGCGGCGCCAGATCCGCGAGCCCGATCCGCGCCTGCACGGCGAATCGATCGCACAGGTGTTCGAATCCGTGGGCGGCAAGATCCGCGAATCCTGGTGCGGTCCGTGCTTCGGCCAGGGACCGGATGCGCTCACGAAGGGCCAGCGCGCCATCACGTCGTTCAATCGCAACTGGACGAATCGCATGGGCGTCGGCGGCGAAGGCTATCTCGCGAGTCCGGCCGTGGTCGCGGCCAGCGCGCTGCTCGGCTACATGGCGCCGCCGAGCGAGCTCGGCCTCGCGTGGGAGCCGGAGCTGTTCGAGGTCTGACACCGCGGGCGCCATGGCCACACACGCGATCGAGATCGAGCGCCGCACGCTGCACGGACATTTCTCGCGCGAGCTTCCTGCGATCCTCAGCATCGCTCCCGGCGACACCGTCTACGCGCGCACGCTGGATGGGGGCTGGGGTCTCGAGCCGCCGCACCTCGACGGCTCGCCCCGCCGGCTGATCGAGCCGCGCGATGCGAAGCTCGACTCCGGCCATTGCCTGGTCGGGCCGATCGAGGTGCGCGGCGCAGAGCCGGGCATGACGCTCGAGGTCCGGATCGGCGCGATCACACCGGGGGCATGGGGCTGGACGCGGGCGGGCGGATGGAAGAGCCGCGTCAACAGCCGCCTCGGCCTCGCCGACGGCGCGCCGCACCTGCTGGTGTGGACGCTCGATGCCGCGAGGGAGACCGCGCGCGACCAGCATGGGCGCGAGGTATCGCTCCAGCCGTTCCTCGGCGTGATCGGCATGCCCGGGGACGAGCCGGGCATTCAGTCCACGATTCCGCCGCGCGTCACCGGCGGCAACATGGACTGCCGCGAGCTCGTCGCGGGGAGCCGGCTCCTGATTCCGATCGCGGTGCCGGGCGCGCTCGTTTCGTTTGGCGACGGCCACGCGGCGCAGGGGGACGGAGAGGTGAGCGGGCTCGCGATCGAGTGCCCGATGGATCGGGTCGAGCTGACCTTCGATTTGATCGAGGAGCCGCGGCTCACGACGCCGATCGCGGACACGCCCGCGGGCTGGGTCACGCTCGGGTTTCACGACACGCTCGATGAGGCCGCCGCGATCGCGCTCGATGCGATGCTGGAACTGATGACGCGGACGCACGGCGTCTCGCGCCCGGACGCGCTCGCGCTCGCGAGCGTGGTCGTGGATCTGCGCGTCACGCAGATCGCGAACGGCGTGTGGGGCGTGCACGCGGTGCTGCCGCACGGCGCGCTACGGGGAGCGGCGGGCGCGTGAAAGGGGGGCGGTGCGTGAGCCCCGCCCCCCGGTTCGGTCAGACCCGCGGACTGTCGGCTACCGGAACAGGGCCTTCAGCGCACCCCAGGTCAGCTTCGACGCATCGGGTGCCGCGGCCGCGCTCGATGCGGTTCCGAGCGGCGCCCGCGTCGCGCCCGTCAGTGGCGCGGTGAGTCGCGGCGCGGCGCCGATGACCGAGCAGCGATACATCTCGTTCGTCGGCGTCAGCGTGATCTCGCCTGCGGCCGCGGCGTCGAGCACTTCATTGTCCGAGAACAGCTGGCGCGGCGTGTGGCCGGCGGTGAACGTGATCTGCACCTCGGCCCACAGCGGATTGAAGCCGTCGGCCAGGATGGCATCGATGACCGAAACGAACGGCTGGCCGCCGGGCAGTCCGGCATCCGACTGATAGATCGTGTTCTGCTGCGAGTTGCGATCGAGCAGCGTTCCCTGGGACTGGTCGAACCGTTTGAAGTTGATCGTGAACAGCTGGTGATCGTAGTAGGCGGGGAATGTGCCGGCGACGCCGTTCAGACTTCCGGCTGCGCGCGCGGCTCGATCGGCTGCAAGCGCTGCGCTGATCATGACGACACCGACGAGGACGAGACTGGCAAGACGCGCTCTCATTGAACACCTCCGCTGCGTGAGTCGTGAGCGGCCCCGGCCCAGAACCGTTGGGATTCATGCCGGGCAATTGCCGATTCGGATTCTCGCGCAGTTCAGTCGTGCTAACTCTTTGAGGACGGGTCGCGGAGTTTTCTAGTGCTCAACCTCAAATCCCGCACGATGATGGTCCTGTTGACGATGCCCCAGGCCATGTCCGTGCGGCTCCGGACGAACTGATGGAGAATCGCGTTGGTGGCATGGGGGCCGCCCGTGGTCTCGGCGGGCCCCTGCCCGCGGCTCATCCGATCCGCCGCGCCCCGATCTAGCGCTTCACCTCGACCCGCAGAAACGCGGCCGGAATCGTGGTGCCGCTCGGCGCCGTGTTCACGCGGCGGAACAGGTCCTCGAGCTCCGACTGGAGCCTCGCCGCACGCCCGTCCTTCTCGGCCGCATCGAATGCGTTCATCGTCGGCCCGTAGTATCTCCGGAACTCCTGCACGAGCTGCTCGGGCGATCCCGCGAAGTGGAACGTGAACGTGTCCCGGATGCATGAAATCCTCTCGGCCGGGATGCCCGCGCCCGTGAACCGCTCGACGACATTGTTCTCGACCCCCCACATCATCGGGCTCAGGAATCCCGTCGGGGGCGGCGGCGTGTAAGCAGAGCTGATCTTCAGGAGCTGCGACGCGAACGTGGGATCGTTCGGGATCCAGTTGCCCATCACGATCCGCCCGCCCGGCCGTGTCACGCGCACCATCTCCTTCGCCACGTCGAACGGCTTGGGAGCGAACATCGCGCCGAAGACGGTGACGACGAGATCGAACGAGCCGTCCGCGATCGGACGCAGGTCGGTCGCGTCACCGAGCTGGAACCGGATGTTCTCGAGTCCGCTCTCCGCGACCCGCCGGTTGCCGGCGTCGACGAGATTGCGCGCGATGTCGACCCCGAGAACGTCCGCGCCGAGCTTCGCCTCGGGCAATGCGGTCGTGCCGTCCCCGCAGCCGAGATCGAGCACCTTCATCCCGCGCGTGACGCCGATGCGCTCGACCAGCGCTGCGCCGCTCTCCCGCATGGTCGCCGCAATGCGCGTGAAGTCGCCCTTTTCCCACAGCGCCTGGTTCGGGTTCATCGTGACTTCGGTCATGCTCGTTCCACCTTTCCGGGTTGCATCCGACCGCTCCTGACAACTGAGTTCGAACTCACCGCCACTCGTATTCGAGCGTGGCATCCTACTCCCAATCGTGTTCCGTGCTACAGTCCGGCCCGATCGATGGTGCCTCGGACACCAACGCAGGAGGAGAGTGATGAAGAACGTCTCGATTGCAGTCCTCGCGATGCTCGTGTTCGGCGCGCAGGCCGCCGTGGCACAGGCTCCTCCGCCGGCGACCTCCTCGGCCGCTGCGAGACCGCAGGCCTATCGATACGGCGGCATCTCGGGAAGCTGGCTGATGCCGAGCGGGGATTTCGACAAGATCGCGAACGATGGCTGGGCGATCACGCTCGAGGGCTACCAGTTCATCAGCCCCGAACGGAAGATCGCGGTCGGATCGCAGATCGGCTACCAGTCGTTCGGGCGGAAAAACGGCATCGGCGTTTCGAACTTCCCGGTCGACGCGGTGCTCAAGTTCTTCCCGAAGCCGGGCCAGGGCAAGGCCGACTTCTACGGGACGGGCGGCCTCGGCTTCAACTATGAGCGCGTGGACTATAGCCACTCGAGCAGCTCGAACTACTACTTCGGCACGCAGGCGGGAGCGGGAGTGGAGCTGCACGGCAGCGGCCCGGTCAGCTTCGTCGTGGATGGCGTCTATCACTGGATCTTCGCGAGCGGCAGCGGCAACAACTTCGTCGCGTGGCGCGGCGGGATCGTGGTGCCGATGACCGGCGGCGGGCGGCGCTGAGCCGAATCGGCGCGTCACTCTCCGCCGTTCGCGCCGGTCGAGAAGCGCTCAGTGTCGCGGCGGACGGGCGAACACGCTGTCCCATGGGGCGAGCGCGGGCTTGGCCTGAAGCCCGACGTCCACGAGCCCGTTGTACGCGAACGGCGCGACGGTGGCCGGGAACACGCTGAGATCGAGATCGGTGAACGTGAGCTGGAACCAGCCCAGCGCGGGCGCGCGGTCCAGCAGCTGGGCCTCGCGGATGATGTACTCGCGCTGCATCTCGGGTGAGGTCGCGGTCGAGGAGACCGTGGTCGAGGACCAGCCGCCTTCCGTGACGATCACCGGCAGCGCGGTGCCCTCGACGAGCTTCGAGTAGTAGTCGTCGGGCAGGTCCTC
>Ga0306920_100002336_pt1 | contig 24007 bp, 17 predicted proteins | sample flu12Cox44000170_FD_204666 | JGI IMG/M metagenome (GOLD analysis project Ga0306920, IMG submission 204666) | Lab enrichment of tropical soil microbial communities from Luquillo Experimental Forest, Puerto Rico - flux4day.12C.oxic.44.000.170 (v2)... | ecosystem: Environmental > Terrestrial >...
TGAAAAGGATCAACCGATGGGCTGGGCGGTCGAGGGTCGGCCGGCGGATTGCGTCAAGCTGGCCTTGGTGGAATTGCTCAACGACCCGCCCGATCTGATCGTCAGCGGCCTCAATGCCGGTTCCAATGCGGGCATTAACGTTCTCTATTCCGGCACGGTGGCGGCGGCCATCGAAGGCGCCTTCTTTCGCCGCACCAGCATTGCCGTGTCGCTGGAATACACCAAGCCCAAGCCGCTGGACTTTGGCAGGGCAGCGGGCTTGGCGGTCGGAACCATCAAGCAAATCCTCCAGCACTCTCCTCCCGCCGGATCGCTGTTTAACATCAACATTCCCAGTCTGGAAAAAGGTCCGGTCCGCGGCATTCGGGTCGTGCCGCAAAACGTCGCCCCGTACTTGGAAACCTTCGACCGCCGCATCGATCCGCGTGGGCGAGTCTATTTCTGGAGCGGCCCGAATTTCACCTGTCCCGAACCTTTGCCCGACAGCGACGTTACCGCCATGGCCGAGGGATACATCACGGTAACGCCGTTGCATTTTGACCTGACTCATGCGGAGATGCTGGAGAAAATGCAGGGATGGAAATGGAGTTGATGCTAGCTATGGCGGCATTTCCACGACTTGATGAGAATCACGGCCTCGGAATAGGAATGGGCCGATCGGTATCAGCGACGGGATTGAAAAAGCGAATGGTCTTCATGTGCCATTGGTTTTCTTCAAAGACAAATACAGCACGGCATAGATACCAGGCTTCCCCAAAGTCACCAATACCTCGGACGCGAAAAGCAATAAGCGCTTTGGTATTCCTGTCGGGAGCAACTTCGAAATCAAAATCCCAGAGAACAATTTCACGCGCGCGCCGTTGTTGAATAATCGGCCCGAAATGGTCGACAAAACTTTGCCGGTCCCAATTGTCAGCGGTGAACGTTTTGGAAAAATGTTGAAAAACAGCGTCCGGCTTACCTTCCTCGACTCCTTGTTTCATGGCGAAAAGGTTGGCCCGGATTCGCATGCGATCCGTAACGACAAACATACCGAGAAGCCAAACTAGGACCGCCAAACCGATGACAATCGCCACTCCAATCAAGTACTTGACCCGGCGGTCCATCCACCACAGAGCAAGCCCGACCAGGGCGGAAATGCCAAGGAGAAAGTAAACGGTCTTTGCGTTATCAACCAGCCACCAGAGCATGAGATGATTCCGAAAGGATCAGGGCCGCGGTTGTGCATCCTGGGGAAATCGGCCACGGCGAAAGAACACGAAGGCGGTGACCAGGAGGCCCGCGGCACTGGCCAGAGCGGTGCGGCGGACCAAGGTATCCCCGGCAAAGACGGTCAAGAGGCGATTCCAGCCAGGCGAACCACTTTCGACATCCAGCCACGGAGCTACCATCACCAGCCCGGCCAACCCGGCTCCAAGGGAAACAGCTATCAGGAATAACAAACGGACAAACAAGCGGCCTCCCGTTTAGGCCGCTTGTCGTTTCGCGCCCGCTGGACTCACAAACGGCGCGAAAAGACAAGCAGGTTGTGTCACTATTTCATCGTCGTGCTGCCGGCCAGAACTCCGCTCCATAGCGGGCGCTTTCCTTCAAATCCTCCTCGATGCGCAGCAACTGATTGTATTTGGCGATGCGGTCAGTGCGGCTGGTGGAACCGGTCTTGATCTGGCCGGCGTTGGTGGCCACCACAATGTCGGCAATGGTGGTGTCTTCGGTCTCGCCGCTGCGATGGCTGACGATGGCGGTGAACCCATTGCGACGGGCCAGCTCGATGGCATCCAGAGTTTCCGTCAGCGTGCCGATTTGATTGACCTTGATGAGGATGCTGTTGGCCGCGCCGCGGTTGATGCCATCCTGAAGCCGTTTGGTGTTGGTAACGAACAGATCGTCGCCGACGAGCTGAACCTTCTGGCCCAGAGCGCGGGTGAGTTTGACCCAGCCGTCCCAGTCATCCTCGGCCAGACCATCCTCGATGGAGCGGATGGGCCATTTCTTGCACAGGGTCGTCCAAAGGTCGATCATTTCGTCAGTCGAAGCGACACGATCGGGTTTGCTTTTGAAGAAGCAATAACCGGTCTTACCTTTTTTCTTGGCCTCGTCAAACAATTCGGTAGTGGCCGGGTCGAGAGCGAATCCGATCTGGTCGCCGAGCTTGTAGCCAGCCTTGTCGATGGCCAGGGCCAGGACTTCGAAGGCTTCTTCGGTGCTCCTGAGGTTGGGGGCGAAGCCGCCCTCGTCGCCGACCGATGTGCTCAGATTCCTATCGTGCAAGACTTTTTTGAGGTTATGGAAAACTTCCGCTCCCATGCGCAGCGCTTCGTGAAACGAGGCGGCGCCCAGGGGCATGATCATGAATTCCTGAAAATCGACGTTGTTGTCGGCATGTTTGCCCCCGTTGAGGATGTTCATTTGCGGCACCGGCAGGACTTTGGCGTTGCTGCCGCCCAGGTAGCGATAAAGAGGCAAGCCGACGGAAGCCGCGGCGGCATGCGCGACGGCCAGGCTTACCCCCAGAATCGCATTGGCGCCCAGCTTGCCCTTGTTGGCAGTGCCATCGAGCTTGATCAGGAGCTGATCGATGCCGGTCTGATCGGTGGCGTCGTGGCCGATGATGCGCGGGGCAATGGTATCGTTGACGTTCTTGACCGCTTTGAGCACTCCCTTACCGAGGTAGCGTTTTTTGTCGTCGTCGCGTAGTTCGACCGCTTCATGAGCGCCGGTGCTGGCCCCGGAGGGAACAGCAGCACGGCCACGCGCTCCATCCGCCAGTATGACTTCCACTTCGATGGTCGGATTGCCCCGGCTGTCCAGGATTTCGCGCGCGTGTACGTTTTGCAGTTTCATCGGGTCACCAAAGGAAGGATTAATGTCAATTGTCAAAAGTCAAAGGTTGAATGCCATTTGACAGTTTTACCCTTTGACATGTGCGATTGTACTTTTTCCTTTGGTATTGGAAAAGAGGGGCTCCGGCGGTGTCGTGGCAGTGGACGGCGGCTGGCGATCTCGGTCGGGGTGTCATGGCGATCGTCAGGCAGTCGCGTGGTAAGACCTAGCATGCCGGAGCCCCCGCGAGTCGGTCAATCTGGCCCCGGGGGAATCGGGGGCAATCGTCTGCCGGGAGGTTGACTGCCCCATGTTATCGGTCCTTGGGAAAAGGCACTTGAACAGTCAGGGCAATTGCGGCAGGGTTGTCATCAAGCGGGTGCTGGACTGATTCCGCGATCTGGAACAATCCCCACACCCCGAAGAAACACTATTTCGCCACGAGCCGGCGCAATACCTTGAGGTTGACCGCATCCATGTTGTCCGTTTCCGCGGATTCTTTGGGTGTTTCCAGGACCATGGGGCGATTGCGAAAGCGGCGGTCGTTAACCAGCAAACGAAATGCTTCCAGTCCAATCTGGCCCTTGCCGATGTGGACGTGGCGATCGACCCGGCTGCCCAGCGGCTTCAGGCTATCGTTGAGATGAAAGGCGCGCAGGCGCGACAGGCCGATCAGGCGGTCGAAGGTGCGGAACGTGGCCTGGTATTCCATCTCGGGATGCAGCGCATAACCCGCTGCGAACACGTGGCAGGTATCAAGACACACTCCGAGCCGTTGCGGCTGGGCCACCTTGGCGAAAATGTCGGCAAGGTGCTCGAAGCGATGCCCCAGGCTCGTCCCCTGACCGGCAGTTGTTTCCAGAAGGATCTGAACATTGTAATCTGGGCAGCGGCCATGGACTTCATCCAGGGCGCGGGCCACGCGTGTCAGGCCGGCTTCTTCGTCGCCATCCACCGCGGCGCCAGGATGCGTCACCAGGTAACGCAGCCCCAGAGCTTCCGCCCGTTGCACCTCGATAACGAACGCTTCGATGGATTTCCGGTACAAAGCCGTGTCCGGGGAAGCCAGGTTGATGAGATAGCAATCGTGAGCCATGGGAAAGCGCAGTCGCGTTTGCCGCAGAGTTTTTTTGAAATTCTGGATCTCGTCCTCCGTCAGGTCCCTGGCATACCACTGGTTGTTGTTCTTCGTGAAAAGCTGGACGGTATCGCAAGCAAGCGCCTGGGCTAAGAGCAAGGCATTGTGGTAGCCACCGGCAATCGACTTATGGGCACCGAACAAGGGCATGGCACATCCTCGCATTTCACCATTTCGGTGAAACGATTCATCAGCATTGGGAAATTGTAGAGGATGCCGATGCATTGACGAATACCGGTTCACGACCTAGTTTGCCTGATAGGTCGGCGAGCCGGGGGGCGTAGGCGCCCCGTGTGTGCAAGTGGGCACCCGCCCCGGCGCGCCAATTTGAAGGAAGGTTCCGTCGTGGATCTCTGGCAATCCTTCTGGCAAATCGTGGTTTCCGTGAGCAAGTTTGTCGAGGAGCTCTTGCGCCTGGGCTTGCACTGGTGGCTGGTCCTGGCCTGGATTGCCTGGTGGCTTTGCGGAGTGAACTGGAAAAAGCTCTGGCCGGTGTTGGCGCAAGGGGCGTGGTTGCCGCTGGTTTTGTTGATGGTCCTGTCTGCCCTGGCCTGGTCGCGGATTGCGCCTTCGGATGTAGCGAACTTCTGGTGGCAACTGGGCGCTATTGTCTTGCTGGTTTCGTTAACGTTCTTATGCGGCTGGCTCCAAGGAATCCTCGGCTGGACGCCCGCGGAAGTCAACCTGGACCCACCGGCGCCTTCTGCCCATGGACACGGCCATCATTAGAACAATTTCTCCGCTTACGGCTTCGCGTTCGTCGCGGCCATTCATAGAACGCGAAGCTGCAAACGAAATTCGTATGGAGAGCTTCCATGTGGGTCCGCCAATGTGAGCTGGATGCTGGGTCGGAGGCGCCATTGCCGATCCCGAGTCGGATTGCTTCCAATGAGGAGTTCATCCCACCGGCCCAAACGCGTCAACAAAAGAGATACGAGGCCCGGCTGAAGGAGATCAGCGAGAAAGCCGCCAAGAGGCAGGGACTGAGCCGGCGCGATTTTCTCCGCACCGGCAGCGGCATGGCGGCGGCCCTGGTTGCCCTCAACGAGGTCTTTGGCAGGTGCTACGATGTCGACGCCGCCGAGGTCCAGGATCAGCAGGCTTTTGCCGAGAAATGGCCCAAGAACCAGTTCATCTTCGATGTGCAAACCCATCACGTCGATGTCAGCCGCAAGTGGTACGAGGATACGCCGGAAGGCCGGCGGACCACGCTGTTCTTCCGTCTCTTGCGGCCGAAGGCGGGGTCCATAAAGGAAAGCCTCGAGCTGCTCAATCGCGTCCATTACGTCAAGGAAATCTTCGGCGATAGCGACACGGTCATGGCGATCATCAGCGGAGTGCCGACGCGCGAATGGAATCGCAATCCGCTGCCGCCCGACCAGATGGCCGCCACGCGCGATTATGTGAACGGCCTGGCAAAATCACAGCGCGTGCTGGCCCACGGCCTGCTCCGCCCCAACCTGGGCAAGCCCGAGATCGAGGAGATGGAAAGACAAGTCAAGAAACTGCGCATCAGTGCCTGGAAAATGTACACCGGGGCCGAACTGGGCGAGCGCGCCTGGTTCATGGATGATGAAAAAATCGCGTATCCGTTCTGGGAGCGGACCCGGAAGCTGGGCGTCCGCAATCTATGCGTCCACAAGGGCTTGCCCCTTGGATTTTTCAATGAGAAAGCCTGCACTCCGCTGGACCTGGAACGGGCCGCTCGCGATTTCCCCGACCTGAACTTCATCGTCTATCATTCCGGATATCGGGGCACCGGACTTCTGGCACGGGGCACCGGCGATCGCGTCAAGGACCCCGCTTCCAAGGATCCACAGGAGATTCCCTGGATCAGCGATATCTTTCGCATCCTGCGCCGCAATCGCAAGATTCGCAACATCTATTTCGAGCTAGGCAGCACCTTCCACCAGCTATCGATGGGCGATCCGGTTCGCTGCCTGCACATGCTGGGGCAGATGATCCAGGTGGGCGGGGCCGATCATATCCTCTGGGGGACGGATTCGATCTGGGGCGGCAGCCCGCAGGGCCAGATCGAACGCCTGCGGCGTTTGAAAATGACCGATGAGCTGATGGAAAAATACAAATATCCGCAGTTGACCGATACCGTTAAGAATCAGATGTTCGGGCTGAACGCCGCCCGGCTGTTCAACATCGACGTCAAGGCCCGGCGGAATGCCATCCGCTCCGATCGCTTGACGCGCATCCGCCGCGAGTACCGGCACAACCCGGCCCCCAGCAATACCCAGTTCGGCTGGATTTGGGTCGAGGATGGCAGGGAACCGACCGTGCCGGTAGGAGAGGGTTGAGTTGCCGTCGGATCGATCAAAAGGAACATCTCGTTATGCGCTGCGTTGAACTTACCGGGTCCGATGACCGCATGGATTGCCGGGAAATGTTCTATCGGCCCATCAATCCCCTTCCTCCCAAGTGCCCGAAGTGCAGTTTCCCAGATCTCGATCACGTTCCACAGCCGTACTTTCTCGTCAAGAGCCGCACGATGTCACCCAACGAGTTGGCGATGGCCCAGAACGGCAATTTCTTCGTCCGCGAGCGTATCCGCCGGGTATTCGACATTCTCGCTCCCGGCCAATGCACCTTCTATCCAACATGCTACAACGGAACATCCGAAGAGACGCCGTGGTTCTTGGCAGTGCCCAAACATCAAGTGATCACAGCCAAGGTCAATCCTTCCATCCCTCGCTGTGAGAAATGTGGGGAACCAGGGTCGGCTCACCCTGGAACGCAGTACGTCGAATACTACTTTGGCCAACCGAGCCGGGGCCAACCCCTCGGAAGCGGATGGACTGGCGAGTCAGAGTATGACGTCCTGAAATCGTCTACCTGGGGATCCTCCGAAAGGGGCTGGAATCTGTGGATTTCCCGTGATTTGTTCATGTCGGTCCGCCTTCTTGACCTGCTGAAGAAAATCAAAGCTAAGGGTTTTTGCGAAGCGACTTGTGGGAAACCCACTTTGCCGGACAATGACGAATCTATTTGGATAAGGGAAAAACTCAACGCCTTGGAAACGAATGGCATCCCGCTCCATGCGGCCGGAACGTTGTCCGACGAAGATACGAAATGGTTTCGTGACTATCTCAAACATCATTCCCGTAAGATGGAATCGGCATGGGATGTCAAGGCCATTGAAAAACAGCTCAAGTTCAAGCTGCCTAAGACCTATGTTGATTTCATCACGAAGGTTGGGCCAGCATCGTTCGAAAACGTTGATGAAGAGGAAGGGTTCACGGCTTCCATTGTCGCTCCGGACGAACTGGATTGCGAGAGTTACCGGGCTGGCATCCTGCAGGCTGACGAGGAAACGAATGCGGTTGATGGCGTGATGTTTGCAACGACGGGGCATGGAGACTGTTTCTGCTTCGACGTCCGGAAGGGCAAGAAGGAGTTCCCCATTTTCCTCTTTAAGCACGAATACAATGTTTTGGAACCGTATGCAGAGAATTTCGCAGCTTGCATCAAGCGGTTTGCGGACGGAGTTATTGGCTAAACGGACGTTACATCCCCTTCCTTCGATCTTTCCGTTTCGGCAAGCCAGGCAAAAGACGCCAATCAATCCTGTAATCCCGGTCGGATGGGTTATAATAACAAACTGCTATCCCTACCCGGAAAAAGGGGACACCGATGCACTCCCTGCGTGGCTGCCTTGTCCTGGCTATTCTGTTCATCCTGTCCGGTTGGTCATTGGGGCAAGGTCCCAAGCAGCTTTCGGGGGGCAAGGACGATCCCAAGAAGGAAACCGGCAAGAAAGGCCCGGCCGAGAAGAGCAAAGACCCCGCCGATAAAACCGGCAAGCCTCCGACTCTGGACAAGCTCAAGGTGCCGCCGAACACCATCGTGATCGTGGTGGATGCGTTGTCGTCCATTCCCGAGATGATCATGATGTCGCCGAAAAAATATCAAGCCCTTCTGGACGAAATCGCAGCATTGAAGAGCAAACTCAAAGCGGAGAAAAAACTACCCCATTCCTGCAAGCTGTCGGCCAGGGTGGAGGGTAATCAGATTTCCTTGCAAGCGGAGTTCGCTTTCATCACCGAAAACCCGAACATGACTGTGGTTCTTGGCTTGCAGGGGGCCAATTTGAAAGACGAAGGCGAGTTGTTGCGCGGGCAAGTCGAGCGACAGACCCCTTTGCTGGATTTTGGTCCCGACGGTTATACGGTCCAGGTGGAAAAGCCTGGTCCCTACAAGCTCACCCTGAATTTGAAATTGCCGGTCGGCATGAAACGATCCGGGACAGGAAATGAGCGGACCTTCGAGTTGGGACTGCCTGGGTCGGCAGTGACAACGTTGTCTTTTGAGCCGCCCGCCGGGGTCAAAGAAATCCGCTGGAACGATCACCTTGAAACCCGTCAGGAAGCGGCACGGCTGACGCTGGGCAAGATCAAGTCCTTGAATGTGTCCTGGAAGGAACCGGTGTCGTTGCCCGGTACGGGGGCGCTGTTGACCGCCGAGGCCCAGATCGCGGTGAAGCTGGACGAAACCAAGGTGCACACCACCGCCGAGCTGAAACTGGCCGATCTGCGTGGCCAGCCCAAGGAAGAATGGCACTTGCTCTTACCTCCCCAGGCCAAGGTGGTGGAAGTGAAGGGATCCGGAGGGTTGCGGGCGGAAATTGTCCCTGCGGAAAAAAATAAAGGAACGACCATCATTCGCCTGAAAGAAGCCAGCACCGATCTTCAGGTAATGGTGCAGGCTGTTCAATCTCGACCCACTCCGGGTACAAAGCAAGCGATCGGTCCATTTCTTCTCCTGGGGGCATTCGAGCAGCAGGGGAAGATCCTGATCAAGGCGCCGCCAGAAGCGCGGCGTGGTGTGCGATTGCTGTTTCATCCCCGCGGGCAAGTCGTTCAGCGTGAAATCCCGGGGAATTCTCCGCCCGACGTGGTGGCCAGCTTTTCCTATGACAAGCTTGCCAGTCCCGGGAAGGCGGAAAAACCGGCAAGTGCAGGGGCACTCCTCGATCTGGAATTGAAACCCCAAACGGGGCAAATTGAAACGCAGGTCGAGCATCTGCTGCGGTTGAGTCCGATTCCCGAAGGCTGGCAGGCCGAATTGATTACGAAAATCAAGGGCAAGTCGCTTCCCGCGAATGTCGAAACCATGGACGTCCAGTTGCCGCGGCCGCGACCGGATGGTTTGGCCATTCTGGCAGCCAGCCAGGGCTTTCCGGGCTTTCCCTGGGGAGCGCTGTATCTGGTCCACCAAAAGTATTGGCCGCTCGTTGCTCCCGCTGAATTCCAGTGTCATGGCGAAGGCGGCATCAACCCCGAGCTTCGCCCGGGCGCCGCCCCGGGACGCAATCGGATTCACCTGCAGCCTTCCGATACCAAAGAATTTACCGTGGTTTTGACTGGCAAATTCCTTTTGCCTGCCGGCGTGTGGAAAGCCGGCCTGGACTTGCCTCGTCCGCTGGGGACCCAAGACCGGGGAGGCCAGGTCAAGATCGTAGTTGACGAAAACCTGGAACTGCTGTCCAGCGACCCCACCCTGGTGGAACAGGCCCCCGGCAAACAAAGTTCTATCGTTTCCTTCGACCAGGCGCCAAGCAAGGTCGATTTCGCCTGGCGTCCTTTTCGGCCTGAATTCCCTGTCTCTGGGGTCGCCGATATCACGATTCACCATAGCAACGCCCATGTCCGCCAACTGCTTCAATTGCCGAAAGCAAAGGAGAGTTCGGCAAACAAGGGCAAGGGGCCGTCGCCGCTCCTTTTCCGAATTCCGCCGCAAGTCAAGGGCTTGAAGATCGACCCTCCTGAGCGGTTGCGCAGCTACCAGCCGGAGAAAGGAATCGCCTGGATTCTTCCACTCCAGGAGGGCCGAACCAGTTCATCGGTTGTTCTTGAGTATGACCTGGTCTTGCCCGCGGGGACAGGCGCCAATAGATCGCCAACCATTTCCGTTCCTCTCCTCTGGCCGGAAGAAGCGACTCATATCGATGCCAAAGTGAGGCTGTGGTGCGATGTGGGAGTGGTTCCCACCCTGGCGAATCCTGATTTTCTTCAGGATATCTGGCGCGATCGCGGCACCGAAGCGGTGCCCGATAAGCATAGTTTGCCCGGATTAGTCCTTCATGGTTCGGGCCTGGTCTTGCCCCTGAATCTTCGTCTGGAAGAACGAGAGGCGAACTTGCCTGCCGTGGTTTTTGATCGCGGCCTGGTGCAAGTTTCTGTTCGCGAAGATGGCGCCCAATATGTTCGCGCGCGCTTCCTGGTCCGCAAATTGAATCGCGACCATCTGGATATCGGCTTTCCGGGCCCGGCCATGAATATGCTGCTTGCGATTTCCCTGGACAAAGAAAGAATCGACAATTTCGCTCCCCTGGAAACCGATAGCTCCACGTTGCGGGTGCCGGTCAAACCGGGCCTGGTTGCCGAACCGGTATTTCTGGACCTGGAATACCTGGTCCCGGCTTCCATTGCGAAGCGCGACGGCGTCTGGCAGACCTTTTTGCATCCCCCGCGCGTAGCGGATGCAGTGTTCGTCGCCGGGGTTCGTTGGCAAATTGCCTTGCCGTCCGATGCCCTGGCCGTTGCCGGGGCACCAATGGATTATCACTGGCAAATCCGTAATTGGTTGTTGACCCCGGAGCCAAACGTCTCGAAGGAAGATCGTCAGGTCTGGCAATCAGGCAGCGATATTTCCAGATCCATCAGCGTGGCTTTTGCCGGCGACGCCCTGGAGCCGATGCGCATCTGGCATTTCCCCCGGCAAATTTGGTTTCTGGTTTGTTCTGGATTGGTTTTGGCTGTCGGACTCGTCTTGGGTCTTTCCTCTTCGCGTGTCTTTTTCTGGTTGATGCTCTCGCTGGTGATCGGCATCGGCATCGGGGCTGGACTTACCTGGCCTGCGTTACTCCCGAATTTTGTCTACGGCTGTCAGCCGGGTCTGGTTGTCCTGATCGTCATCCTGGGTATTCAGTGGATGCTACAGGAACGCTATCGCCGCCGGGTGGTATTCATGCCCGGCTTTACACGTCTGAAATCCAATTCCTCCCTCATCCGCTCGGGGGCCGGTCGAGCTCGCGAACCCACCACGGTGGATGCGCCGGAGGCGGCTCCCAGTGTCGTTTCCGGACCAGGCAAAGGAATTTGAGATGTCAAATTCTAGGTTAGTCCGAGAGATAGAAGGACGTAGAGACGGAGAGATCGGAAGCCTCTCGATCGCAGAGTCGCTATGTCCCTATGTCCCTCTGTCTCTCGGTCGTTCTTTGGCAATCCTCGTGGGAATATTCCTCGTTTCCCTGTCTGCCGTCGGCGGCCAACCGTCTGTCCTGGAGGACCCCTTGCCCATCAAGCGGGTATTGATTCCGGCGAGCCGAGTACCGGCAGAGTTGGAAAAGGTGCGGCAGGGAGTGCTGATCTCGATGCCCAGGCCGGATTTCGAGGACAAGATTCAGAAAGCGGCTCGTGCTGCACAGGCGCGCAAAAATCCCCCCCGCCTCGTCAAAGCCGAATATCGGGCCGTGCTGGACGGCAGCTCCCTGACGAACGGCCGGGGGGAATGGACCGTGCTCAATCCGGGTCCCGAAGCAGGCATCCTGCCTCTGGGAGAATTAAACCTTGCACTGGAAAAAGTGAAAACAAAAGAAGATGCGGAGGCAGTAATTGGCAACCTGGATGGAAAAAACCTTGGGCTTCTGATTGAGAAAGGCGGCAGTCAACCCATCTATTTTGACTGGACGTTGCGCGGCAAAGCCGGGAATGACGGCCTACAATTTGAACTCAAGGTGCCGCCGTGCGCTGTGAATTTTCTGGAACTGACGGTGCCCGTGGACCATCTGGTGGCGGTTTCCTCCAGTTGGGCGACCCTATCCGGGCCCCACGAATCGGAAGTCCCGAACCAGCGGAAATGGCGGCTCCATTTTGCCGGCCGGTCCCAGATCGACCTGGCAATTCGAAAAAAAAACGGGCCGGGCGCAACTCCCCTGGTGCTTTCCCAGCTTCAGGGCAGGCAGCAGCTTAACGCCGGTCGCTGTCTGGCGGATTTCGATTTTCACCTGGAAGTGCTCCATGGCAGCGCTGAACAGTTCTTGTTCGCTTGTGATCCTGGTCTGGAGCCGTACGAGGTCACCAGTCGAAATGCGGACATCAAGAGCTGGGAACTGCAAAAGAGCAAACAACCTGGAAAAACCCTGGCAGTTCAGCTGCGCGAACCGATCCAGGGAGTCCTGGCGGGATTGCAGGTTCGCTGCCTGGCGCCGGTCCAAGGCGAAGGGCCCTGGACCAGTCCGGGTTTGCATTTATTGAACGGCATGGAGCGCGGGGAGACTTTGAAGCTTACCCTGGAGCCCGGGGTGCGGCTGGAGAATTGGCAAGCTGGCCGTTTTCGTCTCATAACCACTAGTAGCGAGAAGGATGGGGCCCAATCATTGACCCTGCTGGATTCCGGAGGGGAAAAGAAAGCCCGGCCGGGTGGCACGATCAAGTTTCGCGGCGTTGATTTCTTGGCCAAACAAAAAACCTGGTGGCAAATCGGCCCCAACGGGTCAACGTTAACAGCCGACATCGACCTGGAAATCAACCGGGGCAAGTTATTCCAATTATCTGTTCTGCTTCCCACTGGGACCCCCGGCTGGAACGTGGAAAATGTTGCCATGGATCCGGCGGAGAGCATGGGTACCTGGGTTGCGTCGGGAAATCTTCTGGCAATTGATCTGCATCGTGGTCTGGTTGCCGGGACAAAGGGCACCTTTCGAGTTCGCTTATCCTCGGCGGCCGGAAGGAAGGTGCCGGCGCACGGACAATTTCTGGATTTTCCTGATATTCGCATTGTCGAGCCGTGCCTGCGAAGTGGGGTCCTGGCCATCAGCGTGCGAGCCCCTTACCAGGCCGTTGTGAATGCGTCGCTCGCGGCGGGCCCGGAAAGCTCCGGTCCGTGGAAATCATCTTTGCCCCAGTTCTATTACCCTTTCCGAAATGAAGCGGTTGCCGGAAAGCTTCGACTGTTGCCATACCGTCCCAAAGTCCAGGCGCGCTGTTCTTCGGAGGTAGTTCTTGGTCCAGGGGGTGCGGCACTGAATGCGCGCCTGGATTTGGAACCGGTGCAGGGAAATCCCACCGCCCTGGACCTGTATCTGTCCGCACCGCTTCCCAAAGGCTGGCAGTGGAAAACGGAGGATAACCAGTTCGTCAAGCGGGAACGACTTCCGCTCGCGGAAACCTTGCCCAGCTTACTGGCCCTGGGCGCTCGCCAACCGCTGGAATGGGCGACTCTGCAAACGCTGCTTCCCCGAGGCCAGCGTTGGCGCCTGACCCTGGCAAAACCGCTGGAAGCAAAGCAACGCCTGATCTTGCAAACCATGTTGAATCGTTCCGGGGACTGGCCGAAGCATCTGGAAGTGCCCTTGGTTTCCCTTCTGGACTCCGGCTTTGACGGCGCCGTTTCCCTCGACTTGGCCGGGGCAGAACTGCTGCAGGTGAAACAGGCCGGGTTGCGTTCAGAATCCGATGAAGATCTTGCCCGGTCAAGGACTCGATTCTATCAGTATGAGCTCTCCAAGGGAGGCCGATTTCCGCGCCTGGTCTTGAGCAGCCGTCCGAAAGCAGAAGAAAAACATGATCGTGAGGTTTGCGATCGCGCGGATTTCACCACCCTGGTGGACCCGGAAGGGCGCATGGTGCACCAGTTTCGCTTCCGGGTATGGAACTGGCGAAAAAGCAGTTTGCCCCTGGTCTTGCCGGCGGATACGCAGCAGATTCTGGGAGCGCGCGTGGACGGCCGCTGGTTGGGGCAAGTGCCGCAACAACACGTCGACGGTATTCAGGTCATGCTGACAGTCCCTCCGGCAGGCAACGTGCACCATTTTGAGATTATTTACACGAGTGCAGCTCCCGGTTGGACATGGCCGGGATGGGCCGGCTTGGAAGCGCCTACGCCGAAGCTGCCGCTTCCTCCCCTCGTCTTGCAACGGAAATGGCGGCTTCCTGTTGGCGTGGAACCGCTGGAATCCTCATTCATTTGCATAACCGATATTCACAAAGAAGGACCGGTCTTGTCGAGAATCCGTCAGGCCTGGCATGCAGGCGATCCCTGGCTGGCCCGGCTGGGGCTGTCCATTGCGGAAGATTGGGTCAGGCCGCAGCGTCAGTTGATGGCGAATGCGGACGTGACTGTTCGGGGAAAACTAGCCAAGGACTGGCTGCTGGCGGAAGCCCTTCAAATTCTGGCCGTGGACTCGCTTGCCGACCTTGCGACCCTTGTTCTGGATGCCGAGGCCCTCAAGGCCGCAGGTTTGAGTCCGACTGCGGTCATTGCCGGAGGAAAAAAATCCGCTGAGGGGGCGCCATTCTGGGAGAGTGCCGGCTTGGTTTATGTGCCCTGTTCCGGCGCTCCGTTGTTGACCACGAAGGTGAAACTGGAAAGCTGGAATGTTCTGTCGCCGAAAACTTCCTTTGCCGATTCTATTGGTCCAGCGGTTACCGAGGCGGCGCTCTATGGCCAGGATCGCTCCAGCCGCTTTCGCACCCTGGATCATTGGCTTCGGAGTGGCGAAGAAGATGCTGGCTCTTTTCCCAAGGCGTCGGAATATGATTTCGGCTGGTCGGAATGGCAGCCTACCCGCGGGCAGCCACATCCGGACCGGATGGTGGTGGTCCAGCGACGCACCGTGAACCGCACCGGCTTGGTGCTGGCCGTGGTCGGTACCATTCTGGCCTGGCGGCTGAGAGGCCGGCTCTCTCGGTCCTGGTTCTACCGATTGCTGGTAGTCTGGTTGACCGTCGGGGGGATAGCGCTCCTTTGGGCGCCCACAGTGTTCAGCTCCGCGCTCGCTTGGATTTCGTTACCGCCGCTCCTTTTCATTGTGGTTGGTTATGTTCGCTGGTTGATCCGAGCCGCAACCGGAAGAACCGAGAGCATAGCACGACCCGCCCCCACCGTGGCCGCTTTGCTGGTTCTCCTGACACCGGCCATGTTTCACCAGGCGGCAACATCGGGGGGACCAAAGATTCCTGTTGTTCTGTTGATCCCGGGGGCCGATGGCGAACCGCAGACCGCTTTGGTTCAGCCGGATTTGCTGAAAAAGTTGGACGAAATCGCCGGGCGGGGGACTTCCTTCTTGAACAGGGCTGTGCTGACCCGGGCCCGTTATCAGGGCACGATCAAAGGATCCACCGTGGAATTCCAGGCCGAGTTGGATTGCTTCAATTTTGCCGACAAATCAACATTAGTCATCCCGCTGGACGGCGTGGATCTGCTGGATGGCAAAGCCTTCTTGAACGGGCAACCGGTATTTCCTGTGGCACTCCAGGGAACACAGGCAGGCTATTCCTTGCCTTTGACCGAAAAGGGGTTGCAAAAATTAACCCTGGGGTTCAGCATTCGCGCGGCAGGCACCGGCCCCAACAAGGAGCTGCGCTTTTCCATTCCGAGGCTGGCCCAAAGCCAGGTCGAATTGACTTTTCCAAAAAACGTTCAGGACATTCAGGCAAGCAATGCCCAAGGAGACCAGCGCCTCATAGCCAAAGGGGATTCGCAAACATTGCGAGCCCAGATCGGGCGGGAAAATGCCGTTCAGGTTCGTTGGCGGTCGGGAAGCCAGGCGGCGCCGGCGCCCGAGGTTCAGGTCCGTGAATTGTACCTGTGGGACCTGCGGCCCCCGGCGCCGCTGCTCAACGCCATCCTGGACTATTCCGTCAAGAAAGGCATGCTTCCGGGCGTTTCCCTGGTGCTCCCGGAGGGGGTCGTAGTCCGCACCGTGGAGGTCTCCCCAGAATCTTCTGAAAACTCCAAGATAGCGGAAGGTTTGCAGCCCCGCCTCAAGAGCTGGCGCGTGCTTGAGAAGAACGGCCAGCGCACGTTGGACATCGACTTCCACAATCCGGTCGGCGGCGGCGTCCAGATCAGGCTCGGTCTGATCCCGCGGCTTTCCCTTGCGCCGGGCAATATCGCCTTGGCCTTGCCTTTTCCTTTACAAGTGAAGCAACCGGATGGGTTTCTGGAAGGACTCCTCGGGTATCGGCTCGCCGACCTGGAAGCGCAGCAAAACCCCCAAAACCTGGGAGTGATCGGCATCAGCCCAGAAGTATTCAGTAAAGCCTGGCGGGTTGCCGACCCGCGTTCCGGGGTTGTTTCCACGCGCGCGTTCAGTTTTCGCCGCAATGCGCCCAAGGCCGCATTGGGTCTGACACTCGCTGCACCCGGAACCCAGGCCTCCCAGGAAATTACCTGGAAGGTGGGGCCGGAGTACGCCGATTGGACGCTTTCTTGCGAATTGGTCGGCTCCGCTGAAAATCTGATGCTGATCGAATGGCAAATTCCCTCAAGCGTGGTTCTGGAAGAGGTGAGCGGACCCGATGTCCGGCACTGGTCGCGTGCGGCCGCCGTCCTTCAGGTCTGGCTATCAGGACCGCAAAAAAAGACCAACCTGAAATTGGCCGGTTGGGCCAGAAACTCTCAGCCCTTGGCAGGCGGCAAAGGACGTTTTGATTTGCCGGCACTGATGCTCAAAAATCAAACTTCCGTGACTACCAGCATTCGGGTAACGCCGTTACCCGGCCTGACCATGCAAATCCTCAATCTGCAAAACTTGGTGCGGCCGGGCAAGGACGAGGCTGGTGCTTTTTCCTTGGTGACGCAAAAACAACCGCCCGCAAATTATGGAGGCTCCTTTCTGTTGGCAGTCGCACCAGCCCAACCCGAGGTGGGAATTCTCACGGTTGCCAGGATTCACAACCAGGCCGTGGATTTCACTTCTCACTTGGATTGCCGGCTGCCTCCCGGCGAACTGAACCAGCTAACGGTCAAGGTGGACCGCTGGTCCGGCGACGATATCAATCTGGAGGTCCTGGAATTGGCAGCGCGAGTCGCTCATCAAAAGCACAAGGAGGGCCATTCCTGGACCATTTTTTTGCCGCCGGGCATTCCCCAAGAATTCTCCTGCCGGCTCTCGGGGCGGCGGGAACTTCAGGGCAGCGTGACCTTGCCGGATGTCCGCGTTCCTTTGGCCAGGGAAACCGGCCGTTTTCTCGCCCTGGTTGGCCCGACCCCGCGCGGGGAACCCATCCGCGGTTTGGCGCCCCTTCAAGACATTCAGAGCCGATTGGCGCGATGGCCGTTGGAAGCGAAACGAATTCTCCAGGAAGGAACTGCCTGGCAGATCACGGCGCAGGATTGGAATTTGCAGATAAAACCCCGACTTGCCCCCTTTGCTGTCGGCATCCAGATTCTTCACGCGGAGCAGGAGGCGATGGTGGGAGAAGACGGCCACTGGGTCCATCAGGCCGCCTTCCTGATTTTCGTCAAGAGCAGAACGGAGGTTCATCTAACTTTGCCGCACGGTGCTCGACTCTCGGCAATGGCATTGGATGAACAACCGGTTTCTCCTCGGCAGAGGGCGGAAGCGGACGTTTTTTGGTTGCCGCTGGAAGGCGCCCCTGGTCCACATTGGCTGCGGCTGACCTGGCAATTCCCGAAGGATGAATCGTTAACCCGCCCCAACCTGGCCGGCCCAAGCATCCAGGGCATCCCTCAAACTGCACTTCAAGGGACCGTATTCATCCCCGCAGGGTTTGATGTGGACGGGGCCACGCCGTCGGCAGACTTGATGATCCTGAGGGCCAAGGCGCAACTGGAGCTTTCCAAGTTGCTCGGCGAAATCGAAACGGCGAAAACAAAAACTCCACTGGCGGTTGACCAAAAACTATTTGAGGCCCAGAAACATCTTGCCTGGTATTGCCGACAGGCCGAGATTCAAACAACCCGGTCGGGCTTGCCGGCCCAAACCCTCCATGACCTGCGCCGGCAGAACGTCCTGCTCATGGCCAAGCTGGACAAGGAAAAAATCCGCCTCCAGGCAGAAAAGGAGGCCGTGCTCCCCGATGGTGCCGGGGGCCATTCGATATTGGCTCTTCCCTTGGAAGGCCGGCCGGTTTCCTGGCGCAGCGAAGGCCCCAATCCACCCCGGGTGATCCTGATACCACGCTCCGAACAGGCCACGCACCGTGCCCTGGTCGCTTCGGAGGTGTTGCTTTTGATCCTGGTCGGCCTGGGAATCCTGACGTGCCTGCCTCGGACCCTCGCCTGGCTGCACTACCTTTGGCCCGAGCAACTCTTGTTGCTTGCCTGGGTCGGCTGGAGTTTCTTTGAAGCCAGCGCGATCGGCCTGGCCCTGGTCGTAGTTGGTGTCAGCGCCCGCCTCATCCTGGCTGCCACCTGGCTGCAACGCCTCGTCCACCGGACCACTCCTGCAGCACCGGGCAGCGGCTTGCATTCGGCGGGTTGAATTTCTCAGTATGGTGTCCGAACCCTGTGTGGTCTTATTCCTCGCCGGCGCTTCCTGAGCGAGGTCGTCCTTTTCCAGGTCGAAGGATGCGTGCCCGGTGCGAGCCGCCGGTGGCGACATGCCAGCCGTAGCCTAGAACCGCGATCGAGCCCACAACGATGCCTCCGGAAACATAAATAATTTCGACGGGCCCGGCATTGAAAAAAAACAGGTAGATCGGCAGGCCCAGAAAAAACAGGAGCAGCAGCAAGCCTGCCAGCACGATCAGGGTTCCGGCCCAGCGCGGGATCGGCGGCACCCAGATCGCTCCACAGTTTCGGCATTCGCGCGGCAGGCGGAAGACGAAGGCCTGGTTCAGTTCGCCGACATCCCCGGCAAAGGGATCACCGCCGTGCAGTTTTCTCTTCATTTCCCGTCGGCTGGTGATGCGGCGGATGGAAGTGCTGTCGCACTCGGGGCAGAACTGGTTGGACCGATCCGGCTGATCGGATCCTGGAAACGGAACGGACACAAAGTCATCGCAACCCGGACACCAGACCTGACCCCTCCCTGGGATTCCGGCACATGAAAATCGGCGTCACATTCACAACGAAAGCGGATCATGGCTTACTCGAAGGTTTCGGCTCGTTTTACCCGCTGGCGATCCTGGCAGCTGCAATCCATCGGGCGCTGCGGCGTTGCGACTCTGGATCCGATCTTGACATCACGCCCGCCACAGCATAGGTTGAACTTCAAGTTTAACTTGATGCTTCTTTCAGCGAGGCCGATCATGAAGAACATTTCCATGCTCGAATTTCGTAAGCATGCCGAAAAAATCATTGCCCAAGTTCAGAAAGGGCAGCGAATGATTTTGACGTTTCGTGGCAAACCGGTGGCGCGCCTCGAGCCCATCCTGGTCAAATCGGTTCCCGACGATGATCCATTCTATTCTCTCAATCAGCTGAGTGGTGAAAACGGAGCATCCCTCAGCAATAAACAGATTGACGACATTTTATATGGGCAATGAAATCTTCGTGGACACCAGCGGATTTTATGCTCTCCTGGTCAAAGGGGATGACCGGCACGTAAAAGCCGAAGCGGCCTTGCGCGAAGCAAAGCAGCGCAAACGCCGTTTTGTCACGACCGACTATGTCCTGGACGAGACAGGAACCCTGCTGAAAGCCCGCGGCTTTGTCCACCTGCTCGCCCCCTTCTTTCACAAGGTGTTGGCATCGCAGGCCTGCCGCATCGAATGGACCGACCCGGATCGCTTCCACAAAACTCAAGCATTCTTTCTGAAACATTTGGACCAGGCCTGGTCCTTCACGGATTGCCTCAGTTTTCACATCATGAAGGAGTTGCGGCTTCGATACGCACTCACCAAGGACGCGCATTTTCAGGAGGCGGGTTTTGTCGTTCTCTTGAAATAAGCTATTCGACCTCAATTACCGGCTTGCCGAGAACATCCATCCGCGGCATGATGCCCAGGCCAGGCGACCGGGAAGCAGCCATGCGGCCATCGACGCGTTGCGGCGCTCCGTCGGCAAGGCTGACGGTCACATAACTGTTGAAATCGGTGGCGGTGAACAGGAATTCGGGTGGCGTGCTGTGTGCCAGGTGGGCGATGGCCGCGGTAACGATATCTCCCCCCCAGCTATCTTCCAATGTCATGGCAATGCCGAGCGAAACGCAAAGGTCGCGGGCCTGGCGGGCGCGGGTCAGGCCGCCGAACTTGCTGATCTTGATATTCACCACATCCATGGCCAGGTCCGCCCGGCCACGAACCAGCATTTCGATGGAATCGACAACCTCGTCCAGGATGAAGGGATGATCGGTGTGGCGGCGGACCGCCAGGCACTCTTCGTAACTGCCACACGGTTGTTCGACATAAATATCTACATCGCGAACGGCACGAACCACGCGCAGAGCATCGTGCATGAGCCACCCGGTGTTGGCGTCGGCGATGAGGCGGTCGCCGGGTTGCAACCTTTTGGCAACGGCTCTTATGCGTTCGATATCGTCGCTAGGGTCGCCTCCGACTTTCAATTGAAAACGGCGGTAACCTTCAGCCCGGTAGCCCATCACCCGCTCGGCCATTGCCTCGGGTGATTCCTGAGAAATGGCACGATACAGGCCGAAATCTTTTCCGTAGCGACCCCCCAGAAGGATGCACACCGGTAATCCTGTCGCCTTGCCCAGGATGTCCCAGCAGGCCATATCAATAGCCGACTTGACATACGGATGCCCTTTCAAACAGGCATCCATTTTTCGATTGAACAATTCCAGTTGCCGGGGATCCTCGCCTAGAAGGTGCGGCCCCAACTCTTTGATCCCGGTTCGACAACCAGCCGCATACGCCGGCAAGTAGAACGGCCCCAGTGGGCAGACCTCACCGAAGCCCGTGATACCGGCATCCGTGTCGATTTTTACCACCGTGCTGTCGAACACCGTGACGGATTTGCCCCCGGACCATTTGTAACTCCCTTCGCGCAGCGGGAGATCCGCCTGGTAGACACTGAGGCGCTGGATTTTCATGAGATGGTCTGACCTTGTTACGCCAGGTTCACATACACCGTTTTGACCTCGGTGTACAGTTCGAGGGCGTATTCGCCCAGTTCGCGACCGAAGCCGCTCATCTTGAAACCGCCGAACGGCGCGGCCGCGTCGAAGACGTCGTAGCAGTTGATCCACACGGTGCCGGCGCGGAGTCCGTTAGCGAGGCGATGGGCCTTGGAAATGTCGCGCGTCCACACGGCGGCAGCCAGGCCGAAAAACGTCTGGTTGCCGCGCTGGATCACTTCGTTCACGTCCTTGAACTTGAGGATGTTCATCACCGGGCCGAAGATTTCCTCTTTGGCAATCTTCATGTTATCGGTGACGTTGTCGAACACGGTTGGCTCGATGAAGTAACCCTTGCTACCACAGCGATTGCCGCCGATAAGCAGCTTGGCGCCTTCCTTCTTGCCGGACTCGATGAAGCCCATGACGCGGTCGAATTGCTCTTGCGAAACCTGCGGGCCCTGCGTCGTCTCCGGATCGAAGGGATCGCCGACCTTCTGGGACCTGGCTTTCTTCAAGACTTTTTCGACGAACTGATCGTGGACCTTTTCCTCGACGAACAGGCGGCTGCCGGCACAGCAGCACTGGCCCTGGTTGAAGAACAGGCCGAAGTAGGCGCCCGCGACTGCGGCATCGAGGTCGGCGTCGGCAAAGACCACGTTCGGGCTCTTGCCGCCCAGCTCGAGGCTCACGCGTTTGAGGTTGCTCTTGGCGGCGGCTTCCATGACGAGCTGGCCCGTGAGGTATTCGCCGGTGAAAGCGACCTTGTCGATGTCCATATGGCTACTGACGGCAGCGCCGGCAGTGGGGCCGAAGCCGGGGATGACATTGATCACGCCGTCGGGAATGCCCGCTTCTTGCGCAAGCTGGGCGACGCGCAGGGCGGTGAGTGGCGTCTGCTCCGCGGGTTTCAGAACAATGGTACAGCCGGTCGCCAGGGCAGGGCCCCACTTCCAGGCCTGCATGAGCAGCGGGAAGTTCCACGGAATGATCTGCCCGACCACGCCGATGGGTTCGTGGCGCGTGTAGCAGAAATACGGGCCTTCGACTGGGATGGTCTTGCCATGCACCTTGTCGGCCCAGCCGGCATAGTATCGGTAGCACTTGATGGTCAGGGGCAGGTCGGCGGCCATGGCGTCGCGCAACGGTTTGCCGTTGTCGAGCGATTCCAGGGCAGCCAGCTCCTCCTGGTTTTGCTCGATGAGGTCGGCGAGCTTGTGAAGCAGTCGGCCGCGCTCGGAAGCGTTCATCTTCGGCCAGGGGCCATCGGTGAAGGCCTTCCGCGCCGCCTTGACGGCCAGGTCCACGTCGGCCTTGTCCCCTTCCGCCACCTGACAGATGACTTCGCCGGTGGCCGGGTTGGCCGTCACAAATGTCTTGCCCGATACGCTGTCTTGCCATTTGCCGCCAATGAAGAGCGGCTGATCCTTGACCTTGGGCGCTTTCACCGTGCGTGCCTTGGCAGTGGCGGTAGCAGACATGGAGAGCCTCCTTGAAAAGTGGTCCGTAGTTAGTTGCTAGTTGTCAGTTGTTGGATTGTCGCAGCGCGGTCAGGTTGCTGTCAAGAAAAAGAACGGTCCTGCCAGCCCGTGGAGGAAAAAAATCGGGCCCGCAGCAGGACTGCGGGCCCGGAAGGAGGTTGGCGAAAACAAACATGCTTACCAGTAGCGGACGCGCCACCAATCGTGCGGGGTGGCGTTCTTGCCGTACCACCAGTAGCCGTCCTGCCAGGTCAGCGTGATGGAGCGCCATCCCGGCGGGATTTTGGGATACGGATAGAAGGGGCCGATGAACGGCCAGGATTGGTACGGATACAGGTTCGGATAAGCCACTCGGGAAAAATTGTTATACGGGGCATAAGCCGGCCAGGCGTAGGGAGGCATGCGCGGCGGCATCATGCCGGGTTGAGGGCCGGGACAGGCCTGAAAAATCGGCGTCGGTTCCGGGCCAATCTGCCCTTTGGGCGGTCCATCCGGCTTTGGCAGGGGACCTGGCTCGAACAGCGGCGGCGGTCCGACTGCCTGGGCCGGCTTCACTGTCGCCTGGCTGGCGAGCGACAAATGATCCACAACTCGTTCGACGCCTGCGATCCCCTGAACGATGCCAAGCGCTTCATCGTGCTGGGCCTGATCAGCAACTTGACCGATCAATTGCGCGGTGCCGTCCTGGAAGGAGATATCTATCCGGTAGTGTCGAAGCTGCTCGGCCTGGCGGAGGCAGTCGGCAATAGCGTTGGCCATTTGTTGATTTCGTGGCAAGGTAATCTCCAAAGGCGCCGGCTCGCCTGCTGGGCCTGGTTCCTGACCCCATAAGGAAACTCCAGGTGTTTTCAGCAACCCCAAGACCAAAACTGCAAGGAAGAAACAGCGTCGTGCATTCACGGCAACCTCCTGGTTAATGGCAGCCGCCCACTCCGTGAGCCGGCAATTTTGCGCGCAACGGACGATATGAAACTATTTCCCGCATGAACCGCCAACGCAAATCGTTTTGGCAAGAGACCTGGTCGCAATTCCTGTCGGCTACCCGCGCTCCGCGAACAAACGCTAGAAATGAAGCGATGGCCAGAGTTTAGCGGGCTTTCTTGACCGGAACTACATTACTGCCGGCTGATGGAATCGACGAAAAATGGAAAATTTTGCTGAAGTCGACAGCCTGGACTTCCGACAGAATGAATCGCGATCGGCCGGAAGTAGGTGGCCCCATATTTTGGTGACTCGCCAAGGAATCCGGAGCCTTGACCCAATTGACAGCCAAAGCTTGCATCCCTATACTGCAAAAGTTGTCCACCGCAAGCGCCTGTAGCTCAACTGGATAGAGCAATGGCCTACGGAGCCATAGGTTGGGGGTTCGAATCCCTCCAGGCGTAGTAGGCAGAACACCTTGGCTGAACGCAAGTTATGCGTACCTGTCTGGGTCGGACAGCGCGGCCTGAATACCCTGAATCCTGCGGAAGTCTTCCGCGCAGTTTAACAGCGAAAGACTATCGGCTTCCAGATCGATTTTCTCCGCGGGGGTTTCCATTACCACCGGATCGGGATAGATGATCAACATGGGAGGCAACCATGTTGAACCGTCTTTCTTCATCAGTCAAAACGGCGCTTGCCAGGACAGGAGTTCTCTTCTTTCTTGCCTGGGCGCTGGCGTTTTCAGGCAACGTTCCGGCAGATCCCATAAAAGAGCACGAACGCGATGCCAAGTCCGACGCACCTGCGGCCAAGTCCGTCAAGGGGATGAAGCTGAAGGTCAGCTCCAATGGTCGTTACTTC
>Ga0306920_100002338_pt1 | contig 23995 bp, 20 predicted proteins | sample flu12Cox44000170_FD_204666 | JGI IMG/M metagenome (GOLD analysis project Ga0306920, IMG submission 204666) | Lab enrichment of tropical soil microbial communities from Luquillo Experimental Forest, Puerto Rico - flux4day.12C.oxic.44.000.170 (v2)... | ecosystem: Environmental > Terrestrial >...
GAAAGTCCCTGGGCGGCATTGTGGTAGAAAGCGGCAGCAGCCCGGTGGATTTTGACGTGATCTTTTCCGTAGGCGATTCGATTATTTTCTCGCGAGACGGCGTGCGCGTTTATGTTTACTCCATGCTCGACGGACGATTGAAAGCCAGGCTCAGCGGTCTGCATCCGGCAGCCAACGCACAAAGCAAGCTGCTGGCTCTCGATCTGGGCTTGGGACGCCTGGCCATCTACGACCTGCACACGGGGAGGAAGCTCTACGAGCAGACGCTGGGAGGCCCGATTGCTTTCACGCATTTTTCGGCCGATGGAGAGCGTCTGCTGGTGCTCACCGCCTACCAGGAAGTCAGCGTTTTGAGTATGCAGGAGGTGCGGGCGCTTCCCCCGGGCCGACCGCAACCGTGACACCAGCCAACCACGGCTCCCTCGCGCCGCCCTTCCGTCTTCCCCGGCCGCACGGTGGCGCTCGCCGCTCAAAGCCAGACACTTAGGCGGGGCGGAAGTCGAAGGCATGGTCGAAGCTGGCTTGCGTGAGCTGGCGAAGCTCGGATTCGGACAGACCCATCTGGCGGGCGGCGGCGTATTCGGTGGTGAGGTCGGTGTGGAACATAGCGGGATCATCCGTGGAGAGGACCACCGGAATGCCGTGCCGGAGGAGCTGCGGGAGCGGATGGTCACTGAGCGTCGCGGAGCGGTGGAGTTGGCGGTCGAGCGCGCCGGTTTTGATATTGCTGACCGGGCAGACTTCGAGCGGGATGCGGCGGTCGGCGAGAAGGTCCATCAGCGAGCTGTCGTGGATGGCGGCAATACCGTGCCCGACACGCTCGACGCCGAGAATCTCTATAGCTTCGCGGATCTTCTCCGCGCCCCCTACCTCTCCAGCGTGCATGAGGCGATGCAGGCCGGCGGCGGAAGCAGCTTGGTAAACCGGCAGGAACTCTTTGCTGGGGATGGCCAGTTCGTCTCCGCCGATTCCAAAGGCTACGATTTTGCGAGAGGCGCAGTTTCTTGCTGAGAGAACCACGCGCATGGCGGCCGCGGGGCCGAATTGCCGCACCGCGTCGAAGATCCAACGCAGGACCAGGCCGCGCGATTCGAAGCTTTCCGAAGCGCGCAGGATAGCGTCGAAGTTGGCCTCGGGCTTTTGACCGCGGAGTAGCATGACGCCGACCGAGAGCGTGACCTCGGCGTAGACCACATGGTGCTCGAGGAGCTCCTCGCAGAGATGGCGGGTGATGAGAGCGTAGTCGGCGGGGTCACGAAGGTAGGAGGTGACCCACTTGAAGGCGTCGAGGAAGCCCACGAAGTCGGTGTAATTGTAGCGCTGGCGGACCTCCTCGGCGGTGGTGATGGCCCCGTGGCGGGCGGTTAAGGCGCACACGGTGGCCGGCCGGATAGAACCCTCGAGGTGGAGATGGAGTTCGGCCTTGGGGAGTTGGCGCAGGAAACCGATAGCGTCGCTAGACACCGGGACAGTTTATCAGGCGAGGCGGGGAACTAGATGATCTGCTCGCGGAGGCCGCTCCGCGGGTGGCCCGGGAAGGCATGCGGAAAAAGGAAAATCGGGAAACGCCACCTAAACCGACCGCGCAGCGCGCGGACCTTGTCTAATGCGGCAGCTGGGGCTGGCCGGCGTTTTTCCAGGCGGTGAGCCAGTACGATCCGACGTCCGTTGCGGCTTCGGCCAGCTGACGAATGAGGACGGCGCCGGCCTGGTTGTAGAAGTGATCGTAGTATTCGTCGGTGTAGGCATTCATACCGCGGCGGGCTTCGCGATCGGCATAAAGAATGGTCTCGAGCCAGCTGTGAGCGCCGAGGCAGGCGTCGAAGGCATGGTCGGTCGGATCGGCAATGAACTCGGCGTCATTAGGCCGCATGAAAAAATAGGAGGAGTAGCGATCGACCAGCGCCGTGCCGAAGCGTTCGTTGATGCCGGTTTGGCCGCTGAGATGCCCGTCCATGTTGTCGGTGGTGTTGAACGGATCGTGCGCAGCGGCAACGTAGCTGGCGAGGATGGCGGCAAACACCTTGGCGTCTTCCCACTTGCCGTCGTGCAGCGCTTCGGTGAGCTTCTGGCTGTACACGCCGATTTGCCAGGGCAGCAGGCCGTTGGCATCGAGTTTGGACCTGCCGAATTTGGCCAAGGCGGCCTTGTAGCTGCGGGGAAGCGCTTCGAAGGGGAAGCGGCCGTACTTGTCGAGGAAGAGGAACTGGTTCCTGCGCTCGGATGGGTTCCTTTCAACCGCCAGCAGGGGATCGTTGACGTGCTGGAGAAGGATGGCACGATTGGCGTCGAAAAAGACGCGAATTTCCTGCGGCAGAGTATCAATGGCGCGGTTGACGACCAGACGGTTGGCGTTGCTGCCCCAAGCGCAGGCACGGGACGGCGCGAGGAACCAGAGCAGTGCCGCCAGAATTGAAACCATGCACTTGAGACTGGGCAAAGTCACGGTGCGGAGCACCACGCGAGAGCCTCTCTCTACCTCACGGAAGACAGATTGAGCGTACTGCGCTTCCGGCTGTAAAAGAAATAGATCACCAGACCGATGGCTAGCCAGGTGAAGAATCGAATCCAGTTCATGATAGGCAGCCCTGCCATCAGGAGCAAGCAGGTAAGGATCGTCAGGACCGGCGCGATGGGGCCGCCGGGCGCACGGAAGGCGCGCGGGCGCTCGGGTTCGCGGTAGCGCAGGATGAGAACTCCGGCCGCCACCAGAGCGAAAGCGAACAGAGTGCCGATGTTGGAGAGGTCGGCGAAGGTGCCGATATCGAGCAGGCCCGCTGGAATCCCCACGACGAATCCCGCGACCCAGGTCGAGAAGTCCGGCGTGAGATAACGGCGATGAACGCGGCTGAAGACTTTCGGAAACAGGCCGTCCCGGGACATGGCGAACCACACGCGGGCCTGGCCGATCTGAAAAACGAGCAGGGAAGAGATCATGCCCATGAGGGCGCCGATCAGCACGATCAGGCGCAAGTTGTGGATGTGCAGCCGCCGGAGGGTGTTGACCACAGGAGCGGCGTCGTCGAGCAGAGTGTCCCAGCGGACCAGGCCCGTGAGCACGACCACGACGGCTATATAGAGAAGTGTGCAAATGATCAGCGTGGCTATAATGCCGCGCGGGAGATCGCGCTGCGGGCTGCGGCATTCTTCGGCAGCGGTGGAAACAGAGTCAAAGCCGATATAGGTGAAGAAAACGATGGAGCCGCCGGTAAGAATGCCGGGCCAGCCGTTCGGTGAGAAGGGGTGCCAATTGGACGTGTGGATGAAGCGGGAGGCGAAAGTCACAAAAGCGATGATTGCGACGATCTTGATTAGCACCATGATGTTGTTGGTTTCGGCGGATTCCCGAATGCCGCGCACCAGAATCATGGTGAGAAGCATGACGATAATGAACGCCGGCCAGTTGAAGCCAAAGTGCCAGCCGGGGCCGTAAATCATGTTTCCGGCTAGATCCGGCAGACCACTCGGAAGATAGGCGGGAGAGATCCAGCGCGGATTAGGGTGGATGCCGAACCAGTCCAGAAGGTCCACCACATGGGCTGAAAAGCCGACGCTTACCGCCATGTTGCTGACCGCGTATTCGAGAATCAGGTCCCAGCCGATGATCCAGGCAATGATTTCACCCATGGTGGCATAGGTGTAGGTGTAGGCGCTGCCGGCGATGGGAATCATCGCGGCAAGTTCGGCGTAACACACGGAGGCGAACCCGCAGGCGATGGCGACGAGCACGAAGGAAAACGCGATGGCCGGGCCGGCTCCCGGGCGTCCGAAAGATGCCGAATGGTGCACCAGATATTGGAGCAGCGGCGCATTCAGGATCGACGCACTTTCGAATTTCTGGCCGGCGATCGCCGTGCCGACGATGGTGAAGATGCCGGATCCGATGACGGCGCCGATGCCGAGCGACGTGAGGCTGACCCAGCCTAGCGATTTTTTCAGGCGGAATTCCGCGCCTTCACAATCAGAAATCAGTTGGTCAATGTTCCTGCGACGGAAAAGGGATGAGGGCAATCAGTATCTCCGGGCGCACCCAGGCGATCGGAAAGATGGTCCTTCCGGGCCTGCAGGCGCGCGCGAGCCTCACTTTATCGTGACCCGAGCCGCGGCGCAACCGCAGGCCGCGCAAGAAGAACTGCCGTCGTATAAGTTCAGACCGGCTGCAGTTGCGCGTAGCGTTCGATGAACTTCTTGGTGCCGCGGCCCGGAAAGGTCACCGAGAGCCGGCGGTCTTCTTCATCACCTTCCACGTTGATGATGGTGCCGACGCCGTATTCGGGATGGCGGACTTTCTGGCCGACCAGGGGGTCCCGGCTGGCGCCGCGGCGGATGGCGGGTCTGGCGAAGGTCGATTCTCGGCGTGCCCGCGGCTGCTCGGGCGGACGCGCTACCGGCGCGGGAGTGCGGCGCACCCGGCGCAAGAACTCCTCGGCGGAATAGGAGTATTCAGGATCGGGTTCGTAGCGGCGGGACTGGCCGATTTCGGACATCGACCCGCGCGCCGTGTCCACCAGTTCTCCCGGAATCTCCTTCAGAAAACGTGACGGCAGCGAAGCGCGCATCTGTTGCTCGTTCCCGAAGATGCGGCGGTAGACGGCGCGGGTGAGTGTGAGCGTCCGGCGGGCGCGGGTCATGCCGACGTAAACCAGACGGCGCTCCTCTTCAATGCTTTTGGCGTCTCCATCGTTGATGGAACGGCTGTGCGGACAGATGCCTTCTTCCATGCCGGTCAGGAAGACATGGTCGAATTCAAGTCCCTTGGTGCTGTGCAGGGTAATCAGGGTGACGCCCGGCTTGCCTTCGAAGGCATCGGCATCGCTGACCAACGCGGCGCGGTCGAGGAAATCGGTAAACGATTCGCCGGCGTCCATGCTTTCCGCGACGGCCCGGACGAGTTCCTCGAGGTTTTCCAGCCGGGCCACGTCTTCAGGAGTATTGCGGTCGCGCAGCATGTCCAGATAGCCCGTCTCGTCGAGCACATAGCGCAGAAAATCGGCGGGCTCCTTCTCTTGGCGCGCCGATTCGAGCCGGGCGATCAGGTCCATGAAAGCGCGCAGCGGGGTAACCGCCCGCCCCGTCGTCGAGGCGGTGACTAGATCCTCCATGGCGGTCCAGAAGGAGGTGCCGTTACGTTTCATGAGGTCGCGCAGCGACTCGAGAGTCGTCTTGCCGATGCCGCGCGGCGGAACGTTCAGGACGCGGAGCAGGGCCACGTCGTCCCCGGGATGCAGGGCCAGCCGCACGTAGGCCAGGGCGTCCTGAATTTCGGCGCGTTTATAGAAGCTGAAACCTCCGACCAGCTTGTAGCGGAGACCGCGGCGGCGGAAGACCTCTTCGAATGCCCGTGACTGAAAGTTGGTGCGGTATTCAACCGCGCAAGTCTGCGAGGAATCGTCGTCGAGCAGCTTCTGCAGCTCTTCGGCCACAAACTCCGCTTCGGTCTGGGCATCACGCGCCTCGTAATAGCGAAGATTGGCGCCGCCGGAAACTTCGGCGGACAGATTCTTTCCGAGACGTTCGGAGTTGTTTTTGACGACCGCTGCGGCGGCGTCCAGTATGCTCTGCGTGGATCGGTAGTTGCGCTCCAGGCGGATGATCTTGGCCTTGGGAAAGTCGCGCGAGAAACTGAGCAGTATGGACACATCCGCGCCGCGCCAGCGGTAGATGGACTGGTCCTCGTCGCCGACCACACAGATGTTCTGGTGCGGGCCGACCAGCAGGCGCAGCAGATCGTACTGCACGCGGTTGGTATCCTGGTATTCGTCCACGTGGAGATAGCGGAAACGCCGCTGCCATTTTTCCCGGACTGCAGCCGAATCACGAAGCAGGCGCGCGGCACGCAGCAGCAGATCATCGAAGTCGAGGGCGTTGCTCTGCTTAAGGATTTTTTCATACTGCGCGAAAACGTCTGCGGCGCGGCGCATATCGGCAGTAAACGCTTCGGCGCGCAGCATTTCCGGGGTCTTGGCATGGTTCTTGGCGAAGCTGATCTGGCTCAAAATAACGCGCGGCTGCAGTTCCTCCTCTTCGAGCTCGAAGCTGCCCATGGCCAGCTTCACGGCCGCCAGCTGGTCGCTGTCGTCGAAGATGGAAAAGTTCGCCGGAAGCCCGGCGGAAGCGGCTTCGCGGCGCAGCAGGCGGGCGCAAAGGGAATGAAACGTGGAAAGCCAGGGGCGCTCCGGCGGAACTCCCGCGCGCAGCAGCAGATCGGACACGCGGTTCTGCATCTCCTCGGCGGCTTTGTTGGTGAAGGTGACAGCGAGGATGGACTCCGCCGGCACTTTTTGGGCGATGAGGTGCGCCATGCGAAAGGTGATGGCGCGAGTCTTGCCGGTTCCTGCGCCGGCCAGAATGAGTACCGGGCCTTCCGTGGTTTCCGCGGCGAGACGCTGTTCGGGATTCAGAGAGTCGAGAAAATGTTGCATGAGTCCGTGGTAAAGAAAAATTATGACTCTACGATGTTAGCGGACAGTGAGTGGACGCGCAAATTTTTGAAAATTTGCCCGCAAAAAATGATATTGCGCAATGGCCGTTTGCGGGGAGTGATGCTTCAGCGTGCTCCGGGCCGGCTGAGATCGATGTCGAAATACATCAGGGCCTGATTTTTTTCGAGCGCCAAAAGATCGGGAATGTACAGCCGCGCGTTTGAAAGCATCTCGAACTGGCCCTGCAGATCGAAATACAGGAGACCCTCGACGGTTGAATGCGGCGCCACGACTCCCGCACGAAGCGCGGCATCCTCCGCCAGCTTCTGGTACTGCTGCCAGTTCTTGTCCCGTCCTCCTCCGGAACTTGGCACCGGAATGGGCACCGGGAACCTGGAACTGGTTTTGGGGTGCGGGTGGAGCACGGCGTCGGCCACCTGCTCGGAAGTCAGGGGAGGGAGATCCTGGCGATTGGTCTCATCCAAGGTGAGGTTCAGCCGGATGCGATCAATTCCGAGCTTGATGCTTTCGCCGGAATCGTTGCGAATGGTCATCTTCACCGCCAGGATTCCGGAGGTGTAGGGAGACTTTTTGGCAAAGGCCTGCTTGTAGCGTTCCGCGGAAAGCCAGGGGTCGGCGGCGATCGTGAGGCCTTCGTGCGAATCGAGCGAGGAGGTAGTGATTGGTTTTGAGGCGGGTGGCTGTTGCGGCGCGGCAAGCGCATTGGCTGCCGCCAGATAAACAACTGCGAGGAAAAGGAGCGAGGTGCGGCGCTGGGCAGTTTTCATCCGGTTATAATAAACTTTTTGCATCTCGACGCCTTCGATTCCTGGGTCCTCAAGGGGGTTGCCCCTGGCCCAGCGGTCAGACCGGAGCCTTGCGGAGTGTATCTTGTCTACAGCCTGCTGATGGGGCTCGCTGCGATTCTATTGACGCCATTCTGGCTGGTACAAGGCATTCGTCACGGGAAATACCTGACCAATCTGGGCGAACGGCTGGGGTTTTCTTTCCCGTCACTCGAACAGCTGCCTCGGGAGCGGTCAGGCGCAATCTGGCTGCACGCGGTCTCCGTCGGTGAAGTACTGGCAGGGCTGACACTCGCGAAACGTCTGAAGGAGGTGTTTCCCGACCGCCCGCTGGTCGTTTCGACGACCACCATGACCGGCCAGGCGCTGGCCAGACAGCGCATGCCTTTTGCCGACGCCGTCATCTACTTTCCTCTGGACTGGGGATTCTGCGTGCGCAGGGCGCTCGCGGCGGTGCGGCCGGCTCTGGTGGTGGTGCTCGAAACGGAGATCTGGCCGAATTTCCTGCGGGCGGCCTCCGAGCGCGGCGTACCGGTCGTATTCGTAAGCGGGCGGATTTCCGATCGCTCGTTCGCGCGGTCGCAGTCCTGGCTGAGCTTGCTGGGATTCTGCCTGAGGCCGTTTCTGGCTGACGCACTCGGGCGCGCCGCGGCCTTCTGGATGCAGAGCCAAAAGGATGCCGAGAGGGTCAAGGCACTGGGCGCGCCTGCCGACAAGGTCCACGTGGGCGGGAACCTGAAATACGATCTGCAGGTTCCGAAAAGCACGCCGCTGGCGGACTGGCTGGAAGCGGAGGTTGTGCGAGACGGCCGCAGGCCGCTGATCGTCGCCGGCAGTATCGTGGCCACGGAAGAGCCTCTGGCTCTGATCGCGTTCGGGGTGCTGCAGGGGGAATACCCGAAGTCGCTCATGGTGCTGGCCCCCCGCAAGCCGGAGCGATTTGAGGCTGCAGCTCAGTTCATCGAAGACTCGCATCAAAAATGGGTGAGGCGATCGAATCTGCGCGTGGCCTCGCCCGGCGGGCAGATCGCGAATGGCGACCCGGCGGCGACGATCTCTAGCGACGTTACCGTGCTTCTGCTGGACAGCATCGGCGAGCTGGCGTCCCTTTACCGGCTGGCGGACGGGGTTTTCGTCGGCGGCTCGCTCGTGGCGTCCGGGGGGCACAACATTCTGGAGCCGGCCGCCTTTGGGAAGGTTCCGGTGTTCGGCCAATCCATGGAGAATTTCGCCGAGATTGCGGAACGCTTTGTGACGGCGGAGGCCGCGCTGCAGGTCGCAAGCCCCGAAGACGCGGGCGTTTCCTGGATCGAGCTGCTGCGCAATCCGGAGCGCAACCAGAAAATGGGGGAAACCGCGCGGCGCCTGGTGGAGGAAAGCCGCGGCGCAACCGAGCGGGCAGTTTCGGCGATCCGAGGCGAGCTCGGCAGGGTACAGACCGCCGGCTAAATGGACCCGCCGCTGCCAATTCGCATTCTTCTCTTGCCGCTGTCGTGGGTATATCGAGTCGTCGTTCACTGTAAAGCGGCGTTCTATGCCAGGGGCTGGCTCGGGAAAGAAAGGCTCAAAGGAGCGGTCATCAGCGTTGGGAATTTGACCGTTGGGGGAACTGGAAAAACACCGATGGTGCTGTGGTTGGCCGAGAAGCTTCTTGCGGAAGGCAAATCCGTGGCGATTCTGAGTCGGGGTTATCGCGGAGGCCAGAACGGCAGCGACGAGGTGGAATTGCTGCGCCGCCGGCTCGGCGGCCGGGTGCGTTTTGGAGTCGGCGCCAACCGATTTGAGCAGGGAAGCCGTCTCGAGCACTCAGCGCCCGTCGATTTTTTTCTCTTGGATGACGGGTTTCAGCATCAGCAGCTGGCGCGCGACCTGGACATTGTCATGCTGGATGGCTCACAGAGGCTCGACAACGAATGGCTTCTTCCAGCCGGGCGCTTGCGTGAGCCGCTGGCCGCCTGCCGCCGGGCCGATTTGCTGGTGGTCACGCGGGAATTCGAACCGCCCCCGATCGAGGCGCAGGATTCGCGCCGCCAGGCGATCTTTTATGCCCGGACGCGACTGCTCGGCTTGCGAAAATATGGCGGTGGCTCTCTACTTTTGTCTCCGCATGAGCTCGGCCCCGGGCCGTTCTATGTGTTCTGCGGCATCGGGAATCCGCGGGCCTTTGCGGAAGATTTGCGGCGCTGGAATTTGACTGTCGCGGAAAGCCGCGAATTCCGGGATCACTACCGGTATTCGGCCTCCGATGTCCAGGCGATCGAAGCCGCTGCTCTCGCCCGAGGTGCGCGGGGATTGCTGACCACCGAGAAGGACGAGCAGAACCTCGGCAAACTCGCTTTCGCGAAGCTCCCGGTCTTTGTCGCGGTCATCGATTTTGTGCTGACTTCGGGAGATGAATTTACATCCGCCATGGAGCGGCTACTCGCGGAGCGCCGCGGCGGAAACGGATGAAGCTGCTGATTCGAGCGACGAACTGGGTTGGCGATGCGATTATGGCCCTGCCTGCATTGCGACTGGTCAGGGAGCGCTTTCCCGAGGCGCACATCGCCATTCTTGCTCTGCCATACGTCGCGAAAATCTATGATCGGCAGGGCATCGCCGACGAATTGATGGTCTACGACCGGAAAGGCGAACACTCCGGGTTGCGGGGAAGAAGCAGACTGGCCGCAGCTTTGCGCGCCAAAAAGTTTGATACCGCTCTGCTTCTGCAAAACGCTTTTGACGCGGCATGGATCGCGTGGCGCGGGGGCATTCCGGAAAGAATCGGTTATGACCGTGACGCGCGGGGTCTGCTTCTGACCCAGGCGATTCCTGTTCCAAAGCGCGGCGAAATCCCGGCGCACGAAAAATACTACTACCTGGAATTGTTGCGGAGAGCGGGATGGCTCGATAAGCTGCCGGAAATTCCCGAGATCTCGCTGCGGGTGGCCGACGAAGATTCCCAGCGCGCTGAAGGGAAGCTGCGCAGTTTGGGAGTGCGCGCCGGTGCTCTCCGCATCGCCGTTGCGGCCGGAGCCTCCTACGGCTCGGCAAAGTGCTGGCCGCCCGAGCGATTCGCCGAGGCTCTCAATCAAATGCGGCGGGAACGCGATGCCGACGTGATTCTGTTCGGAACGCCAGCCGAAGCAGTTGTCGCTGCGGCGATCGCGGGGGCGCTTGGGCAGCCCGCTCTGGACCTGACCGGAAACACCCTGATCGGCGAACTGCCCGCGTTGCTCAAGTGCTGCAGCGTGTTCCTCGGCAACGATTCGGGCGCGATGCACGTGGCCGCGGCTGTGGGGCTGCCGGTGGTCGCGGTGTTCGGTCCTACCGATCCCGATGGCACTGCGCCGGTGACGCGGCGCTGCACTGTTGTCCAGCAGAAGCCTTATTGCAGCCCCTGTTTCCTACGGTGCTGCCCGACCGATCATCGCTGCATGACCGCCATCTCGCCCGGCCGTGTCGGCGATAGCCTCAGAAGCGTCCTCGTGGAGGTGCCTCCTGCCTGAAGACCCGGTCTGGCGTCCGGCTGTTTTTCTCGACCGCGACGGCACTATCACCGAAGAGGTCGGTTACTTGAATCACATCAGCCGATTCCGTATGTTGAGCGGCGCCGCTGCTGCCATTCGGCGGTTGAACCTGGACCGCATTCCGGTGGGCATGGTCACCAATCAGTCCGGCGTCGGCCGGGGGTATTTCCCGGAGTCGCTGGTTCCCGAGGTCCACCGGCGACTGATTTCGGAACTGGCCGCGGAAGGCGCCCGGGTGGACGGGGTGTATTATTGCCCGCACGTTTCGGCGGATACCTGCGCTTGCCGCAAGCCGAAAACGGGCATGCTCGAACAGGCGAGAGCTGACCTGCGGCTCGATTTAAACAGCTCGTTTGTAGTGGGGGACCGCTCGGGCGACGTCGAATTGGCAGCGCGAGCCCGCTGACGAAGCATTTTGGTGCGCACCGGCTATGGCGAGGGTGAGTGGGCCTGGCATGCGAAGAACTGGGCACACCAGCGGGATTTTGTGGCTGCCGATCTGAGCGAGGCGGTCGATTGGATTTTGCAGGAAACCATGCGATGAGCGCGGCAAAGAAAAACCCGGCGCACCGTTCGGTGGACCTAGCGGCCCTGGCCGAGGTTGTGGAAAGCTTTGTCGGCAAGAAAATTGTACTGTTTGGCGATTTTGTGGCGGACGAATTTCAATTCGGCGACATTACGCGTGTCTCCCGCGAAGCTCCCGTACTGATTCTGCGGCATCGGGAAACACGAGTGGTTCCGGGCGGCGGTGCCAATGCCGCTCACAATCTGGCTGCCCTCGGCGCCAGAGTTTTGCCGGTCACCGTGCTCGGGAAAGACGCCGCAGGGGCCGCCTTACAAGGCTATTTTGGCGAAATCGGAGTCAATACCAGCGGTATTGTCCGTGCCGACTGGGTCACCCCGACCAAGTCGCGGTTTCTTGCCGGCTGGGCCCATACCGTTGCGCAGCAGGTGCTGCGCGTGGACCGGGAGCCGCCCTGCCTGCCACCCGACCCGGTTCGAGACAAACTGGCCCAAAAACTTCGCAGCCGATTGGCGATCGCCGACGGGCTCGCGGTTTCCGACTACGGTTTCGGCGTGGCCTCACCGGCGGCGGTGAGAAAGGCGACGCGATCGCTCCAGCGCAAGATTCCGGTTACGCTGGACGTCCGCTACCAGTTGAGTGCGTACGCCATGAGCGGCGTAACAGCCGCGACGCCGAACGAGGCGGAGCTCGAGGCGCTGCATCACACTTCCATCGGGCGCAACGTTGCGGAACTGGAGCGCTGCGGCCGCACGACGCTGCGGAAAATGACCCTCCATTCGCTGCTGGTAACGCGCGGAAAAGACGGCGTAGCGCTGTTCGAGCGGGAAGGAGGAAGAATTACGCATATAGGGGTGCACGGCAGCGACCAAGCGGTGGACGTCACCGGGGCCGGGGACACCGTGCTCGCGGCATATACGCTGGCGCTAGCTTGCGGCGCCAAGCCCCTCGAAGCGGCCCATATTGCCAACATTGCCGGCGGGTTGGTGGTGATGAAGCGGGGGACCGCTGTCGTCACGCGATCGGAATTGCTGGCCGCGGTCCGCGGCGAAGTCTCTGGCGGCGTTTCCTGAGAATGCGACCAGTCCGTGACAAAATCGTGGAACGCAAGGATCTTCCGCACATTGCCGCGGACCTCCATGCCCGCGGCAAGAAAATCGTCCTCGCGAACGGATGTTTTGACATTCTGCACGTGGGCCACATTCGGTATCTCGAGGGTGCGCGCGCGGAAGGCGATGCGCTCATCGTCGGCGTCAATGCCGATCGGAGCGTCTCCGGTTTGAAAGGGCCGGGAAGGCCGGTTTTGGACGAACAAGCGCGGGCGCTGCTGGTCGCCGCGGTTCGCGCCGTCGATTATGTGGTGATTTTCGCCGAGCCCAACGTCGAGTCGCTGCTGGAGGAGTTGCGGCCCGACGTTCATGCGAAAGGAACGGACTACACGCCGGAAACCGTGCCGGAGCGCGCCGCCGCCGATCGGCTGGGTGTCCGCGTCGCGATTGTCGGCGACAGCAAAGAGCACTCGACCCGCGAGCTTTTGGAGCGAGTCCGCAGGGCGCCGCATGGCTGAGCCAAGATTTCTCGTGGTGCGGCTGGGTTCGCTCGGAGACATTGTGCATACCTTTCCGGCAGTCAGTGGCCTTCGTGAGTCCTTTCCTCATGCCGAAATTGTTTGGTTAACGCACCCCAAATGGGAGGGGCTGGTCCGGGCGAGCAACCTGGGCAACGATGTGTGGACCGTGGACACGCGGGACTGGCCGCTGGTGCGAGGCATCTTGGGGCGCGTTCGCCGACATCGCTTCTTAGCGGGAATCGACTACCAGGGTTTGTGGAAGTCTGCCGCCATTCCCTTTTTCGGCGGAGTGCCCCGGCGCATCGGATTTTCCTCGGCCACGATCCGTGAAGCGGGAGTTCCGTTGCTTTACAACGACCGCGTGCGCGTGAACGCATCGGCGCACGTGGCCGATCAGAACGGCGAGCTTTCTGTGCGTGCGGGTGCCCGCCGTGCGACTGCCGGGGTGAATATGAGCGTGCGGGCGCAGGATGAGTCGACTGTGAAGGGCTTTCTTCGAGAGGCAGGCGTCGATGAATATATCGTGCTGAGCCCCGGCGGCGGCTGGCAATCCAAATGCTGGCCGGCGGAGCGCTACGGGGCGCTGGCTATGCGAATCACGGAAGAGTTTCACATGCGCTGTGTGATCAACGCCGGGCCGGGTGACGAGGGCGCTGTCGAATCCGTGATGGCTGTGGCGGGCGCGGCGCGGCCCGTGCCGTACACGGGCAATCTCGGTGAGCTCATGGCGCTGCTGAAAAATGCCCAGGCCGTCGTGGCCGGCGACACCGGTCCGCTGCATCTCGCCGACGCCTTGGGGGCGCCGGTGGTGGCGATTTTCGGGCCCACCGATCCCGCGCGCAATGGTCCGTATCGAGGTTCCGGAATGGTGCTGCGCTGGGAAGGCGCGGAGACGACCTACAAGCGAGGCAACCAGCCGGATGAATCGCTACTGCACATCAGCGTGGACCAAGTGATGCGCGCGCTCGGAACTCTGCGGGAAGCGGCATGAAGAGCGTCGCGGCACTGTTCGCGCGCTGGCGCGTGCGTCTCGGCTACGCGCTGGCCGTGGTGGTCTTGTGGCTGGCGCGCCCGACGCCCGGCAGCGTGCTGCTTGGCGCGATCGTCGGCGCGGTCGGGCTATGGATCCGCGCCTACGCAGCCGGCTATCTCCACAAGCAGGAAGTCCTGACCGTGGGCGGCCCTTACGCCTACACGCGCAATCCACTCTATCTGGGCAGCGCGTTTCTGGCGCTGGGCGCGGCGGTTGCAACACGGTCCTGGATCTCGGCAGCCGTCCTTCTGGCGTATTTTGCCGTTGTTTATAGCGTGGTGATGCGACGCGAAGAAGGAGAGATGCTCGAGCACCACGGTGAGGCCTTCCGCTCCTACGCTCGGCAAGTACCGCTGTTCTTTCCGAGGCTCTCGCGGGCGAGGCTGCGCGGCGCGAGTGCCGGCAAGTTCTCATTGGCGCAGTACAGCAGGAATCACGAATACCAAGCCGCGCTCGGGTATCTGTTCCTGCTGATCGTTCTTATTGCCATTTGGCGAATGCGCACGGCCTGAGCCTTGAACCGCTGCGAACCTGGACGGGAGAAGATCTGGCTAGCCCTTGGGACCCGAGCGCGGTCACGCATCAGATCCGCCGCAACCGGACCAGCGTTTCGATATGAAAGGTTTGCGGAAACAGGTCGAAGAAGTCGACCGCAGCGATTTCATAGGCGTGGGCCGGCTTGGGAAGTTCGGAGGGCCGGCGCGGAGTTTGCAAGAAAATGGCCAAGTCACGGGCAAGTGTGGCAGGGTCGCATGACAGGTAAACGATTTCGTGAGGTCCCAGGTCGGCGAGTTTTTGCGCGGCAGCCTGGCCCAATCCCGATCGAGGCGGATCGAGAACTACGAAGTCCGGCCTTTCCGAAGTTTTCTCCAGGAACTCTTGGGCATGTGCGTTTCGGGAAACGACCGCCACCCCGGCCTGCTCGGCGTTTTCGCGCAGATTGCGCGTAGCGGAAAAATTGGCGTCGACGCTGACGATGCGTTGAAACTGCTTGGCCAGCGGCAGCGTGAAGAAACCGACCCCGGCGTACAAGTCAAGCGCCAGATCACCCTTTGCTCCGGCCACGACGGATTCGAGCAGGTCCTCGATCAGGAAACGATTTACTTGAAAGAAGGAAAGGTGGCCCACGCGGAATTTGTACCCGCCCGCCTGCTGCGTCAGATAACCGGGACCAGAAAGCTCGAAGCGGTTTTTCTTCTGATCAAGCAGCAGCAAACTTTCAAGTGAAGGAACAGCCGTGCGAAACAGGGTGGTCAGCTGCGCCACGGGCCCGGAAAACTCTCGGCATGCCACGTTCAGCGCCATGCTGGAATCCGCGGAATCCCCGAACGCTTCGATCTCGAGCACCTCGGCCGGAAGCGAAGCGCCCCGGGCGAGATCCTGCAGCCGCGAAAAGGTTTCCAGCAGTGCCGGAGAGAGAATGTCACAGTGATCCACGGGGACGACCACGCTGCTTTCCGGCAGGTAATAGCCGAGCGCCCGCGGATTAGCCTGCCGCATCGCCCACTGGGCACGATTGCGATAGTGGAGCGGTTCGCCCAAATGCAGTGTGACTTCGCCGGCCCAGTTGACGCCGCCCATGCGCGACAGCGTTTCGCGCAAAATCTCCGTCTTGATCCTTACCTGAGCTCCGTAGGAAGCGTGCTGGTAGTGGCAGCCACCGCATGTCCCGAAATGCGGGCAGAAGGGTTTTACACGCTCGGCGTGGGGCCTGGCGATCGATAGCGGCTTGGCCCTGGCCAATTTCTTCTTGCGCGAGACAACCTCCGCTTGCACCTCTTCGCCCGGCAATACGTAGGGAATAAACACGGTGCCGCCATCCGCGTGAGCGAGGCCGTCTCCGCCGTAAACCATTTTTTCGATAACGACCGATATAGTCGGTGTAATAGGCTTTTTCTCCCAGTAGTTGCCGCTGCTGCCTAGCTACGAAAAATAGAACAGGCTCAGGCGCGGGATGCCGAACTCTTCAAGCAGACGTTTCCGCAAATACTGCCTTTCGACGAGGTCCAGTTGCTCGGCTTTCATCTTACGGCGATAAGCGGAAAGCGAGCTGTCCATCTCGCGGCGCAGACGCAGGAGAAGCTCCGGGCTTGCATGTAGGAGCAGGGCGGCGTGAATGCGTTCGTCGAGGAGCGTCAACCGGCGCTCCAGATCCTCCACATCGAGCGTACCCGGCGACTCGAGCAGAATAGCGCAGGATTCGAGCCCCCTCACGGCCTCTTCCAATAATGGCACGAATGCCGGGTTACTGAGCTTGCCCGCGGCGGCGCGAAGCATTTGCGCGTTGCGGGCGAAATAGCTCCTCACGTCGTCGCGCGCGAACGGTTCGCTGCCGCGTTTTGCGGCCGGCGACTTGCCGGCCGCGGCTTCGTTCGCATCTTCGGCAGCCTCGAGCACCGCATCGCTACAGTAGGCCAGACTCTTCAGCGGCCTGCCCGCCCCGCGACGGGAGCGCGCGTAGCTTTCAAACGAGCGGTCGATTCCCTTGAGGACCGCTTCCAGCGGAACGCCGGCCTTCTGCCAGGTTTCCATGATGGCCCAGTCGAGCGGCGAGACCAGAAGATGGGAACCGCGTTTTTTCCAGAAGTATTCTTCGATTTCGGTGAAGTAGTTGAAGTAGTTCCAGGCGTCCATAGCCCGCACCTACCGGGCGGCTCTGCCGCTTTTCTTGCCCGCTTCCGTCGCCTGGTTCTTTTCCCAAATGAGGCGCAGGCCTTCGAGCGTGAGGAATTCGTCGGTTTCCTCGATGTGCTTGGAGCCCTTCGCGACCAGTTTGGCCTGGCCACCGGTAGCCAGCACTTTCACTTTGCCGCCGAGTTCCGCTTTCATGCGGGCGAGCATGCCGTCGACCATATCTACAGCACCGTAGTAGAGGCCGGCCTGCATGTTGGAGACCGTGTTGGTACCGATCACCTTGCCGGGGTCCTTGATTTCGACGCGGGGAAGCTTGGCGGCGCGGGCGAAGAGCGCTTCGGAGGCAATGCCGATGCCGGGGGCGATGACGCCGCCGAGATATTCGCCCTTGCTGGAAATCACATCGAAGGTGATGGCGGTGCCGAAGTCCACCACAATGCACGGGCCGCCGTATTTGTGAAACGCTGCGACGCCGTTCACGATGCGGTCCGCTCCTACTTCCTGGGGATTGTCCACCAGCACGGCCATTCCTGTTTTCACGCCCGGCTCGACGAACATGGCCTTTTGCCCGAAGTAGAGCTTGGAGGTCTGCGCCAGCGTCCAGTTCATGGGCGGGACGACAGAGCTGACGATAACGCCCTGCACTTCGCGCGGATCGAGTTCCTTTAGAGTGAAAAGGTTGCGAATGAGCACGCCGTATTCGTCCACGGTCTGCATGCGCGCGGTCGTCAGCCGCCAGTGCGCCACCAGCTCTTCGCCGCGGAAGACGCCGAGCACGGTATTGGTGTTGCCGACGTCTATGGTCAAAAGCATCTTAGCCGGCCTCCGGACGGCGACGGGAGGTGTCTCCCGAGCGACACTAAGGAAGGCCCCAAACAGCCCGCAAGTGACGGCGTACCCATCAGGATTCGGTCACGTCGCCGGCGATAACGGTGACCACTTTACCGCCCTCGATCTGGACCTGTAGCAGACCCTCCGGAGCAAGTCCGGCCGTTATGCCCGTGAAGCTTTCGCTGCCGTTCGCCACGCGGACTCGTTTGCCCACGGCGTAGCTGGACGCTTTGCTGAAGCGCTCGGTCACAAACCGGGCTCCTTCCCGCAGGAATCGATTGTAATCGGTCTCAAATTCGCGCAGCAAACGCGCCAGCAATTCCAGGCGGGACTGCTGCTTGCCGGTTGCGAGGCGCAGCGAAGTAGCGATTCCGCCGAGCTCAGGGAGAAACTTCTCTTGGTTGACGTTGATGCCGATGCCTACGATTACGAACCTTACTAAAGAGGTGTCCGCATACATCTCGGTAAGGATGCCGCCGAGTTTTTTTCCGTTTAACATCAGGTCGTTCGGCCACTTCAAGTCCGCCTCCAGGCCGGTCTGCGCCTGGATTGCGGCGTGCGCCGAAAGGCCGGCCATCATGGTGAGCAGGAGCGCCTGCACCGGAGAGATCTTAGGACGTAGCAACAGGGTCACGTAAATTCCCGCCGCGCGTTCCGAGTGCCAGGCGCGCCCGGCGCGGCCGCGTCCCGCGCTTTGCTCCTCGGCGAGAACCACCGCGCCTTCCGGTTCGCCCGCGTAGCCGAGCTCCATGCCTATCCGGTTGGTGGAGTCGGTTTTGAAGAAATGGTAAATGCGCCTGCCGAACAGACTGCCTTTCAACCGCTGGCGAAGAAGCTCCGGCGTCAGAATGTCCGGCACACTCTCCAGGAAATAGCCGGTGTGCGGGCGGCCTTTCACCCGAACGCCGACTTCGCGGAGCCGTTCAATCCAGCGCCACACGGTCGAACGCGAAACGCCGATTTCCCGGGCGATGCGCGCTCCGCTGATGGCGATAGTGGCATTGTTGGCGAAAAGCGTCACCAGAGACGCCAGACGCTTGTCGGTTGCACCGGGCAGGGAATTGGCAGCCATGCGTAGCGGTAGCTTACTTGTCCTCGATGGCGTCCACAAGCAAGCTGAGATTGGCGGCGGGAGCGGAGTGGGTGAGCGAACCGGAGGAAAGAAAATCGGCGCCGCTTTCCGCATAAGCGCGGACGTTTTCAAGCGTAATGCCGCCGGATATCTCCACGACGCAATCGGGACGCAGGCTGCGAGCGGCGTCCACGCAGCAGCGGGCTTCTTCAGGCGTCATGTTGTCGAGAAGAACCGACTCGGCGCCGGCTGCGAGCGCCTCCCGTAGTTCTTCCACGTTGCGTACCTCGATTTGAATCGGCAGCACGGTGTCGATCGCGCGGGGCGGTACGGCCTCTTCGTAGGCTGTGAGCGCGCCGGGCTTGGCATGCAAAGCCGCGTAGGAGTTGGCCTGGTCGAGCGCGGGCTTTACGCCTCCCGCCAAGGCGATGTGATTCTCTTTGAGCAGGATAGCGTCGTACAGGCCGATGCGGTGGTTAGTGCCGCCGCCGCTCTTGACCGCGTATTTCTCGAGAAGGCGCAGCCCAGGAGTGGTCTTGCGGGTGTCTCGGATACGCGCCCGGGTCCCTGCGATCTTGTCCACGAACTGGCGAACGACGGTGGCGATGCCGCAGAGCCGCCCGAGGAAGTTCAGCGCGGTGCGCTCGCCGGTGAGAATGGCGCGGGCCCGGCCCTGGAGGTGCAGCAGTACACCGCCCTTCTGGACCAGGTTGCCGTCAGTCGAACGCAACTCGATCTTCATTTCCGGATCGAGCGCGCGAAAGACCCGCTCGGCCATGGGTAGTCCCGCGCACACCAGTTCCTCGCGCGCCAGAATTCTGGCCTTGCCAGTGGCCTTGGCGGGGATGGTGGCCAAAACCGTAGCGTCGCCGGCCCCGAGGTCTTCCTCGAGGGCGGTTTCGACCAGACGCTGGATGTACTCCGAATCCCAGTTCATGCCGAATTCACTTAGGTCTTGCGGGGAACACTATCGCGCATTCCCCGAACAATTCAACTGGGAAAGGCGCTCGGTCGTCTTGCTGAGCTCAATACGCTGCTCCGCAAGGGTCGCCTGCAGGCCTTGAATGACCTTCTCGGGCGCCCGGCTGCGGAAGGTCTGGTCGCCCAACTGGCGCTCCTTCGAAGCAATGTTTTTGACCAGACGCTCGTGTTCCTTTTTGAGGCGCGTGCATTCTACGGCGACGTCCACGGTCTCCGCGTAGGGAATCCGCACATCGAAGTTGGCGGTGGAGCGAACCGCACCGCCGGCCTGGGGAAGCTCGCCGTCGGATATGGTCAGTTCCGCGAGCAGCGCCAGGCGCAGAATGCCCTCGAGGTTGGCGCTTACCGCGCCGCGCACCTGCGCGTTGTCGCTCGCGAACTCCGCTGCCACCCGCTTCTTGGGGTCCAGTTTCATTTCCGAGCGAATGGCACGAACGGTCTTAATCACTTCCTGCAGCAGGGAAAACTCTTCGAGCGCCGCAGAGTTCCGCCAATCCGGGTGCGCCTCTGGATAGCCCTCAAGGGCAATAGACTTCGCCCCTGGACGCTGCGGCAGCTGGTGCCAAAGCTCTTCGGTCAAGAACGGCATGACGGGGTGGAGCAGCCGTAATGCCGCATCGAACGCCGCGAACAGGTTCCGCCAAGCCACCGCCGCGCGCTCCCGGTTGGCGCCGTTCAGCTCCGGCTTGATCCACTCGAGGTACCAGTCGCAGAAGTCGTTCCAGAAGAACTGGTAGATGCTCTGCACTGCTTCATGGAAACGGTAGGCTTCGAAGGCTGCCGTGACCACGGCGAGTGTGTCAGCCAGTCGCGCGAACAGCCAAGCGTCGACGAGCGGCACGCCAGGGCCGAAACGGTAGGGCGCCTGTTCTCGGACCGCTGGTGCGGCCAGCTCCTCTAGCCGCCCGCCACCCTGTTCAAACTTATCTAGATTCACAAACAAGAACCGCGCGGCATTCCAGATCTTGTTGGCAAAGGCCCGCGCGCCCAGCAAGCGGTCTTCGGACAAGACAATGTCCGTCCCCGGAGCCGCCATCGAGGTCAGACAAAAACGCATCGCGTCCGTACCATATTTCTCGTTGAGCGCGACCGGATCGAGTCCCGTACCTTTGGACTTGGACATTTTTTCGCCGCTGGCGGTGCGCACCAAAGAGTGCAGGTATACCGCGCGAAAGGGCACCTGCCCGGTGAAGTGCAGGCCCATCATGATCATGCGCGCGACCCAGAAAAACAGGATGTCGTAACCGCTGATCAGCAGGCTGGTCGGATAATAAGTCTTGAAGTCTTCAGTGGCGTCCGGCCAGCCCAGGGTCGCAAACGGCCACAAAGCCGAGCTGAACCAGGTGTCCAGAACGTCGTCGTCCTGTTTCAGCCGATCGGAGCCGCAGTGCGCACACTTTTCCGGCGCTTGGCGAGCCACAGTGATTTTTCCGCAGTTCCCGCAGTGCCAAGCGGGAATGCGGTGACCCCACCAGAGCTGCCGCGAAATCACCCAATCGCGGATGTTGCGCATCCAGTGAAAAAACTCTTCGCGCCGGTTTTCGGGAACGATCGTGATTTGACCGGCCTCCACCGCGGCCATGGCCTTGTCGGCGAGAGACCGCATGGTGCAGAACCACTGCGTCGAGGCGCGAGGCTCGACCACGGTTTTGCAGCGTTCGCAAACGCCTACCGACAGCGTGTGGTCGGTGGTTTTCTCGAGCAGCCCCTGGCCCCGCAGGTCTTCCACGATCTTCTTGCGCGCCGCGAAACGGTCGAGCCCTTGATAACTGCCGCCGTTTTCATTCATCTTGCCGTCGTCGGTCAAGACGTTGATCTCGGGCAAGTGGTGACGGCGGCCGAGCTCAAAGTCGTTGGGATCGTGGGCCGGTGTGATCTTCACCGCACCGGTGCCAAATTCACGATCCACCATGGCGTCGGCGATGACCGGAATCTCGCGGTTTGTCAGCGGCAAAAGCAGCTTTTTGCCAACCAGGTGCCGGTAGCGTTCGTCGTCAGGATTCACGGCCACGGCTGTGTCGCCCAGCATCGTTTCCGGACGCGTCGTGGCCACCACCACGAATTCGGAGCTTCCCGCCACCGGATAACGGATGTACCAGAGATGGCCGTGCCGCTCCTCGTGATTCACCTCGAGGTCGCTCAGTGCGGTGAGGCAGCTGGGGCACCAGTTGATCAGGTAGTGCGCACGGTAGATCAACCCTTCTTCGTACAGCCGTACGAAAACTTCCGTCACGACGCGCGACAATTCCGGCGACAGCGTGAACTTCTCCCGCGTCCAGTCGCAGCTCTCGCCGATCCGCTTCATCTGGCAGATAATCATGCCGCCGCTTTCGGCTTTCCACTGCCAGACACGCCGCTCGAACTCTTCGCGGCCGAGCTGGCGGTAGTCGATTCCTTCTTCCGCCAGCTTTTTCACCACCACACGCTGCGTCGAAATGCCGGCGTGATCCATTCCCGGCAGGTACAGCGTGTTAAAGCCGCGCATGCGGTGCCAGCGCGTTAGAATGTCGATTTCCGTGTGGTCCAGCATGTGGCCGATGTGCAGGGACCCGGTCACGTTGGGAGGCGGGATGACGATCGAGAAGACCGGCCCTCGGGCGTGCGCGTCTGCCCGGAAGAGATTGCTCTTCACCCAAAACTCCGCCCAGCGACTCTCAATCTGTTGCGGGTCGTATGTCTTGGCGATTTCACGGGCCATGCCTGACGGTTCTCCTGGGGGAATGCGGACTCTGGCGTGCAATGCGTAATCTTTGATAATAGGGGCAGAAATACGGAGACGTCAAACCCATCTGGCGGGGCTCTCGGCGGATCTCCTGCGGTGCGGAGAAGGGAACTACTTCCGGTGTAACTCGTCCTTGACCAAGGCCTCGACGACCGGCTTCAGGATCTCCCGGGTAACCGCTTGCAGGACTTCGGGGTTCATTTTGGCGAGTACCCTGGCCACCAGCTCGTCCATATGGTCGGGTGCCGGGTCGGACGCCGGCGCGTCAGGTTCTCCCTGATCGACCACCTCAGGCGCCAAGGCAGGCGCCTCCGGCGGCAGCGAAGCGGCAGGCTGCTCGGGTTCTGCTCCGTGCTCGGGAGGAGAGTACAAGCTCTCGACCGGCGCGGTCGCGCTCGGCTCCGGCTCCGCGGGTTCGAGCGCCGTCTCGGTTTTCACCTCTTCGATCGTTTCGACGACGTGCTCGTGCGCCGCTGCCATCAGGCCGGAATCGAGGAACGCTTCGGTCACCTGGGTGTCTTCGGCCACCCCCGCCGGTGCAAGCCTGGCGCTGTCCCAAGTGGAAGCGAGTTCGCCGGCGCGCTGCAGCTCCGCCTCCCAGGGGCTCACAGCACCGGCCATCCATGAATTCAGAGCCGGGACCGGTTCGGGTGCAGGAGCTTCCGGGGAAGCGGCCGCAACCGGCGCAGGTTCCGAGACAACAGGCTCGGGAGTCTGCGGGGCAGCCTGCGGCTCAAGCACGGTAGCAGCCGCAGGTTCCACCGCCTCAGCGGGCGTGAAGGTTTTCGGTAAGTCCGCGTCGGGTTGCGGTTTCTCCGGAAAAATCGAGTTGATCGCCTGCGACCAGTCCGCAACACCACTGCTAGGAGGCATCTCGGGTTCGGATGTCTTTGCCAGTTCAGCGGCTTCCTCTTCGCTGATCGAAAGGCTGTTCTTTTCGACGGAAGGCGCCCATTGCTTGAAGCCTTTATCGGTTTCGATTCCGGCGAACGCCGCTTCGCGCCAATCCTTCTGCCCCGCGGGCGCTTCGTTCGGAATTTCGTCCATCGAGCTTACCCGCCAGGAATCGGTCTGGCTCTCTGCTTCCACGGTTTGCTCTTCTTCCTGGACGTCGTTTTTTCCCCAATCGCGTTCCGGGGCCGCAGCCGCGCTCGAAGAGGGGAACGCCGCTTCTTCTTCCCGTGCCGTTGTCTCCAGCAGATTCCCGAACGCCAGAGGCTCGGAACCCTTTTCGATGGTGAACGGTGCGGGACGCGCAGGAAGGCTGGTCAAGCTGAGGTCGGGCTCCGGCTCTTTTACAGGCGGAGCAGGCGCAACCCGCGGCAGCGGGGAGGGCTCCGGTTTGGCAAACGATTGGGTTTGCGGCGCGGCGGATTCCGGCGCACCCAGCACGACTCCAGCGCGAGTCAGCGCCGACTTCACCATCGAAATCAGCGGGTCGGGCGGCACGAACGGCTTCTTCAGAACCCCATCCGCACCCACGCGCTGCGCTTCCTGCTCGTCAAGAGGATCGAAAGCGCCTACCAGCAAGATCACTGGAATATGCGACAGCGCGGAATCCTGCTTCACATAGTTGCAAACTTCGTAGCCATTGCGCACCGGCATGAACACATCGGCTAATATAAGGTCGGGCCGCACATCGGAAATCTTGCGCACCGCCGCTTCACCGTTGCCCACGGCCACGACGTCGATGCCCTGATCCTTCAGGGCCAGGCCAACCATTTTTTGGATGTTGCTATTGTCGTCCGCAACCAGGATCTTGGCCACCGAACTTCCTCCGATGCACCCACACAAGCACGCGCTGCTGCTGCCCGGGCTAAGGCAGCCTCACAAGGCTATTGGAGCATCGGCAGAGGTACCCGTCAACGCAAAGTGACCCGTCGTGTGTCGGA